>Ga0068855_100000602_pt1 | contig 44034 bp, 50 predicted proteins | sample KBSCornC52_FD_66592 | JGI IMG/M metagenome (GOLD analysis project Ga0068855, IMG submission 66592) | Corn rhizosphere microbial communities from Kellogg Biological Station, Michigan, USA - KBS Corn C5-2 | ecosystem: Host-associated > Plants > Roots > Rhizosphere > Soil ... | reverse complement strand
TCAGACGAACCCATATCCCTATGATCGTAAAATATATCCCTATATTTTACGGTCTTCACGATGGATTCCTTTGTCCTCTTTAACCTTTTCTCTCTAAAAAGGAAAACAATCGAAAAAAAGAAAACCGTAAAAGACAAGGATGGCTTTTACGATCACACGGAGGTGGGTTCGTTTTCGTTTTTCGATTGTTTTCCTTTTATCTAAACGATGCGTAACATGAGTAAATGATATAAAACCTTTAGAGGAAATTAATATGAATGCTCCTGAATGGCAGGCTGATATTATCATCACAGATGAGATTGCAAGAACCTGTATTGAAAATCAATTTAAAAATTTATTACCCATTATCAGCTTTAATAACATTGGAGAAGGGTGGGACAACAAAGTTTATTTGGTAAATCAACAAATAATATTTCGATTTCCTAGAAGAAAAATTGCTATCGATCTCATTGAAAAAGAAAATCATTTATTGAATATAATTCATTCAAATATTCAAACACCACTTAAAATTCCTTACCCCATATATTTTGGTAAGCCTTCTGAAAATTATCCACATCCATTTCATGGTTATGAAATTATTCATGGAAAATCAGCTTGTCATGCCAATTTAACTGAGCGGGATAGATTAAACAGCTTAAATGTTCTCACAGATTATTTAATTAATCTTCATCAATTAAATAAACAAAAAGCAGAAAGCTTAGGAATTAGATCACAACCCTTCACCAGAACAAATATTCCGAAAGTAATCGAATCATTCGAACAAAGAATTAAAGAAATTGTAGACAATCAGTTTATCCATATAGATTTAAAAATATTCAATCAAGAATTGAAGTTAATTGAGCAAATTAAATTGAATGATAATGATCTCAGTGTTGTTCATGGAGATATTTATTGCAGACATTTAATCTTTGATAACAATCAACTTTCAGGCATTATAGACTGGGGTGATGCAGGAATAGGGCATAAGTCAGTGGACTTATCCGTCATTTGGAGTTTTTATCCTAAAAATGTGCATAAACATTTTTTTGACCTTTATGGCCAAGTCGATGAAGATACATGGCAATATGCAAGGATATTAGGATTATATTCTGATATTGCAATTATGTTATACGGATTTGATATAAACGATAAGTTTTTAGTAAAAGAATCAGTTGACTCCATTGTTAGAATAAATAACAATCTAATACTTAATCCACGATAAAAAATTATAAACAGTTTTATATAATTGCGATATAACTTATTTTGCGGGAGATAAAGAAAATGTTTGATGAATTATTAGATACTGCAAGATCCTACGGTTTATTTGTAAATAGTATAGTTATAAAAGAGATAAATGATATTATTAGTAATAAAACAATCGTTGAAACTGAAAAAGTTACTCAAATCGAAAGTTTAATTATAAAACATTCTGGTTTGAAATTGAATGAATATCCTTCCGATGGAAGAGACTTGCCAATTCATCTGGCTTGCTCAAAAGGCTACGATAAGATTGTTGACCTTTTAATTAGGTATGATGCAGATGTTAATAAAAAGCAAAAAATAGAAGATAAAGAAATACAAGAGGCTAAATCACCGCTGGCTTGTGTAATATTTGGTGTGTACAATGATGCTGACTCTTCTAATATAGAGGCTAGGTTAAATATAGTAAACAAATTATTAGCTAAAAATGCGATTATTGAGAATGGGCAATATTTTAGATCACTAAAATACTATACAATATTGACAGCTGCCTTATTTTATTTGCCTGAAAGCTTTCCTGCACTTTTATCGAAATCCAAACAATCTGATGTTAGTTGGGATAGTATATTCGATGAATTATTTTTTGTACATAAAACCCTACCATTTTCACAAAATAGAACTGTTGACGATATTTTTATTGAAATCATATCCACAATAGCTAAACAAAATGGGTTTAGCAATTATAGTTCAGTGATGGAGAAATGTTTATCTCGAATTATTAGTTCAGGTTATAATGAAACCGCGATATTCTTTATTGAAAATATTATAAAGTTTTCAAATAATTCATCTTCTTTAAGTTCCCCCCTCCACGCAGCGGTTAAAGCAAATAATGCAGATTTAGTTTCCTTATTGCTTGAACATAATGTTAGTGTTGCCAACATTTTTTCTTCAATACCCGATCCTTCTTCTCCTTCAAGTGATAGTTATAATTTTGCAAAAATGCTAAGTATTTTGTTACCATATTTTGAAAAAAAGGCAATCTCAATTAAAAATGAAATTGAGCATATTGCGAGTGTTTTTGATAACATTAAATTTTCTGACGAACAGAATACAGAAAGCTTAAAAGGAATAGAAGATGCATTTGTTTCACTGTTTTTGAAAGAAATGTCCCTCAATAATAGTCATAAGAATTCTAGTAACAATATCGCTTATATACAGCATGCTCAATCAATTATTAATAATATAAAATTAGGTCCTAATTTTAATAGGCATAGTGAAGCATTAGATAAAATTGAAAATTATTATTTAACCCAATTTTGCCATAATGCATTTCAGCTTTTATCTACTAGCGGCAGCGAAATCGATAGTAAGTTATTAGATGTAATTATTAAATATCTTTTATCTTTCAAGGATGAAAATAAACATAAAGAAATTATATACTTAAAAGAATTGTTTATGGATTTGCGCTATGAAAATTGGCACCCGCATTATACTATAAGCGAAGGAAATAGAATCAATGATATCAAACTAAGAATCAGAGATAAAATTAGTTTGTCTATCTATAATTTATTGCCTGAAGAAAATTTTATTGCAAAAAATAAGAGTGAAAATGAAAACAAACCTTTCGTCACAAAATATTATCAACAGCAAAGAGGGGGGGTATTATTTCCATCAATTGCAACAACTACAACCACTTCAACGGCCACCGCTAATACGAGTAGTGTTACATCACAAACAAATACTACAAATACCACAACTGCAGCTACAACAGATATTGCAACATTTGGTGATACGTATAGGCCATGAAATTTAAACTTGCATCAATTCACTTTCCTTAGCGGCGATAACTTTGTCGACGTCAGCAATGTATTTATCTGTGGATTTTTGAATTTTATCTTGAGCGGTTTTATCATCATCTTCACTGATGGATTTACTTTTCAATAGATCTTTGACTTGTGTTAAAGCATCTCTGCGCACGCCTCGAATAGAAACCTTGGCTTCTTCTGCAGTGGATTTTACAACTTTGACTAATTCTATTCTTCTTTCCTGTGTTAAAGAAGGTAAGGGCACTCGTATAACATTACCATTAACTGCTGGATTTAAACCTAAATCTGAAGTGAGAATCGCTTTTTCCACGATTCCAATAGCAGCTTTATCCCACACAGTCAGCATTAACGTTCTTGCGTCTGCTGCGGTAACGTTGGCCACTTGGTTCAACGGGACTTCGTTTCCATAATAAGAAACTTTAATATGATCTAATAAACTTGTGTGTGCACGGCCTGTACGCAATTTTGTTAGTTCAAATTGCAAGTTGTCCACGCATTTTTTCATGCGTGCTTCTGTATCTTGATAAATATTGGTTAGCATATTAAGTCCTCATGTTTCTACTGGGACCCAGATAAATTTTTATGTAAGCTCAATGACATTTTCAAAACAGAATAACAAAAATTTTCTGGGATAACAGCGGATTTTCAATCCACCAACGTTCCTTCATCTTTACCTAAAATAATATTATACAAAGCTTTTTCTTTATTAATATTAAATACTCTAATCGGCATTTGATTATCACGGCATTGACAAAATGCGGTTAAATCCATCACGCCTAGTTCTTTTTGCAAAGCTTCTTGATAAGATAAATGTGAATACAGCTTTGCATTTGGGTTATTCTGTGGATTTTCAGAATATATGCCGTCAACGTTGGTTGCTTTTAGCAATATATTTGCTTGAATTTCAATGCTTCTCAGGCTTGCTGCAGAGTCTGTTGTGACTAAGGGATTACCAGTTCCGCCTGCAAAAATAACGACACGCTTTTCATCCAAATGATGTATTGCTCGTCTTCTATCATAATGATCCACAATCCCCATCATTGGAATGGCTGACATAATTGTGGTAGTGACACCTTCCTTTTCCAATGCATCTCGAATAGCTAAGGCATTTACAACGGTGCTTACCATTCCCATTTGATCTGCCGTAACTCTATCAATACCTAATGCAGATAATGTCGCGCCTCTGAAAAAATTTCCTGCACCAATCACTAATCCAATTTGCAATCCAAGTTTATGAAGCTGTGCAATTTCAGTGGCAATTTTATCTACCATGCCTGAATCAATAGCAACATCTGATTTGCCGCCTTGTAATGCTTCACCGCTAATTTTAAGCAATACACGTTTAAAAGCGATAGTTGTCATAGAGAATTAACTACCTTTCACTTGTGCCATGACTTCTTCTGCAAAATTTTCTACTTTTTTCTCAATACCTTCACCCACTGCAAATCGAACAAAAGTAGTGACTTTTGCTTTTGCATTTTCCAACAGCTTGCCAACAGTTTCATCAGGATTTTTAACAAAGGGTTGCCCCATTAAACTGATTTCATCTAAGTATTTTTTAATACGGCCTTCAACCATTTTTTCAATAATATTGGCAGGTTTTCCAGAGGTTGCTGCTTGTGCTGAAAAAATTTCTTTCTCTTTATCAATTAACTCTTGAGAAATTTCCGAAGGGTTTACCACTAATGGGTTGCTTGCAACAATATGCATGGCAATATCCTTCCCTAAACTTTCATCGCCGCCTTCTAAGTCTAGCATCGCTCCAATACGCCCGTTATGTATATAACTGACCAATTGATGTTTAGATTGTAATAAGGACAATCGTCTGATTTGAATATTTTCACCGATTTTAGCGACTAATCCGCGCCTTGCTTCTTCAATAGTTTCAGTTGAATTTAATTTTTGTGCAAGTAGTGCATCTACAGTTGCAGATTTTGATTCCAATGCTTTTTCAGCGACTGATTGTGCAAAGGATAAAAAGCTGTGATCGCGAGCAACGAAATCGGTTTGACAATTAACTTCGATTAACACCCCAAGTTTTTTGTCGGTGCTTAATAATCCAACGATGATTCCTTCAGCAGCAATCCCTGTTTTTTTATCTGCTTTGGCATGACCAGATTTACGTAATATTTCTACAGCCTTTTCAATGTCACCTTGAGCTTCTTCCAGTGCACGTTTGCATTCCATCATTCCGCAACTGGTTCTGTCTCGTAATGTTTTAACTAAAGCAGCGCTAATGGTTACGCTCATTTATTTTCTCCTTCAGGTGATTCCGCTGCTGATTTTGTTTCAGTAGATTCTTCTTGCGGTTTTTCTACTTTTGCTTTCATTCTGGATTTTGATTTAATTTGAGTTTTAGGTTCTTTAGTTTCAGTGACTTCAACAAATTCACTGTCTTTTGCGGATCCCTTAACGTGTTCGCGTGCAGCGATAATGGTATCAGCAATCGTTTTGCAATAAAGTTCAATAGCTCTTGTGGAGTCATCATTACCTGGGACTAAATGTGTAATGTTTTCAGGATCATGATTGGTATCTACAACACCTATAGTTGGAATACTCAAACGATTTGCTTCGGTAACAGCTGTTTTTTCATGGCCTGCGTCAATAATGAAAAGCGCATCTGGTAATCCACCCATGTTTTTAATTCCACCAAGACTTCTTTCAAGTTTCTCAAGCTCACGTTGTAAATTTAGAGCTTCTTTTTTGATCATTTTTTCAAACTGTCCTTCAGCCATCATGGTTTCAAGTTCTTTTAATCGTTTCAGTGATTGTCTAATGGTTTTATAGTTAGTGAGAGTACCACCAAGCCATCGATGATTAATATAGGGCATTTGCGCACGTTCTGCTTCTTTTCTAATAATTTCTTGCGCTTGTCGCTTTGTTCCTACGAATAAAATTTTTCCACCACGCGAAGCAGTTGCGCTAATAAATTCAAGTGCATCTTTGAACATGGGAAGGGTTTTTTCAAGGTTGATAATATGAATTTTATTACGTGCTCCAAAAATGTAAGGAGCCATTTTTGGGTTCCAGTAACGGGTCTGGTGACCGAAGTGAACGCCTGCTTGAAGCATATCACGCATACTAATAGATGACATAAGTTATCCTCTTTTGTGGGTTAAACCGCCGCTTATTTTTGTATGATTGATTTGGTTTTCTCCCCAAACACCCCATCATACAATTGACAAATAGCGTGTGAATTAAAAAAGATTGAGTTTATATCATAAAACGGGTATTTTTGGAAATAATTTTAATCGGTTAAAGTTTAAAGTTAGGAATATTCATGCCAATCCACATTAAAACCACTGAAGAAATCGAAAAAATGCGCGTCGCTGGCCGTTTGGCAGGGGAAGTGTTAGAAATGATTACGCCTCATGTCAAACCCGGGATCACAACCGATGAATTAAATACACTTTGCCATGATTATATTGTTAACACCCAAAAGGCAATTCCAGCCCCGCTTAATTATAAGGGATATCCAAAATCTATCTGCACTTCTGTTAATCATCAGATATGTCATGGAATTCCAGGCCCAAGAAAACTAAAAGAAGGGGATATAATTAATATTGATGTTACAGTGATTAAAGATGGTTTTCATGGGGATACCAGTAAAATGTTTGGTGTGGGAAAAATTTCAGTATTGGCAGAAAGATTAATCCGCGTTACAAAAGAATGCATGGATTTAGGAATTTCCATTTGCAAACCTGGTGCAAGGTTGGGCGATATCGGTGAAATTATTCAACAGCATGCTGAGAGTCAGCGTTTTTCAGTAGTAAGAGAATATTGTGGGCATGGTATTGGATCAACATTCCATGAAAATGAATTGCAAGTATTGCATTATGGAAAGAAAAATACGGGAATGATGTTAGAACCAGGTATGACTTTCACCATAGAGCCGATGATAAATGCAGGTCAAAGATTTATTAAATTATTACCCGATGGCTGGACAGCAGTGACAAAAGATCACAGCTTGTCAGCACAATGGGAGCATACCATTTTAATTACAGAGACTGGGCATGAAGTGTTAACGAGAAGAAAAGAAGAAAACTTAATCTAATTTCTAATCATCAGTGTGATTGTCATATGTTATAATCTTGACGATGGACTTTGGCTTATAAGCTTTCATGGAGACGAAAATGATGCGTTTGTTATTTTTAATGTTGAGTTTTTTAGTCATGGATGTAGCAAATGCTCAAAACACTCATTCTGCAAGTTCACTCTATGCTTTAACTAATAAAGTTTCAAAAATTAGTCAATTGTCAAATCTACAGTATAAAGTAACTCAAAAAGACGGCACTGAAAACCCTTTTGATAATACTTACTGGAACAACAAAAAACCTGGAATATACGTGGATGTTGTCTCTGGTGAACCATTATTTAGTTCAACTGATAAATATGATTCCAATACTGGATGGCCAAGTTTTACGCGGCCAATTGACACACAATTTATTGTTACACGTCCCGATCCATGGTTGTTTGTAGTTCCACGAATTGAAGTGAGATCGAAATATGCCAATTCACATTTAGGCCATCTTTTTGATGATGGGCCAAAACCTACCGGTAAAAGATATTGCGTAAATTCTGCTGCATTACGATTTATTCCAGTTTCACAATTGAAAGAGCAAGGTTATGGAAAATATCTTTATCTTTTTGACAAAGCTCATCATTCCATGATACCAATATCAAATAACTCAAAAGAATGTCATTAATATTTTGGGATTAAATTATGTATGTATTTTTTAGATTATTGAAAGTCAATTTATTTTCTCGATTTAAAAAAGTCACTAATTTCTTTGATGAAAAATCTATCTCATTCATGACATGGCCAACTGACCTTGATGTTTTTTTCCACATGAATAACGGCCGATATTTTACATTAGCTGATTTAGCTCGATTTGATAGTTTAATACGCTCAGGCATTATGGAAGTGATAAAAGGCCATCAATGTTTTCCGGTGGTCATTGCAGAAACTATTCAATTTAAAAAGTCATTAAAATTATTTGATAAATTTCAGATTAAAACTAAATTGATTGGCTGGGATGATAAATCATTTTATATTCGGCATACTTTTATTTGTCATCAAAAAGTTTACGCTGTTGGAATTATCAAAGGTAAAATTGTTAAAAAATCAGGGGGTACGATCTTGCCTGATAATTTCCTTGGGCTCATTGGGCATAAAGAGCCCTCCCCAAAAATACCCCAATGGATTATTGATTGGAGTGAACAACAGAAAACGGAATTGATAGAGATAGATAATACGGTGTCAGTTAATTAATAATAATTAACTGCAATTAACCCTGGATAAATTTTCATAAAATATTGAAATTTATTAGAATACCTGTTAAAATAGCAACGGCGAGTGTTATGCGTGAAAAAAGCAATATTCATTATTTTTGAGAAATTAAAAATGCAAATTTTTTTAAAGATGGATTCTGGTATATCCTACTTAATTGAAGCAGAACCCGCAGATACAGTTTTAGAGTTGAAAAAGAAAATTGAAAAACAGCACAATTTTCCCTCTGCAGAACAGAGATTAGCGGTTAGAGGAATACCTTTAAATGATAGTGATCAGCTAGTTACACACGGCTTGGTAAATGGAAGTACGATAAGGTTAGAGGTAAAAAGTGTGTTAGAAAATGAGAAAGCACTGTCACTAACAAATGAATTAAATAAGGTGCTGGAAAAGATAAAAGAGGCTAAACAAGAGTTTGGCTATGATTTTATAAAAAAAATTAAAATATCTTCCGAAAACTTAGTTACCACTGAAGATATCATATCGCAATCCAAAACAAAGGGTTATGCACCAACAATGTATTAAAAAAATTTAGCACATGTACAGGGATGTACATAAAATATCACTTTTTTATCTTCCTGCCGTCATTTTCTCTTTTCTCAATAGTTAATAATCGCTTGGTACAATATTTACTGCATTAAAGACATATTTTGGACAAAAAGTCGGGCAGACTAATCCTTGTGTTGCATTTTCACACGATTCTGGCTGGTACCCTAAAACCCTGCGGTGAAATCACTATGAGTCTGTGGTTATTTTCCTCCCGAAATACTGACACATCCTCTCACAAAAGGTGAATCGCTTGTAAAGGTCGCGTTTTTTACTTTGTATGCAGGATTAACTTGATGAATGCGTTTGTCATAAGTTGGAATTTCTTGTGAAGAGGTTACAACATGATGAGTATCTTTCTCATAATGATAATATTTGAACTCTGCATTTTTGGCTAATTTTGATAACGCTGTTCCAGCATATAATGGATGCTCAGTTGAAAGCTCTTTCATGCAAGAAGTAATGATATGTTCCAAATCGCGTAAATCAAAAAGACGAGATGACGTTTTTCTTGCTCTTGGTGAAAATGAAGAGGTAGCTGGATATTGCAAAGAATAATAAATGGGAAATTTATCTTTTTCAAAATGGAAATTGGAAGGCTGCATGATGATTGGATGATATTTTTTTAGGCCATACGATTCTATGTAAGCTTTTTGTATGTCTTCCAGGGGCAAGAAATCATCATTTAATGCAGGTGCATAACCCGGCACAACACCGCATGCTATGGCGGCCAAATGTTTTACAGTATCCATTAAATAAGGGCTTGGTTTTAAATTTCTTCGTTTTTGGACGACAGAGAAAATAAAATCATATTGCGAATGATTTCTCTCATAAGAAAAACCTTTCCAGGCAAGTTGATGTAAATATCGATTCAATTTCGACCAACTTTCCTCAGTATTCATTTTATTGACAAATTTTTCACAAAAATAAACCAAACATGAACGCCAATCGCAATTTATAATTTTACTCGCTGCTATTTCTTTAAATACGTGATAATGATCATATAATTTTTTTGGAACAGGTGAACGAACATTTAAATCTCTTTTTAAATGATAATGATTGGTAAAACATCCAATATTAGGCAACATCAATGCAGAACGTGCACCAGAGGTAAGAGAAAATATACCATTTGAAATATATTCATTCGAATTTTTAAAAGTTAAATTATTTCCAAATGATAAAATTGACCCTGGGGAGTAAATAACATTAGGTAATGTAATTTTTTCTTTTGGTAAATCGATATAAAGCTCAAAATGTTTTTCTAGCACCATTCCCATTGGGCAATGCGACATGCCATAACCCAAATGTTTGGTTATATCAGATGGGATTTCAGGGCTAGATAATCTTTCGTATCCACCTAAAGCATTAGGAATGAGTGGACTTATTGTATCGCCAGTCACAACGCCATAAGGAAAATACACAAGATAAAAAGGATAAGAACTATCAAGATTTAAATCATTAACAATTTTTGCAAATTCAGGTTCAACTTTTGCTATCCTTTTGTATATATCTTTCCAGTAAACTTTAACAATACCATTTCTTTCGTCGACTTCTGTCACCATGACTTTCTCCTTCTCCGTTATAAAAATTAACTATATAAATTTATAGTATTAATTTTATTCATGGATTATTTCTGATAATACTAAACCTGTCAAGTAAACAGTAATATATAATAAAAATAAATTGAATTACTTTAAAAAGAGACGATATTAATAAATCTATAAAACCTTTGTTTTTATAAATTAAACTGATTTAAAAAGGAATTAAAATGACAGAATATCTCTCTTCAACTATTTACCGTTATTTTGAAAATTATAAGGGTTTGCCAAAAGAATGCTGGCATAGAATTTTTCTTTCGCTGCTGAATAATATTGCAGGTGGGATTACTTTTTTTCTTTCATTCTATTTTGTGAATAATCTTCATATTAATATTGCAACTGCTGGGATGTTGATATCAACATACGGTATAGGCAGAGCAATTGGTGGGTACATTACCGGTAATTTAGCCAATAAAATACCCTTAGTATTTATATCAATTATCAGTCTGTTGATTGAAACAACTTCCTTGTTTACGCTTATTAAAATAGATACTGTCTTATTTTTGTCAATCAATTTACTTATTTTTGGCATAGGCACGTATGGATTTAAAGTGTCCACTAACCTTTGGGTATTAAATAGGTGCAGTAAAGAAGAAAGATTAAAAGCCATTAATATTTTATATACTGTTTCAAATTTAGGCATTGGAATATCAGCTGTTATAGTGAGCATGTTTGGCAAACTTGGCTTCGGCTATCTTTTTTGTTTTTCTGGGGTAGTTATGCTCATTGCATTAATAAGCATTATTCAAAAAGCTTATACGGATTATAAAAATGAAAAACCTTATTCAACAACGCTTGAGGAAAGTGATTCTAAGTCACCCTCTATCAAAAACAGAAAGTCAGATCAATTACTTGTTTTTACGGTTTTGGCAACGTTGTCTCTCATGGGTTTTATTATTATGCAATGGAGTACAACCTATAATGTTTTTTTACATGAAGTCTCTCAGTTGAATCTTATTGGTATTGGTTTATTATATGCGTTAAATCCCATATTAATTGTTATTTTTCAAACACCTCTTGTTAATGCTATGAATAAATCCAGTCATATTCTATTTACAGGAATAGGGGCTTTTGGGATGGGGTTTGGGATGTGGATGCTGAATTTTTCACATTGGATACTATTCATTATTGCAGCTTCCATAATTTATACTATAGGAGAAATGATTTTTTTTTCTATGTCGCAATCAGTATGTTATCAATACAGTAAAGCAAACCAAAAAGGTAAAGTGATGGGATTATTTGAAATGGTTTATGCTTTAAGCACCACAATAAGCCCCACTATAGGAGGAGTTCTTTACAATCACTTTGGAGGTGACACAATTTGGTTACTTTGTGGTATGATTGGAATCAGTTGTTTGACTGTGCTTTATATTTTTTCAAAAAAATATTTGGGAAAACATATCTAACAAATTACTGGGAGAGTTTAGAAGTGAATGCTATTTTATTACTAGAGAGTTTTGCCAAAAATACTCATTATAGTAATTCGTTACAAGAAATACTTAAAAAACAGCCAAATAAATTAAAATTGGCTGTTCATAAAAGGAATCTTCTCAAGTTGAAATCTATTGTGTCACCTTTGGATACTAATAATTATGCTGACCAGGTTAAAGTGCTACAACTAAATGAAAGATGAATTCTAACTATTAACTGGCTTATTTCTCTTTCGATTCTTTGGCAATTTCTTCATCAGCAGATCTCGTTCATCTTCATCAGCTTCGTAGAATTTTTTCCACCAACTAATATCAGATTCTAAGAGTTCTCCCGCTTGCTCACGCAGCAATAGAAAATCATAACCTGCACGAAATCGAAGGCTGGTTATAATTCTTGTGACAAGTTTTTGGGTTTTTGAAAGCGTGAATAAGAACTGCAATCGCCATATTTCACCAATCATTTCCATGTAACGTTTAGGAATAGAGGTTGCAGTATTTTGCTCTTTAATTATAGAGGATATCGCTTCTTCCATGGCAACAGGATCAGATAATCCATATTCTTTTCCACGTGCAATTTCAATTTGGAGTGGATACCACAATAAAACAGAAAATAAAAAACCTGGATTTAAGGTTTTGCCTTCTTGGATTCTATCATCACTGTTTTTCATTGCGGCCAATAAAAATTTTTTGATAGGGTAATTTGGGTAATGACTCTCTCTTGATAATACAAACCCGCACGAGGGAAATAGTTGTTTAAATAAATCATATTTAGTTAATAATTCAAACGTATTTTTTGCATGACCTTTTAAAAACAATTTGTTCATTTCATCAAATAGTCTTGCGGGTGCGGCTTGGTTTAGTAAATATCCCATTTGGTACAAAGGCTGTTCTGATTTTTTTTCAATTTTAAAATTAAGTTTTGCTGCAAATCGTATGACTCGTAACAATCTAACAGGATCTTCTTGGTACCTTTTTTCAGGTTCTCCTATCATTCGTAATTGTTTTTTTTGTAAATCTTTTAATCCACCGCATAAATCTATTATGCTGGAATTAGCGATATTGTAATAAAGAGCATTAATGGTGAAATCACGTCTGATGGCGTCTTCTTCTAATGTTCCGTATACATTATCACGAAGAATCAATCCATTTTTGGATGCAGCTTCTGCGCCGACTGCTTTGCTATGATCGGCGCGAAATGTTGCAACTTCAATGATTTCTTGTCCAAATCGAACATGCGCAAGACGAAAACGCTTTCCAATTAAAATACAATTTCTAAATAATTTTTTGATATCTTGCGGCTTAGCGTCTGTTGCTATATCAAAATCTTTTGGATAACAATTCAATAATAAATCGCGTACGCCGCCCCCAACCATATATGCGCTATAACCATGCTCCATAAGGCGGGTTATTACTTTAATGGCATTTGGATTGATACGTTCATTTAAAATAACCTGTGGTATTTTATCGTTTTGCATTGATATAATAAAACCTGTGTCTAATTCTTCCCTTCGCTCCCTTCGTCTAGCGGCCAAGGACATCGCCCTCTCACGGCGGTAACACGGGTTCGAGTCCCGTAGGGAGCGCCATTTTTCCTTCTCTTCAAGCATCAACTAATCTTTCTGATTTAAAAATATTTTTTGACGATAATATACCAATTCTTCGATCGAGTCTTTAATGTCTTGCAATGCAAGGTGTTGTTGTTTTTTTTTAAATTTAGGTAAATTAGGATACCACCTGGCATAAAGTTCTTTAAGCGTACTCACATCTAAATTCCGATAATGAAAATAAGCCTCTAACTTTGGCATACATCGTGCTAAAAAACGCCTATCCTGACAAATACTATTACCGCATAAAGGAGATTTTTTTGGATCCACATAATGTTTGAGAAATTCAAGCGTGATTTCTTCGGCATCGTTTTCAGTTGTTAGGCTTTCTTTGATGCGTGAGATTAACCCTGATTTTTTATGTTGACGACGGTTCCATTCATCCATATTATCCAATCGCTCATCTGATTGATGAATGGCTAATACGGGCCCTTCAGCCAGGATATTTAAGTCGGCATCCGTAATAATTGTGGCAATTTCTAAAATAACATCGTTTTGAGTATCAAGCCCCGTCATTTCGAGATCGAGCCAAATAAGATGTGAGTTGTCAATGGTCATAATTGCTACGTCCTGCAAATTGTGCAGATAAAAAAGGGTCAATGTTAACATGCTGATGATGATTAAGGTTACTATTTTATGTGTATTCGCCTACTTATTGGGTTCTTTATCGAGTGCTGTGATCGTTTCAAAAATTTTTAACCTTCCTGATCCAAGGCAACATGGCTCAAAAAATCCTGGGACAACAAACATTTTACGGTTATGTGGAAAAAAATATGCTTTCATGGTGTTATTGGGTGATTTTCTTAAAGGCTTGCTACCTGTTTTAATAGGAAAAATGTTAGTAATATCTCCAATCTATCTGGGTATTATTGGGTTACTCGCTATTTTGGGGCATATTTTCCCTGTTTTTTTTCAATTCAAAGGTGGAAAAGGGGTTGCGACAAGCGCAGGTGTACTATTAGCGCTATCTTTGCCAATAGGCCTAATGGTGATATTCACATGGCTTCTCGTTGCTATACTATTTCGTTATTCTTCACTCGCTGCGATCATCGCCTCTATTAGCGCGCCTGTTTATGGATTTTTTATGGGTAGACAGTATTTTATGATTCTACTTGTCATGAGTCTTATTATTTTATCTAAACATTATGTTAATATTAAAAAGCTTATCCAGGGAACAGAATCAAAAATTGGAAAATCACCTAAATGAATGCAAGGGCAGGGAGAATGAATTTATTACTTCAACGGTTTATTATATTTGTATCTGTTTTTCTATTCTCAACATTAATTTTTGCTCAGTCCACTGAGGATGCCGGATTAGTTATCATCACTTCGGGGCCATTTCAAGCAGTCGGGTCTAATGAGCAACTGAGAAATTTAGTCAGGGGTTCTCATTTTTTTAGCGGTGATTTGCTAAAAACTGGAACCAACAGCACAGCGCAAGTTAGGTTTTCTGATGGTACTGTGATGGCGTTGTATCCGAACAGTCAAATTAAAGTAAATGATTATTCTTTTCATCAAAATGCTAAATCAGACAAAAGTGTTGTATCTCTAGTGAAAGGTGGATTTAGAGCTCTTACGGGTGCTATTAGTAAAGAAAATCCGGATGCCTATAAATTACAAACTCCTGTTGCCGTCATTGGTGTACGAGGCACAAACTATGGTGGTGTATTAGATAATGGAAAGTTATTCACAGGTGTATGGAAGGGTGGAATTACCGTTCAAAATGATAAAGGATTAATCAAGCTAGGTGTGGGTGGTGATTATAATTTCGCAGAAGTTCTTTCAAAAGACACAGCCCCCATTGGACTGCTTTATCCTCCAGCCCAATTGGTTGGACAATGTGGATTTAGCTGATGAGAATTGTACAAATATCTGATGCACATATCTTTACAGATATTCAATATGGAAAATTACTGGGCCTTAATACCGCTGTTAGTTTTGAAGCCGTATTACAACTTGTTGAATCAAACACTAAATCACCTGACTTAATCATATTAACAGGCGACTTATCTCAAGATGAAACGAGCCCAGCTTATCAACATATTGCAAAATCGTGTGAACGATTTAAGTGTCCAATCTATTGGATTCCAGGAAATCACGATAATCCCGCATTAATGTATCAAATCTTTAATAAAACTCAACTTAAAGATGAGAAAGCCATATTATTGGGAAACTGGTTATTTATTTTATTAAACTCACATTATCCAAAGCATGTGGATGGTTTATTAGCAAAAACAGAATTTTTTCATTTGCAACATTATTTATCACTTCATCCCAAACAACATACGATGGTTTTTTTGCATCATCCACCTGTGTCAGTGGGATCTAAATGGGTTGATAATCTTGCTCTAAAAAATGCAAAAGAGTTATTCAACATTACAGATAAGCACCCACAAATTAAAGCAATTGTGTGCGGCCATGTTCATCAGGAATTTCACACTACACGTAAAAATGTACACATATATACTACACCATCTACTTGCATTCAATTTAAATCAAATAGCCAAAATTTTAAACTTGATAAACTTAATCCAGGGTATCGATGGTTTGATTTAAACGCTAACGGTACTTTCAACACGGGTATTGAGCGATTAATCAATTTTGACAATACCGTTGATTTTACATCCAAAGGATATTAATGACGTTATGCAAGTATTACAATCATTGTCGATAGATAATTGGGAATCACCAAAGCTTGATAGAGATATCAACATTGCTAACTTGTTAGAATTAGGTCATGTTATTTGTCTACCTAAGCTTTGTTTTCCACTTCATCCAGATGAAAGTGAGTTAATATCACCTGAATTTAGTGATGGTGTTGCAAAAAATATTAGTTTAGATAGTAATAACAATCAATTAAAAGGCTTTGTTGATAAAAATAATACAGTCTTGGTCAATGCATTTAAAAAATTATTGGAACGCTACGCATCAGAAAGTTATTCACTTATCACTAAACTTATCCCTCTTTATAAAAATAAACTTGAATTTGGAAGAACCAGTTTTAGGCCTGTTGAAATAGAAGGCCGCAAAGCACCTTCTTATCGAAAAGATGATACACGATTACACGTCGATGCATTTCCTGCAAATCCTAATCAAGGTAAAAGAATTTTGCGCGTATTTTGTAATATACATCCCCATGGAAAGCCAAGGTGTTGGAGAGTAGGCACGCCATTTTCTGAAGTGGCCTATACTTTTTTACCAAAAATTAAACAACCATTTGTATTGTCAAGACAGCTATTAAAGTTATTACATATTACAAAAAGCGATCGGACGCCTTATGATCACATCATGTTAAACATCCATGATTTGATGAAAAAAGACATCATTTATCAACAAACAGTTCCGTATACAGAAATTCATTTTCCTGCTTTAAGCACATGGATAGTATTTACTGATAGTGTTTCGCATGCAGCACTATCCGGTCAGCACGTTTTAGAACAAACTTTTTACTTGGATGTTGAGAATATGCAAAATCCATCACTTTCACCACTTAAAATTTTAGAGCAATATACAGGGTTATCTTTGGTTTAATGACATTGCGAATGAGAGGTAATTAATATGACTTTTTTTTATAAAATTGTACGTTTCGTCATTGTATGTATATCCTTGGGATTTTTCACAGCTCCTGCGTTTTCTGACAACTTACCTCATCAACAACTGACTATGGATTACTTACAGCTGCCTACACCATTTAAAGCCGATAATAAATATTATCTTGTTTATGAAAATATATTAACGAATTATGAAGTATTTCCAATTAAACTCACCTCATTTCAAGCCAATCAATTTACGTTTAAAAATAAAGACTTATATTCCATGGTTTTTAACATTGCGAGTGTTGTTCCATCAGGCGGCAAGGGTTTTCAAATCATATTTAAGCCAAGTGACAATAAACCCAAAAAAATCACTCTCAAATTTGGATCTAATGATGATGAGCAGCAAGATAATTTAATTCTAAAATCAGGTGAATCTAAATTATTTATGGTATGGTTACCGTACGATAGTATGAGTGCAATTCCAGATAAAATAACACAAACTATAAGCTATCAGATTCAGTCAGATAGTGACAACTCTAATGGTAAATATTCAGTCACAAGCGCACCTTTAAATATTATTAAAACTGCGCCTATCATTGTTTCTCCTCCATTATCAGGCGAAAAATGGGTAGCTGCAAATGCTGCCTCAAATACATCATTACACCGTACAGCTCATATTATTGTTAACGGCCATCTTTATTTTGCACAACGATATGCCATTGATTTTATTCAAGTAGATAAAAATGGTAAGAGCTACTCTGGCCCTATTTCTGAAAATAAGAGTTATTATTGCTATGGAAAAAAAATATTATCTGCGACTTCTGGTAAAGTCATCGAGGTATTAGATAATGTTCCTGAAAATGTTCCTAACAGTGGAAAATTAGCCATATCAGTGGATTTTAATAACGCCGGCGGCAATCATGTTATTGTTAAAATCGATAACAAACATTATGCTTTTTATGCCCACCTGATACCCGGGAGCGTAGCTGTAAAAAAGGGGGATGAGGTAAAAGTTGGTCAATTGCTAGGAAAAGTCGGCAATTCTGGCAATTCTAGCGAGCCGCATTTGCATTTTCATATAGTTGATGGGCCTTCATTTTTGGGGGCAAATGGAATTCCATATAGCTTTAATTCGTTTGATTTATTAAAAGATTTCGATGCAAAACCTGTCAGAGTGATGAATCAACTTGTTTTAGAAAATGCGATGATGAATTTTCCAACATATAAAAATGAATAACTTAATAACTTACTCACCTTACGCAGCACAAGCAAATATTTGCTTATATCAGGAGTGTTGAATGCGGGTTAAGACAAACCCGTATCCGTATCCGAGCCGCGACCGTTAGGGAGCGTTCACTGAGTTATTATTTATCTGTGATCTTATATAGATTTTTTTGAATATCTTTTACTTTATTCTGTCTTGAATTTTTTTCTAATACCTGAGAACGCTCCCTAACGGTCGCGGCTCTGATATTCAGTGCAATTGCCATAATATACTCATAATGGTTGAAATTAAAACTGCGTGCGCTCCCCTGTATCAAGTTCGGAATGGGCTCTGGCCCTAACCATCGCTTATTTTATAAATTAAATAGCCGTTATTTCCCACACCTTGATAGAGTAATTTAATTGTCCACCCTAACTTTTTTAGGTCATCAGTAATATGAAAAGATTTTTCCCATTCTGGAGTAAGAATTAAATATTCCCCGCCAGTGTGATGAGCAATTCGAGATATTGCTTCAGTTCGAAGTTTTCCATCGCTTGGGTAAGTCAACAATTGGTGATAATAAAGACTCACAGGTGATTTTAATCCAACAATATCTACCAGTTTATAATGGCTTGCATAAGCAATATAACCTGCATCTTGTATCAGAATTGTTGCATTTGAGGGAATATTTTTTTTGCACCATTTTATTATATCAAGGAGTTGATTGCGTTCGTTATAAATATTCTCTATATATACGTGAGTAATAAATTGAGGACTCAAAATGATTTGAAATATAAATGCAAATACTAAGAGCATATTGGCTGTAATATAAACAGGAGTTCGAGAATCACGAAGCCCATTAATACAACCAAACACCAAAAATGGAATAAAAATATATAAATATCTGTCATAATTTTGCGTCATCAAAAGTGGATTAGTCAATAAATAAACAGTCAGAAAAATTAACATAAATCCTAATATGATTTTCCCTATCATTTTTGAGGATGTCCATAAAAAAACAATCAAGAGAGTAAAAGGTAAACTGATGATGTTAATAAAAATACCGATGGCATGAAAAAATACTGCGGGTGAATATAGAGCATTAGCAAAAAATGCAGACTTGGCTTTAATAGTTAAAGGATAAATCGCACCCGTGGTGGTAAACATCCACGCTAACCAAGGTGATGCAAATAATAATATAGCGCCCAAATATTTTAAAACATTGTGTAGTTCAAATTGTTTTGTTAGTAGATAGATTATGATAAGGCTGCTAAAAAAAAACAATTCTGGTCGAATGAATGGCATAGTCGCGCATAAAAATAAAATACAAACTCTTCGAAAATCAGTGAGGGGTTCAGATAAAAAAACTAATGTCCATGTAATAATGCCAAGTGCTAAACCTGTTTCAAGGCCATTTAATAGCTGATAGGGAATCAATCCCGTATACAATGTCAAAAATAAACAAAATGCAGTCTGGATAAAATTTAATTGGTACAAAATGGCAAGCCGGCATATCCCTATACTATAAATCACTATATAAACCCAGTTGAGAGTCAATAATGCTATTTCAGGACTGGAGAATCCCATTTTAATGAATAATGCTGTCAGTGCCAGGTGAACGGGACTTGTTGTACCGTAAAGAGCTGAGGTGCCAATGTAATTATGATCAACACCTGTCAGCAAGACAGCTGCATTGTGTAAAATTATGTAAGCATCATCTAAAGGAAAAAAAAATGGTTTTATAGCAATAACTGTTACGCCATATAAAATGGACGCCAGCACTATGGCGGCACTATAAAAATAAATTTGTTTTGCTTTATCCATTATTTAATCATAATTTTATTGCAATTCTTTGTGCGCGGCTCTTAAATAAATTATCATAGACCAAAGTGTTAAAGCCGCAGAAAGCCAAAGTAAAATAATTCCGATGTTAATCAAAATTCCTTGGAATACAGCAACTTCTGCGAGTAATAAAGTTAACGCAGTCATTTGGAATGCCGTTTTTACTTTTCCTAAAAAAGAAACGGCGACGCTTTTGCTTTTTCCAACTTCAGCCATCCACTCTCGAAGTGCGGATATAACAATTTCGCGGCCGACAATGATTGCCGCGGGAATGGTTAATGTGACATTAAATTTACCTTGATATTCTCCCACAATAAGCACCAAAGCAACAGCAACCATTAATTTATCAGCAACAGGATCTAAAAATTTACCAAAAGCTGATATTTGTTTAAGAGTCCTTGCTAAATAACCATCTAGCCAATCTGTCAAACTTGCAAACATAAAAATGAGCGAGGTCGCGATATGTGCGCATTTCAATGGCAGATAAAACACAACCACAAAAATGGGAATCAGCGCTACTCTTAAAAGAGTTAATATGTTTGGTATATTCATGTAAAGAATATTAATGCGGTTCTTCATTTTCATCAATTTCTTTTTCAGGATTAGTGTCATTAAGCTTTTCTTCCTCATTGCTTTTTGGGTGTTCATCATGGGAATGATGATGGCTTTCCCATTCAAAATAGTGCTCAGATTTTTCTTTTTCAAGAATTTTTTCAATGATTTCTTTATCATCTAGTTTTTTCTCGTGTTCTTTTTTTTCATTTTCACTGCTTTCTTTTTCTTTCTTATTTTCATTTATTTTATCGGTTTTTTCATCCTCTTCTGAATCTTTCTGTTCGTCATTTTCTTCATCATCGTCAATATCTTCCTCTGATTCTTCTGGCTTTTCAATTTCTTCTTTTTCATTTTCAAGTTCATTTTTTTCTTGGGGTTCAGCCTCAAATTCAGGTTTTTCTACCTCTTCAGATGAATCAGTTTTTTCATTTTCAGCTTCTTTTTCTTCTGTATCATTTGTTGATTCGATTTCACTTTCCTCTAAGGGTTCACTTTCTTCTGTCGGTTCTTCTATTTCATTTTGAGATTCATCTTTCTCAAATTCGTTGTCAACTTCTTCTGGCTCACCTTCATCGCTTTCCTCATTTTCGGCGGTTTCACTTTCAAGAGGCTCTTCAATTTCATTTTTAGGTTGCTTTTTTTGTGTTAATTGTTCATTTTCTTGCTCAGAAAGTAACGAAGTCGGTGTTAACGATAAGGCAGGGGGCTGTAACAAACTATGCATGATGCGTTCATCTGAGGTCTCATTTTTGTTTAATGGCTTAGTTTGATGAGGACTCTGAAATAATTGCTGTTTAGAATTAACTTTATGGGAAGATTTTATTATTGCTAAAATAATAAAAATGAACAAACATAAAAATATGATCCCACCAGTTAATATGAGTGTTAACATATTTCTCCTATATCAAACTTTGGGTTAGAATCAACAAACTACTTACATCAATGCGATAAATTCATTAATATTTTAGCAGGTACTATTCATGGAAAACAGTTACGACCCAAAAATAATTGAAAAAAAATGGCAAAAAATCTGGGAAAAAACTCAGGCATTTCATGTCACTGAAGATATTACACAAGAAAAATTTTATTGTCTTTCTATGCTTCCTTATCCAAGCGGAAATCTTCACATGGGCCACGTGCGTAATTATGCCATCGGTGACGCCATTTCACGCTATCAGCGGCTTTTAGGTAAAAATGTCCTTCAGCCAATGGGATGGGATGCATTTGGACTTCCAGCGGAAAATGCAGCCATTGAACATAAAATTCATCCTGCCGAATGGACACGTAAAAATATTGCCCAAATGAAAGAACAACTGATTAGTTTAGGTTTTGGTTATGACTGGGAAAGAGAGGTCAATACATCAACGCCAGAATATTATCGCTGGGAACAATGGCTATTTGTTAAATTATTTGAAAAAGGGTTAGTCTATAAAAAAAATGCTGTATTAAATTGGGATCCTGTCGATCAAACTGTATTAGCCAATGAACAAGTTATCGATGGGCGCGGTTGGCGGTCGGGTGCACTCGTGGAAAGACGAGAAATACCTCAATGGTTTTTAAAGATTACACATTATGCGGAAGAACTCGTAACAGAACTTGACAATCTTACAGGCTGGCCAGAACAGGTTCGGCTCATGCAGCGTAACTGGATCGGAAAATCAGAAGGTGCATTAATAGATTTTCAAATAAACGAATTTAGCAACGAAAAAATTACAGTTTACACAACACGATTGGACACCATCAATGGTGTAACCTTTTTGGTTATTGCGCCCGAACATCCTGTTTCGCAAAAAGCTGCTGCCCTTGAACCTGAAATAAAAAAATTTATTCAAGCCTGCAAAAATACACCTGTGGCTGAGGCACTCACAGCGACACAAGAAAAAAAGGGAGTGTTTACAGGGTTTCATGCTATACATCCGTTAAATGGAGAAATTATTCCAATATGGATAGCAAATTACGTGTTAATGGATTATGGAACAGGAGCTGTTATGGCAGTTCCTTATGCAGATGAAAGAGATAAGGATTTTGCAAATCTGTACCAATTGCCTATTAAAAAGTTTGTTTATCAAGATAAATCTAAATTACTCAAAAAGCTTCAAGATAAAAACGCTGGACTATCTCATATACAATACCGATTAAGAGATTGGGGAATTTCAAGACAACGATATTGGGGAACTCCAATTCCAATTATATATTGTCCAAGATGCGGCACATTGCCGGTACCTGAAAAAGATTTACCTGTTTTGTTACCTATAAATATCGCATTTACCGATGCCAATTCACCTTTAAAATCATTGCCAGAATTTTATAATACCGATTGTCACGTGTGTGGAGGTAAAGCAGAACGAGAAACTGATACATTTGACACATTTATTGAGTCGTCTTGGTATTACGCAAGATATGCATGCAAAAATCAATCTCATGCCATGTTAGATGGTAGGGCAGATTATTGGACACCTGTGGATCAATATATCGGCGGTATTGAGCATGCAGTGTTACATTTACTTTACGCAAGATTTTTTCATAAATTATTACGAGATGAAGGATTAGTTTCGTCAAATGAACCATTTCAACATTTATTGACCCAAGGAATGGTTTTGAAAGATGGAACAAAAATGTCAAAATCAAAGGGAAACACTGTATCTCCTGTTGAACTGATACAAAAATATGGTGCAGATACTGTGAGATTATTTATTTTATTTGCATCACCACCGGAGCAAAGTCTGGAGTGGTCAGATTCAGGGGTAGAAGGTGCACACCGATTCTTAAAAAAATTATGGGCTTATGCGTTGGCTTTTCCACATCGAAATTCAGGATTAACCAATGATGATTCCAGGCAAAAAATTCATCTGCTATTAAATCAAATCTGTTTTGATTACGAAAGAAAACAGTTTAATACTGTTGTATCAGGAGCAATGAAATTACTGAATATTTTGTCCGGATGTCATGACGATGTAGCAAAAGAGGGACTTTCGATTCTTCTGAGAGTGCTTTATCCCATCACACCGCATATTTGTTCTGAATTATGGGAAAAATTAAAATTTACCGACGAATGGACTTTTCCCTACGTAGATGAAAAGGCGCTTGAAACAAATACTTGTCAATATGTCATCCAAATTGATGGTAAAATGCGAGGAAAAGTTATTGCTGTCACTAACGCTAGCGAAGAAACACTTACCAAAGCAATTTATTCTGAACCCGGGTTGCAAAAATTTTTGGAACGCAAAAAATTACAAAAATTTATTATTGTGCCAAATAAATTAGTTAATTTAGTTATGATGGATGAAAAATGAAACAGGCTATATCAATATTAGGTTGGATAAGTGTATTTTTATTACTCACCAGTTGCGGATTTCACATTCGCAACTTTCAAGATATTTCACCCAAGCTAAGGGTATTATCAATTAAAAGTGAAAACCCACACAGTAGTTTGAAAGATTTGTTAAACCAGAGTTTTATTGGTACGGGTATCACCTTGGATTCAAACGCAGAGTATACGCTTCTTATTAAAAATGAAAATTTTTCAACCTCTAAAAATACAATAGGCACAGCTGAGCAATTAAACACAGTCGGACTTTCTTACAATGTCACTATTGCGATTTTAAATAAAGCTGGAAATGAAGTTGTTCCAGAAGCAACGTTTTCAAACAATGCAAATTATCTTCAAAATGCCAATCAGATTTTGGGAGATATTGGTACTACAACCTCACTTGAACAAGAATTGATGCGTAACATGACTCATCAAATTATGAGTTATCTTACCTCACAGGATATCCAACATGCTTTATCTGCTTATCATTAAAAATTTAGAGCCTGTTTTAATTGAGCAAATGCAAGAAGAGATATCCATCAAAAATCCTGGCCCACAGAAAATTTTCTATTTATCTGATATAAAATCTTGGGATCAAGAACTGCTTAATTATCGTTCCCCCGGTTTATTCGAAGATGCTAATTTGAAAACTATTTTTGTGCTAAGCATTAGTCTTTATGAAAAAATACAAAAATCAAATGTGCTTAATCAGTTACAACATATTAACATTATTAAAATAAACTCTGTTGGTTTAAAGCAATTTCCCTTTTGGATAGAAAATTATTTTAAAAGAGCAGGGTACAGCATTACAGTTAAAACCAAACAATTGCTGTGTGAATATTTTGAAGGAAATGTTGGCGCAGCATTTCAATGCCTTGAAAAGCTGAAATTACTTTATCCCAAAGGGATACTTTCCGAAGAACAAATTTTTGATGTTCTGATTCCTTGTGCTCGATACACCATATTTGATTTACTCGACAAATTGACACCTCAAGAAGAAAAGAAAATTCCCGTCATTTTAAAATCCTTAGAAGAGGAGGGAGTTGAACCTATTTTGGTGTTATGGGGGCTCTCAAAAAAATATAGAGAGAAGCAAATGATGCATTTATTGCCAATGTTAGTGAAGGTAGATAGAATGATCAAAGGAAGTGAGCCTGGCAACTGTTGGGATTATTTATTGCAAATTGCATTGTTATTTGCACATAGGAGTTTAATTTGATAGGTATATTCGGCGGAGTATTTGATCCTATCCATATTGGACACTTACGAATTGCAATCGATGCATTGGAAAAATACAAACTTAGCCATATTCGATTTATCCCTTGTAAAATTTCTGTTGATAAGCGCCGTAAGCAGACCTCTATAAATCATCGACTAGCAATGTTAAAGCTCGCGCTTAAACCATATAAAAAATTTATTCTAGATACCACTGAAATTACTCGTCATACTCCTTCCTATATGCTATTAACACTTAAACAACTACAACAAGAATTCCCAAAAGAAAAATTGGGTTTAATGATTGGTGCGGATAGGGTGCCGACTTTACATCGGTGGTATAAATATAAAGAAATATTGCAAATAGCTGAATTAATTATCATGCCGCGAGAATTAGCAGTTTCGTCAACGAAAATCAGAAAAAATATTCAATTAGATATCAACTCCGACTATCTTTTACCTAACAGTGTATTAAAATACATTCATCAGCATCATTTATATGCACATCCAAACAAATAGCGAGATTCCATTTCCATGACAAAGACTAAACAACTTGAAAAAATCGTGATAAAAGCTTTAAAAGAATTAAAGGCGATTGATATTGTAACAATAGATGTTAAACATGTAACTAGCATAACGGATGCTATGATTATTTGCACAGGAACATCTAGCCGCCATGTAAAATCCATTGCAGATAAAGTTTTACAAAATTTAAGTATAGAAAAGATAAAACCACTGAGCGTTGAAGGTGAAAATGAAGGCGAGTGGGTTTTGATTGATATTGTTGATATTATGGTTCATATCATGCAGCAGCGTACACGTGATTTTTATCAATTAGAAACACTTTGGCATATTCCAAAATTGAAGAAAAAACCAACTTCAAAAAAGGGAACAGTTAAATGAATTTAGAGCAAAATCATGATTTGATGATCTGGGCACTGATTATCGTTAGTATTTCTTTAGTCACCGGAATCACCTATGTGTATACCAATCGAAATCGAAGAGTAACACTGTTATTTACGTTGTTGAGTATATGTTTTGTTTTTTTGTTAAAAATCATCAGTATTGTTGATGTAGAATTAGACGTACATTTTCTGGGTGAGTATCATACACCTGAAACTCCTACTGTAATTGCAGGCCCTGGATGGGGGTTATTATTACATGCGTGGCATATTTGGATACTTCCAGTCGCTATCGTATGTTTTGTATTTGTTTTAATTCTCTATCTTATCATGTTAGGTAAACAATCAACTGCTGAAAAACTAGAAGTTCGCTCACCTCTCAGTTCAAGTGCAATGAGGGAAGAAAATAAATCTGAACAAACTCGTTCAGAGCGATTAAATGCGCTCATGATGATTGATGCAGCGAAAAAACAAAGTCGTATCGCCAATCAAAAATTGACCGAAAGTTTACTTGCTAATGCTTCGTATGAAATAAAAATTAATGAATTGAACGCCCGCATTACCACCCTTGAAGAAGATTTACAAACAGTTCAAAAATCTTCAATTGAACAACTGGAAACTTTACAAGCAGAATTAAATGTTAAAAAAGAAGAGTGTGAATCGCTCGATCACCAGCTATCATCGACTTCACAAGATTTGGAAAAAGCAAAAGAATTACTCAAAAAACTTTCTGGCCTGAGCAAAAAAAGGTTAGAAGAGTAATTTGTAATAAATGTTGACGCTAACTATTAATTTATGACAGAATTTGACACCTCCTTTTTATAATAAACTGAATGGAAACTTAATAACGAGCAGGATTTCCTTTCAAACATAAAATTTTAGTGGAAATAGTGTAAATGAAAAGCAATGAACCAGAAAATCCGATTGATTTCAAACACATTGCAGATACCTGCAAACTCTTAGAAGATTTAGAACAATATAAGCACTTCTCGTTTTATGACTATCAATTTCTTATAGATTTTCATACAAACAAGACTCTTGACTCTCTCCCGCAAACTCTTAAACAAATAGTCGTATTTTCTTTAGAAACAGGTTGGGATAACTACTATCAAGAGTATATGGATTATGCATATAAATTAGCTAATGAAGAAAACTTTAATGATGCGAGACAAGTCTGCCTTGATATTCTAAGTATACCTTATGTAAATGGAATAGATCATCACAAGGCAATAACATTTTATATGTTGGGTGTATATGAAAATGAATTAGGTTATTATACTCAAGCATTAACTAGTTTAAGATCTGCTTTGACGTTTGAGACTAATGAAGATACAAAAACTGAAGTAAGAGCTCTTATCAAGCAAGTAAAAATAAATATTGAAGAAGATAAAACCGAAGATGAAATTTCAGAAGAGCAAGCAAATGCAGAAGAAAATAACAATAGTATATTTAATGACAATATGGATCTTGATTTGAACAACCCTGAACCCAATTTAACATCTAGCACTGGCCAAATATTTTTAAGGCTTTCACCCTCTGCTTCTGAATCAATGCTATTGGATGGAAGTTCTAACGACGAATCCTCAAAACAAGAAAAATCAACGAATGAACAAGCAAAAAAAGAATTAAATTTACAGTCATTATTACATGCAGCAAAACAATTAACTAATGAGCAAACGTCTGAGAGTACTGATAAGATCATTACATTAGAAGAATCAGCAGTCATACAATTTAAGCAAGATGACTATTTTAACTTAGGTCAACTATGTCAAAAATTAGGTAATTTTTTTGGAGACCAAAACAACTATGCTCGCAGCATTTATTACCATCAAAAGAGTAGTATGTATTCTGCAAAGGCGGGTGAATCTTATCTCAACACTTTAAATCCAAATGACTATACAACCAAACATAATGGACTCACTTATGGTGAGCTTTGTCAAAAAGTCAGTGAGATGTATTCAAATACGACTGATAAGAAAAAAGCTGACTTATATAAAACAAAAGCAGCTCAGATAGAAATTTTAACCCAAATGAAAAAGTTTTAATTTAATGTTTTTCAGTCTTATGCTTGACAATTTTTACTTTCAATATTAACTCATCTTACGCAGCAAAATTCAGCTTACAGGTTCACTGACTTTCACTTTCCTTCTTAGTACAGTTAAAGAAACTTAAACGATAAGATTTAGGGAATTTTTAAATTCTCTGGATGAGCGCCCCATTTCACCTCTATATGTCGCAGAACCCAATTATGGTACTATTTCCTCTCAATTTACCCGACAGAGTCAAGATATGTCATTCCAAAAGCATCGTTTAAACCAGAAAGAACCGCATATTTTTATCCTTATTGTCATGAGTTCATTTGCTTCTATGGGTGCAATTATTTTTGCACCCGCTTTGCCAGAAATCTCACAGTATTTTCATATCTCACATGGTCATAGCCAATTAACCATCACCTTGTTTTTATTAGGATATGCGATTGGACAGCTGATTTATGGGCCTCTCGCCAACCGATTTGGCAGAAAGCCTGCATTTTTTATTGGGATTGTGGTCGCAACAATAGGTTCTTTAATTAGTATTGCTTCAGAACCACTACATTCATTTTATGCATTGATAATGGGCCGTTTATTGGAAGCGTTAGGATCGAGTGCAGGACTTGTCATATCATTTACAGTTATTAGTGATCATTATTATCCCGAACAAGCACGCCGCATTATTGCCTATCTGATGTTAGCATTTGCTATTGTGCCTGGTATTGCTACCTTTATTGGAGGCGTGTTGACCACTCATTTTCATTGGATCAGTTGTTTTTATTTTTTACTGATTTATGGTTTATTTCTGATTATTCCAGCATCACTTTTAGATGAAACTGCTCAAGGGCTACAAAAAGACGCTATTCAAATTAAGCAGATGCTTAAAAATTATCGTATTGCATTAAACAATAGATTATTAATTTCTACCACATTATTTTTTGCTTTATCAGGAATGTGTGTTTACCTATATATCGCAAGCAGTCCTTTTATTGCGATTGACAGCTTACATATATCACCTCAAGCTTATGGTGCTATTGGCCTCATTCCTTTCATTGGCACAGCTTTAGGATCTTTAGTTTCAGCAAAATTGTCTTCCCAATTTTCTGTTAAACAACTTATGCTCGCAGGATTCATAACCGATTTAATTGCAATGATAAGCCTCACTGTTTTTTTCTACTTTAACTTTATTAATCTGATTACCTTAATCTCGTGTGGCTTCCTACTGATGCTTGGAAATTGCATTATTGTAGGCAATGGCTCCAGTATTGCGACTTCTACTTCAACAGACAAGGCTAATGCTTCTGCCATGATGAACTTTATCAATGTTGGAATGCTTGTCGTAGGAACTTTTTCACTCGCTATTACACCTGGAGTACCTATAGTAAAACTGCCAATAGGTTTTTTAATTGCAATAGTAATTATGAGTATCGTGTGGATCGCTTTTATTCATCGCAGAGATGAGTTTAATACTTAATTGGAGAAATAGAGGAATGAATTCAATGAATAAAATTAACATTTTTAATGATTTACAGGGTAAAACAGCCTTAATTACAGGAGCTTCTTCAGAAGGCGTTGGAAAACAAATCGCGCATATTTTAAGTCAATATGGAGTAAAAGTAATTATATCTTCACGACGCGAAGAAAGATTAAAACAACTAACATCTAATATAATAAAAAATGGTGGCGTAGCAAGTTATGTTGTTATAGACATGGCAGATAAACACAGCATTGATCGGGCTTTTGATACAGTTTTGGCGGAAGAAACAATTGAGATTTTCGTTAACGCAGGTGCCGTATGGCTGCCATCTTCATTGGCACATTCAACGTCCAAGCTAACTTCATCAAGCTTGAATTTAAAAAATTGATATTTTGCCTTAAAGTAACCAAGCTGAAGGATAAAAAATACGCGCGTCTTTGTATTTGAGTAATAATTTTGAAGTAAATCATATTCATTCTGTGCGAGGCTAAAATATAACTCTCTTTCTTCTGCATTAAACTCTGGTCGAGCATAGAGCTCATTTTTTTCACTGTCAGATAATAAATGGATGCGCTTACTCTGATTTATAAGGAATCGCAAGGCTTATTAGTGTCAAAATAGAAGGCTGAATCATCTGGCTAAAACGTCTTTTTTTCTCTTGTGTTTGAAATAAACCATGGTATTTAGTGTGCGTATAGTGTATAGTTATTCCTATTAAATTCATACTTAATTTGTTTGAAAAAATTCATTTTTACGATTTATCCAGACAAGGACGAAAAAATGGCAAATTTTGCCTACTTACGGGTATCGACTGACCATCAGGACGCTAAAAATCAAAAGTTGGGAGTATTGGATTATTGCAATAGCCATACTATTACGCCGCTAAATTTTGTTGAAGATACGGCAAGCGGCAAAATTCCTTGGCAGGAACGCCAAATTGGTAAAATAGTGGGAAATGCCCAAGCTGGAGATGTGTTGGTAGTAGCTGAAATATCTCGACTAGGACGCTCAACTTTGCAAGTGTTAGAAATATTAGAAGCAGCGGCAACAAGACAAATGACAGTACATATTGCAAAAAACGCAATGGTAATGGATGGTTCTATGCAAGCCACAATTACTGCAACTATTTTAGGATTGGCTGCACAAATTGAGCGAGAATTTATTTCTACGCGTACCAAAGAGGCACTAGTGAAAAGTAAGCTTGAAGGAATAAGGTTAGGGAGACCTAAAGGGCAGGCTGAGATATTAAAGTTGGATGCTTCTAGAGACGAAATTTTAGGTTATTTAAAGAAAGGTATCAACAAAAGAGACATTACACGATTGATTGAATGTGCACCTTCCACTTTATATGAATGGTTAAAACGGCGACGTATACACAGTTATTAAAGTATCCGGACATCTAAAAATTATGTAGGCTAAGTTGAATAATGAAAATAAATTCGTAAAAATGGGTTTGCAATAACCTAGATTATGTTCACTTATGAATCGTCAACAGACTCTAATTTTTCCTTTAATTTTAAAGAATGGGTGATAAAAATGGCACATGACCAACAGCTAACGATTAAAGAAATAGCTCCAGAACTATTTTTTCATATTTTTTATTATTTAGAAGAAACAGATATCAAAAAAATATGTGTTCTATACCAAGTAAACAAACATTTTTATAACATCGGAGAACTGTATTTTGAATCACACAGCGCTCGAGAGTTTTCTATTATGGCCAAGTTGCCAGATCCCACTAATTGGTTAGGAACATACAGAAAAGCCTATAACACACAATACATAGATATTGAAAGGTGTTTTCGTGATGATAAAAATAAAAATCTTGAATCTAAACAATCCAGCTTAATAAGGTATGTAAAATTAGGTGATTTAAATAAAATTAAAGCCTTAAACATCACCCTGATTGATTGGATTGTGCGAGATAGAAGTGGCCGTTGTGCCGTCACTTATGCAGCTCAAGGCGGATTTATAGCAATACAAAATTACGCATTTGATAAATTTGTGAAACCTCAAAAAGATGCTCTTTTTAAAAACCTACCAAACTCAGTGAAACTACCCTGGATAGATTACGACGACGCTTTAATTGCTTTTCATCAGGCAGAAGAAATTAACTTGTTAAAAACGCAATTGGCGAAAGAACAAGTGAATCAAATTAAAAATTTGAAACAAGAGATCGCATCAAAAAAAGCAGCTTCTGAAACTGCTACTATAGCTGCAAATGCAGCAGTTAGAGCCATGCAAAGAGCTGTTGAAGAAGGCAGTACAGAAATAGATGCATTATCAACCGCAGCTAATGCTGCATTGGCGGCATCAGCTGCTGCTCATGAGAAGGCTAATAGGGCTGCACTTCTTAATAATCTATTGATAAGCGATTTAGAAAGACCAAAACAAGCACGACTCATTAATTTTCATATTCGAACAGCCATAGAAAATAATAACATCACAATTACATCTGAAAATTTAGATATAAACCCTGACGTAACAGCATATGAATTTTACGAAATCACAAAATATGATTCAGAAGATAATAGCTTTCGTCATGATTCAAAAACTGGTTATCGCAGTGGTCCTGAAAATTCATATATATATTACAATGAAAATATAACATTAAATTTAGTTTGGCTTGTTGTTAAATATGAGCGCCTAGAAATTTTCAATCTTTTATTGCAGAAATTTCCCTCTGCAGAAAATGAAGTTGATAGTGATAGCGATGGTTCAAAAAAATATACGAGAGAAAAACTTATTGTAGATGCTGCTGTAGCTGCTATGGCTTATCGGAATTATCAATGGTTTGACGATAATATTTTTCCATTATTAAATGATGATGAAACTCTTCTTGCTAAAGTATTTTTTGCGGCCATAAAAGAAGGCTGGAGCGAATACATCGAGAAAACTCTAAATGATACAACCAAAAAAGAAATTGATATTAAAAAATACAGTAAAAATTTATTTCTTATCTATAATACACACCATGTAAATGACAATATTAAATGCCATGAAATAATGTTTAAATTTTTTCTCGATAAAAAACAACCTGAAAAATATTATCAATATTTTTATGCTTGCTTTTCTGAATTAAAAGATTTTAAAATTTCTGATTATCGCTACTATGAATATTTTTTAAATAAGTTAGTTTCTTCACCTGATTGTTATACACATTATGTTAAACAACTTAAAAAAACAACAGTTCAGGAAGTGACAGTTGGCATAATTAGTAACATGATCGAATTTTCTACCTCTGATCAAAGATTTTTAAAACCGCTTAAAGAATTTTTGAAAAAACTATCTGATAGTAAAGTTAATTTGAAAAAGGGTTATCCTGAAGATTACTTTGAAATCAAAGATTTTGGTGTTATGCACCAAGAGTCATTTCATTTTTTTAATGCCGCAGTGGAAATGTGTGATGTTGAGCTAGTTAAACTTTTATTAACAGTTGGTATAGATCCCACAATTTCTGATCAAGTTTCCCCTTTGAGCTTTGTTGAGGAAAAACTTAAAGAAAATCAAGCAAAAGCAGCCCAAGCCGTGTCTGATCCAGATATGCTAAGTCCTGAGCAACAAAATAAATTGATAGAAGATCAACACAACCTTAATATTATTTCAAAATTATTTGCAGAATGGCAAAGCGCAAATGCAGTACAGAACACGGATAATGATGCAGCATCAGAATCTTCTAGTGAGTATGATTCTGATTCTAATGGAAGTTATTCTTATGGTTCATAAGAAGCGATAACGAAAGCTTATAAAAAAAATTTTCTTATTAATCAACTAAGTCATTTTTATCGCAAGGGTGCGATTATTATTTTGGATTTACTGCCTATTTTGATGTTCACCATTTCAGATGGCGTTATACCCGGAACTCATAACTGAACAAATAAATTGGATTAAATTCAGAATGCGCACTTTTGGGGGTTCTTCCACACGACCCCGTTTAAAGAAAATTAAAAAAACTGAAGCTTTTCGAAAAGCAATTCCTTCTGTATCGATATCGAAATTATTGTCCTCTTCGATGGGTAGTGGTGTGTTGATAAATAGTAACGCTAGTAATGCTAGTGAGAGTGTGAATACGGATGAAAAACTTCATAAATCATTGAATATTTGAATTCCGGAAAGCTATCGCTCCATTCTAAATTCATAAGGTTTCAAAGTAGGGCTCCAACTGCATAAGCGGTCCAAAAGTTTCGTAGTGCATGGCACATAACTATAGTGAGGTATTTTCCTCAAAATGTGTCATATTCGTCTAAAAAAATTAAGCTTAATTTAATAATTCTTCTGTAGAATTAAAATATTCATCAAAATTTTTAAGCTTTAGATTATGTTAGATAACGCAAAACTAGAAAATATTACTGAAGCAATTGAGAGCTATCGCAAGAATAGGCCGTCAACTTTGAGCTTTTGGTCACGATGGTTAGATCCTACACGAGGCTTGAATCGAGCTGCCTTTTATTTACAGTTATTAAAAACACCTGATTTAAATGTTTTAGAGTTTAACATGATCATCTACGCTTTGCTGGCGAGTGCAGATGGCAATACACTCCAGGAACATGTTCTTAAAAAATTAGGGTATAAAGATCTTGGAGACATGGCAAAAGCAAGGTTAGCATTGATGAAAAAAATTAAAGATGAAATAAACATTCATCGTAAGAACGATCATGCTGCCTTTGTAGATACACTTAATGACGTGAATCAAGCTATTGGAAAAATAGTTAAATATGCAAACTCTGATGGTGAATATACAGAAATCAATCAAAAAAAATATTTTGATTTTTTAAATAATTTAAAATATAAAAAACCGCGCCCAACACAATTTACTATCTGTAATAAAAAAGGATGGTATCACAATTTTTCAATTCTTGATATTCTAAATGCTGCGATTAAAATACTAAAAACAAATAGTATTTCTTATACGTTTTTCAAAACATGTTTTAAGTACGAACAGGAAAACTGGATAAATATTAGAACAGTATATTTTGGAGTATATCGCTTAAATGATGAGGATACAATTACATCTACACCAACTAACTTTCAACAAAATTTGAAAGAAAAATTTCAAAAATATTTGGATATACTAAAAACCAAATTTGAAAATAACGTTATTCCAGAAAATTATACTTTTATTTTTATATCAATGATAAATGATAATCACTTCGCTGTTTATGCCTGTAACTTTCGAGGTGAAATTATAGCGATTAATTCCATGGGCGGTAGTTATAGAAATTTTGACAATGCGGCGATAGAAGGACTGTCTAACATTTTATATCAGAATAACGTTACAGTACAGGTAAACAACATTTTTAAGCTGACTCCGAGCGAAAGCGACCAATATCGTCAAAAAGATTCATCCATTTGCGGTGGAATTGCAGTTGCTATGGCTCTCGCAATTTCATATAAAAAATCTTTTAAAGAACAATTTGAAAGATTAAAAAATCATTTAATAAAATTATGTGGATTAAATTCTGAGCATTATAATGATATTCGTTCTGAACAACAACATATTATAAATTTAATTTCTGATAAAGATACCAACATGGAAGATGCGAAAAAATACATCAATAACTGTGAATATACAGTTACCGCCGAAAGATTTGAAGAAATAGAAGAGAATTTGTCTAAATCAACATCATCAGTATCTTCAATACCAACATCATTTGGTATGAGATAATCTCCTTGGCTTTTATTAATTGAAATCCACTGTGGCATATTGAAAGGGACTTTGGCAAATGACATATTAGTTGAATCCGCCTGTTACCCATTGACATCAACCGTGATTAGTTTGATAATCACGGTATAAATTTTAGCCTTCAAATAGGGTGCTCTTGGGATAAATTATGCCGCATTTAATTATCATTCACTTGTTTCATCAAAAATCAATCGTGACCATTTGCTCATTGAAAATAAAACTATATGGGCACAACTTTTGGAGATATACACAGATGACTAAAAAATCGCATATTAACGAAGATCATATTTCAGCAATTTTGAATGATCCTAAAAAAGTCACCCAAATTATTCAAACGGGAATTAAAGCTGCATTAATAAAACATAAACAAGCAGGTAACCCTATATGTGAAGTGTTTAACTATGAAAATTAATCAAAAAAAACAACTAGCACCATTACCATTATTTGATTCATTAGAATACATTAATAATCAGTTGCCCCCTGCTTCTTTATCATCTACTCAAAAAAATGACTTTTTAATGAGCGTTAGTTTTTTAAAATCTTATGTGGGCAGTCTAGGAACATTCAACTCTTATCGTAGAGAAGTTGAACGTTTGCTGCATTGGACTTGGATTGTGGTAAAAAAAACTATAAAAGAGCTGAAAAGAGAGGATATTGAAAACTTTATTCGATTCTGTCAAAAACCTCCTAAAACTTGGATTGGTGTTAAAAAAGCGCCTCGTTTTATTGATAAAGAAGGCATTAGAATCTCAAATATAGAATGGCGGCCATTTGTCGTCACTATTTCCAAGGCAGCGCATCGTAAAGGTGTAAATGCTGATATTGATCATTTTGAATTATCACAAGGTGCTGTCAAAGAGTCATTTGCTATTTTAAGTACATTCTACAATTACATGTTGCAGGAAGAATATGTTTTTATGAATCCTGTTGCGCTTATCAGGCAAAAAAGTAAATTTATCCGCAAACAACAACATCAAACACAAATTCGTCGTTTATCACCGTTGCAATGGGACTATGTCATTGAAACAGCAACGCTTATGGCAGATCGTGATAGTAAAAAACATGAACGAACTTTATTTATTATGACTGCTCTCTATTCAATGTATTTAAGGATTTCTGAATTGTCAGCCAGTGTTCGCTGGGCACCGCAAATGAACCATTTTTACCGTGACAATGACGGTAATTGGTGGTTTAAAACTGTCGGAAAGGGCAATAAAGAAAGAAGCATTGCCGTCAGCAATAACATGCTAAATGCATTAAAAAGGTACCGTAAACATTTAGGATTATCTACCCTACCCTCGGTTGCTGATAAAACTCCTTTGCTATTAAAAACCAAAGGCAAAGAACCTATAACGAGCAGCACTTACATTAGGGAAATTGTACAATCTTGCTTTGATAAAGCTATTAATAAACTCCAAGAAGATAAGCACTTTGAAGAAGCGGAATTATTAAACGAGGCAACCGTTCATTGGTTACGTCATACAGGCATTTCAGAAGATGTCAAAACACGACCTCGTGAACACGTGCGTGATGATGCAGGCCATTGTTCAAGTGCCACCACTGATAAGTATATCGATGTGGCGCTAAGAGAACGACACCGAACTGCTAAAAATAAACCGATACAAAGCGATACATAAACCTACGAAACTTTTGGACCGCTTATAATGGTATGGACTCCCTCACTTTAAAGAGGCTTCAAAATGAGCCAGAATGAAAATTTAACCTTTGAGGTTTTATATTTAGTTGACGAGTTAATTAAAAAAAATAAACTAAAAAAAGTTGGCAACCCGAGTGTATCTTTAAGAAAAGTAAAAATTACATCTGAAAGCTATTCAGAGATTGAAGAACAAAACAACACTTCTAGTAGTGAAAAAAATTTTTTAGATAAAAAATACAGTGAGATTATGTTGGATAATCTTGATATAGACCTGAATCTAATCCCGATAATGAAATCAAGGCTAAAAGAAATAAATATTTGCATGCAAAACAAATGTTACCTTCATTTATATGACCCCAAATCTAACTCTGCCGGCCGCGCAAAAAATCGTTTAAGTCTGTATAATGGTTTTTGTTAATGAATATCAGAGGATAAATTTATGCTTCATACATTTTCTATTCGCAAGCTATCAGTCGTGCTATTAGCTGTAACCTTAGCGGGATGCAGTACAATGTCTGAACTACATGATAAATTAGTTGATATGCAGCTGCAAAAAAAACAATTAGCTAATGGAAAAACGGTTTATGTTAATACTAATGTTTTGCCTGCTGCGAATTGGGGTTGTGCTATGACTGATGCTCCTCAATACTATAATTGGGCTGAAATTCGAATGGCTGGACAGTTTCAATTCGCAGGACCCATTGGATTACTGACTCAAAAAGCGCTGGATTATGCAAATCAACAAAGCCTTAAGGCCAATTATATTAATTTAGGAATTCCAACAGAGAATACTGTTTCAACAGGCCCAGGGCGCTTGGAGGCGTATGCTGACTTACACCCTAACACACAAGCTGTGATTACATACTACACTTGTCATCGAATCAACCCAGAACATCGATTGGGTGCTATACAAAAAACTGACTCCTGGGTAAAGGTTGGAGGTTAATAATTCTTTAAAGTTTTTCTGACATTACGCAAGCAAGTTAATAATGCGCATTCCCAAGCGCGTTTATCAACAATACCATTGAGTGCAACAATGCCTTGAAGCTTGGCAGGAATGAAATTCATTGGCGCATCTTCAGGTAATTTACGTTTATTGTCATGATTCATTTCACGCAGCAGTTTTAAGCGCCCTGCATTGCAAATCCAAGTTTTGATCGCGAGTTGATACTCTTGCATACCCTATTTTCATTTCAACATTCCTTTGGTTGTGGGTCATAATATTCAGTAAAAAATCAAAGTATAGACTTTGATTATAAAAACCAGTATATTGACCCAAAAGAAGCCAAAAATAAAGCAATATTTCTATAGTTTACAAGGTTCAGAATAACGGTCTTTTTTTTGGACTTCATAACGGGATATATTTTGTAATGCATACGAGGAGTTTTTTATGCGAATGATATTAAGTGAAGATGAGTCTGAAAAAATTTTTAAAGAAGGGAATCAAAGCTCTAATAGAATCTCTGTAGAGAAAATACCGCCTATTATCAATATTAGACCTTTAGAACTGGATATTACCTTTTTTACTTCAATGTATAGTCGAAGTCCTTCGTCAATGCCATTTTTTAAAACTCCGGCGTTACAGGATTCTACAGACAAAAATTTAGAACGCAATTTTCCAAATACTTTAGATAGGACCAACGTATCCAATTCTAATGATATACAACAAGAAAATCAGAGCCATGGTACGGCTATCCCACAAGGGCTTCACGTCGTAATGAGGATGAGAAAGAATTGAGAATTTAGTTTTAATTAACTAATGCGCTTTATGTCACGGAACCCAAAATTATGGATAAATTAAACAATAGGCCAAGAAAAAGATTGGGATATGCAACTCCAAATGAAATATTCTGCCTTAAAAACCATTAAAATGTAATATCATCTGTTATATTGCTTTAAAAACATTAAATTATTTTTTTCCATTAAATTCATAAGGGACTCATACAATGGAATTTTTAATAACGCATTAGCTGTATAATTTGAAACGATTGTTGTTGCTATGAGAGGTAACAATAACGAATCTTGGCCAGTGATTTCCATTATTAAAATGCACACTGTTAAAGGTGCTTGTAAAACACCACATAAATATGCAGCCATCATGAGTATGATGATGATATGAAAATTCATTGTTGCAGGCACAATTGGCACGAGTATTTGACTTAAAATAGCTCCAATACCTAATGAGGGGGTGAATAATCCCGTTGGAACCCCTGAGGCATACGTAAATAAAGTTGCCGCCATTTTAAGGGGTGCATCAATTAGAGGAACAGGCTGTTGTAGGAAAATATTTTTCGCAACTATAGCGCCGCAGCCAGCTGTATGGCCATTTGTATGTATATTTAAAATACCTACCAGTAATCCCATCGCAGCCGCCAAATAAATAGGGTACTGAATTGTGAGTCGGGACAGTTTTTTAACCATGTATAACAAGCTATGATTAAAAATACTACCAGCAATACCACCAATTAATCCACACAGTGGAACAAATAGCCATTCTTTAAATGAACTCAACTCAAATGGAATCACATCAATGGCTTTTAACGATAAAAAAGAATAATGACCAGCAGCATTATCAGAAATAATGCCGCTTACAATAACAGCAAACAAAATTAACACGATAACTTTATTATTATAATAGTACCTGCTAAATTCTTCTAATACAAACATAATCCCCGTCAGTGGTGCTGTTAAACTTGCACTTAATCCTGCTGCCGCACCTGACATGATAAAGCCGTAATAAACTTCTGCTTTTGACAAATTGATATACTTTTGAATGGTTACCATTAGGCTTGCGCCAATTTGAACAGCAGGGCCTTCAAACCCTAACGACCCCCCAAAAAAGTAAGCTGGAACAATTAAAAGCTTTCCAATTAGAATGCGAAATGAAAGGTAAGGACTATAATCATCAGAGGGATTTAATTTTAAAGCACACATCGTTTGTGGAATACCACTTCCTTGAGCACCGTTGAAAAAGCGCTTTATCAACCCAGAGATTATGACGAACCCAATGGGCGTTAAAAAGATTGAAGAATATTTCCAATGGTGGCTAATAGCTTCAAAATAACTTTGGGCATAATCGCTTGCCTTAATAATAAGAAGAGCAACAAACCCTAATAGTACGCTTCCCAAAAAAAATTTGAAGACATGATGTTTATCCATAAATCATTAATTTCATCTCCTAAATGATTTCAAAGTAAGTAACAAGTATCACAAATTATGTTTACAGTTTTTGGTAAAACATTCATCCGGCCACTGCATGGCACAATGAAAAATTCTTAGGATTTCAATTGCCCTGTTTTTAACTCTATAAGGAACAATATAAGGAGTGCCTGAGATAACAAGTTCTCTTGTATTAAATATTCTACCTTGTCTTCCAATACTTGGGTTTTCAGGTAGAAGCTCAACTTTATTGAGTATTTTTTTTACCAGATTATCTGCAGCGCCTAGATTATCTTGTCCAATATAATGATGTAATGCACGTAAATCATAAACAGCATCATCTAACCATTTTATTATCACTTAGGCATTTCCTTTTCATGTTTACCGCCTAGGTGTTTTGCCCAATCCACCACCTTATTGTGCTCATAAAATTTAGCCTTTTTACTGTCAGCTTTTTTAACGGCTTTCTCAGTGGCATTAATTTGCCAAACTTGTGTTTCTAAATAACTCTCTATAGCTTCTGCCGCTAAAAATGATTTTGTTCTTCCTGTAGCAACAGACAATTTTTCTAATTGATCACGAATTTCTGGTAAAACTCTAACACTTAAAGTAACTGCGGTTGATGAATGTTCCATAATCCCACCATATCGTATACAAAGTATACGTTTATTATAGAAGAATTATTAAAATTTGCAAGTATTTGCAAAAGTGGGTCTTGGTCTGCCCTGGAATTAGTGAACAATTGTTTTTATAGATTACCTGTCGCCAAGAGAAAAAATTTGACCGTCTGGTTAAATTATTTAATAAAAATCAAAGTTTAACACCATTAATTAACTCAGAATGAAGTATTTAGATAACGCTTTGGAGCAAGGAAATATGAAAAAATCCCCTCATGTTTTATTAATTGATGACGACCATATTTTATGTATGGTGATAGAAGAAATGCTAACAAAATCCCAAATCTCTATCACTTCTGTCTCGAGTGGTCAAAAAGGAATAAAATTGCTCAGGAAATATCCTAAACAATTTGATGTGATTATTCTCGATCGAATGATGCCAGCTTTTTCAGGATTTGATGTGCTGCGCAAAATTTGTTTGATGCCTGAAGTATGTGACATTCCAATCATACTGCTTACCTCACATACGTTGAATACAAATGCTGACACAACTGTTATGTACAGCGTTTTTGAAGTGCTTCAAAAACCTATTGATGCCAATACCTTAATTAAAACCATAAATAATACCATAAAGGAAACCCGAAAAAAAACAACCTATTCCAAGATAGAATAAAATATTTTTTTAATTAAAATAATATTTATATTTTAACCTGTATTACAATTAGTTATAATGCTAAAAATTTATCTTCTTACGCTGAAAAGGAAAATCATGTCGAATGAATCCGCAACATCCAATATAACACAAACAACTACAGAAACAATAACAAACAATACAAAATTATATATACCGCCGCATTTACAATGCCCATTATCTAAGAACGGAAAACTAATGCTTGATCCTGTAATAGTTACAGGCCTTCAGAGTAACGAACCTATTTTTTGCGAACGAGACGCATATTATGAAAGGTATCCTAATATAAAGGCTTATAGCCCTGTTAAAAAACATATTATTACGTCAAACTCCCCTATTCTTGCCACTATAAAAGATTTTATAAAAAATCATCAAAATAACCTCGATATAGACAAAGATTTATATTATTCACAAAGGCTAGCAGATGAATTAGTTTCAACCTTTAAATCAAAAGTCAAAAATGACTCGAAATTTAAAGAGCTTTTAACACAAGACAACAGACTTTTAATTGCGAAATTAAAAGATGACAAAACATTATTAGAATTAGTATGCGAGCACGGCACCGCTTTTATGATTGAAACAACTATTCAGAAACTCCAAGACTATTTTCAATCATGGGAATCAAAAGAACTCAAAAGTTTTGCTCATTTAAATTGTGTTAAAAATGATAAGGGACATTCCCTCATTTTAATTATTCTTAAAAGAAATAATCTTTATAGTGCTCCTAATAAAACAAAAACGTTAAAATTACTAAAGGATGCATTTAATTTAGATAATACAGATTTACAAAAAATACTCCTTGTAGCTATTAACGATGATGACAGCAATTGTATTACAGACCTTATAACATTAGGGGCTATAGCAACGGTAGAATTAGCAGGTATTGCTATTAAAAATAACAAACTGAAAGCCCTAAAGACTCTATTAACTCTCAATATATTTGAGCGCAATACATCAAATTCTAATTCACTTGAAGAAAACCTATTGGATATAGCTTACAATGATGAGCGACTCGAAGCGATAACTTTATTAATTAACTCTAATCAATTTAATTTAAATCATTTAATTACAAAAGCCGTAGATGATGGCAAAAAGTCAATGGTTAAATTTTTACTTGAAACATATTCAGATAAAATTAATCCAAACATGTTGATGCCAACAACTGAGAAACCTAAGAGGAATCTTTTAATGGCATTAATTGAAAAAAATCAACTCGATAATATAGCGCTTTTACTTAAATATCCAACTCTTGACGTAGATCAAATAGATAATACTGGAAATACAGCGCTACATTATTTAGTGACAAAAATTGGGTTAAATGATCCTTCCAACAACAAATTATTGATAACCTCCTTTATGGAAAAGGGGTTTAATATTAAGAAAACAAATGATGACCAAAAAACTCCTTTGGAAATTTTAAGAAAAACTGCACCTCAGTTTGAAAATGAAATTCATAAGTATCATCAGCAGCTCAAAGTACAGCCTTTTTTAAATCAAGTAATGGAACTGCGTCAGGAAATACAAAAACTCACATCTATTTCTCTACAAAATAAATTAATCATCGCTTTATCAGAGGGAAATTTAGAAAAAACAAAAAAATTGATTAACTACGTTTAAAGAACCCAATGACGATGGGATATTTCCAATGGTTGCAGCCTATGAGGGAATGAATTTAGATGTTGTAGAGTATATAGAACAAAATTCAAATTTATTATCGGAAGAATTAGACAATCAATTAAAAAAATTAGATGCTCGAAAAGCATATACCAAAATACAGAAAAATAAACCCAGTGAGTTGCGAAAAGATAACTTAACCAATAATGATTATGCAAATTGGCTGATAAGTGAAAAAGAAAAAGGCTATTGGACAAGAGAATTTGACAAAGGATTCGAAACACCTTTTTTATATCCTGATTGGGAAGAGCGCGCTCAGAACATTCAAAATGGATATTTTGTTAACGATCCATGGCAAGCTCAAAAAACCAATAGAAAAAAGGCTGAGGAAAATCAAACTTCGATATTAACGTATGTTCCCAGTCTTGTGAAGCATCGGACTCTTATAAATGATTACCGCACAAAAATGAACACATTACTACATAAAATAAAAAGTAAATTTCCAGACATTAATTTTCCAACTGTTGCAGTAAATCATTATTCATCTTTACAGAATTCAACAGGCAATCTTGAAAGAAGCAATTTACGTCAAAGCACTTCATCAAGTTATACTAATTACACTACAACTACTGACTTAACAAAAGCTTCTATTTTTGCTTCAAACGTGCAAACTAACTCCATGCTAAATTCACAAAACCAAGCAACAACGACAACCACTACAACGACTCTCAGCAGCAGCCTTCCTAAAACAACTTCTACATTATCAAATTCAACTTCATCAGCTTCTAATTTTAATAATAGCTCTAATCTCTATACACAATTTAGCAATAGTCAGGTTTTACAGCCTGATGCGACACAAAGTACATTAAATCAAAATACCCAAGGTGCTTCACCGCCTAACCTAACTGGGGGTATATAACACGGTAATCGCCCTTAGAAAAAACAATGGTTTTAGACTCTCAAAAAATTCTGTCACCCCGGAAAATTTTTGTTCACTGTTTTTAAATAGAAAGATAAGCGCCCACAAAAATTTATCCGGGGCCCAGAAGCAAGTGTCAATAAATATCAG
>Ga0068855_100000600_pt1 | contig 44120 bp, 35 predicted proteins | sample KBSCornC52_FD_66592 | JGI IMG/M metagenome (GOLD analysis project Ga0068855, IMG submission 66592) | Corn rhizosphere microbial communities from Kellogg Biological Station, Michigan, USA - KBS Corn C5-2 | ecosystem: Host-associated > Plants > Roots > Rhizosphere > Soil ... | reverse complement strand
CCCCTCGAAAAGCAAAGCTTTTCGAGCCTCCCCTCCACGCGGGGCTCCGCCGATTTCGACAGGCTGGTGTTTCACACCAGCCTCCTAGGCGGCCGAAATTGCGCGTGATAACGCTACGGTATGGACGACGTCCAGCTCGGGGAGTTCGTTGCGAGTTGCGTGCAGCGGCTGCAGCAAAAGCAAAGCGACCTGTCGGCGAGTGGACTGGGCGCCTGCGACCGCTTCGAAGTCGACCTGGCGAACGGCAAGTTGCGCTTCTACGACGGCCCGCAGCTGGCGGTCGAAGCCGACGTGACGCCGATCGGCACGCACGCGGCCCGAGACGAAAGCTGGCAATGGGCTTGGGCCAACAAGTCGTTCCCGGACGACGTGCGCGAGCGCGCGGCCAAGCTCAAGGAGCTGGCGCAGCAAACCGCGCTCGACGCCTTCAACGAGCGAACGTTGGAAGTCGACGAAGCGCAAACTTGGCAATTGGTGGCCATGGCCTGCGAGCACTTGGGGGCGCTCGGGACCTACGACTTTCCGACCAAGAACGCGCGCATGTACGTGGCGATCGAGCGCTTGGCCGCTTCGGCCGCGCTCGAAGCGATCCGATAGCGGCGCGTCGCCGCCCGGGGCTTGCCTCGCCGGTCTCGCTGAAGCTTCCGACCCGGCGCCGCCTTCGTGACTACGTCCTGCGAAACGCCAGCAGCGTCACGTCGTCGTCGAGCTCTTGGGCGTGCGCGACGACGGCGCGGTAAACGCGCTCGATCAAGGCCGGCATCGGCAAATCGGCGGAGTTTTCGAGCAGGGACGTCAAGCGGTCGAGGCCGAACTGCTCGCCGCTGGCGGCGCGCGCTTCCGTCACGCCGTCGGTGTAGAGCAGCACGATGTCGCCCTGAGCCAGCAAAAGCTCCGAGTCGACGGTGTGCTTTTTTACGTCGCGGACGGCGCCCAGCCACGTGCCGGGCGTCTCGACCAGCTCGACCTTGCCGGTAGCCTTGCGATAGACGCACATCTCTTCGTGCGCCCCAGCGAAGGTGAGCCTGCCGCCCGGCGCGTAGCGGAGCAGGGTGAAGGTAACGTGCTCCTTGTTTTGCAGGCGATGACGAATGTTGTCGTGGAGCACGGTGTTGAGCGCGCACACCAGCTCGGCGGGGGAACCCTCGGGCGACTTGCGCGCCAGCGCGGCCACCACGCTCTGCACCATCAACATCACCAACCCCGAGGTCAGACCGTGTCCCGCTACATCGCCGATGCCGATGAAGCCTCCCGAGCCGGCGGCGAAGGCGTCGTAGTAGTCGCCGCCGACTTCGCTGGCCGGCACCATCTTGGCCGCCAGCTCTAGCTCGGGAATGGCGACGGTTTTGGGCAGCAGGCAGGTTTGGATGCGGGCGCCGATTTCGAGCTCTTTTTCGAGCCGCTGCTTGCTCAATAGCTCCGTAGCGGCGCGTTCCAAGCCCTCGAACGCGCGCCCCGTCACCTTCAGCAACGGGCCCACGTACCATTTGACGAACGACAGGCTGAGCACCAGACCCAAGAGACCGGCCACGCCCGTCAGGACCAAGATGCGGTGGCGTAGATCACGCCCGGCTTCGAGCCGAAGGGTGGACGCCACCATCGCCACTTTTCCCACGTCGGCGCCCTCGACGTTCTGCGCCGCCCACGACCAAACGTAGTCTTGCCGCTGATTCAGCTGGGCGCGTGGCGCGGCGAACAGCTCCGCCGCCGGAATGGGCAGCTCACCGTGGGTGGCGATCACGCGCCCGCTCGGGTCGGCCGCCACGATGGCTTGCACGTCGTCGTCTTTGGCGTAGCGCTCGAAGGCGTCCTGCAGCATCGGCTCGTCCTTCAAGATCAGCGCCAGCTCGCCCCGCTGGGCGACTTCCACGGCCCCGCGGGCCACCTTCCAGCCCAAGTCTTGCTGCATGCGCGGCGTCAGCCAATCGAAGATGTGGCCGACGAACAGGATCACGACCGCGCACAACGCGGCCACCAAGAGGGCGATGAAGCCGGTCAGCGCCACCTGCAGGCGCGCGCTGGACAAAATGCGCTTGCGCTCCGCTTGCGGCAGCAAGGTCAGATTCTTGGGCAAAATCGACAGAGAAACGGCCAAGGTACTCTCAGATGCGGATGCGGTTGCGGCCGGCTTGCTTGGCCGCGTACAGGCGCTGATCGGCGACGGCCACCAGCTCTTCGAGCGTGCGCCCGTCGATGGGGTAGGTGGCGATGCCGCCGCTCACCGTGACGTTGAACGAGCGGCCTTGCCCCCCGTCGAAGGTGATCTTGGCGAACTCGGCGGTGACGCGCGACAAGATCTCTCGCGCGCTTTCGGCCCATTCGCCGTAAAACGCGATGATGAACTCTTCGCCGCCCCAACGGCCGCGCAGGTCTTGCAAGCGAAAGCGCGTGCCCAACAACGCTCCAAACGCCGACAGCACCTTGTCGCCGACGCCGTGGCCGTAGGTGTCGTTGACCGACTTGAAACGATCGACGTCCATCAAACACAGCGACAGGTGCCGGCGCGAGCGCTGCGCTTCGGCCACGCGTGCCAGCACGCTTTCGGTGAAGGCGCGGCGCGTGAGCAGGCCCGTGAGCAGATCGCGGTTGCTCTGCTCGCGGAAGATGCGGGTGCGGTCCAGCCGGACCCGAAGCCGCGCCGTCAGCTCGGCGGGAGTGATGTCGTGGGGCAGCATGTCGTCGGCGCCCGCTTCGAAGCCGGCCAGCCAGGCATCGGGCGCGCGGCTGGCGCGGGCCAAGATCGGCAAGTCGCGCCAGCGCGGCGCGGCGCGGACCAGTCGGCACAGCAGCTGGCTGGCGTTGCCGGTTTGGTCGAGCACCAGCGCGCTGGGCTGAGACGCATCCAGCGCCTCCAGCACCAGCTCGGGGTGGTGGAAGACTTTGAGCTCCATGCCCGCTGCTTCGAGCGGGTCTCGCAGCCAGTCGATGCTGCCGTTCAAGGCCAGGGCCAGCACCCGGGGTCGCTCCTGCAGCGTGCCGATTTCCAGCGTATCGAGCGCCGCCGCGATCTTTTCCGCTGTGGTCGGCAACACGAAGTAAAGCACCGCGCCCACCCGGGCCGCGGCCATGCGAGCGCCGTAGCCGCCGTCTTCGGACAACATCAGCAGCGCCAAGCGTGGCTGGCGTTGACGGAGCCGTGCCACTTGCTGCGCGAAGCCGTCCGGCTCGTCGGCGCCGAGCTCGACGATCAGCGCGTTCGGAGCGTCATTTCTCTGTTCGAGCTCGTCTTTGGCCACCAACACCGCGTCGAGGTGCTTTTTCGCAACCAGCCGGGCCAGGTCGGCGCTGAGCACGCCGTCGCCGACGACGATCCAAACCGAGCCCCGGCTGGAAGGCGCCTCGATCGGCGCGGCTTGGGCTTCGGGCATGGCACAGGCGGCGCGGGCAGAGCGCAGTGCCGCGTCCACTTGGCGAAACGTGCCCGAGTCGGGCGCCAGCTCACCCTCCGCGACGGCCGCTACCGCGTCCTCGACGTGCAGCACCGCGTTGGCCACCTCGGAAAAGTCGCCCTGCTCGGCCTTGACGTAAACCTGGTGCGCCGCGCGCTGGGCTTCGGCCCAGCCTTCAGCGGTGTTGTGGGCGCGGGCTTGGGCCAGCACCGCTTCCAGCGCCGCCACCGACTCGAGCAGCGTCTCCGACGTCACCGCGACGCGGGGCTCCGCCGCGGCGCATGCGGGGGGCATGCGCGATAGTGCCTTGGCGATCGAGCCTCGACTCATCCAGGTCCCAATGCTGTACGGCCGACTCGCGCGCAGGCTTAGTTTCGTTTGCACCGGAAAATCTCGGGCCAGCACATCGCGCTTAAGCTGGTGAAAATTCGACCGTTTGAGGTAGTGGCAACATGCCAGACGAGCCGGAGCCGCGGGACCTAGGTTTTTGTGAGCTTTCGTTCGAGCGAAAGCCGGAGCTGGTGTCGATCGTGAGGCGCTTCGTCAGTGATTTCTATGACCGCACCTTGTGCGACCCCGACGCCACCTCGCGCGTCGCGCTGGCCACGCACGAGCTGCTCGAGAACGCCGTGAAGTACTCGCGTGATGGCCGGGCCAAGGTGCGCATCGAAGTGAGCGGTCGGGGCGAGCGCGTGAAGGTGCGCATTCGCACCAAGAACCGCGGGCGACCCGAGGACGCCGAGCACATCCAACGGGCGATCGACGAGATGATGTCGATGGACGCCAACGTTTACTACCTGAGCCTGATGCGCAAGAACGCCTCGCGCACCGACGGCTCGGGCTTGGGTTTGGCCCGCATTCACGCCGAGGCCGAGATGGCCATGAGCGTCGCGTGCGGAAAGAACGGGACCATCACCGTGAGCGCGGAGACCGAGGTCTTGATGCCTCAGCGGAAAGAAGGTGCAGCGTGACCGAGATTACATTGCCCGTCGAGCAGGCCGCGGAGCTTCGCGCGCGTCTCACCCGTGAGGACAGCGGTTTGGTGGCCAAGCTCTGGGGCACCGCCGATCTGCGCGTGACCGACAGCGTGGAAGCGATTTTGACTCGCGTGCACCAGCAGGCGCTCGAGCTCGGCATCCCCGAGGTGCAGATGGATCTGCGCGAGCTCGAGTTCATGAACAGCTCTTGCTTCAAGAGCTTCGTCAGCTGGATCAGCGAAGTGTCGGACCTGACCTCGGGCCAGTACCGAATTCGCTTCCTGTCGAACCCCAGCATCTTGTGGCAGCGGCGCAGCCTGCACGCGCTGTCCTGCTTCGCGGCCGAGCTGGTGACCATCGAAGCCGGGAATTAGCGGGTTGCTTCTCGTTCTCCTCCGCGCCGAGCGGTCATGCCCTGCGGCTGTGTCGATCGGAGGCGCAATCGGCGCTCGGCCTCGCCGAGTCTGTCGCGGCCCGTCTCTCATGCGCGGATCGTGATCTGCTCTCGCCAAGGTATGGGTGGGGACCCAGAAATCGCTAACGCGAGTTCTGGGTCTTGGTTCTCCTCCGTGCCCTTGCGTAGTGGGGCCTGCGACTTTCGTGACTTGCCGTGCAACGGGCGCTCGGCCTCGCCGAGTCTGTCGCGGCCCGTCTCTCATGCGCGGATCGTGATCTGCTCTCGCCAAGGTATGGGTGGGGGCGATCTGGCTCGCGCTTTGCGCGAGCTGACACCATTTTCAGCTGGACTGGCCGGATGGGTTGAAAACGGCGGCGGCACCCGCTTATATGCGGCCATGAGTTTCCGACCCGGAACGTTTGCGGTGAGCTGCGTGCTGTTGGCGCTCGGCTGCCAGACTCGTAACGCGGACAAGTGCAACCAGGGCTTCGACGTCACTCGCCAAGCCATCAAGTCGAACGACTTCGCGCTGGCGGCGCAGTGGCGCGAGTACGCCTACAAGATGTGTGACGCCGCCGGGCAGGACAAGGACGGTCTGGCTACGCTCGACAAAGAGCTGTCGACCGCGCAAGCGACGGTCAAGGCCAACGCCGAAGCCGAGGCGCAGCGCAAAGCCAAGAACGACGCCCTGCTCAAGCTGTTCATCAGCTGGGCCGGCGACAACCGCGCCGCGCCCGACAAGGCCTCGGCGTCACCCGTGTGCGACACGCCCAGCGATGCGGCCGAAGCCGCCGCCGTCACCAAGTCCAAGGAACGCCTGTGCACCGGCACCCGCACCGCCGGCGACAACACGCTCACGGTGCGTTACTGGGAAGCCGATACCAAGCTGTCGCGCTTTTCGACCAAGTTTCCGGCGCCCGTCTCGTGCGCCGATTTCGGCGCCACCGAGAGCAAATCCTTCGACGTTCCCGCCTCCAACGGCGGCACCGTCAAGCGCTCGCGCTGCGACATCTCGAGCGGCGCCCTCTCCGGCACCACCGTGGTCGTCAGCGCCGCTGCCAACGCCGACGCCTACATCTTCACGCCCGGTTACCTCGACAAAGACCGCCTCATGAAGCAAATCGCCGGCAACTGAGTCGCAGAGCGTCGTCGTACCGACCTTCACGGACCCGGATTTTTTTCACAGGGAGGACGGGAGTACGGGAGGTTTTTGTTGTCCGCGTCGGCCGGCTCCGCGCGGTGACTGTGCAGTCTTTGCCCGACGTTGCGCGACTCGAAACCCAAAAATTCTCGCCTCCCGTCCTCCCTGTGAAAAAATCTGGGGACTGACGGCTGCTGGCTGGTGACGGTGGAGCCGCCCAGCTGGGCGGCGGCGGCACGGACGGGACTGGGCCTACCCGATCGCGCGTCCGTCACTGCTCTTTGGTCTTGGCGAACTTGAGCTGCGGCCACTCTTTTTGAGTGGTTTCGAGGTGCCACGAGTTGCGGGCGAGGAAGACGAGGGCGCCGGTGTGGTCGTCGGCTAGGTAGCCTTCGTTGCCGTTTTCGAATTTCTTGAGCGTGACGGCGTCGCCGCCTTCGATCCAGCGCGCGGTGAACAGGCCGGCGTTCTCGAACGCGACCGGGATGTCGTATTCGCTCTTGATGCGATCGGCGAGCACTTCGAACTGGAGGGCGCCCACGACGCCGACGATGTGGTTGCTGCCGATGCGCGGCTTGAAGATGCGGGCGGCGCCTTCTTCGGCCAGCTGCTCGAGCGCGCGGCCCAGGTGCTTGGCGCGCATGGGGTCGGTGGGGCGCACGCGCTGCAACAGCTCGGGCGCGAAGCTGGGGATGCCGGTGAAGGTGAGGGTCTCGCCTTCGGTGAGCGTGTCTCCGATGCCCAGCTTGCCGTGGTTCGGGATGCCGAGGATGTCGCCCGCGAAGGCCTCTTCGGTCACTTCACGGTCTTGGGCGAAGAAGCTGACCGGGTTGTTGAGCGCCATCACGGAGTTGCTGCGCACGTGAGTCAGCTTCATGCCGCGTTGAAAATGGCCCGAGCACAGCCGAACGAAGGCGATGCGGTCGCGGTGCTTCGGGTCCATGTTCGCCTGCACCTTGAACACGACCGCCGTCACCTTGTCTTCGCTCGGGAAAACCTCGCGCTCTTTGGCTTTTTGGACGCGTGGGGGCGGCGCTAGCTCGGCCACGCCGCGCAAGAGCTCGCGGATGCCGAAGTTGTTGATGGCGCTGCCGAAGAAGACCGGCGTCATGTGACCGCCGCGGTACTCGGCCAAATCGAAAGGCGGACACAAGCCGCGCGCCATCTCGACCTCTTCGCGTAGCGTGCGGACTGCGGTTTCGGGCAGCAGCTGATCGAGCTTGGGATCGTCGAGGCCATTGCACACCTCGCCCTCGTCGCCGACGCGGTTCTTCACGCGCTCCATCAGCGCGAGCCGATCGCGCTTCAAGTCGTAGCAGCCGAGGAAGCGTTGGCCGCTGCCGATGGGCCAGCTGATGGGCGTGACCTGGAGCTGGAGGGCTTGCTCGACCTCGTCCATCAGCTCGAAGGGCTCGCGGCTTTCGCGATCGAGCTTGTTGATGAAGGTGATGATGGGAATGTTGCGCAGCCGGCAAACCTCGAACAGCTTGCGCGTTTGCTCTTCGATGCCCTTGGCCCCGTCGAGCACCATGATGGCGGAGTCGACGGCGGTGAGGGAGCGGTAGGTGTCCTCGCTGAAGTCTTGGTGGCCGGGCGTGTCCACCAAGTTGAAGACACAGCCGTCGTGCTCGAACGTCATGGCCGACGCCGACACCGAGATGCCGCGCTCGCGCTCGACTTTCATCCAGTCCGAGCGGGCGCGACGCGCGTCGCCGCGAGCCTTCACCGCGCCGGCGAGCTGGATGGCGCCGCCGAACAGCAAGAGCTTTTCAGTCAGCGTGGTCTTGCCGGCGTCCGGGTGCGCGATGATGGCGAAGGTTCGGCGCCGGGCGACGGCCTGCTCGATGGGCGTGGGCACGGCGGGGCGGTACCACAGCTGCGGCGCTGACCCCAGCGCCAACGAGACAGCGCCCTGGCCCCAGCGCCAACGAGACAGCGGCGGGCGCTCCGGCAAGTCAGCCGTCCCCCGAGCACGAAGGCGACCAGGCGCGCTATCTTGTCGGCGTGTCCCGTCGGGTCCTGGTCTGGTGCGCCGCCGCGCTGCTGAGCGGCGTTGGGCTCGCGGGCTTGATGGGGGCTGGAAACCGCCTGCGCTCCCCCCAGGTGGTAGAGCCGGCATTGCCGGCGGTAGGCGGCGGCGTGCGCATTGGCTGGGCGGCGGCGCGCGGGGTCGAGGCGGGCCGGGCATCGGCCGACACGCGCGATTTCGTGGTCGAGAGTGACCGCCTGCGGTTGGTCGTCGGTAACGACGCGGACGGCATGGAGCGTCACCAGCGCTACGGGGCGCTGTTGGATTTGGGCGTGCTGCCGGAGCCAGACGACGAGCTACTCGAGCTGCGCACGGTGCTGTACGTCGCCGGCAGCCCGGTCCCGCTGCGCATGGTGGGCGTGGACGTCAGCCGTGCGGGTGCGCGCCCGGTGTTGACGGTACGGCAAGCTTCGCGTGATGGACGCTTCGAGGTCTCGACCGAGTACCGCGCGGTGCCACAGCAGACTTACGTGGAGCTGAGCAGCTCCGCGACCAACGTCAGCGGCGAGCGCATCGCCGCCGTACAGCTCGGAGATCACGGACAATGGCCGGCCACCGCGGCTTTTGCCCCGCGGCTCGGTTACGTGCACGTCCCGACCCACGCCGACGTGCCCTGGCTCGGCCGTACGGCGCGTGGGCGGAGCTACGGGTTGGCGTATCCGGAGCATCCCGCCGAGGCTTCGTTCTTGTTCGACTTGGCTGGGCCGACGGGGGAGGTCACGCTGGGGGCCAGCGTCGACCTGCCGCCCGCCACCGGGTTCGAACTGCGTCGAGATGCCATTGCGGTTTCAGGCGGGCTCGGCGAATTGGCGCAGGTCGCCTGGCAATGCTTGGGTAAGCCGGTCGGGTACGCGCGCGGCGTGCTGCATCCGCCGCAAACCTGGGCGACCATTTCGGCACGTCACCCCGATGGGCGCACCGTGCTCAGCGTGCCGGCGACGGCGGACGGGCGCTTCGAGCTGGCGTTGCCGGCCGGCGAGTATCGTTTCGCGCTGCAGGCTCCCGGCGGCGAGGACGAAGAGCTGGGCCAGGTTCGCGAAGGCGGCGTGTTGGCTTTGAACCTGGTGCCGCCGCGCCCCGGAACCTTGAGCTACTTGCTCACCGATCAGCACCAACAGCCGCTGGCGGGGCGCTTGGTGGTGCGCGGCGTTTCGCCGACGAAAGACCCGGACTTGGTCGCAGGTGAGCGCGAGGCAGGCTCGAAGAACATGCTGTATTCGCTGACGGGCGCCGGCGCCCTGGAGCTGCCGCCCGGGCGCTACGAAGTGCTGGCCAGTCACGGCCCCGAATATTCACTGCCTCGGCAGGAGCTGGAGGTGAACGCCGATTTGGGAGCCACGTTCCGGGCCGAGCTGAAGCGCACGGTCGACACCAGCGGCTATTTGGCCAGCGACTTTCACGTGCATGCGGCGCCTAGCAAGGACTCGAACGTGAGCCTGACCGATCGTGTGCTCACGCTGGCCGCCGAGGGTATCGAGCTGGCGGTGCCCACCGATCACAACCACGTGACCGACTACACCGAAGCCATCGACTTCCAGCGCCTGGGGGGCAAGCTCAGCAGCATGCCCGGGGTCGAGATCACGACCCTGCATTGGGGGCACTTCAACGCCTATCCGTACGCCAAGAGCTTGGACGTGCCACCGACGCACGAAACCTCCCCGCTCGAGATCTTCGCGGTGGTGCGCGCTCGTGCGCCCGATGCCGTACTGCAGGTCAATCATCCGCGCATGCCCGGCGTCGGCTACTTCAATCGCGGTGAGCTCGACACCAAGACAGGCGTGGCGCAGTCACCCGAGTTCAGCTTCGGGTTCGATACCTTGGAGGTCGTCAACGGCTTCGATCTCGAGGACCCCAGCGTGTTCGAACGCAATTTGCACGAGTGGTTCGAGCTGCTCAACGTCGGCCGCCGCTACACCGCCGTCGGCAACTCCGATTCGCACCACGTGGTGTTCCAGTGGGCGGGCTGGCCGCGCACCTACGTGCGAGTGCCGGATCGCGACATCGCGCACGTGGCGCCGCTCGACGTGGCCCGAGCGCTGACCGGCGGGCACGCATCGGTGTCTTGCGGCATCTTCGTGCTGCCGACCGCCAACGGTAGCGCCGGGCCGGGCGACACCGTGCAAGGCTCGCGCGTGGCGCTCGCGGTCAGCCTGCGCGCGCCGGACTGGGTCGACATTTCGAAGGTCGAGCTTTACGCAAACGGTGCCAAGGTCGAAGAGCGGAAGCGAGAGCAGGCGCTCGGCACGGCCGGATGGAACCTGGACTTCGACTTGGAGCTGAAGAGCGACTCCTGGCTGGTCGTGGTCGCGCGCGGCGATCGCTTCATGAACGAGGCCTTGCCGGGCAAATGGATCAAGCCGTTCGGCTTCTCGAACCCGATCTACGTCGACGCGGATTCGGACGGCGTGTTCGTCACGCCCGGCGAATAGCCAGGGGGCGGCGCGGGCGGAGCGCTAGCGCCAGCGCTCTTTGAGGTAGGGAAGGAGTAGGTCGCCGAAACCGTACAGTTGGTTGGCGTGTGCAGCCTTGTCCTGACCTGCGAAACCCCGGACGTGGAACGAGCCACGGTCAGCGCGGGAGGTGAGCTCCATGTCAGGGCGGGGGCCCGGCATGCTGACTTGAATACGGGCGACGCCTTCGGCGTCCAATAGGTAGGTAGAGGTTTCGGTCGTGCTGGCGTAGGGCGTCGCGATGGTGGAGTGCGTGATCGCGAACAGCCGCTTGTCGGCCACGGCTTGATCCGCGAACAGCTCGAAGGCCGCCATTTGCGCCGGGTTGACCTGACGCTCGCGCTCGTTACCGACGAAGCCGCAGTGCAGCCCGTCTGATAGCAACACGGAGTCGATGCGAGCGGCGTCGGTGGAGCGGTCGAGGATGCGCCAGACCGCGCCGTAGCCCGCGCTCCACGCGCTCAGGCCGATGCGCTTGGGCGCGGCCGCGTTGGGGCACAGCTCACGAACACCGTTGGTGATGTTCGTCACCAGTTGGTTGAACGTGCCCGGAGCCGCAAACGGATCTTCGTACGCGCCGGAGCCGATGCCCCAGTTGTAGATGACGAGCACGCCGTCGATACCCGACTTCTCGAAGGCGGTTTCGAGCACGGGGGGGGCGCCGTGGAAGTGGATGAGCAAATCGTACGGCTTCTGCGCCGCACGACAGCCGGCGCCCAGCGAGATGACCCGGCTGCCCGGTGCCACGCGACGCTTGGGGGTGTCGAGCTGGGGATCGAACTCGCGCGGCTCCTCGAGCGCGACGCTGAGCGTGCGGTCGAGCTCCGCGCGAGCGGGCTCCATCAAACCGGAGCTGAGCTGCTCAACGGTGCCCTGGCCGCCGAGCTTACCGACGACGAAGAAGTAACCGAGGGCGATGGCTGCAAGTACGCGCATCGAGTCCTCTGGTTATACGGGACAGCATTTCCAGCTGTAAACCCGAATCGACGCATACGATCGGCTTGTAGGCTCCAGCCCACGGTTTGAGGTCAAACGGATTTTCAGCATGTTTTTAGGGCAATCTGACGATGAGTGTCGAAACAGACATGTAGGCCGCTGTGGCGAATAGTCTTTTCAAAATTCATACCCACAGTGTGATTGTCCGCTCTGAGAGAATTTTTCTGTTTCGCGACGTGTGCGGGTTCTCGGTGCTGAGTGAGCTTCGCGGCGCTTACAGGGCCGCGAGCGCGGCGCGCGATATGCTTTGCGCCGCATGACGACGCGCGCAGCAGGGCCCTACATCGGTGGCAAGCATCGTGAAGCCAAGACGAAGGTAGAGATTCGTAGCCCTTACGACTCGTCGCTCGTCGGTGAGGTCGGCCTAGGTGACGAACGTGACTTGGAGGCGGCGATCGCGGGAGCCGCCGCTGCCTTCCAGGCTTGGTCGCGGAGCGCGACGCACGAGCGAGCGCTCACGCTGGAGAAGCTGGCATCGTCGATCGAAGCCGAGCAAGCGGCGCTAGCGAGCCTGATCTGCCGCGAGAGCGGGAAACCGATCCGCTACGCGCGAGCCGAAGTGGCGCGCGCGGCCGCGACCTTTCGCTTGGGCGCGGCCGAGGCGCGCGTGCTCGGCGGCGAGGTGCTGCCGTCGGACCAATTACCGGGGGCCGAAGGCCGGCTCACGCTGTTTCGGCGTGTGCCCCGTGGCCCGGTCGCGGGCATCTCGCCCTTCAATTTCCCGCTCAACTTGGTGGCGCACAAGTTGGCGCCGGCGCTGGCCGTGGGCGCACCCTTGGTGCTGAAGCCGGCGCCGCAAGCGCCGTTGACCGCGCATCGCTTGGCGGAGCTGGCGACGGCGGCAGGCGCTCCGCCGCACGCCTTCGACGTCTTGCACTTGCGACCCGAGGTCGCCGAGCGATTGGCGACGGACCCGCGTCTGCCGGTGCTGTCGTTCACGGGTAGCGACGCCGTGGGCTGGCACCTGCAAAGCGTCGCGAAGCGCAAGCACGTGCTGTTGGAGCTGGGCGGCAACGCGCCGTGTCTGATCGACGAGACCGTCGACTTGGAGGCGCTCTTGCCGCGCGTGGTCGACGCGAGCTTCGCCAACGCGGGCCAGGTGTGTATCAAAGCGCAGCGCCTGTTCGTGGTGCGCCAACGCTTCGACGAATTTCTCGAGCGCTTCGTGGCGCTGACGCGCGCACTGCCGGTCGGCGATCCAACGGACGAGCGCACCGTCGTTGGCCCGTTGATCGAGCCCCGTCACGTGACGCGCGTGCTCGAGTGGGTGGCAGAGGCGACGCGAGGCGGCGCGCAGCTCTTGAGCGGGGGAAGAGCGGACGGCAACGTCGTCGCGCCGGTGGTCCTGACCGGTACCTCGCCCGAGCAGCGCGTGTGCAAAGACGAGGTGTTCGGGCCGGTCACGGTGGTCGAGCCGGTCGACAGCTTCGAGGCCGGGCTCGCGGCCTGCAACGCTTCGAGATTCGGAATTCAGGCGTCGGTGTTCACGCGCGACCTGGGGCGAGCGCTGGTGGCGTTTCGCGAGCTCGAGTTCCCGGGCGTGTTGATCAACGACGCGCCGACTTTTCGCGTCGACAACGTGCCCTACGGCGGCGTGCGCGACTCCGGCACCGGCCGCGAGGGCGTGCGCTTCGCCATCGAGGAATTTACCGAGCCGAAGCTGCTCAGCTTGCGCGACGTGTAGAGACGGCGCGCTCGGCCAGATTTTTCATTTGCAGCCGAGGAAGGTGCTGCACTTCTTCTTCGGCTTGGCGGCGGGCTTGGTGGCCGCCGGCGCGGCGGCAGGCTTGGCCGCTACCGGCGCTGACGTGGGTTTCGCCGCGGTCGGTTTCGCCGCCGGCGTGGCGGGCTTGGGGGGAACGGCAGCCGCGCTGGTCTTGGCAGGGGCCGCCGGGTTGGCCAGGGCCGCCTTTTGCTGTGCGGTTGCCGGTAGCGGCGGTAGCTCGAAAACCACTGCGCTGACTTGGCCCGGCGTGGCCGTGAACGTGACCGACTTCGAGCCGAAGCCGTTCTTCGAGGCGCTGCAGTCGTGGCTGCCCGGTGCAAGCTCGATGTCGTCGTCGACGACGGCGATGTTCTTGCCGTCGCACACCACCCACTCACATGCTGCGGGCTGGCAGCTGAAGCGCGCTCGCGCCGGGCCACTGGGCGCCGCCACCGGAAGCGCCGAAGGCGCGGCGCTGGCGGCGGCAGACGCGCTCGGCTCGGGCGCCGGCTGGTTGTTTCCGCCCTTGCCGAAGACCTCGTAGCCGGCAAACGCCAAGCCCGCGCACAAGACGACGCCGACGCCGAGCAACAGCGGCAGTGGCGAGCCCTTCTTGGGCACGCCGGCGATCGGCTCTTCGGATACCAACGTCGCGGCGGCGGGCGCACGCGGGGCCTGGGCGGCCGGCGCCGTCATCGGTGAAGGCGCAGCCGGGGCGGTGGGCGCCAAGCCCAGCGACGCCGGGGACGGCTCGGGTTGGAACACGAGCGGCTGCGCGATGGCAGCGGCGATGCCCGGCATGGAGCGTGGCCCGCCGCCGCCGCGGGCGCTGGCCAGGTCTGCGAGCGCGCCGAGCTCGCGTGCCATCTCGCCGGCGCTGCGGAAGCGCTCTTGTGGGGCCAGAGCCAGAGCGCGCGCAAACCACGGATCGAGCGCCGGATCGAGCGCGACCCCGACCTCTTTGGCGCGCTCGCTGAGCGGGCTCAACGGCTGGTTGAGCTCCGACCAATGAGCGTTTGGATCGAAGCCGGGGCTGCGCAGCGAACGAAATGGGGTCGCGCGCGTCAAAGCGAAAAACGCGATCACCCCCAGCGCGAACAAATCCGCGCCCGGTGAGCCGGGCGCCGCCGCGTCGACGGCGTCGGGCGGGGTGTAGCCGGGCGGACCGCCCCAACCCATGGCTTCGGGCGCCCCGCGCCGCACGGCGCCAACGCCAAAGTCGGTGATGCGCACCCACTCCGGATTGTCGGGAGAGATGAATACGTTCTGCGGCTTGAGATCGCGATGAAGAAGCCGCGCGGCGTGGGCCGCATCCAGCGCGCGCGCCAGCACGCTCAGCGCGCGGCTCAGCTCCGCGACACCAAGAGGCCCTTGCGCCAACACGCGGCGGTCCAGCGACACCCAACCGATGCGCTCGGCGGTGCTGAATGGCACGCCCGCGTTGGCGTCGATGCCGAAGTCGTAGGCGCGCGCGATGCCTTCGACGCCCAAACCCGAAGCCTGGCGCGCCTGCGCCTGGTACTCCGACAGCGCGGACACGCGCGCCATCACGCTCGGGGCGAATACCTTGACCGCAACCTGCGCCTGGCCACGCTGATCGCTGGCGGCGTAGACCGTGCTCAGATCGCTCTCGCCGATCACTTCCGCGAGTTGGTAACGCCCCGACAGCACGGTGCCGGCAGCGAGCTGGACCTGCGCCATCAGCCGTCTCCGCCGAACCGCGCCAGCTCGGACCTCAAGGCTTGCCCCGCAGCGTCTGCACCGACTGCATGATCTTCGGGGCTTCGGCTTCGGCCACCGATTCGACCACGAAGCCGATGCCGAGCAGCGTGCGCTCGGGCGCAGGCTTGCCGACCAGCACCAACAACGTGCCGTTGCCCTTGTCGCCGAGCGACAGCGCCTCGCCCTGTTGGCCCTTGTCGACTTCCCACAAATCGACCGTGCCTTCGCCGGCCACCAGCGTTTGTTGAGGCTTCTTGAGCCGACGCTTGAGCTTGTCGACCTTCAAGCCTTTCACGCCGCGTTGGCCGACCATGGCCTCCACCGCCGGCGCGATATCGGACGGATCGGGGCTGGGCGCCAAGATCATCATGGCGGTGCCGTCCGGGTTGACGGCGATGCTGCCCTCCGCCGTGCGCGCGTAGTGCCAACCCTCGGGGGGCGTGAACCAGGCGCCGCTGTCGCCAATCGGCAGCTTGGTGTCGGTCCCCGCCGAGCAATTCTCGGCCAAGTCTTCGCACTTGGGCGGCGGCGGTGGTGGCGGAGGCGGCGGCGGCGCGGGCGGCGGCGGTGGTGGCGCGGCGGCCGTGGGCGCAACCGCGCCGGTCCAGGCCGCCGGCGGCTTCGGATAATTGCAGGCCGTGCCTGCTAGCAGACCAAGCAGCAGCCCGAGCGCACCGAGCGCGGGGGCAACGGGCGGGCGCGAAGAAAAGCGGGTGTACACGACCACGCACAAAAGCATAGGTGGTCCGGAACCGCAAAAAGGCCCGAAAAATAGTCCGCTTTCGTCGCGGGCTCGGCTGTCGCTTATTCGCTCGGGGGCGCGGGAGCGGGAGCCGGAGCGGGTGCGGCGGGAACGTTGGGAGTGCGTGGCGCGATCGGCGTCGTCCTGGAGGCGCCGGTGGTGACGTCGCTGACCGGCTTCTTCGGCAGCGCGGCGGCGGGCCCGGTGGCAGCAGGGGTTGCGGGGCGATCGTCGACGTCGGCACCCGCTTCTTCGATGGGGCCGGACGTCTCCGTGGGGTCGGCGCGCTCGGTCACGTCCTGATGCGGTTTGCTGCGCGGCGGCTCGCCCGGCCCGGCGTAGTCCACCCAATAAGCGGCCGTGTCGCGCACGTCGAGGTGCACGAACGACGAGTTCGGGTAGTAGCCGACCCCGCAATTGCGGAAGCGTCGCACGTAGTCGCGCAGCACCGTGTTGGCCACGCCCGGGATGCTGAAGTCCACGGCTTGGCTGTGTTTGTGCCGGGAATCTTCGAAATACGAGTGGTCGCGCCAGCCGCTGACCACCCGCATCGTGCGGCCGCCGAAGTGCTCGCTGACGTCGGCCAGGAGCGCGATCAGTCGCGGATCGACGCGCGGTCGACTGCCCGTGGCCGCGAACAACTTCGAGATCGACTCGACGGCGCCGCTGGCCACTTTGCCCTTCTTGTCGAAGACGACGCCGCGATAGCGGGTGGTGTAGGTCGCAAGCTCGACGAAGCCCTTCTTGGGCAGCCTCGCCGGAGCCGTGTTTCGGTCGTCGTCGTCGCCCAGCTTGGACAAGCCGCCGTCGGGCAACGAACCCGGAATCAGCAAGATCTGCCCGGGCTTGAGCTTGGCCGTCTTGCGCATGCGATTGACCTCGCACAACGCCTCGATGCTGACTTGATAACGCTTGGCGATCGTCTCGAGCCGCTGACCGGCGTACACGGTGTGCGTCGACGGGCGCGCCGGCTCGCGGGTGCTGGCCAGCATCGTGTCCGAAGAAGTCGCGCTCGACACTTCCTTGCGCTCGGGCGGACCGTATTGGCGGCGCGTGATGCTGCCGTCTTTGTCGTCCTTGCTCGGTACCAGCAGCTTCTCGCCAACCTTCAGGCGCTGATTGCGCTCGATGCCGTTGGCGGTGCACATGGCGTCGATGCCGACGCCGTAGCGCTTGGCAATCGAGCCCAGGCGCTGGCCGGCGGCCACCGTGTGATAACGAGGAGAGCTGGCAGCTGACGCCAGGCTGGTCGAAGCCAGGAGCAGCAGCGAGGCGAGGGTGGCTCGGAAAACGCGCACGCCCCTTGTTTAACCCGGGTCGGCCCGGCGTCCATAATATTTAGCAGCACTGAAATTGGGTGTGATTTCACGCAACTGGGCGAGCCCTCTGCCCGACGGGTGTATATCGGCTGCGCGCTTCCCATGGCACTTCCCGCTTCTCGGCCCCTGTTAGCGCTCCTCATTGCGCTGGTTCCAGTCCTTCGCGCCCCCGCCGCGGGGGCCGCCCCGGAGCCAACGCCCTCGGAGCTGAGCGTGGCTCGGCGCCTGTTCGACGAGGGGCGCGCGGCCGAGGACGCCGGACGCTGGCGCGAAGCCGCCGACAAGTTCCGCAAGGCGACCGCCATCAAAGACACCCCGGGCATGCGCTTTCACTTGGCGCGTTGCGAAGAAGAGCAGGGCGCGTTCGTCGAGGCGCTCGTGGAATACGACCGCGCCCGCGAGCTGATAGACAGCGGGATCAGGGCGGCCGACGTCGAAAAGCTGCTGGCCGACGCGCGCGAACGGGTGCGGGCGAAGGTCGCGCTGCTCACGGTGCGCCTACCGAGCGGCATCGAGAACGTGAGCGTCGAGCTCGACGGCAAGGCGCTTTCCGGCTCGGTGCTGGGCGTGCCGATGCCGATCAATCCCGGCGTACATCGCGTGAGCGCGGTGGCGGTCGGCCGCACGCCCTTCGCGCAGGAGCTGGCCCTGAGCACGGGGGAAGTGCGGCAACTACCGGTCGAGTTGCCGGTGGCGACGACGGTTCCGCTCGCACCGTCCGCGCCGCCAGCGACTTCGTCGACGGCAGCGCGCCCTGCGGATGCGGCGCTGTCGGACGACGGCGCCGTACCGACGCGCACCATCGCGCTGGTCGGAGAAGCTTCGCTGTTCGCGGCCGGGCTCGGCACCGGCATCGTCTTCAGCATTGCCAAGGGCAACGCGACTGATCGCTACCGCAAGGCAAACCTATTGGTGCTCATGTCTGTCCCCGGCGGCCGCGACCCGGATGGCAGGGCATGCTCCAAACCGCTTCCTGGCTGCGCGGAGCTCGACCAAGCGCAAAAGGATCACGACCGGGCGGCAGTCTTCGCGGCCGGCGGCTTCATCGCGGCTGGGGTCTCCGCGGCCGCGTTCGGGCTCACCTACTGGCTCTGGCCTCGCGGCTCGGCTCCGCCCCAGGTGCAAGCGTCCGTGGCACCGGGTCGGGGCGGCTTGAGCGTTTCTGGCCGTTTCTAGAGCCGCGCCGCCCAGAAATGCAGAAGGCCCGCCTAAGCGGGCCTTACTCGTCGACGAAAGGCGCAGACCGCGCTCAGCGAGAGAAGTACTGCGTGGCGCGCTTTTGACCTTTGGTCTTCAGCTGTTTGCCGGCAATCAACTTCTTGGCTGGCAGGTTGAGCTCTTTGGTGGACGTGCCCATGCCGTCGGCGATCTGCTCGATGCGCTGACCGGGATTGCTCTTTACGTAGTCAAGCAGCTTGCCAGTGAGACGTTCAATCTCGTCCGGTGGACGCTTGGCGCCTTTTTCGCGGCTGGCGGCGCGACCACGTCCGGCGCCACGCACCGCGACTGCCGCGGGGGCTGCGCGGCGGCCACCGCGACCTGCGGACGGACGAGCACCGCTGAGCGCGGCACTGACGGTTTCCATCGCGGATTCGCGAATTAGCTCGGCGAGCTCTGTAGCGAATTGTTCAACGCGAGCTCGGATTCGATCATCAAGGGAGTTAGCCATGGCGAGCCTGTAGTGCATGGCGAAAGCGAGTGTCAATGGTCAGGACTCTGTTTCGCACGGACTCGGACGACCGCTCCCGCGCTCGCGAGACTTCGAATCTAATTCCGGGTCGCTTAGTCACACTCAGAGTCCATTTTGCGACGTACCAATATGACACCCAAGGCCGTCCGACGACGGCGGTTCAAAACGAAACACTCTTGCATCTCATCAGCGGCACCCGCCGTCAGACACGTTTTGAAACAACTTAGACAGACAGGTGGCTGCCCCGACACGCAGCGTGGGGCCAGGGACACGCACCTGCTCGCACACACCGGCGTTCTTCGGCGTTTTTTAGTGGCAAGTAACTTGCTGAGGAAACCTGGAAGCACGGCGGGTGTCGGCTCCGGTGGCTAAGGGAGCTTTTCGAGTCGTCGAGCGTAAACAAGGAGCATCGGTCATGAGCTTTCGAAAACACACGATTGGGGCGGTGGCGATGGGCATTTGCCTGGGTGCAAGCTTGCTTTCCCAGGACGCTAGGGCTTGTGGCGGCGAGTGGTACCCAGAAGTGATGGTGGACCCGCTGATCCACGGCGTGGCTCAGGCCGAAAAGACACTGGCAAGTGGCAATCGTCTCGCGGCCGCAGCCAGCGTGATTCGTATGATACCGCACATCAAATCGCTGAAGTCGAAGCCCGGTTCGCTGGTGGCGCGGGCCGAGCGGGTGTTGGCGGTGGCGCTGTCGCGCAATCAAGGTGTGCTCCCGGTCGCCAGTGAGGTACCGAGCGAGGTGCTTGGTACTTGGCGGGGAACGGGCGAGGGTGAGGCGGCCGCCAACATGGCTTGGTCGGTGAGCGTGCTCAAGCGCCAATCCGCCAGCAAGAGCGACGACGTTGCGCTGAAGACGGACTTGGCGGAAGCGATGGCGCGCATTCCCGAGCAACGCGCGGAGGCGCGCACCATCTTGGAGGAGCTGGCGCGGCGCGATTTGATCGCGTCGCCCGAGGGCTACGCGGCTCTGGCCTCGTTGCGCAGCCAATCCGGCGACGCCGACGGGCAAAAGCTGGCGCTCAAGCGCTGTGAGGCGATGGCCAAGAGCCAAGACGCTTGCATCTTGCGCAGCTGAGCCTCGCGGGCCGAATCGGTGCGAGGGCTGCAATGAAGCTTTGGGCGTCGACCGTGGTTTGGGCGCTAGCGCTGGTGTTGGCCGTGACCTGTGCTTGTAGCTCCAAGTCGGGCGCGGCACCCTCGCCCGAAAAGCCGCAGCCAGCGGCGCGCGCGCGGCCGGCCTCGACGGGCGCGGCCGTCGAGGGCACGACGGCGGCGTTCGAAGCGGGCAGCGCGGAGCACGGCAAAGCCTTGGTGGGCGAATTTCAGTGCAACCGTTGCCACGCCGGCACCGGCCTAGCGGCGCCCAAGCTCGACCAAGACTGCGTCGGGTGCCACGAGCAGATTGCCACCGACAAGTTCCAAGCGTCTGCCGGCAAGCTCGCCAAGTGGAAGCCGCACGTCATGCCCTACCGCGACGTGCCCTCGCTCGGAGAATTGGGGGCGCGTCTGCGCCCTTCTTGGGTGATGGGCTATCTGCTGCATCCGCACGACTTGCGCCCCGGGCTCGCGCAAACCATGCCGCGACTGCAGTTGACGCCCGAGCAGGCGCGCGACATTGCCACCTACCTAACGAGCAGTGGCACGCCGGCCGCGCCGAACGTGGCGGTGCCGACCGAGGCCGTGAACGTTGCGCACGGCAAAGAGCTATTGAGTCAGCGCGGCTGCGTGGGTTGTCATCAAATCACTGGCGCGGGGCTGGCGGGCCCGCCGAAGAACGACCCGGTGCTACGCACATTGGGCTTGGCCCCCGATTTGCGTTTCGCGCGGCAGCGCAGCGAGCCTGGCGTGCTCGTGAGGTGGCTGCTCGACCCGGCCAAGCTGAAGCATGACGCGGCCATGCCCAAGCTCGGCCTCAGCGAAGCCGACGCGCGCGACCTGGCGGCATTCTTGAGCTTTGGTGAGCTGGAAGCGCCACCGCCGCGTGCGCGCTTCGAACGCCTGCCGGTGCTGACTCGTCACGTTGGCTTCGACGAAGTGAACGAGCAGGTGTTCGCGGTGACCTGTCGCCATTGTCACACCAATCCCGATCTTGCCGACGGCGACGGTGGTCCGGGCAACACCGGCGGCTTCGGCTTCAAGCCGCGCAAGATCGATTTCTCGAGCTACCAAGGTATTCAGTCGGGCGGCGTCGACGCCAAGGGCGAGCGCGTGAGCTTGTTCGCGCCGACGAGCGAGGGGCTGCCGCGCTTGGTGGCGGCGCTGGTGGCGCGAGCGCGGGAAGACGCGGGGCAAGAGTCGGACGAGGTTCGCGGCATGCCGCTCGGTTTGCCTCCGCTGAGCGGTGAGCAAATCCAGCTCGTCGAATCTTGGGTTGCGCAGGGGCGACCGCTGTAGCCTCGGGCGGCGCCCGAACGGGTGGTGTGGCTCGTTCACGTCGCCCGAGGACCCACGCGCAGTCCGGTTGGAATCGAATGCGTGGTAGTCAATGGTGCGCTGGCTTATCGAAGTGGCGTTATTTCGCGCTCTGGACACGTGCTCCGGCCGAGCGTGGGTGCTCGCGCATGACCGCCGGGCCGGTCAGGGCGCCGTGCACCACGAAATGCACCACCTCGCCCGAGGGTGATACGATTAGAGCCTCTACTTTGCCGGCTCCGTAAGCGGAGCAGGCGTCGACACGCACCGTGCATGCCTGATCCCCGACTACCGCTCGCTGGACGATTCGCCTTCGCAGGGCTCTTGCGCACCAGCCAGGGGCCGCGTCGCTGGCTGGCGACCGAAAACGATACCGGTCGCCGCGTCATCGCCGTGGCCATGGAGGCGGGGCGGCTCGCCACGCTCGAGTCCGCCAAAGGCGTGAAGCATCGCCACTTGGCCGGCGTCGTCGAGGTCGTGCGCGACGTCGATCCGCAGTCGTTGCCCGAAGGCGTCGTGATCCCCACCGCAGGCGGCGTTGCGGTGGCCGAGTACATGCCCGGCACCACGCTCAAGCAACAGCTGGAAGCGGGACCGCTGAACGCGGCGAAGGCCGTGGCGTGGACGGTACGGCTCGCCGAGTCGGTGCAAGCGCTGCATCAGGCGGGCGGCGTGCATGGTGCCATTTCACTGCGCAGCGTGGTGGCCGAGCCCGAAGCTCGCAAGATTGCTCCCGTGCTGTCGCAACTGTTGGCGCAGCCGGTCGGCGCCTTCTGCCCGCCCGAGCGCCTGCGCGGCAGCGTCGAGACCTCGGCCGACGACGTGTGGGCGTTGCACGCGGTGTTGTTCGCCATGTTGACGCGCGAGGCGCCTTTCAAAGGCGGCGCGCGCGACGTGCTGCTCAAGAGCATGCTGGCAGGGCGCCCGAAGCTCTTGTCGGCGTTCGGGGTGGACGAGCCGGTGCTCGACGAAATCTTGATGCGCGGCTTGATCGGTGAAAAGCGCCTGCGCGTCACCGACCTGCCGGAGCTGGTGCAAGCGCTCGACGCGTGGGAGCGAGACCGCACCATCATGCCGCCCAAGCGCGCGGCCACCCCACGTCCCGCATCGCGCGGGTTGGCTGACATCGTCGGAGGCACTGGGCTCGGCGCGGCGCGCGACGACGGCGTGGTGATCGACGACGATCTGTTGCCCGACGACGAGGGGAAGGAGCTGCGCACGGTAGCGCCTCCGCTCGGAGCGTTGTCGGAGGGCGCTGCCCCCGCGCGACCGGCCGCCGTCCAGGCTGCGCCGCCGGCCGTCGTTCCGCCGGTTGCGGTCGTGGCTGCCCCCGCGGGAGCGCCGTCACCCGCTGCCGCCAAGCCCGTCAGCAAGCGGGTGTCGATCAATCCCTTCGAGAAGAAGAAGCAGATTTGGCCGTTGCTGGTGATCGCCGCGCTGGGCGGAGGAGCCGGGGTCTATTTGGCCGTCGCACCCGACGCCGCCCCGCCCAAGCCCGTGGCCGAAGCCGCTCCCGAGCCCGCGAAGGCGGCGCCGCCAGCCAGCGCCAGGCCGGCCAAGAAGCGACTGAGCGCCGCCGAAGAGCGCGACGCCTGCGTGATCTCGTATTTTCCCGAAGGCTCGTTCAGCGGCGGCCCCAACTTCGAGTTCGTCTGCGGCGACAAGGACTTTCGTGAGATTGCCACCGAGTTGAACGACTTGGTGTCGCCGACGGCGGGCGGCGCGGGTGGGCCGAGCGTGGCCGACGCCGGAACGACGCCGGAGGTATTGAAGGGGGACGGCGGCGTGAAGGGCTCGGGCCTCGATTGGTACGAGCTTCCGGCGACGGCCATCATTCGACGACATTGTTGCGCGGCGGCCGCTCCGCTCACTTTGCCGGAGTCTTCGGGTTGGTGCGAGCAGCTGCAATCGGCGGTGCGGCGCGTAGCCGACGACAGCTCCAAGGCCGTCGACCTGGCTCCCGCGGCGCGCGACTTCGACAAGGCCGTCAATTGCCTGTTCGCCAACAAGATCGCACGGCCGTACAAGTACGATAAGCCGCCCAGCGACGCGAATCGCGCCGCATTTCAGCAATTTTTGGGCCGCGCCGCCGTCAGTGACGCGCGCCGCTGAACGGAAGCGAGGCGCCTTGAGTCGCATCGTCGTGCTCGACTCTTTCACCTTCAACCCGGGCGACAACCCGTGGTCGGAGGTGGCGGCGCTCGGGGAGCTGGAGGTCTTCGAGCGCAGCCTTCCCGAGGAAATCGTGCCGCGTGCTCAGGGGGCGGCCATCGTGCTGACCAACAAGACGCCGCTGAGCGCCGACACCCTCGCCGCATTGCCGAACCTACGCGGTGTCTGCGTGCTAGCGACGGGCGTGAACGTGGTCGACATTGCGGCTGCCAAGGCGCGTGGCATTCCAGTTTGCAACATCCCCGCCTACAGCACGGCCAGCACCGCGCAGCACACCATCGCGTTGTTGCTCGAGCTCACCAACCAGGTGGGGCTGCACGACGCGGCCGTGCATCGGGGAGCCTGGGTCAACGCGCTGGATTTCAGCTTCGCCCTGTCGCCGTTGACGGAGCTGGACGGCTTGCAGCTCGGCATCGTCGGCTTCGGCGCGATTGGCCGGCGCGTCGGCGAAATCGCGCATGCGTTGGGCATGCGCGTCTCGGCCGCGGGGGATGCGCGGCGCGACCGCGACCCCGACTGGCTCGAGCGGACGCCGCTGGACGAGCTGTTCCGCCGCGTCGACGTGGTCAGCCTGCATTGCCCGCTCAGCGACGCCACGCGCGGTCTCGTCAACGCCGCGCGCTTGTCGAGCATGCGCCCGAGCGCGCTCTTGCTCAACGCGGGGCGCGGGCCGCTGGTCGACGAAGCGGCTCTGGCTCACGCCCTGGAGCAGGGGGTGATCGCCGGCGCGGCGCTCGACGTCCTGAGCGAAGAGCCGCCGCGCGCCGACAACCCGTTGCTGCGCGCGCCCCGTTGCGTGATCACCCCCCACAACGCTTGGATGGCGCTGGCGGCGCGGCGGCGCGCCATGAAGACCACCGTCGAAAACGTGCGCGGCATCTTGCAGGGCAAGCCGCAAAACGTCGTCAACCCGGTCTAGTGCAGCGCAAGTGAGATAACATCAACTTTTGGAAGCGGCGCTGCACTAGCTACCGCCGCCGAGCGCTACTGGCAGAGGGAGGTAGCGGCCAGACACGGGTCGCTCGTGAAAGGAATACGTCCCATTCCGGGGGTGCGGTTGGGAGGGGCGCAACCGCAGTCGACCATGCCGGGCTGAGTCGACGGACTGCAAAAGGTGACGAATTGGCCGTTGGCGCACGCGAATACTTCCGTACAATTGCCGGAAGCGCCGGGATCCGACATCCGCGGGCACGACGCCACGAAGGATGCCGGCGAGCCTCCCGAAGACGTCGTTCCTTTCGAGAACAGGTCTTTGCAGTCTTCGAAGGCTTGAACAATCTTGCCGCATTGAGCGAGCGCGCGGTTCACGGCCGCGTCGCAGTTGCCGCCCATGGGGTTGAAAAATGGCGTCAAGCACTGGAGCGCGTTGACGCCCAAGTCTTCGCAAACGGGACCAAAGTTAGTCAGCTCGCCTTGGCAGGTGGGCATACACTCTCGGCCCTTGAGGCGCTTTTTGCATTGCGTGCCGTAGTTGGGGCAGTACTGCTCGCAAGTCGCGGTCGCGCGGGCGAGATCGGTGCCGCTCGACGTACCGCTGCCGGTGCCGCCGGTCGGGGCGGTGCTCGCGCCGCCGTTGCTGGTCGGCCGCCCCGCGCTGCCTGTGGACGTCTTGCCGGCCTGTCCGGTCGGTGTGGTGCTGCTGCCACCGTCGCCTTCGCTAACGCGGTAGGCGTCTGGATCGAGCATGGACGTCCGGCTGCCACAGGCGGCGGTGCCGACGAGCCCGGCCGCCCCCCATGCTAGCGCCCCTGACGAGACAACTCGCGCCCACCCGAACCGACCGCCGGTAACCAACATGGGTGGCAGTATAGGCGCCCGCTCATTCGCAGCAAACGGCCGGCCGCGAGCTCGTGCAACTTTCCTGCTTCGGGACGCGCCAGACGTGAGAATAACAGCGCGGAGTACAGGTTTGAACCGTGATGCCGCACTTCTCGGAGAAGGTGTAGCTGCTGTTGCACTCGGCGGGGGCGGGGGCGTCGCTTTCGGTGTGCTCGGCGCCGCAGCAGCTGTCGGGGTCGCAGGCACGGCACTCGCATTGCTTGGTGTTGTTGATGCTGGCGCCCGGCAGAGGGGCGGGGTGAAAGAAGCCGGTCCAAGGCCGCGGCTGCGAGTAAGCGGGCTCACCCGCGCAGGCCGCCACGAGCCAGGCCGCCAGCGCGACCGTCGCCCAGAGTCTTGGGGGAACGTCGGCGTTCAGCAACGTGTCGATGATACACCGTAGCCAGGGGCGGGCTTGGGTGCCGCCCCGTCCCGGCGCCGCGAGCTCAGCGGAAACGCTTGCGTAGACGCAGGAACGGCCGTTCGATGGCGACGTGCGCGGCTTGCGCGAACAGCACCGAAAGGGGCAGGCCGAGCGCAAACACGACCCAAGCGTTGTCCTGCTGGTGCGGCAAGAACCGCCGCACCAGCCCGAGTGCGGTGATGTGTAGCAGATACAGCGCGTAGCTGAGCGTACCGAGCTTGCGCAGCGGCGCTCGCTCCAGCAGCCAGGCCAGACCATGGTCAGGCCCGAGCGCGACCGCGCCCACCAGCGCCGCCAGCGTGATGGACAAGGAGAGGTACGGCGTAGCCGGCACCAACAGCCAGCCCACGCTCAGCAATAGCAGCACCGGCGCGGCCCCGCGCCAACCGATCAGCCAGCGGACGGCGCCGAAGCTGCGCGGCGCGTCCAACAGCAACGCGACGATGCTGCCGCAGCCGATCGGCGCCGCAAAGCTCGTCAACATCCGCAGCCCCAACGAGCCTGGCGGAAGCCACGCCGAAAATGCCGCGTGCTCGGCCAAAGCGTCGATCACTACCGCGCCTGCCATCAAACCGCCGACCAGGGCGCGGTTCGGCAGCAGCGCCACCAGGCCGGGCCAAATCCAGTAAAATTGCTCTTCCACGCACAGCGACCACGAAAACGCGAACATCACCGGATACGGCACCGCGTAGTCCAAGAACCAATTGGCGGTGTAGGTCGCGTGGTACGGCAGTCCCTGCAAAAAATGACGCGCGGTGGCCGACCCAGCCTGGGTCTGCAGCGCGCGCAACGCGTACAGGCCGAGCACGGCGTAGTACAACGGAAAGATGCGCAGCGAGCGGCGCGCGTAGAAGGCCAGCAGATGGATGCGACCGCTGCTACGTCGCTCGCGCAGCAGCAGCGTCGTGATCAAGAAGCCGCTGAGGGCGAAGAACAAATCGACCCCGACCGCGCCCTTGCCCCAGACGCCCGGCAGCAAGCGTGGCGTCGCGTGGTGCCAAATGACCGGCAGGATGGCGAGACCGCGCAGCCCGTCCAACCCTGGCAGCTGAGAGGTTTCGATGAAGCGCGCGTGAGCGGCCTGGCTCGTTGGTTGGCGGTGCCGCACGGATGGACGCTGAGCTCCGCCTTCGACTATAGACGGGACCCGTCATGCGCGAGCGTCGTCTCCGAAATGCCATCTGTGGCTTGGCTCTCCTGGCCTGTCATTGTCGGGGGGAGCCGGCGCCCTCGGTCGCGCCCGCCACCAGCCTGTCGGGGCGCCAGCCCCAGACCGCTGCGGCCCCGGTCGGCGCACCCGCGCCTGCGCTCTCCGCGCCCGCGCCGAGCTCTTCACCCCCCAGCCAGCCGACTCCCATTGCCAGCGCCGCGACCAGCGCCGCACCCGCCACTGCTTCACCCGAGGCCGAAGATCCCCCGTTGCTAGGAAGCGACGGGGCGCCGCTGCCTCAAACCGAAGCTCGTCCCTCGGCGAGCGACGAGCGCTTCAAGCGCCGCATGCAGCGGCTGGCCGACGCGATCCTTTCCGGAGACGTCGAAAAGGCCCGCTCTAGCTTCTTTCCACTCGTAGCCTACGCGCAGGTCAAAGACGTGGCCAAACCGGAGCGTGACTACCGCTTTCGGCTCATGTCGAACTTCGAGCGCGACGTTCGCGAGTATCGAAAGGCGCTCGGGCGCGACGCCGAGCACGCCGAGCTGATTGGCGTGGACGTGCCGGAAGCGCGCGTGGAATGGATGAAACCGGGCAAGGAAGGCAACCGGTTGGGCTACTTTCGCGTGCTGCGCTCGCGGCTTCGGTTTCGCCTTTCCGACGGCAAAGAGCGCAGCTTCGAGCTCACGAGCCTGATCAGCTGGCGCGGCGAGTGGTACGTCGTCCACCTTCACGGCTTCGAGTAGGGCGCGGCCGCACGCACGCACCTACACGCCACGCGTCTCGGGTGGGGACGCGCGCGGGAGGGCATTGCAAGGATGTTGATGGACACTGCATGGCTGCAACGCGGGCGCGCTCCGGCCAAACAGCCGAGCACTTCCTGAGGGGTTTCGAGCATCGGGCGCGTCGCATGAGCGCGCGTCGCGCGTCACTCGACCACGCTGCAAATCCTGTTGCAGTTGGTGACGGGCAGTGCCAAAGATCGATGTCGAGCCGCACCCGAGGGGGCGTTTCGGTCCGGCAGCATCATCAAGATCATGGCCAGCGAGGCAACTATCCAAACCATCTCCAAGGCACTCGGGGAGGCTGACGAGGGCCCTCTCGCTCAGATCCAAGCCGTCGTCGACGCGCTCGGAGAAGAGACGAGCCTGTCACTCCTTGCCGAGACCGACCGCATCGAAAAAGCGGGAGGCATGGAGCGTGGTGATGGCAAAGGCCGTCGCTCTCCTGGCGGCGTCTTCTTCTACCTTGCTCGTCAGAAGCTGCCGAAGGAACAACGCGCCGCCATCTTCAACGACAAGATGCCGCGTGAGCCCAAGCCGCCCGGTTGGGTGCCCGAGAAGAAGGGCCCGAAGGAGTCGGAGCGTAGCTTCCCGCGTCGCCGCGTGTTCGAAGTAAACCCCAGCTCTTCCAAGTTCGGCAGTGGCAGCAGCAGTGGCGCTTCCAGCTCGCGCTTCGGCAGTGGCCCTGGCAGCAGTCGTGGTCAGTGGTCGCCCCCGGCGGCTCCTCCTGGCACGCACATTCCTCCGCAGTTGCCCAACGCGGTCGCGCGCGGCAAGGCCAAGCTCGGCATCTTGGACGCGCTCGGCTCGCTCCACCCCGACGACCAGTACCTGGTGCTGCTCGAGCTCTTGGGTGATCTGCACGCCGTCTACGGCGCCAACGCCGATACCGCCGCGCCGGACTCGAAATCGGTGCCCGAGTCGAAGTCCACGCTGAGCACGCCGGTTGCGGCCGTGGCCAGCGCCGGCAGCGCGCGCCGGGCGGAGCCGGAGCCTGCGTCCGAGCCTCCGCCGTCGCCCAAGCGCAAAGCTCCCGCGCGCAAATCAGCCAAAGGCAGCTGAAAGCAGCGGCTTTCGGGCCGCCCGCGGCGCGCGTGGCTTTTTTGTCCCGGGGGGCTCCGGCAAAGCTTTGGCGACAATGTAGGGAAGAGTTGCTTCCCTGATCTAGTCCGAGCATAAACTACCGCGGCTTGGCGACTATTCGGGATCGCGCCGTCGATTTTGCGCAACCAGCCGCGCGCGCGACCGATCGCGCGGTGTGCCCCAGTTCACTATGCCTGAGTCGGTTCGCGCGAGCGTCATTGCGCGTCGCCCGGGTCACCCCATGACAGACGAACGGGATAAGTCGAGTCGCGGTAAAGAGTCGTTGGCTCGCACGACAGCACGAGACGTTCCGTTCGTGCGGGGCGCCGGCAGTGACGCGGAACCGGCGCCGCGTGGCCAACGCCCCGAGCAGCTCCCGCGCGATCCGACGTACGAAGCCGAGCTTGCACAGGTCGAGCTGGCCGTCCTGCGCGATCCGGCACGCCGCGATGACCCTTCCACGAAGCAAGGTGGTGGCCGTCGCGCGCACGAGCTCAGAGCTGGGCAGGCGCCCGAAAGCGTCACGCCGGAGTCACCTGGGGCGCGAACGCGAGGAGAAACCCGAAGCCCGGAGCCTCCCAGCTCGAGCGGGCGCGCGGTGGCGAGCGGAACCTTGTTGTCGGTCGGTGCGGTGGACCCGCGAGGTAAGACCGAACGGACGCTCGAAACTCCACGCATGTTCTTCAGTCGCCCCGACGAGGGCGCGGAAGCCTATTTCAAGCCGGGGAAGATCCCCGCCGTCACCGTGCATCAGACGCTCGAGACCGAGACGGTGAAGCTTGCCGACTCGATCGATCCGCGCCGCGCCAAAACCCTTCCGCGGATCGATCGCGCCGCGTTGGCGCGCCTGGCCGACCTCGAACGCGAGCCGGATTCCGAGGCGCCGTTTGCCACATCGCAGCCAGCCAGTGAATTCGACGTCAACCGCCCCCCGTCTCAGCCGGATTCGTGGAGCCAGCAAGAATACGAAGCGGCGTCGTCGCTCGGCGAGCGCGGCCACGACGGCCAGATCCACGCCTCGCTCAGCCCGTTCCGCGATCAGAACGAGCCGAGCTTCAGCTTGGATGGCGCCGCGACGCGGCCCGAGCCCTACGTTGCGCGTCAGGCGTCGGACGCGCCGCCCGTGTTCTCGACGCCCGATCCGGGCGCGATTCCGACGCAGCGTGACTTGCCGCAACACCGCATCGAGGCCAGTCGCCCTCCGCCGCCTCCAGTGGCGTCGGTGCGTGCTCAGTCCGACAGCGCCGTGCCGGTCAGCGAAGGGGTGAGCCCAACCACGGCCTCCATCGCCGCCGAAGAGCTGCCTCGACGCACCCCGTGGCTGAACTATGCCGCTTTTGCGGTGGCGCTGCTGCTAGCGCTGGTGCTCGGTCTGTTCCTGACGAGCGGCTCCGAGCCTGAACCGACGTCGCCGCTCGGCGCCAAGTCCGTACCCATGCCGAGCAAGCTCACCGAGCCGCCCAGCACCTCGCCGGCGCCGCGAACGGTGGCGCCCAGCGACGCGCCGGTTGCCCCTCGCGACGCGCGTCCGGCGCCGAATCCGGCCAGCACTTCGCTGTCGGCGTCTGCACCGCGACCAGCACCGGCCGCGGTGTTGCCCAAGCCGGCGGCGGCATCTCTCTCTGCGCCGACGCCGCCCGTCGCGTCGGCGCGCAAGACGACTCCTAACAAACCTCCTCGCGAAACCATCTTCTGATCCATGCACTGCCCGCGATCTTCCTCATCACTTCTGATTGTTGCTTTGGCACTTGGCACGTTGGCGGCACCGGGCCGCGCGTGGGCGCAAACCAGCGCGTCGGAAACGGCCCGCGTCACCGAGCTGTTCAAGAGCGGCAAGGTCGCGTTCGCCAAAGGCGACATGGCCGAAGCCGAGCGGCTGTTCGGTGAAGCGTTGGCCCTGCGCAAGAGCTCGGACATTGCCGCCAACTTGGCGCAGTCCGAGCTGGAGCAGCAAAAGTACCGCAAGGCCGCGGAGCACTTTTCGTGGGCGCTTGCCAATTTGCTGCCCAGCGCCAGCGATGCTCAGCGCAAGGCGGTAGAAACAGGGCTGGCACGGTCGCGCGCGGAAGTGGCCGTTTTGCGGCTGGAAATCAAGCCGGACGGCTCGGACGTGTTGGTCGGGCCGGATAGCGTTGGCAAATCGCCTCTCGCCAGCAGCGTATTCGTCGATCCGGGCGAGGTCATCATCTCCGTCAAGCACGATGGCTTCGTCTCGCTCGACAAGCGCGTGATGGCCGGCAAGGGCACCGAGCAAGCGGTAGAGCTCACGTTGATGGAGAAGGAAAGCGCGCCCGTCGCAGCCGCGCCCGTCGTCGACTCGGGGCTGCAACGCCCGACCGGGACGCCCAGTGACGGGGGCGCGTCGGCGCCGAAGAGCCTGGTGCCGGCGTTCGTGGCCACGGGCGTGGCCGTCGCGGGTGGAGTCGTCGGGCTCGTCTTCACGCTGCGCGCCAACTCCAAATCGGACCACGCCGACAAGGCTCGCGATAAGCTCAACGCCTTGGGTGGCTGCAACGGTGGTGACGCGCCGCCGAGCGAATGTGCCGATTTGAAGGACGAGCGCAGCAGCGTGGACTCGTCGCGCAACATCGCGGTCGGCGCGTTCGTGGTCGGAGGCGTGGCGGCCTTGGCGGCTGGTTATTTTTATTGGGACGCACTGCGCCATCGCGGTGGCAGCACGGCTCAAGGAAAAAGGCGCACGATTCTCGCCAGCCTGACCCCTTCTTTCGATGTGGAACGCGCGCGCGCGAACGACGCCGTGTCGATCGGAGCCGTGAAGCTGAGCTTGTCGGGGAGTTTCTGATTCTTGGAGTTAAGGGAGCCATTTACATGCGAATTTTAGCTTTTACCGCCCTCGCGCTCGGCTTCGGCCTCACCGCCATCCAACTGTCGGCTTGCAGCAACTCCTCCGACGACTGCAACGCCACCGCCACCTGCGGCGCCACCGCCGGTAGCTCGCACGCTGGGAGCGCGGGCAAGTCAGGCAGTGGCAGCACGGACGCGGGCTCCTCCAGCGGTGGCAGCTCGGGCACTTCCGGCTCCTCCAGCACCAGCGGTAGCGCAGGCGTGATGGGCGGCGGGGGCGATGGCGGCGCTGGCGGTAGCGCTTGCACCGGCGACGTCTCGGACGACGCCGTCTGCTGGACCACCAACGACCTCGGCGTCTTCGTCTCCAGCGACACCGGCGACGACACGACCGGCAACGGCACCAAGGAGATGCCGTTCAAGACGATCACGAAAGGCATCGCTTCAGCCTCCGGCAAAAACGTCTACGTCTGCGTGGGCGCCGCCGACTACTCCGAGAAAATCTCGCTCGATCTCGCCAGCGACGGCATCCAAATCTACGGCGGCTTCGAATGCGCGACCTGGACCTACGCCACGACGCGCAGCGCCCAAGTCTTGTCACCTTCGAACATCGCCTTGCGGATTGACGGCTTGAAGAAGGGCGCCCATATCGAAAACGTCAGCTTCAAGGCTGCGGATGCGACCGGCACGGGGACGGACGCGAGCAGTTATGGGGCGTTTGTTACGAGCAGTAAGGGTGTGGAGTTGACGCGGGTGGAGTTGCTGGCGGGGGCGGGTGCGAAGGGGGCGGACGGAAACGACGGGAACAAGGGAGTCGGTGGAGCTGTGGCTGGCACGGCGCCCTCCGGAACGGCTGGTTTGTGCCCGCCCTTCCCGGTCGACCCTCCCCCGCCGATTGCTGGGGGCAAATGGACCATCGAGACTGAGTGCGGTTCTCAAGGAGGCCCCGGCGGTACAGCGTCGAAGCTCGACGCCAATGGCGCTCCCGGTGGACCCGGCGGTCCCACCGAGCACATCGATCCCCTTGCCAACGTGGAGAATGGCGGTCCCGGAGAGACGTCTGCCATCAAGATGCTTGATGGCAAGCCCGGTGCTCAGGGCGATCCTGGTGCTTCGGGTGAAACAGCTGCGACGGAGGGCGCTTTCTCGGCCGTCGGCTTCGTTCTCGCTGACGGGAAGTCCGGTCACGCGGGGTTCGCGGGCCAGGGTGGCGGTGGCGGCGGCGCCAGTAAAGGAAACGGCACCTGCTACGGCGCTAGCGGAGGCGCTGGCGGCATGGGCGGCTGCGGCGGATTTCCTGGTGGAGCAGGTGGGGGCGGCGGTGCCTCCGTTGGGCTTTTCAGCTGGTCGAGTAGCATCTCGCTGATTGCGAGCACCGTGAAGTCTGCCGCTGGCGGTGACGGTGGCGTCGGCGGGAAGGGCGGCTTGCCGGGGGCTGGTGGAGTGGGGGGAGCTGGTGGTGAAAAAGATGTAGCCCTGTCGGTGGCTCTCGGTGGCAATGGCGGTCGCGGCGGCGATGGCGGTCGCGGTGGCAACGGCTCCGGCGGAACCGGCGGCCCCTCCTACGCTCTGGTCTATTCGGGCACCAAACCGCTGTACGACGCCGGCGACAGCACGCTAACGGCGGGCACGCCGGGCGCCGCGGGTGTTGGCGGTGAGCAAGTCTCGACGACCAAAGCCCCCGACGGCAGCGTCGGCAAGTCAGGCACCGAATTTCCGGTGCCGTAGGCATTTCTCACGCAACTGAGCTACGAGCGAACCGATAGGTAGCTAGCACTCGCAAATAGGAAGCACGGAGTTTGGTCATGGCAATGCGCATCAATCGAATGGGTGGGGTGGTGGGGGCCGTGGTTGCGGCGCTCGGGCTTTCGGTGGGGTGCGGGGATAGCTTCGGGGGTGGAGACTGTCACTCCAGTCGCACTTGCGAAGCCGCGGGGGGCGAAGCTGCTTCCGCTGGCGGTGTCACAGACACCGCTGCCGGTGCCAGTGACATCTCGCCCTCGGACGGCGGCGCGCCGAGCGCGGGCGCGGCGGGCGATGCCGGTGCAGCGGGTGCGGCAGGCGCCGGTAACTGTCAGGTGTCGGCAGACTGTTCCAACGATGATCCGGAAGACGGTGAAGAGGTATGCAACGCTGGCGTTTGCTACGCTGGCAACCGTCCGCCGACGATCGTTTCGTTCACTCCTGAAAGCGACGCGGTCGGAGTAGAACCCGACGCCAGCGTCGTCATTGCGTTCAGTGAGCCGCTTGATCCTAAAACGGTTACGTCTACGAACGTTCAGCTATTGGACGGCACCACCGTTGTGGAAGGCGAGCTGAGCTACGCGGATAGCAAGGTGACTTTCAAGCCGGCCACGCCGCTTTCCTTGCTTGTTCCTTACACCGTGGCCGTATCGACTGGCGTTTCAGATGCGGCCGGTGCGCCGCTCTTGCACGATGCTTCTTCGCAGTTTTCGATTCGGGATGGTGCTTGGACGACCATCACCGTGGCGAAGGATGGTCATTCCCCCATCATTGCCGATCAGCTCGCCATGTCGTCCGACGGCAGCGTGCTCTTGGCGTGGAACGGAGACACTGACGCCGGTTGCCGGACCTTCGGTGGCTGGTTCCTGCGAGGCAAAGCTGCGGCCAGCGCGGTGAGCCTAGACCCCACAGAGGACGGATGCGTGAAGATGTGGTCAGCCGGCAACTCTGCCGGAGTTGGCGCGGTGGCGTGGATCTCGAATAAGCTCCTCACCACGCGACAGTATCGAGCGGGCGCTTGGCAGACGGTCAGGTCGTTCCCCGTATCCGAGTATACGAACGACGCGCGGCTCGCGGTAACGCCGCAGGGCGCCGTGACCGCTCTCGGACACGACTGGGTCAACGGCGGTTCCATTGGGAGGACGACGAACGAATCCGGCGTCTGGCCATCCACGGACCAGCCGATTTCGAGCCTTGGGAATAGTAGCGACACCAGTCTTGCGCTCGATGCTGCCGGCAACGGCTTGGCGGTTTGGCGCGCCAATGACCCGACCGGGACGCACCTCGAGCGGATCTTGGCGTCCACGTTCAACGCCGCGACGGGCAAGTGGACGCTGGCCAGCGAATTGCCGGGCAGCTTGGCCGCGACCGAATCCTCTCGTGACCGCGGCACTCCCGCCGTTGCGGTCGATCAGCAAGGTGGCGCGATGGCCGTCTGGGTCGACAAAACTTCGAACAGGTTAATGGCAAACCGCTACTCGCTGGCCAGCTGGGAGGACGCTGAGCCCATCAGCGGTGGCCTCACCGTGGATTTGTCGGACATCTATGACCACGCGCCCGCCCTGGCCTTCGACGGTCAAACGTTCGTCGCGGCCTGGACGGCGCTGGATGCGGGTAAACGCTACGTCTTTACGGCGCGATACGATGCGAAGACGGGTTGGGGTGAATATGAGCGGCAGCAGAAGGCGGCGAGTGACGGCACCAGCGCGCCAACCATGCCGGCCCTAGTGAGCGACGGCCGAGGGAATTTGATTTTGGTCTTTGCCAAGGGCGCAACCGGCTCGACTTACTCGCGCGTCTATCAACGCTATTCGAACGATGCCTGGGGACCGATCACGGCCTTGCCCGACGGCGCGATGAACAGTGAGGACCTTTCCAATCACCGCTCGTTCCCGCTCGCCATCAGCACCAATGGCCTGGCCGCGATCGCTTGGAGCCACTACGACGACAACTTCACGTTCAGTGTGCATCTCGCGAGCTTCTTCTAAGCGCCGACCCTCCCGCCGTCGGTGAGGGCCACGCCCGTTCATTTGTTGCTTCTACCGACGCCCGCCGAAGCGCGGGTCGCTCACTATCTCGGAAACCGCCACTGGTCGTAGGCTTGCCAGGACGGTTCGGGGGCGGGGAAGATGGCGACGCCGATTTGCTCCATGTAGTAGAGCGGGAAGGCGCGCCAGAAGACTAGCACCGGGAGAATCAGCACCGTGCTGAGGTAGGGGATGGTGCTGAGGCAGCAGGTGATGCACTTGAGCACGAACACTGCGATGGCGATGCCGAGCGCCAAGAGCACGCGCAAGAGGTAGAAGAGCAGCAGGTTGCCCCAGTTGCCGTTCAGTACCTCACGCCGGCAAATGCCCCACGCTTCGCCCACGTGCGCGTTGCGCACGACCATCAGCGGCACCACGAAGTCGTCGAGCAAGAGCCCGACGAAGCCGAGCGGCACGCCGACCGCGAAGAGGGCGAAGCCGAAAAGGGCGTAGCCCATCAGCGCTTGAGACCCTAAAAAGTCGCCCTTTTGGAAGTCGGACAGGCCCGTGACGATGGCCAGCGTGAGCGCACCCAGCGTGAGCAAGCCGCCGCCCAGCTGGAGCCACAAGCGAAACTTGAACAGGCTGCTGCCGAGCTCGGCGGCGCGCGTCCACTGGCGCCCGATATCGACGCGGTCCCACACCACCGACTCGATGAACATCAGCTTGGCGCGGCTGGAGACCCAAAGCACCACGATGGACAGCACGATTGCTACCACCAAGCCGCCAATGACCAAGCTCAGGTACAGCGCAAAGTCCGCGTTGAACGCCTTCACCGCTTCGTCGAACATCTTCGTGAAGTCGGCGCCCGAGCTCGTGGGCGAGGGTTTGGGAAACGTCGGGCTGCTGCCCGAGCCGAACGGCAGGTTCGGCACTTGCACGGTGTTGAAGTTGCCTTCCCCGCACTGCGCCAAAAATACCGTGAAGCCGAGCGCGAACCATTTCTCCGGCTTGAACGGCTGAAATAGCAGCTGCTTACTGCGCTCGACGGCCTGACCTATCGCGTCGGCGGCGGAACCTGCCATGCGTCGGAAGCTTAGCCCAATCCGTCCGAATTGCGTGACGCTGCCGGCTGACAGTCTGATTGGGTCAGCTGCCCGCCCGCTAAGCCCGGCTTCTGGCGAGGCTTTCGCGAGGACCGGAGCGGAGCGTACGTGGGTACGTGAGCACCGGACCGCAGCGAAAACGAAGCCAGAAGCCGGGATCGGCGGGCGTGGTCACCAGCTGACCTGAGACCGAGGTCAGGCGAAGGTGCGCGCGCGCTCGCCCAGGCCCTGGATGACGCTGTGCAGGCTGCGCAGCCGCACCAGCTTTTCGGCGCCAAAACGGCTCTGGATGCCGGCCGAGAGGGCCGCGACGCGCGCCGTGCCGCCGGTGCAGCACACCAAGTCGATGCCGGCCGCGCCGAGCCCGCTTTCCGCGAGCGTGCGATCGAGCGAGCCCAAGATGGCGTCGACCTGAGGAGCCGAGAAAGTTTGAAACTCGGCGCGCGTGATCGGCTCGGCGATGTCGATGCCCGGATAGTCGAACTTGAGCGTGGTGGCTTCGCTGTCCGACAGCTCGCGCTTGGCGTGCTCGATGGACTCGAACAACTGGAAGCCGAGCGAGTCTTCCACCAAGCACAGCAGCTGGTCGATGTGCTGTTTGTCGTCCTTGCCCAGCGAGCCGCTCTTGATGTCGCGCAGGAAGGCCATGATGTCGCGCTGCGCGAGCAGGCACGTTTCGGCGGGGGAGCACAGCGCCTCCATCAGCGGCCGCGGCATGCTGAGCACGTTGGAGCCGAACGGCACCTTGTACTTCACGTCGGCGCCGAAGTGTCGGCTCACCTTGCTGCGCATGATCGAGCCGTCGAACGCGTCACCGGCGATCGATACGCCGCCGATGGCCAAGACTTCCACTTCTTGCTCGTCCGGGGTCAGGCGCGCGACGGTAAAGTCGGACGTGCCGCCGCCGAAATCGGCTACCAACACCACCTTCGGCTCCGTCAAACGGCTGCGAAAGTCATAGGCGGCGGCAGTGGGCTCCGGGCAAAAGTGCACTTCGCTGAAGCCGGCGAAATTGGCGGCGGCGCCCAGGCGTTCTTCGGCCAAGGCGTCGTTGGCGTCGCTGTCGGAAAAGCGCGCGGGCCGTCCGAAGAGCGCGCGCCGCACGTCCACGCCGTAGTGGGCGTTGGCGCGGCGGCGCATCTCGCGCAAAAACACGCCAATCAGCTCCTCCAACTTCACTGCCTTCGAGCCGATGCGCGTCTCTTCGAAGCTGGGCATCGGCAAGAAGCGCTTCAGCGAGCGCAAGAAGCGGCCACGCATGCCCTCCACCACGTAGCGTTCGAGCGCCTGCGCTCCGAAGTACTGCTCGGTCGTCTCCGAAAAGAACAGGATGCTGCGAAAGACCGACGGATCGCTCGCGGACGGATCGAGCGGGAGCGGCGCATCGACGCCGCGCGCGTTGACCCCGCACAAGAGTGAGTTGCTGGTGCCAAAGTCGATTGCGTAGAGCGTGGGTTTGTCTTCGAGCATGGTGCGTGGCGGCAGACTCGCGCTTTGCGACGCTGCTTTACAATCTGTGAAGTTTCTGGCACCCTCGCGTCAGGGTATCTGGATGGGGTGAAATTCCGTGCGCGTGGTGTCTGCGCTGCTCGCACCTTCTGCGCAAGTCGAATTTTGGCGGTTGAGGTAACCGGTCGCCGCGCCGCTTCATATGGTTGAGATGAGCATGAGCATCGTCAACGGCTACTACTGCCGTAACTGCGCTGATGTGGAGCTCGCCAAGAAGGGCATGAACCCCGCTCACCCCGGCAAAGAATACTCGGGTGGCGAGGTCTACGTTCCACCCTCAGCCGATTCGAAGGCGGCGCTCGGCCTCAACGCCCCCGAAAAAGACGGCCCGCTCGGCACCCGCCTGAACTTGCACGCCTAGGCGGGTTGCGGTCGCTTGAACGACCCGGAGCGGTTCTCGTCCGCAGCATCGCGCGCCGGCCTCCCGCCGTGGTCGTGTGAAACAAGCCGAGCGCCGCCGATTGGCGCGGAGCTGCGCCTTCCCCATTCAGAGGCCGCTAGGCCAGTGGGGGGAGGCCTGTCTCGCCGCCCAGCTGGGCGGCGTCGCCACGAACGAGACTGGGCCTACCACCCAGCAGCGAACGGCAGGGCCCTTGGTGCCGGTGAGCGTTGATTCTCGTCGTGGCCCGCGTGGCGAGCTTCGGTGCGAGGTTTGGCTAGAAGACGCTTTCGCGCGGCTTGTCGATCTGTTCGAAATAGAAGCCGGCTTTGCGACCTTGGGCGGCGTACTCGAGGCAACGCGCGCACATGGGGGTGCCGGCGATGTCGGTTTTGGTGGCGAGGTGGCGCGGGTGCTCGCGCAAAATGGCGGCGCGCGCGTCTTCGTTTTCGGCGGCAGCGGCGAGCGCAGCGCGACCTTCGTCACAAGCCGCGCAGTAGCGAATGAGATCGGCGGCAGGCATGGGCAACAGCTACTCCCATTTCGGCCAGTCGCAAGCGTCAGTTAAGTGCAGCTGGTAGCCCCTCCCGGACTCGAACCGGGACGACCGTTAGGTCCGAAGATTTTAAGTCTCCTGCGTATGCCATTCCGCCAAGGGGCCTTGGGTGAGGCAGGGACGCCATAGCACTGACGCCCCGCCGAATGGAACCGAAGCCTTTCGGGCGTGGGACGGAGGCCCGGCCTGACGTTTGCGAGGAAGCCAACGCCGGATATTCGCCAGGCTATTCGATGCGGAGCAGGCCGCGTTTTTTGCCGGAGTCGGCGATGTCGACGGCTTGGAAGAGGCGCTCGGACTTGACCAGCCAGGGCTTGAAGTTTTCGTTGACGTCGAGCACGAGCACCAAGTCTTCGGCTTCGAGGTAGCCGGCTATCGGCGAGTGGTGGCCGCCGCCTTGTCCGAACAACATGGCCCGTTGAAAGTTGACGATGTAGCGGCGGTTGGGGTCGTTGGCGTGGGCGAGCTCGGCCCGGAACTGCGGCAGCGTGAGATCGCGCAAGACCGTGACTTGGCGGCCGCTGGCGTGGCGCGCGACCTCGGCGAGCTCGTCCAGCGAGAGCCCCATCAGGCACAGGCCGCTCCAACATTTGCCGCTGCCGGCCAGCACCGAGTCGACCGACGCAGATTCGTGGCCGAGTGAGCGCTCCACGTTGGCGATCGACGTGGGACCGCACACGGAGCCGTTGGGTTGATAGAACAAGCGGCGCTGGTAGGTGGCGGCCACCGGAAGGTGCCACGCGCGCTCGAGCAGGGTGGGGTCTTGGTAGCTGGGCTCGCCTTTGATCGAGGGAACGTCGAGCCGAGGCGGGAAGAAGACGGCACGAAGCACGACGCTGGCCGGCACCGCGATCAGCGTCGCCAGGGCGAACAGCACGATCCGGAACGCGCGCAGTCGGCCGGTGCGAACCATGCGCAGACGCTACTCCAAGTTGAGGCGGCCCGGCGTCGCGACGCCGTCGCTGCCGAGCGAGACCGCGAACGTTTTGCTGCTGCTGCCGCGTTGCACGGTCACGTTCAAGGTTTCGCCGGCTTGACCGCGCAGGGTGGCGACGCCGGCCACCACCGGCAAAACGCCGTCGCGCGTCACCACGCGCGCGTCCGCCGGTAGCACTTGCACGGTTGCGGCTACGACGCGGGCGGGGGCGCCGTTCGACGTGGAGGGTGACGGAGCGCCGCCGTTGCTGGCGCTGCGCGCAAAGAAATACGCCGAGCCGCCCGCTATCGCCGCCGAGAGCAGCGCGACGCCGAACATGGCGCTCTTGCTGGCGCCGGTCGCTTTTTCCGGCTTTCGTTTGCGCGCGTCGCCGTCGATGACGACCGGCGTGCCCATCTGCGAAGCCGCCGACTTTGGCGGGAGATTTTTGCCCAGCTCGGCGATGCCGCGCATGGCCGTGTCGGACAAGCTGACTTTCAGTGATAGCTCGCCGCGCTGCGCTTCGGTGAGCCCGTGCAGCTGGCTCATGGCGATGCGATCGGAGCCGCCGGCGAAAGCGTCGAGCTCCTCGAGCAGCGCGCGCACGCTGGGGATGCGTAGCTCCGGGTCCCGCTCGAGCCCGCGATGCACGACGCGCGTCAGCTCGCGCGAAATCCACGGTGCCACGACCTCCAAGCGCTGCACGGGTTGGGTGCAGATGGCGACGATCAGCTCGCCGAGCGAGCTCTGGCCACCCCACAGGCGCTGCCCCGACAGGGCTTCCCACAGCACGACCGAAAGGCTCCACACGTCCGTGCGCTCGGTGACGGCCTTGGCATTGCGCGCCTGCTCGGGCGACATGTACATGGGAGAGCCGACCATGCCGCCCGAGCGCGTGAGGCTGTGGCTGGCGCCGGAGCTCACGCCCACGCCGCCGATGCGCTTGGCGACGCCAAAATCGCAAACTTTGACGGTGATTTCCGAAGTTTTGGCGTCTTGTTGCAAGAATAGATTGGCGGGCTTGATGTCGCGGTGCACGACGCCGCGCGCGTGCGCAGCCGCCACCCCGCGCGCCGCCTGCACCACCAGCCTGACCGCGACTTCGCTGGGGAGCGCGCCTTCACGCTTCAAGATGCTGGACAGATCGACGCCGTGCAACAGCTCCATGATGATGTACGGAAAGCCGAGCTGGTCGTCGCAGCCGGCGTCGATGGTGCGAACGACGTTCAGGCTGCTGATGGCGCTGGACGATTTGGCTTCGCGCGCGAAGCGTTGCAGGGTGGAGGGGCTCGCGCCCTGCACGCCGGCCGACACCACCTTGGCCGCCAGCCTCTCGCCGCTGCCGGTTTCGACCTCGTACACGTTGCCCATGCCGCCCTTGCCGATCAAGCGCTTGACCAGGTAGCGGCCGGCCAGGCTCTTGTTGACGAGGCCGAGCTCGTCGGTGGGGCCGAGCGGCGCGGGCGGCAGGGAGGTCTGGGTTGGCGCGTCCTTGAGATCGGCGCGGGCGGCGACGGTGTGGCGTCGCTCGCTTTCGACGGGACGAATGCGGGTCGAGTCCAGCAGCTCGTCGCCACCGGCGAAGGGGCGCAGCGCGTCGGCCATGTCTTCGAGCGTCGCCCAGCGCTGGTTCGGATCCCGCTGCAAGGCCTTGTGCACGATCAACGACAGCGAAGCGTCCAGCCAGGGCGCGCGGTCCTGAAGGTGCGGCACGTCTTCGGTCAAGATGGCCGTGATCAAGTCGAAGACCGAGTCGATGTGGGCGAAGGGGGCCGCGCCGCACAGCATTTGATACAAAGTGGCGCCCAGGCTCCAGACGTCGGTGCGCTCGTCGACGTGCTTGCTGCTCTTCAGCTGCTCGGGCGAAACGTAGTCGGGGGTGCCGAGCTGACTGCCGGTTTCGGTCAGCGAGCTTTCGCTGCCCAGCTGCTTGGCGATGCCGAAATCACAGACCCGGACGACGATTTCGCCGTCCTCTTCGTCCAAGATCAAATTGCCCGGCTTGACGTCGCGGTGGATGATGCCGATGCGATGTGCGGCCGAGAGCCCGCGCGCGGCTTGTAGCGCGATGCGCACGCCGGTTTCGGGCTCGAGCGCACCCAGCTCTTCCAGCACGTGGTCGAGGTCGCGGCCCTTGAGCAGCGGCATGACCAGGAACATCAAGCCCGTGGTCGCATCGACGCCGGAGTCGAGGGTGCGGACGACGTGCGGGTGCTTGAGCCGCCGCACCAGCTCGCTCTCGCGCAGAAAGCGCTGCGCGGTCTGCTCGCCCATGACCTCGGCCGTCAGAGTCTTGACCGCCAGCTCGGCCCCCGTCACCGACTGGGCGCGGTACACGGCGCCCATCGAGCCTTGGCCGATCAGCGCCTCGAGCCGATAGCCCTCGCCCAGCGTGGTACCGACGAGCGCTTGGGCTCTCTCTTCTGCGGTGTCGCTCACCTGGCGGGCTCGGGCACGAGTAAGCCTCCATAGTAGCGAGCAACGCGGGTCCGAGACCAGAGCCGTTTTTCAGTGCTAGGAAGTCGGCATGAAGCGGCGGCTGGAAGCAGAGAGCACGAAGCCCAGGATCCTGGTCGTGGCCGGGTCGGACTCGGGCGGGGGCGCGGGCATTCAAGCCGACATCAAGACCATCACCATGTTGGGCGGCTTCGCGATGACCGCCGTGACGGCCCTCACCGCTCAAAACACCTTGGGCGTGGACGAGGTGCTCGAGATCGACCCGCGCTTCGTGGCCCAACAGATGAAATCGGTGTTGAGCGACCTCGGCGCCGACGCGATCAAGACCGGCATGCTGGGCTCGGCGCGGGTGGTCGAAGCGGTGGCGGACGTGTGCGAGAGCTTGGCGTTCGGGGTACCGCTGATCGTCGACCCGGTCATGGTCGCCAAAGGCGGCGCGCGGTTGCTGGACAAGGGGGCTCACGACGCGCTGGTGCTCCGGCTCTTGCCGCTGGCGTCGTTGCTGACCCCGAACGTGCCCGAGGCGGAGGTGCTGACGGGCATGACCATCAAGACGCCGCGCGACTTGGAGCGGGCGGCGGACGCGCTTTTGGCGCTGGGGCCGAGCGCGGTCTTGATGAAGGGCGGACACCTGGAGGGCGACACGGTGGTGGACGTGCTTCGGACCGCCGACGGCGCTGACCACCGCTTCGAGGGACCGCGCATCATTTCGCGCTCGACGCACGGCACCGGCTGCACGCTGGCCTCCGCCATCGCGGCCGGCGTCGCCGAGGGGCTGACCTTGCAGGGCGCGGTGGCGCGCGCGCGGGACTACGTGGTGGAGGCGATTCGCCGGGCTCCGGGGCTCGGCAAGGGTCACGGGCCGCTCGAATTCGCCCATCCGCTGTTGGCCCGTGAGGCAAGCCTGCCCGCTGCTCCGACCCCGCCGCGCGCGCTCCACTAGCGTGCGTGGGTGCGCTGGGCGGAGTATGTTGCTGACATGGTTCGGCTAGGCGCGGTGGCTCTGCGGAAGGACGCTACGCGGGCGCTCGGGCTGGCGTTTTTGCTGGCTGCCGGCACCGCTGGCGGGTGCACCACGAATCACGACGCCTTGGCGCGTCAACCCAAGGCGGGCAGCTCGGCTGGTGGAAGCGCGGGAGCTTCGGGCTTCGGCAGCGGGGCGTTCAACACCGGCGACCAGAGCCAGGGCGGCCGCATCAACCCCGACGACGAGGCTATGGGGGACGACGTTTTGACGATCGTCAACGCGGTCGTCGACGCGCCGAGCGTGCGGCTTTGCTTCGCGCGGGTTGGCGAGGACGGGCAAACGCAAGACTTCGTCGGCAACCCCGGCGCCGAGCTCGCTTACGCCACCTCCACCACCTTGACCGCGCTCAACGGCTTGTCCTTGATCGACGACACGATTCAGCCGTGGGTGCTATCGGGGGAGCTGTCCCGGCTCGATGGGCTGGATTGTGAGGCCGCAGTAGCGCTGGCCCAAAGCGAGGAAGCCAAGGTGACGCCGGCAAACGCCGCCCTGCTCGGCTTGGGTGGCGCCGCGGGAGAGACGGGCGCCGGCGGCAGTGCTGCCGGCGAGGCCGCAACTCCGGGCTCGGGCGGCGCCGCCGGCGAAAGCGGCGTGCCGGTGACGGGGCCGTTCGAGTTTCCGACGCTGCGCGCGCGGCCGTTGGCGGCATTACCGCCCGGAACCGTAGCCATCGGCCGCAGCATCTTGATGGTGCTGACCGGCTGCAGCGGCGGCGTCGCCTACAACGACACCGTCGAAACGTCCGTGTGCGGCCCTGCCTACACGCCAACCTCCCCGACGCTCGAGCCCATCATCGTCAAGCTCTCGCGCGTGGTCGGCGGCGGCACGGTGGGGCTGCAAGCCGTGCATGCCTCGCAAGCCACGCGCTCGCTGGCGGTCCGCGCCTCGGGCGACAAAGGCGCAGTGTCGTTGCTGTTTGCCAGCAGCTTGAGCTTCGGCTCCATCGCGCCGCGCCCGGCCGACACGCGCTATTCGCCGTCCGAGCTCGGCGTCGAAAACTTCGACTATGGCCTACAAGCCATCGACGACAAGGGCGGCGTCTCCTACCAAGAAGCCTGGTCGGACATCCTGACCGCTGCTGGCCTTCCAGCAATCGTGGCCGGCCGCGGCTACACCGCCATCTTCATCGGCCCAGACCCGCTCTTGCTCAAAGAAGGCTGGTGGAACCCGTCGGCTTTCACGCTGGTCGATAACGACCCGACGCGCAAGTGAGGGGTGAGGGGTGAGGGGTGAGGGGTGAGGGGTGAGGGG
>Ga0068855_100000597_pt1 | contig 44206 bp, 32 predicted proteins | sample KBSCornC52_FD_66592 | JGI IMG/M metagenome (GOLD analysis project Ga0068855, IMG submission 66592) | Corn rhizosphere microbial communities from Kellogg Biological Station, Michigan, USA - KBS Corn C5-2 | ecosystem: Host-associated > Plants > Roots > Rhizosphere > Soil ... | reverse complement strand
GTCATGAGTAGCCACTGGTCCGCTGACCGGGAAGGCGACCCGCGAATGGGAAGGGAAGTCGGAAGACCTGTCTGAGGCGCGTCGCCGCGATGGTCGAGTCGCGACGGCGCTTCCAACCACGGAGCGCGAGCTCGCTCGGGAGTCAGCCAGTGTTTAGGTTCAGGCGCAGAGTCGTCGGTTTAGCGGTTTTATTCTTGGCTGCGTGCAGCTCGGCGCGGCACGACGCGGTCCGGACAGATGCCGGCGATGGCGGCGGCTCGCCGAGTAGCGAAGCCGGCGACGCGGCCGGCGCGGATTCCGGCACGATCCCCGATGGCGGCGCGGACGCGAGCGGAGGCGCAGCGGCTGAAGGCGGAGCGGCGGGCGCGCCGGATGCCATGGCCGGAGCTCCAGCGAACTTGGCGGGCGGAACTGCAGCGGATGCCTGCGTCTCGCATTTTGCTACCTCAGTCGAGTCGTTCACGGCGGGCCCCGGGCCGACCACGGGGCAAAGCGAGCTGCCGCAAATCGTGCTCGGTCCGCCGCGCGGTGGGGGCAAGAGTCACGGCTCACTGGACGTGGCCACGCTCGGCAATGGCGGCTCGATCACACTCGGATTTGCGCCGAGCGCGATCGTCGATCGCCCCGGGCCGGACTTCATCGTGTTCGAGAACCCATTTTACGTGAACGGCGACCCAACCAAACCGTTCGCAGAGCTCGGCACGGTGGAGGTGAGCGACGACGGTCAGACCTTTCACGGCTTCCCGTGCACGGCCACGGCGTACCCGTACGGCAGCTGCGCCGGCTGGCACGCCGTGCTCGCCAACGCCGACGATAACTCGACCGATCCCACCGATCCTGCGGTCGCGGGCGGTGACGCGTTCGATTTGGCGGACCTCGGTCTCGCAGAAGTGCGTTTCGTGCGCATCACCGACCGCGTCGATCAAACCGGGACCGCCGGTTCGTTCGATCTGGATGCGGTGTCGATTGTGCACGCCAGTTGTCCATGACCTTCGGCTCGCGTCGGCTTCTCGGGTGCCTGCTTTTTGCCGCCGCCGTCGCCTGCGGCGCGCCGCGCGTCACTGCCGACGCGCAAGGGACGCAGGTGGCTCCCAATCAGTGCGGGCGCGGCGTGGTCGTGGTGGAGTCGGACTACCAATCGAGCAACGTCAGCTTGCTCGGCTTCGACGGCAGTGTGCTATCGCCGTCCTTTGCCAGCTCGAGTGCCGCGTCGGGCGGATTTGCGCTGTCTCTCGGCGGTGACGCCGCCCCGCCGTGGAGCTCGAGCAGCGGCTCCGAAATCGTGATCCTCGATCGCACGCCGAAAGGCGTGCTCCATTTCATCGACGTCGCGAGCGCGAACCCGGTTCGGGAGCTTCCGGTCGGCACGGGCTTCTCCGCGAACCCGCACGACTATCTCCAGCTTTCCGAGCACAAAGCCTACGTCGCGCGCTACGACACGAATCCAAACCCGGGACGCGAGCCGTGGGATCGAGGCGGCGACATCTTGCTGGTCGACCCCGTGTTGCCCGCCGTGATGGGTCGCATCGACCTCGGCGCCGCGCTCAGCGGTGAACCCGCTCGCTTCACGCCGCATCCGAGCCGGCTCGTGCGCGTGGGCGAGCGCGTGTTCGTCGTGCTCGCGGCCTATGCTGCCGACTACGCCAGCGCGACCGTGTCGCGGCTGGTCGAACTCGATCCCGAGCAGGACTCGATCCGCGCCACGATTTTGCTCGCTGGCCTGAAAGGCTGCGACGTGCTCACCGCCTCGCCTGACGGCGGGGAACTTGCTGTCGCGTGCACCGGTGCCGATCTGAGCGATGCGCCGCCAGCTTTGGGCGCGTCCGGTATTGCGCTGGTCGATCTCGATCAGGAGCTCTCTCTGAAAAACGTGCTGAGCGCCGCGACCTTCGGTCCGAACCCGGTCGGCTTTGGGCTCGATTATGCTGGCCCGGGACAGCTGATCTTCGGCTCTTTGGGCTATTTTACGGCATCGAACAGCGTGGGCTCACTCGACATCTTGTTCCGGCTCGACACCGCGAGCGGCGCGTTCAGTGAAGTGCTGCGCGCCGAGCACTCGCCCTTCACGCTCGGCGATGTACGGTGCATGCCCGCCTGCCGCGTGTGCTTCGTCGCCGATGCCGAGCGATCCGGGGGCAGCATATTGCGCTTCCCGCTCGACGACGCATTCGAACTCGGAGCTCCCTCCGCGATCCGCGCGGAAACGAAGATCGGTTTGCCGCCGCGCTACTTGGGCGGGTTCTGAGGCTCGCTCGGTGCCATCTCCGGCGGCGGCGCGGGCACGGGCATCGGCGTCGCGCTGCTGGGTGCTCCGAGTGCCGGGGCCTCGCGCTCGCTCGGACGGTCGCCTTCGGTGACCTCCGGATCGCGCAGATCGCCTTCGGCTTCTTCGTCGTGGTCGCGCTTGTTGGTGCCGCGCGGTGCTTCACCGGGGCCCGCGTAATCGACCCAATACGTATTTGCGTCGCGCACGTCCAAATGCACGAACGACGAATTCGGATAGTAACCGACGCCCACGTCGCTCAACGTGCGCAGGTAATCGCGTAGCGTCACGTTGTCGACGCCGGGAATGCTGAAGTCGACGGCGCAGCTCAGCTTGTGGCGCGAGTCCTGAAAAAACGAACGCGTTCGGTAGCCGCTGACGACCCGGATCGGCCGACTCCCGAAGTGGTCGCTGACCTTGGTCAACAGCCGAATCAGCCGGGGATCCGTGGTCTGGCGCGCGGCCGTGGCACCGAACAGCTTCGAGACTTCGGCCTCGGCCGTGGGCGTGACTTTGCCCTTCTTGTCGAGCGCGTAGCCGTGGAAGTGGCTCGAGTAGGTGAACAGATCCAGGTAGCCCTTGCGTAGCCCGAGGCGCGCGGACTTGCGCCCGCCGTGCTTGTCGTCGAAGTCGTCGTCCGTCTTCGCGCCGATGCGATCGCCGGGTTGCGGGATGGTCAGCACTTGGCCCGCGTGCAACTTCACTCGGCGCGTGATGCCGTTGGCGGCGCACAAGGCGTCGACCGTCACCTTGTAGCGCTTGGCGATCGATTCGAGCCGCTGCCCGGCGTAGACCTTATGCGTGCGCGGACCGTCATCGGAATCGCTGCTCGCCGAGTCGCGGTCCGAGTCGTCGTCGCGCTCGTCTTTGTCTTTGCGCGTCGAGGCTGCGACCGTCGGGATATCGTTCGGATGAGCCGGCGGATAGAGCGTGCGTGCGCGCGTCCCGTCTGGATCGTCGAGCCCGGGAATGATCAGCTTCTCGCCGACCTTCAAGCGCTCGGCCTTGCCCAGGCCGTTCGCCATGCGAATCGCATCCACGCTCACCTTGTAGCGTTTGGCGATCGTGGTCAGCCGCTGGCCGGCATAAACGACGTGGAACCGTTGTGGCTCGCCGCTTTCGCGCGCCACGGCCGGCGCGGCCAGCAAGACGCCACACAAACTCCAAAGTGCGATACGGCGGCGGGGGAGACTAAACTGGGTCATCGGGGGGAGGGGCCGGACGAAGGCTCGCGGGGGATCCGGTTCTACCGACAATTGGGCCGGATCTACAGCACTTTGCGGGTTCGGGTTCGGGGAAACCGGCCCGAGGTCCACCCTCTTTTAGCCGGTACTGGAACGACGGCCAAAATTCGGCTCAGTCTCGGACCGAGCCGGGCGATCTGGGACAACCGGCGTGCGCGGCGTGCCGACCGGTTTGCCAGGGAAAATGCGAAAGATTGGACTATCGTGCGACCGCCTCGGCAGCCCGGGGCCTGCCCGGTCATGATCCGCCCTGCCCGTTCCTCTCAGGCCCTGCTGCTCTGCGCCGCCCTGCTCGGCTCTCGGCCGGCGCACGCCGAGCCTTCCGCGCAGGAGCTCAGCAACGCGCGCCAAGCCTTCGAGAGCGCGGCCGTGCTCGAGGCCGAGCAGAAGTGGGTGGAAGCGGCAGAAAAGCTCCGCCAAGCGCTGGCCGTCAAAGATACGCCCGGCCTGCGCTTTCACCTGGCGCACTGCGAGGCGGAGCAGGGCTTATTGGTCGAAGCCGCGGCCGACTACGACCGCGCCAGTGAGCTCTTGCGTGAAGGAGCAAAGGCGCCGGACGTTCAGAAGCTCCTGATTCCAGCCAGCGCCGAGCTCAAACGCCGCATCCCCCACATCAAGGTCGAGATCCCGGACGATGTCGCGAACCCCGTTGCCGAGCTCGACGGCAAGGTGGTCGCGCCGAGCGAGCTGAGCCACCAAGCGCTCAATCCCGGCGCCCATCAGCTGAAGCTCGCAGCCCGTGGTCGCAGCCCGTTCGAGAGCTCGTTTTCCATGAAAGAGGGCGAAGAGCTCGCGCTTCGCGCGGACCTGCCCGAAACGCGGCCAGCGCCGAGCAGCCCCGCGCGGAGCCCAAAGGCTCAGGCGATCGCGTCGACCGGCGCGCCAAGCAGTGAACGACCGAGCGTTCCGGCGCGTCGCTCGTCGGCGAAGCTCTATTGGTTGGTTGGAGAGTCGGTGGTCACCGCAGCGGGGCTGGCACTCGGCATTGGTTACGCCGTCGCCGGCGCCTCGGCGCGTGACCGCGTGCAAGCCGCGCAGAGCCGGATCGACGCCGCCGCGCCCGGCAACCCGGGCGCGTGCAGCTCACCGGGCACGCTCAGTCAAGCATGCACCGATCTACACACGGCTATCGACGATCACGACCGCGATGGGACGCTTTCCACGGTCGGTTTCGTGGCTGGCGGCGTCGGTGCCGCCGCGCTGGTCACCACCTGGCTCGTCTATCCGAGCGCCACGAGCGACGGCGCTCGCGCCTCGGTAGAACCGTTCGTCGGGCTCGGCGCGCTGGGCGTGCGCGGTCGGTTCTGAAGCGCCACGCGCCGCACAAAACGCGACGGGGCTCGCCAATTCTTCAGCAAGCCCCGCCCGTCACTCTGCGCTCGGTTCAGCGAGCGAAGTATTGGGTCGCGCGCTTCTGACCTTTGGTCTTCAGCGATTTCTGGGCGATCAGCTTCTTCACCGGGAGATTGAGCTCCTTGGTGACCGTGCCCAAGCCGCCGGCGATCTGCTCGATGCGCTGGCCCGGGTTGCTCTTCACGTAATCCAGCAGACGACCGGTGAGGCGCTCGATCTCGCCCGGATCCCGCTTCTGACCTTTTTCGCGCCGACCGCCGCGAACCGGCGCTGTGGACGCGCTGCCGCGACCTCCGCGACCTCCGCGGCGCGGCGCTGCTGCGCCTCCGCCGAGCGCTTCGCGCACGGTTTCCATCGCAGAGTCGCGAATCAGAGCACTGAGCTCCTCGGCAAATGCTTCTACGCGACTACGGATTCGATCGTTCACTGAGTTCTTTGCCATGGCGGGCTTGAATATTCAGTGTGCGATCTCCTGTCAACTCCGAACAGCCCAAAAGAGTGTGGCAGTGTGGCCAGCGGTCCCGGATTAGACGGGCAGCGCCGCTCTCGCGCACACCTCCGCGCTTTCGACTCGAGATCTGGGTCCAAGCTTTGACTACGCGCGAGCAACGAAACTCTTGCTTGCCATTGTCGGAGAGCGCGGGCCGTAAACGACCACGGGGCGTGTGCGGGTAGACACGCTCGAACCGGCTGAAATCGCGCATTTGACGGGCATTCGCCCCAATCCGTGGTTGGCGCGAGGATTGCTGTGAACCTTTTCGTCGGTCCGCTGTCACACGGATCGTGCCGAGAGCGATGGACCGAATGAAGCTTTTGGCACGCACAAGGAGTTCAAAATGGCAATTTCGAAGGTCGGTATTCGAGCGATCCAACTGGCGATGAGTCTTATTGGGCTCTCGAGCGCGGCTCATGCCGTTGCCTGTGGTGGTGATTGGTACCCCGAGGTGGAGGTGGATCCGCGAATTATTGGGGTGCTTCAGGCGGAAAAGTCGCTCAGCCACGGCAACTACGTGGCGGCTGCGGGCAGTGTGGTGCGCATGATGCCCCATATCGAAACGCTGCACGGCTCGCACGATCCACTCGTGCAGCGGGCAGCGCGCGTGCTCGCGGTTGCGCTCGAACGTTCGAACGGCTCGCTTGGGCTCGAACGAGAGGTTCCGCGTGAAATCCTCAGCCATTGGCAAGGTAAGACGTCCGCTGATCATGACCAGAACATGACCTGGTCGGTCGCGACGCTGCGCCGTGAGCTGGCCGCGAAACCGGCGGATCCGGGCGGCATGACCGAGCTCGGCGAGGCGCTGTCCCAGGTCGAGGGGGGCAGTGAAGAAGCGCGCTCGCTGCTCGAGTCGCTCGCTGCCCGCGACCTGGTGGCAAGTCCCGAGGGCTACAAGGCGCTCGCGCAATTGCGCCTACAGAAGGGCGACGAGGCGGGGCAGAAGCTGGCTTTGAAGCGCTGCGAGAGCATGGCTCCGAGCGCCAAAGTCTGCGAGGCGGACACGCATCGCGCGAGCTGAAGGTCGACCGTGAGCGCGCGTTGGGTTGGTTGGTGTTTGCTGCTCGTGGCTGGGTTGGGCGTTGCGTGCTCGCGGCGAGCGCCCCCGCTAGCGCGCGTTCAACCGCGGGCTCAGCTGCTCGCGCGAACGCCCGAACCCAGCACCCCCACGCCAGTGCTGCACGGGGACCCTGGTCGTGGTCGCGCGCTCGTGCAGCGCTTCGAATGTAACCGTTGCCACGAAGGCACCGGTTTGTCGGCGGCGCCGTTCGCGAAACATTGCTTTCAATGCCACGAGCAGATCTGGGAACGTAAATTCAACGTCAGCGCCCAGGCGCTCGCGCGCTTTCGCCCGCACATCGCGGACGCGCGCGACGCACCGTCGCTGACGGCTATCGGCGAGCGCTTGGACAGCGGGTGGATTCGCGGTTATCTGCTCTCGCCTCGCGATTTGCGGCCAAATCTCACGCCCACGATGCCGCGGCTCGCGCTCAGCGAAGGCGAAGCCGAAGACATCGCGGCCTACCTCACTGCCGGCGCAACGCCCAGCATCTCAGTCGAGTTGCACAACCCGAACCCGGCCCACGGTCGCGAGTTGATGGACGCGAAAGGCTGCACGAATTGTCACGCATTCAGTGGCGTGCCTCCATTCCCGAGCTCAGCGCCGGTAGCGCCGGAGAGTGAGCTTGGCAGGACTGCCGCGCTGGCACCCGATCTTCGCTTCACTCGCCAGCGCTTTCGTCGTGACCGGCTAGTTGCTTGGCTCGAAGATCCGAAAGCCATCAAATCGGATACGCGCATGCCAAACTTCGGTCTCTCTGCCGAGGAAGCTCGCGACGTTGCGGCCTATATCTTGAGTGCCGAACTGATCGCCGCGCCGAGCGTGCAGTTTGCGCGCTTGCCGGTGCTCACGCGCCGCGTTGCCTACGACGAGGTCAATGCCAAGGTGTTCTCCCGAACGTGCCACCATTGCCATACCGATGCGGAGGGTGCCGGCGGTGACGGCGGGCCGGGCAACACCGGTGGCTTCGGCTTCGCACCACGCGGGGTGAGCTTTTCGTCGCACGCGTCGATTCTCGCGGGCTACTTGGATGCCCAAGGTCAGCGCCGCAGCCTGTTCGAGCCGCTGTCCGACGGCACGCCACGCTTGCTTGCGGCGCTCTTGGCACGCCACGCGGAGCTCGAGCAGGCACCCAACCCCGCAGTGCGGGGCATGCCGCTCGGGCTGCCCCCGCTGTCCGCAGAGGACATTCAATTGGTCGAGAGCTGGGTCGCTCAGGGCAAGCCGCTCTAGGGCACATCGCGGGCGAGACCGCGTGGTCAAGGGGGACCGCCGTCATGCTTGGGTGATGCTTGCCTCGGCGGGGCCGAACCCGGGAAGGTCGCCCACATCCACACCTTGCCGAAAGCAGCAGCGAGCGAGCGCCGCGCTAGGCCCAAGCGGACGACCGACAGGCGTCTGCGCGACGTCCGCGTCTCGGCCTTCAATAAATGGCGGGTCTTGTTTGGGCCTGCTGGCCGCTCGTCGGGTGAAATAGCGCTGGCTCGGGCAGTAGTGCTAAGATCTTCTGATTCTGCCGCTCGAAGATGTCCCGATGATCGCGCTGCTGCGTAGCTGACATGGCAGATCCTCGCACTCCCATTGCGGGTCGCTACGCGTTCGCCGGCCTGCTGAAAAATAGCCAGGCGACCGAACGCTGGATCGCCGTCGAGAGCGACACGGGTCGACGCGTCGTCATCGCCACGGCCGATTCCGGACGCCTCACCACGCTCGACTCTGCGCGTGGCGTCAAACATCGCCACCTGACCTACGTCGTCGAGGTGGTGCGCGATGTGGATCCTTCGAGCTTACCGAGCGGCAAGGCACTTCCGCCCGGCTTTGGCGTCGCGGTCGCTGAGTTCGTCCCTGGCAAAACGCTGCACGCGGAGCTCGCCAAGGGAGGCATGAATCCGGCCAAGGCGGTGGCTTGGATCTTGCGCTTGGTGGACGCAGTTCAGGCGCTGCACGGCGCGGGCGCGGTGCACGCCGCGCTCTCCCCACGCAGCGTGATCGCCGTTCCGGAGGGGCGCGCGATTGCTCCGGTATTGTCGCAATTGGTCGCCCCCGGCATCGGCCCGTTTTGTCCGCCGGAGCGCCTGAAGGGCGCGGCCGAAACCGCGCCCGACGATGTTTGGGCACTGCACGCGACGCTGTATACGGCGCTGACGCGCCACCCGCCGTATCACGCGACTACGCGCGATGCGCTCTTGAAGCAGATGCTTTCGGGCCGCCCGAAGCCGCTGTCCGCCTTCGGTATCGACGAGCCAGCCCTGCAAGAAATCTTGGATCGTGGGCTCGCGTACGAAAAGCGCGTGCGCGTCACGGAGCTCGCCGAATTCAGCCAAACGCTCGACGGCTGGGAGCGCGATCCGCGCGCGATGCCCGGCAAGCGTCAGATCCCGCCGCGTCCAGCCCCGCGCAGCCTGATGGATATCGTGAGCGGCACGGGCCTCGGCAAGGGGGGCGACGACGAGATCGTGATCGACGACACGTCGCTGCCCGACGACGAAGGAACCGAACTCAACCCGAAGCCGGCAGTGAGTCCGCCTGCGCCGGTGCCGGCCGCGTCTGCGATCGCCGCGCGGTCAGTATCCCCGCTACCGGCTCCACCCGCTGCACCCTCAGGCAGTTTCGATGCGCCCGAGCTGCCGCGCGAGCCGACGGCTTCTGCGCCGCACGCCGCGCCCGAGTCGGCGCTGCCCGGGCCGGGTAGCCCGGTGCTGCCGGCCGTCCCGCTGAAAAAACGGGTATCGATCAATCCATTCGAACGGAAGCGTTCGGTCTGGCCGCTCGTGCTCGTGGCAGCGATCGCCGGCGGTGGCGGTGTTTACCTGACCGTCGCACCGGACGCCGAAGCACCCAAGCCGAAGCTCGAAGAGCCCGCACTACCGGCAGCGACGCCAAAACCACACGAGCCCGCGCGAAAGAAGCTGAGCCCGGACGAGCAACGCGACACCTGCGCGGCTTCCTACTTCGAGCCGGGGTCCTTCGAACCGACGCAACACTTTGCGTTTCTTTGCCAAGACGGCGATCTGCGCGAGATCACGACCCAGCTGTTCCAGTTGGTGCGCCCAGCTGCGCCGACAGCCGACGCGGCTCCGCCGACCGCTGTCGAGCCGGCAAAAGCCGGCGAAGCGCCGAAGGGAGACGCGGGCGCTCACGGCTCGGGACTCGATTGGTACGAGCTGCCCGCGACGGCCATCATCCGCAAAGGGTGCTGCGAGACCGCGACGCCCGTCAGTTTGCCCGAAACGCCCGGTTGGTGCGAACAGCTGCAAGCGGCCGTGCGGCGCATCGCCGACGACAGCGGCAAATCCGGCGATCTGGCGCCGGATGCGCGCAGCTTCGACAAAGCCGTCAATTGCCTGTTCGCGAACAAGGTGCTCCGCTCGTATCCGTACGACAAGGCGCCGTCCGAGGCGAACCGCGCTCTGTTTCAGCAGTTCTTGAGCCGCGCTGCGATCAGCGAAGCACGGCGTTAGGGCCCTCGAATGGCGAAATCGGTCGATGATCGCGGTCGAGGCGCTCGGATGGGGGTGTGATGGCACGCATCGTCGTATTGGACGGCTACACCGTCAATCCGGGGGACAACCCATGGACTCCGCTCGCCGAGCTGGGTGAGCTCGCTGTCTATGAGCGCTCGCAGGAATCGGAGACGGTCGCCCGTGCGGCGGACGCCGAAATCGTACTCACCAACAAAGTGTTGCTCGACGCGGCCACGCTCGCCGCATTGCCGAAGCTCCGCGGCATCAGCGTGCTCGCGACCGGCGTCAACGCGGTCGATCTGAGCGCGGCGAGCGCGCGCGGCATCGCCGTGTGCAACGTGCCGTCTTACAGCACGAGCAGCGTGTCGCAGCACACGATCGCGCTGCTCCTCGAGCTCTGCCATCGCGTGGGCCTTCACGACGGGTCGGTGCACGCGGGCGAGTGGCAACGCTCGCCGGATTTCTGCTACTGGAAGAGCCCGCTAATCGAGCTTTCGGGTAAGCTGCTCGGCATCGTGGGCTATGGCGCAATCGGGCGCCGCGTCGCCGCTGCGGCCCGCGCGCTCGGCATGGACGTGTGTGCCGCGCGCCTCGGATCGGCCGCGAAACTGGGTTTTGAAGATGACGTGGAGCGCCTGACTTTGGACGAACTCTTTCGGCGCAGCGACGTGATTTCGCTGCACTGTCCGCTCACGGCCGAGACGAAAATGCTCGTCTCGCGAGCTCGCTTGGCGAGCGCGAAACCGAGCGCGTTGCTGATCAATACCGCGCGGGGCGGCCTGATTGACGAAGCCGCGCTGGCCGCTGCGCTCGACCAGGGTCAGATCGCCGGCGCGGCGCTGGATGTGTTGTCGCGCGAACCCCCGACGCCGGACAATCCGCTGCTCACCGCCAAAAACTGCGTCATTACGCCGCACGTGGCCTGGACCAGCCTGCCTGCGCGCCAGCGCTTGCTCGCGATCACGGTCGACAACGTGCGCGGGCTCTTGTCCGGGGCACCGGTTCACGTCGTCAACCCGGACTACTCCTCACGCTGAGCCAGCCGGCGTATCCTGAGCGCGATGGCTCGTTCGGCGCCCGATGACTCGGCTGAGGTGACGCGCGAGCTCGACGCTGAGGATGCGGCGTGGAGCGGTGCGCCGCTACCCGAGTGGGGCTTTGCTCCGGCGCGTTACCAACTCACGCGCTTCGTGTTCTTGCGCTTTCTCGGCTTGATCTACTTCGTTGCGTTCTTGGCGCTCGCCAAACAATGGCGGCCGCTGCTCGGTTCTGACGGCCTGCTGCCGGCCGCGGATTTTCTAGCGCGCGTGCGCGCACAATTCGACTCGACCCCGGCGGCTTTTTGGCGCTTACCGAGCTTGTTTTGGCTGCACGCGAGCGACGCCTGGCTCGCTGCGCTGGCCTGGCTCGGGGTGGGCCTGTCGTTCGCGCTGCTAGCCGGGTTCGGGAACGCGCCGCTGCTCGGGATTTTGTGGGCGCTGTACCTGTCGTTCGTGCACGTGGGCCAGATCTTCTACGGCTACGGCTGGGAATCTCTGCTGTGCGAGACGGGCTTTCTGGCGATCTTCTTGGTGCCAGCGCTGCCCTTGAAGCCGTTCTCGGGCAGCGTGCCTTGGCCTGTCGTCGTGCTGCTGCGCTGGCTTACGTTCCGCGTGATGTTCGGCGCTGGGCTCATCAAATTGCGCGGCGACTCGTGCTGGACCGATCTGTCGTGCCTCGCCTACCACTACGAGACGCAGCCTCTGCCGAACCCGCTCAGCGCGGCGTTTCATCGCCTGCCCGAGCACGTGCATCAATTCGGCGTGCTGTTCAATCATTTCGCGGAGCTCGTAGCGCCGTTCGGCGTCTTTGGGCCGAAGCGCGTCCGCTATGCCGCGGGCGCGGTGATCATCGTCTTTCAATTGTGCCTGATCGTGAGCGGCAATCTGTCGTTTCTGAATTGGCTGACCATCACCATTGCTTGGTCTTGTTTCGACGACGCAGCGTTTGCGCGGCTGGTCCCGAAGCGGCTCGAGTCGCGTTTCCAAGTGCGGCCGGAACCGCTCGGGCGCGCGCGGCGCATCGTCACGGGCGGGCTGGTTGCGCTGGTCGCGGTATTGAGCCTGAACCCGATCGTGAATCTGCTCTCTCCCCGCCAGGCGATGAACGCAGCCTTCGACCCGTTCGATCTCGTCAATACCTATGGCGCCTTCGGCAGCATCAACCGTGTACGGCACGAGGTCATCTTGGAGGGCACCGCGGACGATGCGCTCGGGCCGAGTCCGCATTGGGTCGAATACGAGTTGCCCTGCAAGCCCGGCGATCCGAAGCGCCGGCCGTGCGTCGTTTCACCGTATCAATACAAACTCGATTGGCAGCTCTGGTTTGCCGCGTTCAGCTCGGCCGGGGACGAACCGTGGCTGCTGCACTTGGTCGCCAAGCTGCTGCGCGGCGATCACGTCGTCGACTCGCTATTTGCCGTGCAGCCGTTTCGGAACCGCCCGCCACGCTACGTCCGCGCGCTGTTCTATCGCTATCGCTTCGCGCCGCGTGAGCTCGAGGGCGTGTATTGGCAGCGTGAGCTCGTGGCCGAATATCTGCGCCCGGTGGCGCTCGGTGACGCCGAACTCGACGCATACTTGTCGGCGCACGGCTTTTCACGGTGAGACCAAATCTCGAACGGCCGACCCGGGAAATTTCCAGCGCTGCCCACGCGCGAAGCGGTGTAGAACCACGGTCGCGCGATGTTCGGCCCGCTCTCCCTCCTGATCCTGCAGACCTGCGTCATCATCGTTGCGGCTCGCGCGGTGGGCGTGCTCGCGCGCCGCTTGGGGCAGCCGGCCGTGATCGCGGAGGTGCTCGCGGGAATTTTGCTCGGTCCATCACTGCTCGGCCGAGTCGCGCCCGACCTGTCGCTCGCGCTGTTTCCCAAGGCATCGCTTGCCGGCTTGTCGCTCGTGAGCCAAGTGGGGCTCGTCTTTTTCATGTTTCTGATCGGGCTCGAGCTCGATCCCAAATTGCTGCGCGGGCGCGGACCGTCCTCGTTTGCGATCAGCGCGGCCGGCATCTTCGTGCCGTTTTCGCTGGGCGCGCTGTTCGCGTTGCGCATCTTCGCCAGCGAGGGCGGCGCGGGCGTGCCCAAAGCCTCGTTCACGCTGTTCATGGGCATCGCCATGAGCATCACCGCATTTCCGGTGCTCGCCCGCATCCTGTCCGAGCGAAAGCTGATCAAGACCAACCTCGGCTCGATCGCGCTCGCCTGCGCGGCTGCAGACGACGTGACGGCCTGGTGCTTACTCGCGTTCGTGGTCTCCTTCGTGCACGCGAAGGGCGCGCTGGCCGCCGTACTGACGACGGCCGAAGCCTTGGGCTTCACGGCGTTCATGCTGCTCGCGGTGCGCCCGCTCTTGGCGCGCCTGGCCGCGCGCATCACCACGCGCGAAAGCCTGACGCAAAACGTGGTCGCGCTCACCTTCGTGCTCTTGCTCGCGTCCGCCTTCCTGAGCGAGCTCATCGGCATCCACGCGCTGTTCGGCGCGTTCCTGTTCGGCGCGATCATGCCGCGCCAAGGCGACTACGCGCACGCCCTGGCCGAGCGCTTGGAAGATTTCGTGGTCGTCGCGCTCTTACCACTGTTTTTCGCCTTCAGCGGGCTCCGGACCGAGCTCGGGCTGGTCACAGGTTATGGCAATTGGCTGCTCTGCCTGCTCTTGATCGTCGTGGCCTGCTTGGGCAAATTCGGTGGCTCGTTCAGCGTCGCACGGCTCAGCGGCATGTCCTTGCGGGATTCGGCCGCGCTCGGCATCCTGATGAATACGCGCGGCTTGATGGAGCTGATCGTGCTCAACATCGGCCTCGATCTCGGCGTCATTTCGCCGAAAATCTTCACGATGATGGTGATCATGGCGCTCGTCACCACGGTCATGACCACTCCGTTGCTCGAGCTGGTCGCGCCACGCGCGGTGTTGCGTGCAGAGGCCGCCGAACGCGCGTCGATCGGCAATCGAGCGGCGCGGCTCTTGCTGTGCGTGGGCGACGCGGGCATCGGGCCGGCCATGGCGCGGCTCGCCGCGAGCTGCGCCGGAGGAACCGGGCCGAGCGAAAGTCTCGTGCTCCACCTGGAGCGACCGCGCGTGCGCACTTCGAGCTACGTGCGCTCGAGCGCGCCCGACGTGGACGCGCCGGGTCGTCGCGGGTTGAGCTCGTTTTTGACCACTGCCGCCGATATCGGCCTCAGCCTCGAAACGGCGGCTTTCGATTCGTCGGATCCTGCCGCAGACATTTGCGAAGTGGCTCGCGACAAGCACTCGGATTTCGTGGTGCTCGGGCTGCATCGGCCGGTGCTCGGCAAGAACGTGTTCGGCGGCACCGTCGGCGCGGTCCTCGAGCACTCGCCGGCGCCCGTCGCACTCTTGATCGATCGCAGCCTCGCGCGTGCGTTTTCAGCGGAATGGTCGCAGCGCCGCGTGCTCGTCGCCATCAGCGGCGGGCCTACGGATGCGCGCGTGTTCGATTTTGCCGAGCAGTTGCTGAGAGATTCGGTCGTGACGTTGACGATCTTGAGTTTCAGTTCCGCGAGCGGGGAGGGGAGTCCCGTTTCTGCTCGCGCGCAGGCGCTGCTCGCAGCACACTCCGGGCGCATCGAGCTCCGCTCTGCGCTTCGCCCCGCCCGCCACGGCGCGCTGCTCGAGGCCAGCGACCGCGCGGAATTGGTCGTCATCGGGCTCGACCCCGCGTGGGGCCTCAGCGCCGACGGTTTGGATTCGGACGGCGCGCGCCTCGTGCTCACCTGTCACGCCTCACTGATCCTCATCCACGAGCGCGCTCAGGCTTAGGCCCCGATGAACCGCGTCGGTCGCTCGAGCCACGTATCCCGAACCGAGTCGCTCAGCCTGCCTTCGCCGATTTTTTTGCGTTCCGCCAGTCATCGCTCAAAATCGCGCACAGCACCGAATCGCGATAGCCCTGCTTCACGCGGACGTTTTCGCGCAGCGTGCCTTCGCGGATCAGCTGCAGGCGCGCGAGTACGCGCAGCGAGGCCGCGTTGTCCGGCGCGGCAAATGCGTAAATGCGATGCATCTTCAGTTGCTCGAAGCCGAACTCGAGCATGCACTGCGCCGCTTCGGTGACGTACCCCTTGCCCCAGTAGACCGGATGAAGCACGTACCCGAGTTCGGCCTCGCGATTTTCGACGCTCTTGATCCGTAACCCGATCGCACCAACCGTGACCGTGCCGGGCTTCACGTTGATGGCAAGCTCGTAGCTCGTCCGATTCGGGTCGCGGCGCGTGGCGACGCGCTCCGCGCAAAATTTTCGCGTCTGCTCGAGCGTATTGGGACCCCAAACCATGTATCGGACCACGTCCGGATTGGCTGCATAGGCGTGGATCGCGTCCGCGTCTTCGAGCGTGATCTCGCGCAATACCAGGCGGGGGGTCTCCAAGCGGACGTTGTCGAGCATGTCCTTCAAAGATGCCTTCAGGCTCTCCCGGGCACAAGCGGTGACGAGCGCGAGTTGGCACTTGCGGTAAAAGCCTAGGGCGCTCGAGTGGCTAATCGATCGCCCTCGCGGCCGCTCGCATCCCGGCTCAGCCCGCCTGGCAGCAGCTCGGCGGGCGCTTCGCCGCACAAGCGGTGCCCGCGCGCACACGCCAAACCTGGCGCGTGCAGCGGCTGGCGCAGCTCTTCACCGCCAGGCCACTGCAGCCGGGGGCGCTGAAATCATAGCTGTCTCGGCACTCGGGCGCAGGCTCATCGTCCTCGGGACCGTCGCAGCAATTGGCCGGATCGCACACCTTGCACTCGCACATTTGCGTGTGACTGATGCTGTCCCCCGGCTTGGGCGGAGGGTGCAGCTCGCCGGTCCCAAAGAGCGGTCCGTTGCTCACGGGCGGTGTGCGGCACGCGCTTTCAGCGAGCAGCCAGAGCAGAACGAGCAGCAGCGGTAAGCGGCTCGACCGTCGGGCGTATTTCTTGGCTACCGATCGCGCGCTGCTCATCGCTTCGTCTTTCGACACCGATGCACGCGCGAAGCTTTGCCGATCTGCTCAAGCGCGCGTCAGGGCCTCGAGCGCGCTGATCTTCTTGGCCCAATAGGCCTTCATTTGCTCGGCGGCATCCGAGCTCTCGATGCGATTGTGCTGCACCGTCACTTGCGATTTGCCGGCGCCTTTGTCCGAAAAATCCACGTCGATTCGGCTCACGCCGCGTCCCCAACGAGCGCGGATCGACTTCGATGCGGTGGCTTTGTGAATCGAGAAGCGGTCGTCGGCGAGCCACTTGTTGCGCTCGGCGGGCTCGACCCAAAACCGGAACAGTTTCGCGAGCGGAAGCTCCAGCGTCTTCGAGACGTCCACCTGGTAGCCCTCGTCCGCGTCTTGGTTCTCGCGTTTGCCGCGGGCTTGCTCGTAGGCCACGGTGACCATTTGCTGCCACCACGGGCCGACGCCGTGGCGCTGCGCGAGCACGGCCACGATGCCCTTGTGATCCAGCTCGCCCGCCCCGGCGGCGTCGAGCAGCGCAAACCACTCAGCCCAGGATTTGCCCGTGCGCCGCGCGACCGCATCGCTGCTCACTCCCACCGCTTGCTCGATGGGGCGAATCTTGGCTGGTGTGTCGACTAGGACCGGCTTCGCGCTGGCGGCGGCGCGCGCCGCGCCTTTGGTCTTGCTCGGCGGCGCGCTGGCGACTGGCGTGGCACTCGGCGCTGCCGCTGCGCGCGCCGGCTTGAGCTTCAGCGCAGGAAGCTTGGCTTTGCCGAGCGCTTTTTCCGCGCGCGGCACCGGCACGGGCGTCGCGCCGGGTTTGGCGGCGCGAGCCGGACGCGGTAGCGCTTCGAGCTTGCTGGCCGGCTTCGGCACACTCGGAGCGGCCTTGGCGCTCGAACTGGCGAGGCGCGGGGCTTTTTCCGGCGGCCGCTTGGGGATCGGCTTCGACTTGGCTCTGGTCATCTGGCGCAGCTCGGCCGGACGGCAGGGCCATCCGGGCGGCAAAGTGTACAGTTTTCGGGCGCCCTTTGTCAGCCCGTTGCGGGCTGAGCCGACGATTTCGTGCCAAACGGGCGCGTTTTTCCGCGCAGCCTCGCTAACTTTTCAGAATTTCACCGCGAAACGGCGGGCGCACCGCATCCCGTCGCGCGGTCCGGACGCGCTTCCGGCCCCGGCAGCGCCAGGCTGGCCGAGCACGGCGCGTGCGCTCAGAGCGTATCCCAGCCGAACCGCTCGTGCTCGAAAGCGTCATCGGCGAGGGCCTTGATCGACTCGTCCGCGTTGTTGTCGATCTCGTCCATGTTGCTCTTGATGCGTCGCTCGGCTTGGCGCGCAAAGGTGCCGGCGATCTCGAGCTCCTTCTTGGCCTTCTCTGCGCCGTTCGCGCGCACGCTGGCATCCACGCGGCTCAGCACGGAGGCGAGCACGAACAGATCGATCATGATGTCGGCGAGCCGACGCGTCGCAAATTGCTTGTCGATGATCGCCCGGCCATGTTTGCGCAAAATGCGATCGGTCGCGGTCGCCAGATCGCGCGTGCCGCCTTCGAAGATGGTGGCCATCGCTTTCAACGCCGGGTCGAGCTTCGTAAAGCTCGTGCCCTGACGATTGTAGCCAGTGGCCATGGATACGCGCCGGAGCGTGTACTCCGAAACCACGCCGAAGCCCTTGATCGGATCGGTGAACACGCCCTCCAGCGATTTGGCGAGCTCGCGCAGGGTTTGACCGGCGTCGTTCATGGCGTTGAGCGCGATGAACAGCCGTAAAATGTCGTTCGTGCCCTCGAAAATGCGGTTGATGCGGCTGTCTCGCACTACGCGCTCGTAGGGGTACTCGCACATGTAACCGTTGCCGCCCGCAATTTGCAGGGCCTCGTCGGCGGTGCGGCCGAGCGCTTCGGACGCGAACACTTTGCTGATCGCGGCTTCGACCGCGTAATCCTCATAGCCCGCGTCAGTCAGCCCGGCGACCATGCTGACCACGGACTCCGTCGCGTAACAGTCGACCACCATTTGGCCGACCTTCTGCTTGATCAGACCGAACTCCGCGATCGGCTTACCGAACTGAACCCGCTCTTTCGCTTGCTTCGTCGATAGCGCAATCAGCTTCTTCATGCCGCCGACGCTGCCGCCGCCGAGGCCGGTGCGCCCGGAGTTCAAGATCGTCATCGCGACTTTGAAGCCTTTGCCGGCCTCGCCCAGCAAATTCTCTTTCGGCACGCGCACGTTCTCGAAATGCACGGTCGTGGTCGAGCTGGCGCGAATGCCCATCTTGTCCTCGTGCGGACCGGAGCTCACCCCCGGCATGTCGCGCGTAACGATGAAGGCACTGATTTTCCCGCGCTCGCCCGTTTCCCCGGTCTTGGCAAAGACGGTGAAGAAATCGGCGATGCCGCCGTTCGTGATCCAGAGTTTGTTGCCATTCAAGATCCAATCATCGCCATCCTTGACGGCGTTGGTCTTGATCGAGGCGGCGTCGGAGCCAGCGCCCGGCTCGGTCAGACAAAACGCGGCGATCATTTCGCCCGTGGCAAGCTTCGGCATATAGCGCGCCTTCTGCTCGTCATTGCCGAACAGCAGCAGGCCGCGCATGCCGATCGAGCTGTGCGCGCCCACGGTGACCGCGACCGAAGCGTCGTACTGAGCGACTTCCTGCAAGGCGCGCGAATAGGCGCTGCTGCCAAAGCCGAGCCCGCCATGCTCCTCCGGGATCACGAAGCTGAATAGCCCGAACGATTTGAGCTCATCCACGAACTCGGGCGGAAATTCACCCTTTCGGTCCCAGTCTCGAAAATCCTTCTCGTGCGGTTTGAGGAGCTGCTCGAGCGAGCTCGCCACGCCCCGCAGCGTCTCCTTCTCGGCCTCGGCGATGGTCGGAAACGGCAGAATCACGTCCTCTTCGATTTGCCCCATACACAAGGACCGCATGAAGCTGACCGTTTTCCTATCGACCAAGAGAACCTCCTTCTTGTTCGACAATATGCGGGCCGGAACGCAGAGCTGCAAGTGAGGGTAATCCGGCCTATGATCCGAAATAGCCGAGATCCACGATGCTGCACGAAAAGCTCACTCCGCCGGAAACCAAACCGCACGTGTCGGTCGCTCGTTTGCGACGTTTTTGGTACGTCGCCTGTCAAAGCAGTGACTTAGGCCGTAGGCCGATCGCGCGCACGATCGTCGGGGTGCCGCTGGTTCTGTTTCGAGACGAGCACGGCACGCCCGCCGCGCTGCTCGATCGCTGTCCGCATCGCAATGTGCCCTTGTCGCTCGGGCGTGTGGTGCAAGGTGGTAGGCTGGAGTGCGCGTATCACGGCTGGCAATTCGAAGGCAGCGGGCGTTGCGCGCTCATTCCGGGCCTGCTCGTCCATGACGAGCGCGAGCGCCGTGCTCCGGCGGCTCGCGTGCGCGAGCAGGGCGGCTTCATTTGGGTCTACCCCGAGCTCGACGAAGCTCCCCAAGTCGAGCCCTTCGAGCTGCCCGTGAGCGGGCCCGGCTACGCGCGCGCGGTGCGCGAAGTGGAGACCGAAGCCACGCTGCACGCCACGCTCGAAAACGCGCTCGACGTGCCGCACACCGCTTATCTACACCGCGGACTATTTCGTGGCAGTGGCGGCAAACGCAACGAAATCAGCGCCACCGTGCGGCGCTCCGGCGATCGCGTCGAGGCCCAATACGACGGCGAACCACGCCCGAGCGGTATCGCCGGCCGCGTGCTCTCGCCTGGCGGCGGCACGGTCGACCATTGGGATCGCTTCATCTTGCCGTCCATCGCTCAAGTGGAATACCGGCTCGGAGACGACGTCCATTTCCTGGTCACGTCGCTGTGCACGCCGGTCAGCGACTTTCGCACGCGCATGTTCGCATTGGTCGAGTTCAAAACACGCTTCCCCGCGCAGGCCGTCAAGCGCCTACTCGAGCCGTTCGCGCTGCGCATTTTCGGGCAAGACGCCGAAATCCTGCGCGCCCAAGCGGACAACATCCGCCGCTTCGGCGGCGAGCAATACATGTCGACCGAGCTCGACTTCCTCGGCCCGCACATCTGGCGCCTGCTCAAACAAGCCGAACAAGGCGAGCCCGCCGGCGAAACGATCGTCGAACGCGCCGTGAAATTCCTTGCTTGATGCCCCCGCTTGTCGAATTAGTCCGGCTGGGTGACGGCGGTGGGTGCGAGTGACGGCTCCCGGACTCACCACCGAGCCACAGAGAGCACAGAGGACGCGGAGCCCTCAGGGCGGTGCGGAGTGCCCAAGAAAAAGCGCGGAGTGGGTAGGGAATTTGGGGGTTGAGCAGAGCGTGCCGGGGGCGGCGAGAAAACGTCGGGCGTCGGCATGCGCGCTGAGTGGGCAGTGCCCTCGAAGCTTTGCGCCGCGTGGCGCCCCAATCCCCAATTCCCTCTCTGTGATCTCCGTGGTCTCTGTGGCTCGGTGGTGAACTCTCCCCGCAAGGAGCCGATGCGCGGGAGGACGTGCCGTTACAGGGCGGGCACGGTTTTGTCGAGTAGTTGGGAGCGGCATTCGAGGACCGCGCCGTCGACGGTCATGGCGATCACGGTGCCGATTTCGGCCATGATGCTGACGAACGGCGGTTGCCAGGCTTCGTGCTCCCAAACTGCGTTCCACGCGCCGGACGCGCGCCGCGACCAAACACGCCCGGGGCCGGCGGCCCATTGGCGACCGAGTGGATCGATGGCGATGCAGCTGAGGTCGGGTAAGACGAGCTGCGGGGGCTGGCTGAGCGCGCCGTCTTCGATCTCGAGGCACGCGCCGCCCACGCCGACAGCGACCGCCGAGCTTCGCTCCGGGCGGCTGGCTGTGCCGAGCAAGGCGCGGCCGGCCTGCACGGGCAAGCGCTCCACTTGCCAGTCGAGCGGGCGATAGCAGGCGGCGTAGGGCCCGCCATCCGTGCCGCGCCCGACGACCAACCAGCGTTCGTCGTCGATGCGCGCGACGCTCGTGAGCAGCGTCGCTTCCGGTACCGGCAGCGGCCGCAGCCAGCGCTTGCCGATGATCGCGTACAAGAGCGGTGGGCCGCTCGCTTGGCTGCCCACGACGACCGCGATGTCGTCGAAATCGGGCGCGATCGCGGTAAACGTGACGCTCGCGTCCGGGCCGCGGAAGAGCTCGCGCACGCCGTCGCGCGAATATTCGAAGAGCAAAGCGTGCTCGCCGCCGAGCACCCAGGTTGCTGCGCTCGTGCGCTCGACCAGCCGCAGCGAGCTGGGCGGCGGTAACCCGGCTTGCGGTAGGGCGGCCCAGCGCGTGCCGTCCCAATACTCGAGTGCGCGCGTGGTGGCAGCGAGCGCGTGGCCCGCGGCGTTCCACGCGACATCGCGCACGATGCGGTCGTCACCGGGCGGGTGGCGCACCATCCAATTGGTCTCGATCACGAGCTCGCGCGAGCGCAGTGGGTTCATGCTCGAGACCCAGCGCCGGCTCGGCCGCACGTGGTTCGTTTCGAACATCAGCCAGGGCAGAAGGCTCTCGGCGAAGCGTTGCGCGCTGTGCGGGCGCAGCCGCGGATCTTGCGATGTGGCGCGCGCGATCGCTAGATCGATTGCCTGGCACGCCGCTTCTCGTTCACGGAGCTCGTAGGCGAGCGTGGGTGCGTCGCGCAGGCTGCGCCGCTCGGGCGCGCGCGCGGCGAGCAATGCCTGCATGGGCGTGCGCGCCGCGAACAGCGGGTCGCCCGTGAGCACGTAGTAGACGATGCAGGCAAAGCTGAAAATGTCCGTCGCCGGGCCGACGCCCACCTCTTGCGTGATTTGCTCGGGCGCCAGGTAGCCCGGCGTACCGACCAGCATGTTGCCGAAAGTGGCGGAGAGCCCCGCGGGCCGAGCAATGCCGAAATCCGAAATCTTGAAGATTTCGCTTTCGCCCGCGCCGCAGCACAGCACGTTGCCCGGGCTCAGGTCGCGGTGCACCACGCCCACCGCGTGAATTTCGTCGAGCCCTTTGGCCAAGCTCGAGATCAAGCGCGCCGCGCGTTCCGGGTCGAAGGCGAAGCCCGTCGCTTTCAGCGAGTAGTCGACGCGGTCGGCCAAGGTCGTCCCTTCCAGCCCGCCGTGCACGTACTCGAGCGCGATGAACGGCAATTGGAGCGTGCGGCCGTGTGAGCGAAACGGCAGCGAGCCCGTGTCGAGCAGGCGCACGACGAAGGGCGTCGGTGGAATGCGCTCATTCAGGCGACCGAGCGCGACGGCTTCTTTCTTGATGATGGTCAGCGCGCGCTCGTCCGAATCGGCCGCGATTTTCGGCAGGATCAGCTTGATCACCACCTGTGATTCGCCGTCCGACGAGGTGCGGCGCGCCAGGTAGGCGAGGGCGGTGCCGCCTTCGCCTAGCCGCTGTTCGAGCCGGTAGCAGACACCGGGCTGATAGGCACTCTCGAGCACCTGCCCGAGGAAGAGATCGCGCGGTTTGTCACTCGCTGACTCCATGCCGAGCCCGAGCATAGCCCGGTATTTTTCGGCTCCCAAGAGTGACCGACAAATCACCCAGAAAGCGCGTGCCAAAGCAAGCGCAATACGGCGAAACCAAGCACGATTGGCAGCACGACCGCGGCGACGACCAAGAGCACGCCGAGCGCGACCAGCAAATAGTCAGCGACGCTCGGCTCTCGCTCGGGGTTTGTGTCGTAGCGCTGAATGAGCGCCAAATTGCGACGGTTCGAGCGAAAGAATAGATCGAACGCGTCACCCAAAATCGGAATCGAGCCGAGCAACGCATCCAGCAAGATGTTGAACAGCATGCGCAGGAGCACCACTTTGGGCACTCGCATCTGAAAACCGAGCAGCAGCAGCGCGAGCGAGGCGACGCCGGTGGCTGCGTCGCCAAAAGCGGGAAAAAAGAAGCCGAGCAGCGCGTCGAGCCCGACCCCGATGCGCGTTCCGGGGATGAGCACCGCGTCGTCGAGCAGCCGGACCAAGCTCAGGGCCCACGCGGGGGTGTCCGCGCCAGCCGGCCGCCGCTCGCCGTGCGCGAGATCCGGCGTGCGATCGGCGGTGCCGCGCTGTGCTCGTTCCGAATCCGACGCCATGATCGATCTCTACGCTTGAACCGCCGGGCGCGCGAGAGAAGGATGCGCCGCCATGCGAGCGGTCGTGCAGCGCGTCAATCATGCCACAGTGACGGTCGAGGGAGAGGTCGTCGGCCGCGTGGAGCTGGGGGTGTGCGTGCTGGTCGGCGTGGGCCGAAATGACAGCGAAGACGACGCCCGTGCGTTGGCGGACAAAGTGGTGGGCTTACGCATCTTCGAGGATGACGCACAAAAGATGAACTTGAGCGTACTCGAGGTGGGCGGAGCGGTGCTCGCGGTTTCGCAGTTCACGCTGTTCGGTGACGTGCGCAAAGGCAAGCGTCCGAGCTTCAGTGAGGCGCAAGAGCCGGTGCGCGCCGAGGTGCTGTTCGAGCACTTTTGCGCCGAGTGCCGCACGCGCGGCGCGCGCGTCGAGACGGGCCGTTTTCGCACGCACATGCGAGTCGAGCTGGAAAATGACGGACCGGTGACGATCCTGATCGATACCGAGCGAGCGTTCTGAGCGTGCGTGCGCGCGCGCTGTGCTGGCTTTCGCTGAGCCTTCTGTACGGCGTTCCTGCGCGCGCCGAGGGCGCGACCGAAATCGTGGTCACCGGCCAGAAGAGCACGCGCCCTACGCGCGACCCGACCGTCGCCGCGTCGCGTGTGGACCGGACCGAGCTCGCGCGGCCCGGCGCCAGTGCGAGCACGATTTTGGCGCACGTGCCGGGCGTCCAAGTTTCCGCCACCGGCGCAGCCTCCGACTTGGCGACGGCCTCGGTGCGCGGCGCGTCGAGCGCGCAAACACCGGTTTATCTGGCCGGTATTCGCCTGAACGACGACGTCACGGGCACCGCGGATTTATCGCTCGTGCCGCTGTGGATGCTGTCGCGGGCCGAGATTTATCGCGGCAATGCGCCGGCGGACGCCGAGCGGCTCGGCATTGGCGGCGCGGTCTACTTCGAGCCGCGCCTGCCGCGCGCGTCGCGGATCGGCGTGTCGGGCACGCTCGGCAGCTTCGGCGAAACCGCCGGCTGGGTCGGCGCGGAGGTCGCTCAACAGGGAGACGGCGCGCTCGTGGCCGTGCGCGGCGCTGCCGCGAGCAACGACTACGCCTACCGCGACGACGGCGGAACGAGCACGACGACGGACGACCGTACGCGCCAGCGCGCAAACGCCGACTACAGCTCGCGCGAAGCGTGGGCCATCTCGGAGAGCTCGCTCGGTGCGCGCGGCGCCCGCGTCACGACCGTGTTCAACGCCTTCGAGCGTGAGCAAGGCATCACCGGGCTGTCGATCGTGCCCGCCTCGTCTGCGCGCGCCGAAACCGCGCGCGTGCTCGGCGGAATCTCGGCAAAAATGCCGTGCTCGGCGGATCCGAGCTGCACCCTCGAGCTGACCAGCCAAGCGATTTCCGCTCATAGCAGCTTGCGCGATCCCGAACGCGAGCTCGGGATCCTGGTCGGGCGTCTGGATTCCGAGGGCACGCGCATGGCCGAGGGCGCTCGGCTCCGCTACGCCGGCCGCGTGCTGCGCGCGCTGTTCGGCGCGAATATCGACGTGGAGCGGCTGGCGCTCGCGGGCGGTGCGCCGCTGCACGCCACGCGCAGCACTGGCGCCGGTCGGCTCGCGCTGAGCGCGCTGCTCGGCGAGCACACGCTCGTGAGCGCGCTCGGCGTGGTCACGTGCGACCGCACGCGCGGCCCCGCGCAAGCCGAGGGCTGCGCCGATCTGACGCCAGAAGTACGGCTCGGTGTGCGGCAAATCGTCGGGCCTTTCGAGCTGCGCAGTAACGTCGGCCGCTACGCGCGCGTGCCCACGCTCGGTGAGCTGTACGGCGTCTCGGCGCTGGTACGCGGCAGCGCGGCGCTAGTGCCCGAGCGCGGCCTGGCTTGGGATTTGGGGGCGCGCGTTCAGAGCGAGCTTGGCCCAGTTTCGGCATATCTCGATGGTTTCGGCTTCGTGCGCCAGGTATCGGGGCTGATCGCCTATCGCCGTTCGTCGCTCGGCGCGGTGCAGCCGTACAACGTGGGCAGCGCGCGCGTGCTGGGCGCGGAGCTCGAAGCGGGCAGCGAGTGGGCGCGGCATGCGCGGAGCGTGCTTGCGCTGACCGTGCTCGATCCGCGCGACACCAGCGCCGGCCGCGCGCTGGCGAACGATCTCGTGCCGTATCAGTCGCGGCTCGTCGCAAGCTGGTTCGTCGAAGGCTTTTGGCAGCCGCACGCGCGAAGCGTGAAACGCGCGGGGCTCGATGCGCGGCTCAGTTATCGCAGCTCGCGCTTGGCCGATCCGGCAGGGCTGATCGTCTTGCCGGACATGAGCGAGCTCGATTTGGGGGCGACCGTGCTCTTCGCGCGCGATTTTTCAGTGCGCGGCGCGGTCGACAATGCGTTCGACGCGCGGCACTTCGACTTCATCGGCTATCCGCTGCCTGGGCGCAGCTATCATTTGGCCGTTGAAGCGTGGTGGTGAGCGCGCGTGGCGTCCGCGACGCCGAAGGCTGGGCCGCCGAGCGCCGCTCCACGTGACCATAAAAAATAAACCCGAGCATTGCCCGAGCTTGCGCGGCGCTCGCTGCTCGCGCGTGCGGCTTTCGGCTGATTCGAACGGGCACTTCAGGAAGTGCCGCGTTCGCCGGGCAGAGCGAGCTGCCTCGCGTTCGCCACGATTTTGCGTGTTTGCGAAAGTGCGTGATACAGCCTGAGGCCTGATGATTCGGCGGCCGAAATGGGCTCGAACGAGTGCTGCGCTCTTGGTGCTGGCGGCCGGCATGTCCGCGCTCGTGCCGAGCGCGCGTGCCGGCACGGGGCGGGATTTGCCGCGGCGTTACCTGGATGCGCCGTTTTCGCTGATGTCACTGACGGTGGGTTACCCGAACGCGGGCTTTCAGCTCCGCGCCAAAAAGCTCAAAGAGTCCACCTTTTTGAAGGTGAAGGACACTAGTCGCGAGAACGTCTACGCGCACCCGGCCTTGGTGCTGATGCTCGAGCGGAGCGCGCGCGAAGTGGCACGCTTCGAACGGGGCTCACTGATGGTGGTCGGTGATTTGTCGAGCCGCGATGGCGGCCCGCTTCCCGGTCACGTGAGCCACCAGAGCGGGCGCGACGCCGATGTCGGATTCTATTTGAAGGACGGCCAAGGGCGTCCGGTCGTGCGCGAGCATTTTCAGCCGTTCGACCCGAATGGCCGCGCGCGCTACGAGCCCGGCTTGTACTTCGACGATTATCGCAATTGGCTGCTATTGCGGGCCTGGGTCAGCGATAACCGCGCCGGGCTGGTGCACATTTTCGTGTCCACCGGGCTCAGGTGGCGCTTGATTGAATACGGTCGCAAAGAGCCGCAGTTTGCCAAATACGTGGACGAGGTGTCTTTGCTCCTGAAGCAGCCCGCGGGGCGCGCGGTGCACGACGATCACTTTCACGTGCGCATCGCTTGCCCGGACAACTTGGGTGAGCTCTGCTACAACGAATCGCGCTTGGGCGGCTGATCGCGCCCGAGATCCGGTGTCTCGCCTACTCGCTCGGCGCGGGTGCTTCGCTTTCGGTCACTGCGCGCAGCTTGCTCGCGGCCGAGAACTCATAGCTGCTCTTGGCGCTCAGCGCCTTGCCGTCGCGATGACGGGTTTGTTGGCAGACCGCGGTCCAGCCCGTGGTCTCGTAGCTGGTCTTTTTGGTCCGCCGCGAGCGCTTGATCACCTTTTTCGCCTCCACCGAGACGTCACAGATGTCGTTCACGATCACCAGATCGCGGGATGCCGCGAAGGATTGCGTGAGCAAATTCTTGAGCCCGGCTTTGTCGCGCGGCTTTTGATTCAAGACCACGTGGTCTTCCGACAAATCCAAAAAGCCGTCGATGCTGCGCTGATTGAGCGCGCGCTCCAGCTTGAGCACGATGCCCGCGGTGGACGACAAAAACGGCTTTTGCAGTGAAGCGGAGGTCATGGCCACGGCGCGATCGCAACACAGGCCGACGCGCTGCGGATCTTGGTCGCTCTCTGCCACCAGCTTGCGCGGCGCGCACGAGCCGCCACCCCGCACGACGACGTGTCCGTCCTGCAAGCTCTCGGTCCACGATGCCGCTTCGCCGACTTCGGGGAAATTGTCGCAAGCGCGCTGCCACTGCTCGTCGCTGCACAACGTTTTGCCGGCGTCGGTGCAGCGAGCAAAGGCCGCGCTATAGCCGAGTCCCTGGCTGTCCTCGCGTCGCAGGATGCTGAATTTGTCGAGCCAAGCCCCGCTGCTCGACACTTGGCCGGCAGGCACGTCACGCGCCGGCAGGCCCGCAAAGCCGCGGCTCTTGCCGAGCGCCGCGCTGGCAGCTGGGGCAGCGGCGCTCGCGGGCTTGGCCGAGCTGGAAGCGTGCACCTGCGGCGCCGGGTGTGCGCTCGTGGCCGGCGGGGCGCTTGCGGCGGCGTCGGCGGTCGCTGTACCGGAGCTCACCGTTTCGGCCGTGAATGACTTGGAGCGGCCGAGCCAAATGCCCGCCGTGGCGCCGGCTGCCAGCACCAGCATCAGCACGCTCACGAACAAGCGGCGGTGCCCGCTGCTCGCTTTGGGCGCCGAGCCCGGCAGCGGAGTGCTCGCGGTGAGCTCGGTGGCCGAGCCGGGCAAGCCGCTGCTTGCACTCGAGCGTCCAGACACCGGCGGCGGCGCGGCGCCCTCGGCGCGGGTGGCACTCGTGCTGCTGAACACCGGCCGCGCGCCGCTCGAGAGCGGCCCGGCAGCGACTTCTGCCCCGAGTCCGCTCTCGGCAACCGCCGCTTCGAGCGCGTCCCAGAATTGGCCGGCGTTCGGGTAGCGCTCTTTCGGATCGACCGACAGCGCCACTGCGAGCACGGCTTCGATCGCGTCGCCCGCGTCCACGCCGTGCGTGCGCAAGGTCGGCCGGCGCGTGGTGTCGGCGGCCGCGATGAACAGCTGAGCTGCGTCCGTCCCTTCCAGCGCGCTGTGCCCGACGACGGCTTCGATCAACACGAGGGCGAGCGAGAACACGTCGCTCCACGGCCCGGTCGAGCCGTAGCGGCGGCTGAATTGCTCGGGCGAGCCGTAGCGCGCCGTGAACGCCTGCAGCGACGCGCCCGTCTGCTCGAAGGCTTTGGTGAAACTCTCCGACTCGCTCACCACTTTGGCGATCCCGAAATCGAGCACCTTGAGCGTTTTGCGGCCGCCGACCTCGGCCAAAAATAGGTTTGCCGGTTTGATGTCGCGGTGCGCAATGCCTTGCTCGTGGGCGAGCGCCAGCGCGCGCGCCGCGCTCTCCAGCAGGGTGACCGCTTCTCTCACGCTGCGCCCGCCGAGCCCCGCCTTGCGCCGCTCGCTGAAGTTGGCTTCGAGTGATTGACCGTCGAGCCACTCGAGCACGATGAACGGCGTCCAGATCTTGTTCGGCGAAACCACCGCGCCCACGTCGAGCGCCTGCACGATGCCGGCCGTGGCCTTCGACAGTTGGTGCAAGAGCCGCCCCTCGGCCAGGAAATTCTGCTCGAACTCGTCGCGGGCGGCGCCGGTCAGCGTCCCGGGGATGCGCAGGCACTTGACCGCGACCTTCTCGTTGAAGCCGAGGTGATGCGCGCGGTACACGACGCCGAAGCCGCCCCGGCCGACCACCGCGTCGACCTGGTACTTGCCGTCGAGGGTGGCGCCGACCCAATCGAAGGGATCTTCGCCGCTATCGCTCATCGCCGCATGCCTATCGCTTACCCGAGCGCGCCGAGCTTGCCGGACGGGCGTCCTCTAGGTTCGGGTGACTCTGCATCGGCCTTCAGCAAACCACATTCTCGGCGGGCGCGGAATGTATGCGTTTTGGGCGCGTTCGAGTCGGCTCCGGGCCGGCCGGAATCTTCTCGTTGAAAGCACCCTTTGCTAGAGGTATTGCGGGGCTAGAGTGCCGAAGATCGAGTTTCTGGGCAACAGCATCGGGCCGGCGAAAGTCGTAGACCTCGAGCAGGGTGGGGAACTCGTCGACATCTGCGATCAATATTTCGCGCCGATTCCGTTTTCTTGTCGCTCGGCCAGCTGCGGCACTTGCCACATCGAGGTGCTCGAGGGCGCCGGTTACTTGGAGCCGCCCGAAGAGCAGGAAGAGGAGCTGCTCGACATCCTCGGCGCCGACGGCACGACGCGCCTTGCCTGTCAGGCGCGGGTGAAGCCCGGGCCCGGCTTGATCCGAATTCGCGCCAAGCTCGGCTAGAGTCGGCGCAGAGCTCGCGCGCCGCGCGCGGATTTTTTGGGGGGGCGTGGGCAGAGTGCGCGTTGGCAAAGGGCGCGCTGCGGCGCGGGCAATCAGCGCACTTTCAGCACGATTTTGCCCAGATTCAAATTCGCTTCCATCCGCTCGTGCGCCTCTGCGACCGCGCTGAGCTCGAACACGCTGTCGACGAGCGGCCGCAGCCGACCGTCCTCGAACAGCGGCAGCGTGGTGCGCACGAAGGCGCGCGCAAGTTCGCTCTTCTCGAGCACGGAGCGGCTGCGCATGGTCAAGCCGACCAGAGTTTGGCGCTTACTCAGCAAGCGGCCCAAATGGATCGACGTTTGCGCGCCCCCGAGCAAGCCGAGCAGCACGTGCCGCCCGAGTGAAGCCAGGCAAGCCGCGTGTTTTTCGGCGTAGGCGGCGCCCACGAAATCCAAGATCACGTTCACGCCCTCACCGCCGGTGTGCTCGGCGATCACCGCCGCAAAATCCTGACTCTTGTAGTCGATGACCACGTCCGCGCCGAGCGCGCGCACCCAGTCGCACTTGGCTTGCCCGCCGGCGGTGGCGAACACGCGCGCGCCGAGCGAGCGCGCGAGCTGCACGGCCGCGCTGCCCACGCCGCCCGCCGCCGCATGGATCAATACCGATTCCCGCGCCTCTAGCCGCCCCGCGGCCAGGAGCGCTTCACGCGCCGTGAGGAAGGCCTCCGGAATGGCCGCCGCTAGTTCCAAGCTGAGCGCTTCGGGCACTGGCATGGCCCAGGCTTCAGGCACCACGACCCGCTCGGCGTAGCCGCCGCCGCCGAGCAGCGCCATCACGCGCGTGCCGAGCGGCCATCTTCGCGTGCAGCCCGGACCGTACGCTTGGATCACGCCCGCACATTCCAGACCCAAAATCTCGGTCACGCCCGGCGGCGGCGGGTACAGGCCACGCCGCTGCAGCAAATCAGCGCGATTGAGCGCGCTGGCGTGAATGTCGATGGCGAGCTCGCCCGTGCCGGGCACGGGCTCCGGCTCGTCCACGAGCTGGAGCCGCTCCGGACCGCCGGGTTCGAGGACGCGGACCGCTTTCACAGCTGCGTCAGGTGCGCGGCTCCGATCACCCCCGCGCGCTCGCCGAGCTCACTCACGAGCAGCGGTACTTCGGCGAGCGGCGGAGCGAAGGTGTGCGCGCGCAGCGCGCTCCGCACGTGGGGCTCGATCAGATCGAACGACGCCGAGACGCCGCCCGAAAAAACGACCGCGTTCAGGTCGAGCAGATTTTGAATGTTGGCGAGCAGGCGCCCGAGCGCGGAGCCCATCATCTCGAACGTCTTCAAGCCCGCCTCTTCACCGCGGCGCGCGCTCACCGCGATCGGCAAGACCTCGCTCGCGCTGCCGCCGAATTTGGCGTATTCGCGGAGCAGCGCTCGCGTGCCGGCATAGGCTTCGACGCAGCCGCGCTGGCCGCACGCACACAGCGGCGCAGCCGGTGAGCTATCCACGTTCATGTGCCCGACCTCTGCGGCAAAGCCGTTCGCGCCCGGATAAAGCTGATGTCCGAGCACCAAGCCGCCGCCGATGCCGGTGCCGAGCGTCATCATCAAGAAGCTCGGATGCTCGCGACCGTGCCCGTGCAGGCGCTCGCCGAGCGCGGCGGTGGTCGCGTCATTTTCGACGGCGATTGGGCACAATAAGCGTTTTGCCAACTCTTCGGCGATGCGCACGCCTTCGAAGCCGGGCACGTTCGGCAAGCGCCAACAGCGCCCTTCCGAGTTCACTTCTCCGGGAATGGCGACGCCGACCGCGTCGGGCTTGGAGGACAACGCGAGCACGGTGCTGGCGATGGTGTCGAGCACCTCTGCCGCGCTCGAGCCGGCCCGAGTCGGCGTGGACGTCGATCTGACGACCTCACCGTTCTCGACGATGCCTGCCTTGACTTGCGTGCCTCCGAAATCGACGCCGATTAACATGTTGAGCCGCGAACCGTAGTCAGCCTGCGAGGCTTCTTCAAGCATCCTGCAAAAAGGCGCATTATTCTAGCGAGCTACGCCAGACCGAACAAGGAGCGCTCGGAATGACCCTGCTGCGTGTCGCGACCATCAACGTGTGGAACAAGTCCGGACCCTGGCTCGAGCGCCTGGCGCTGCTCCGGAAAGAGCTCACACGCCTCTCGCCCGAGATCGTCGGCTTGCAAGAGGTGCTGCGCTATCGGCCCGATGGCGCAGAAAACGCGCCGCTCAGCACGCTGAACGATCAAGCGACCGAGATCGCCGACGGCCTCGGCTTCCATTTGGCTTACGGCATCGCCAGCGATTACGGCAACGGTCTGAAGTTCGGCAACGCCGTCTTCTCGCGTCACCCGATCGTCGATCAGCAGAGCTTCGTGCTGCCGGGTCTCGAGAGTGGCGAATCACGCTGCCTGCTCTACGCGCTGTGCGCTACCCCGCACGGTCTTTTGCCGGTGTTCGTGACGCACCTCAATTGGAAGTTTCATCACGGCTCGGTGCGCCAGCGTCAGGTCGCGTTCATCGCGCAACGGGTGGCGGAGCTCTCGCCGATCGACGGCCCGCACTTGCCGCCGGTGCTGATGGGCGATTTCAACGCCGCGCCGGACGCGGACGAGATCCGCTATCTGACGGGGCTGTGCGCGTTCGAAGGCAAGACCGTGTATTTCGCGGACGCCTGGGTGTACGCGGGCGACGGCCCGGGGTTCACGTTCGATCGCGCGAACCACTATGCGGCCAAAGCGCGTGAGCCGTCGCGCCGCATCGATTACATCTTCGTGCGCGGTCCCGATCGAGCATTCCGCGGCGAGCCGCTGCACGCGGAGGTCGCCTTCAACCAAGCCGAGCAAGCGGGCGCGGAAGCGATTTTTCCCTCCGACCATTTCGGCGTCTACGCGGATCTGGCGATCACGCCCCGGAGCTTCTAGCCGGAGCAAAAAATCGGCTACAATCCCCAGTATGGCGACGTGCAAAGGCTGCGGCGAAGAAAGCGACGAGCTCGTAACCGTGAAGGTCTCGGGCAAGACCAAAAAGCTGTGCGAGAGCTGCGCTGATTTGGCCCGCGAGCAAGATCAGATCGCGGAAGAGAGCGAATCTGCGGTTCAGAACATGATGGGCTTCAAGGGTCGGCGCTGAGCGCTGCGCGGCGCCGAGCGCGCGCTCGAACCGCGCCGCCGAAGGCTAGGACGAGCTCTGCCCGCGCCGCGTGACCATCAAAAAATTCAGCCATCCCATTCGCACACGGCGGCGATCATGTGCAAACACAGGCGATCGTTCCATTGCCCGCCGCTCCATTGAAAAGCGCAGTGCTCGTAGCAGGGACCGCCGCCGTTCGCGCTGTCGCAGTCGCTCTCGACCGCGTTCGGCTGCCCGGGTGTCCAGTTCGTGTACGAAAAGGGCTCGCCGTCGAGCCACGAGTAGGAACCGACGCCCGTCTCTTTCGGGGCCTTGCCGTCGCTCGCGCCAAGCCAATGCTCGGTCATGTCGAGCTTCCAGACGAACTCGTTTTCTTGCTGATCCGAAATGGTCACCAGGTGCGCGCCGAGGCTCATGCAATGCGCGCGAGCTTCGTCGAACGTGGTCAGATCGGGGACGAGCAAGTAGCAATGCTTGGTCTCGGAGTCGAAGGCCGCATCCGCGCCGAACGCAGTGCAGTCGCTGAGCACATCGCCGGAACCGCCGTTCGGGTGACCGCTAAAGGGCGTGCCCGCGCTGCCGCCGCTCGGCGCGCTGCCCGCGCCTGAAATGCCGCCGCCGCCCATGCCCGAGCCGGACGCGGCGCCACCTTGGCTCGTGCCGCCATCCGTGCCGCTACTGCCCACGCCCGCTCCCGGGTCGGAGCTGCCGCCGGAGCTGGCGTTCGCGCTGCCGCCACTGTTGAGCGCGCTGTCGCCGCTGGAGTCGAAGAGCGCGCGACCACTTCCGGCGCTGCCGCAAGCGAGGGGCGCGAGCAGCAATGCCGCCACGGTAAAAGCTCCGCAAATAGTCGACGGTTTGGCGGCGCGCGGCGCGCCAAGCTCGTGGCTCCGGGCGCAGGCCTGGTTTTGCTCCGGCATCGGTTCCACAATTATGCTCAGAATGGAGCGCGAATGCTCGTGAAACCGAGAGAAAAGTACGGTTTTCGAGTAAGTTCGTTTGCCTATCCGCCCGTGGCCCGTCCACACGCCCGCAAGCTTCCGCGCCCGCGGATGACGCCCCGTGCCCGCGCGGACCGCTGAACCAGGCCAAGTCCAATTTGCCCCGCATTTTCGGCAAGATTGGTGACAATTGGTCTAATTCGGCAAGTTGAGTTAAAGAGCGGCGAACCGAGACAGCTCGGCCATGAGGATCCATGAAGCACTCCGTTCCCCACGATCTCGGTCAAGCGCGCGCTAAGAAGGTTGCCGAGTCGGCTTTGGCCACGTATGCGGAAAAATATGCCAATTACCACCCGAGCGTGAAGTGGACCGGCCCGAACAAGGCCGAGATCTCGTTCAAGGTGAAGGGCATGAGCCTGGCGGGGAGCCTCGAGGTGTTGGAGCGTGCGATCGATCTCGATATCGATGTCCCGTTTCTGCTGCGCCCGTTCAAATCGCAGGCGCTCGGCGTGATCGAAGGCGAGATCAACGAGTGGATCAAAAAAGCCAAAGCCGAAGGCTGAGCTGAGCGCCGTCAGCTGGCTGCGGCGCAGCGCGTCGTAAAATTCCAGCCGCAGGGCTCAGCCCGCGTCCAGCCGAATACCGAGGTGCTCGCGGACGTGCATGTAACGGGCGCTGACCGAGTAGGCGATCAGTTGCTCGATGCGCGTCGCGAGCGCCGGTGAGCCCGGATCTTGCGGCAACGCGCGGACGCGATCGATCGCGATCTCGAGATCGTTCGAGAGCACGAAGCCAATCGTGTCGGCCGCCTGATCGACGTCTTGCACCCAGCGCTTGAGATCGAGCGAGGCGCCGTCGCGAAGGAGCTTGGCGACGACGTGCGTCAGCTGTTCGAGCCGGGTGCCGGTGGCAAGCTCGGTCAACGCCCGCGAGGCTTCGCTGACCGGGGCCTCCAAATCCGGGGCGACCGGGAACTTGGGTTTGACCAGGCGAATGGCCGCGAACAGCCAGGCCTTGAGCGCGGTCATGTTGCTGAGCAGCTGCCGCACGTACAGGCCGGGCAAGTGATAAGCGAGGTGGCGACCGGCCAAGAACGCCGCCGCGACCGGCGTCACGTCTTCCGTGAACGCGCGCGCGCCGAGCAACAACGAGGGCGGCGCGGTCGACAGAAACGAGACGCACGAAGGCGCTTCGGGGTTTTGATACATGCGGGGCTCGGGCACGCTCAGCACGCGCGCGGCGCCGTTCACCGCCAGCACGACGCCGTACGGATAACGCTCGACGTCGATTTGATGATCGGCGGACAGCGCGAAGGAGGCGAGCGGCCGCGCTCTGGCCGCGACCACGAACGGCTGAATCAGCGCGAAGAGCTCGGTCAAAAATGGTTCGCTGGACTCGGGCATCGTCGCGAGCAGCCATTCGTCCGGCGCGGCAGGATCGGGGATTTCGGCGGGTTCGCCGCTGCGCATGCGCTCGAAAAAACGCTCTTCGTCCGGCTCGGCCTGGCCGAGCACGTGCAGTGCCTGGCACGTGGCCCAGGCCGCATCCGCGTGGCGTGCCTCGGTGTAGACCTTGCGCAGTAGTTTGTACGGCGCGGGCTGATACGGCTCGCGCTCCACCCAGCTGCCGAGCGTCACCACGGCCTTGTCGAAGTAGGAAACCGGATCGTCGGCGTACAGCTTGGCGAGCTTCTCTTGGAAGCGCGTGTTGTCGGGCTCGACCTCGAGCGCGGATTCGTACACGGCCACCGCCTGCTCGCGGCGCTCGAGGAAGCGCTCGTACACGTCTGCCAGCTCGGCCAAGGACTGGAGCAGCCGCTCCTTGTCGCCGGCCCGCTGCGCGCTCGCGACCTTCAGCTTCAGGACATTCTTCACGCCCTCGTAGTCGCGCAGCTTCTGCCGCATGTTGATCGCTTCGTCGATCGCCGCGCCGAGGTCCGGATCGTGCTCCAGCGCTTCGCCGAGCAACTTGGAGGCGAGTTGGAAGTCAGAGAGCTCGCGCGAGGCGATCATCGAGGCGGTATGCAGGTATTTCGCCTTGTGCTTCGGCTCCTCCACGACTTCGGCCAGCTTGGTGATGACTTGCACTAGGCGCGGCCAATCCTTCTCCGCACCGTACAGCTGCATCAGCTTGGTCAAGATCGTGCGATCGTTCGGGCGCTCGCTGAGCGCGAGCAGGTAACTCTTCGCGGCGTAATCCGAGTCGGACAATTTGCTCACGGCGACGTCGCCCATTTCGAGCAAGATCTCGACCTTGCGCTCGCCTTCCGAAAGCGCGAGTTCCCGGTAGAGCACGTCCATCATCTGGCGCGGCCGGCCCTCGGCGCCGAACACGCGCGCCAACGCGCGGAGCGGCCGCGTCGCTTTCGGGTCGAGCTCGCTGGCTCGCTCCAACGCGGCGCGTGCTTCGTCGTTGCGCCCGAGCTTCGCGAGCGCCTCGCCTTGGCGGAGCTCTGCCTCCGCTTCTTCACTGGGCGACAGAAGCGAGCGCATGTCGCCGAGCAGCGTCTCGCACAGCCACAGCGCTTGCTCCGCGCTACCGTGCTCGCCTGCGACCTCGGCGATGCGGAGCAGTGCGCCCGCGTCGTTCGCGAACCACTTCATCAGATTGCCGACCTGCGTCAGCGCCTTGTCGGCAGACCCGCCGCGCGCGAGCGAATCGACGTACAAGAAAGCGATCTCCCGCGCTTCTTCCGCGGCCAAGCCGTCGAGCTGACCGAGCACCGGCTCGAAGCGTTTGGCCGCTTCCACGTAGCGCTTCTCTGCGTACGCGGTGCGGCCGAGCACGCGCAGTGCGTCGAGGTTGCCCGGGTCGAGGTGCAAGGCGAGTTGCGCGGTAGCCACGGCGCGACCGATATCTTGCAGGTGCTTGTAGCAAATGGTGCTCATTTCGCCGGCCAGCTTGGCGCGTTCGCGCTCGCTCTTGGCCAGTTGGATCTCCTCCTCGAGGAGCTCCACCGCGGTCGCGTAGTTGCCGTGCTCGACCTGCTTTTTGACGAGCCGCCGGCGCGCGCTCGCATCTTCGGGCGTCAGCTCGGCCGCGAGCTGGTAGCGGCGGAGCGCACCGGCGGCGTCGCCGCGGGCCTCGAGTACCTGCGCGGCGCGCACCTCGAGCTCGGCCTTGGCGGCCGGGGTAGTCGCTTTTTCGCTCAGCGCTTCGATCGCAGCAAGCGCGCTCTCGGCGTCGCCGACGACCGCGCGCAGCGTGGCCAATGCGTCGAGCGCTCCGGCGTGGTTCGGCGCCAGCTCGAGCACGCGATCATAGGCCACGATGGCCTGATCGGGTTGCTTCAGGTTCTCCGCTAGGACTCGGCCGAGCAGCATGCCCGCTTCGATCTGGCGCTCGACTTTGCCGCTATTGGCCTGGCGCTGGTAGAGCTCGGCGAGCTCCGCATAGCGTTCCAGCGAGCGCAGGTGGCGGGCCAGCTCACGGCCCGCGTCTTGCTGGTCCGGATCGAGCTCGAGCACCGTCTCGAGCGCTTCGGCCGCGCGTTCGTGATCCAGGTACTCTTCGTCGTAAATTCCAGCGATGCGCTCGTAGAGTGTAATTTTTTGGCGCGCGGTGACGGCGATTTCCGCTTGCGTGCGGAGCACGTCGAGCAGCTCGCGGTAGCGCCCGGCGCGCGTCAGCACGCGATCCAGACCGCGCAGTGCGTCGACGAAGCGCGGGTTCTCGGCCAGCACTTCGCGATAGGTTTTTTCTGCCAGGTCGAGCTTGTCGAGATCGACGTCGTAGCCCTCGGCCACCTCGCATAGCAGCTGATGCCGTTCGTCGCCGCGCAAGGTTTTGGCGCGCGTTTGCCGGACCGCGAGCGCGCCCGCGGCGTCGCCCGCGGCTTCCAATAGCCGGACCTGGCCCTCGCTCGCGCGCGCGTGCCCTGGATCCTCCTCCAACACCGAAGCGTAGATCTCGCGCGCCGCGGCCGCGTTGCTCAGCCGTGAGACCAGCACTTCTGCTGCGTCGACCCGCAAATCACGCGCCACGTTGGGCGCCGCGACGTCGGCGCGCCGGAGCAACACTTGTCCGTACTCGGCCCATTGCTGCGCCTTTTTGTAGATGCTCGCCAACACTGCGAGCGCGCGATCGTGGTTCGGCTCGGCTGCGACCAGCTGGGTCAAATACGGCAATGCCAGATCCGGTCGCAGCACCTTCTCCGCGTAGAAGCGGCCCATCTGAAACAGCAGCGCGTGCCGCTCGGCGGTGCCCAAATCGCGCTCCAGGGCTTCGATGGCTCGGCCGAGTACGTCCTCCCAAGCAGGGAAACGGGTGCCCGCCAAGCGCTCGACCGAGAGCACGTACGTCTCATTCTGCGGATCTTCGCAGAAGGCCTGCGCATAGGCGACCAGGGCCTGCTCCTTGTCCTTCAGCTCGTTCTCGTACAGCTCGCCGATCTCCGCCCAGTGCTGGGCGCGCTCGGTCGAGCTTTCGCTGCTCTCGCTCCGCTCGAGCAACGACTCGATCAGCTCTTCGTACTTGCCGAGCGTCTTTTTGATGCGCACGAGCGCCTGCGCCGCAGCGCGATCGGCCGGGTCGAGCTCGACCAGGCCGGCGTAAACCTCCTCCGCGCTGTCGTGGCGCGCGGCGGCCTCGTACAGCCGCGCGGCGCGTGCCAGATGCTTCTTCATCGCGTGTTCGAGCGCGGGTTCGCGACGGCCCTGCAGGCCCTTGGCGATGTCGTAAAAGCCGTCGGCCAAGCGCGCAGGATCGGCGCCCAAATCGACGCTCGATTCGAGCGATGCCGCCGCATTCTCGTCGATCGGATTTTGGGCTAGCGCCTCGAACATTTCCGGTAAGCGTTCGTCGGTCACCCAGGTCGGCGGGCGCGTCGAGGAGCGCCAAATCCGGCGTAGTCCTTCCAGCGCTTCGGTCGCGTCGCGCGGGCGCTGCTCACGACCTTTTTCGAGCAAGCTGCGGACGAAGGCTTCCACCGCTGGAGTGGCTCCATGGCCGGCAGCGACGAACGACAGCGGTTCCGGGGTTTGCGTCAAGTGTCCGACCAGGGCGTCGACCGCATGCGGCCCGGCGAACGGCGCTTTGCCGCTCAGCAGCTGGTACATGAGCACCCCGAGCGCGTACACGTCGCTCTGCGGGGTTGGCGCTTGCCCGCGGAACTGCTCGGGCGAGCTTGCGACCAAGAAGCTCGACAGGCCGCCGGTTTGACGCATCGTCAAGGCCGAGCGCAGAAAATGCGAGCCCGCGTCGAGCAAGACGATCTTGGGCGTGCTCGGCGTCGGATCGACGACGAGCACGTTGGCGGCGTGCAGCGAGCCGTGCACGAGGTGGGCGGCGTGGAGCGCAGCGAGCGCTTCGGCCACGGCCCAAAGTAGTGGCAAAACCTCGTTGAAATGTCGGGCACCGCGACGCTCGATCAGCGCCGCGAACGTCTCGCCCTCGAGCGCCGGATGCGCGATGCCGATGTGTCCGCCGGTTTCGTCCAGAGCGCCGGCGCGGACCTCGCTCACCAAGCTCTCGTGCACGACTTGCCCGGCGAGCCGCGACGCCGTGAGGTACCGATGCACGTCACTGCGTCGCGCGACGATCCGCGGGTGCAGCGATTTGACTCGAAATTCTTGTCCGTCGTGGCGAGCGCGGTACACGTTTGCCCAAGGTCCCTCGCCCAGCTTGCTGGTGATCAAATACTCGCCGATCGAGTCGCCCGGCGAGAGCTCTTCACTCTCGCCGGCGCGCCCGCGCACGGCTTCGAGCGAACTCGGTAAGCCGCGCTTGTCGAGCGCGATCGCGTCGAGCAATGCATCCACCGCCTCGCTGCTCACGGCCTGTTCGGCCAGCGCGCGCGCGAACGACGCTCGCGTCGTCACGCCACCAACGTCTTCGGGCTCGAAGCCGAGGGCATCTCGGCTCAATCGGGTGAGATCAGGCAACTCGAACAACCGCTCGAGCTCGGCAGACAGCGTCTCGACCAACATTGGTTTTCCGTTCCGGTGGGACCGCCGATTCGTGCGGCCGATCAGGCGTAGCAGCGGCGATCGCGCCGCAGCAACCGAGATCCAATCCTAATGATCGACGGCCCCGCAACGATCAGCAGCCGGCGCGCGAACATTGTGAGGACGCTGAAATATGTAAGTGGAGCGGTTTGCTTCAGCCGCGACCGGCCCGGCGCCTGCGCGCGGCTCTGAGTTACGTCCGCGTCGCGTACGAAGCTGGGCTCGGTCGTCGGCTCGGCGGATTTGGCGGGCGGGCACGGCGGGGCCCCGGCCGCGCGCTCGGCGACCGTCGCTGCGCACGACTGGAACCGATTCCAGAACCGCACAGCGTCGGCGCGAAGGCGACGCGCTTGGCGCCGCCTTGGTTCTCGTGCGAGTCGCCTGAGCGCCGTTCAGGCCGCGCTGGCCTTGGCCACTTCTTTACGTGCGTATTTCTCGAGCTTGCGCGCGTCCGCGTAGAAGTTGCGGATGCCTTCGCTCAGCTTTTCGACGGCCATCTGATCTTCATTGTGCATGAAGCGGAAGCTCTTCTCGTCGAGGTGGATCAGCTCGGTCTCGCTGGCCGCGGCGGCCTTTGGCGTCAGCTTCGGCTCCAGCTCGCCCTCACGCGATCCAAGCTCGCTGATCAGCTCCGGGCTGATCGTGAGCAAATCGCAGCCCGCCAGATCGATGATCTGATCGGCCTTGCGGAAGCTCGCGCCCATGACCTGCGTCTTGTAGCCGTGTTTCTTGTAATGGTTGTAGATGCGGACGACGCTGCTCACGCCCGGATCCTCTTCGCGCGGAATGTCTGCGACACCCTTGGCCTTCTTGTACCAATCGTAGATGCGCCCGACGAACGGCGAAATCAGCGTTACTTTGGCTTCCGCGCAAGCGACCGCTTGGGCAAAGCTGAAGAGCAGCGTGAGGTTCGTGTGGATGTTTTCCTTCTCCAACTGTTCGGCCGCGCGAATCCCTTCCCAGGTGCTGCCGAGCTTGATCAGGATGCGTTCGCGATCGACGCCCGCAGCTTCGTACAGCTTGATCAGCGTGCGCGCCTTGTCGATGCTGCCTTGGATGTCGAAGCTGAAGCTCGCATCGACCTCGGTCGACACGCGGCCGGGGATCAGCTTCAAGATCTCGCACCCGAAATTGACGAACAACTTGTCCATGAAGGCCATGGTCTGAGCTGTTTGGTCCCCGGACTGCTTGGCCGCGTAGTTCAGCGCCTCCTCGACCAAGTGCTTGTATTGCGGCTGCTGCGCGGCCTTGAACAAGAGCGACGGGTTGGTCGTCGCGTCCTGCGGCTTGGCCTTGCCGATCGCTTCGATGTCCCCGGTGTCAGCGACGACAGTCGTGTACTTTTTCAGCGAATCGAGCAGAGACATCGGCATTCCTCCAGATTTCGGTGTAACGGTGCGCAAAGGTTGGCGCGAAGAGGAAAGGAGCCTGCCCCCCGTCGGCAGCCGCTGCAACCGAGTCACGCTCACGAGCGGTGCCCTTCGTGCGTTGCTCGGACGGACAGCCAACACTGAGCAGGCGCCCACTGCGCAGTTGATCCCTCAACGGAATCGCGATGTTCACAGATACCCCAACATATTGGGTTGAACTCTGGCTCACTGCCCCATATCGAGGGGGTGTCGGTGCCTGAGCATTCGATCACGCTGAAAATGGTCCAAATCCGGGGCTGCCCCGCAGCGGTAAACGAGAACGACCTCCACGGGGCGCACTGGTCGCGACCCTCTCCTCCTCGGAGGGCAATCGCAGCAGGGAAGCAATGGACACTGGGAGCCGGCCTAGCCGGAGCGCTCGCAACCCGAGACCTGCCGACACCGAGCGCCGGAGAGACAACCGGCGCTCGGCGACCTCGCAGCCTCGCGGGAGGCGGCTTGAGTCCAGAGCGGTCGCGCACTGCTGCGCGATCGAGCGCACTGGGCGCTTGCCCGAGAAACCCGGTTGGGCGCGGGCCGAGCCTGCTCCCCCGAACGCGGAGAGAAGACCATGCTGCGCTCATCGATTGTTTCTGCTCGCGGCGCGTCGCCGCTCACACCTTCGCAACTCGAGCCCGAGTCGATCTCGGTCGAGCCTGAGACCACGATGCGCGTGCAAAAGCGCAACGGCCGAAGCGAGCGCGTGAACGTCGACAAGATCGTACGCGCCGTCATTCGTTGCTGCACGGGTCTGTCTGGCGTGGACGCGCTGCGCGTCGCGACGAAGACGATCCGCGGGCACTATGACGGCGCAACCACGCGCGAGCTCGATCAGCTCTCGATTCAAATCGCGGCCGGACTGATCGTCGAAGAGGCCGAATACGCGAAACTCGCGGTGCGACGGTATGGGACAAAGAATCCATTTTCTTTCATGGCGCTCCAAGACGTCCAAGAAGTCGCCAACTTCTTCGAGCGCCGCGTTTCGGCGTACCAAGTGGGCGTAACCGGCAACATCGTCTTCGACGCCGCATTCTAATCCGCCGCTCTGCCATTCCCCGCCGCTCTGCCCATTCCCCGCTCTGCCCATTCCCCGGTTCGTCCCCGTTCTGTTCGCCGGGCTCACCCGCGCAGGGCTCGTCGCCGGTCCTGGTTCGGTTCGTCGCGGTCGCTATTCGAGGCTCGCTTCCCTCGCGCCGTCGCTGTGGTGTCGCCACTCCCCGGTTCGGTACACCACGGTTAGCGGTTCGACCGTCGGTACTCCTACCTTTTGGCGCTTCGTCGCGGTTCGCCACGCTCCTAGCGTTTCCAAGCGACGGTGCAAGGATGTAGAGACGCGGAGATTGGTTCTTAGCGGTTGCTCGTTGGCCTTGAACGGGCAATTGCGCGTTCCGCGCCGTGCGCAGCGCAGTCGGGCGACAAGGTGGACGCTCGCGTTGCCGTCCTCGTCTGATAAGTAAGAATTCCCGAGCTATACGAACCCTGGCGCATGCGCCACGCAGCGCACGTAATCGAAGACTCGCTTGGCATAGGTTCCCGCAGGGAACATTACCTCGCGATCTCCGCCCCGCCATTGGAGCAGCGCGGTGCGGTATGCCCTCAAGAAAAGCTGCAGCCGAGAGATGGCTGCAACGCGGAGGCTTGGCGATTTGCAGGCAACGCGGGGATTGATAGCCGTTCCTGCTGGTTTGGTTGCCGGCGCCGATCCAAAGCTTTGGCGGAGAATGGCTTCTCGCCCTAGAAAGCTTTTGCCGTTGGCCAGCATTTCTTCTCTCGCGCGTCTGACTAGGTCTGCAACCTTCTGAGCTAGAGCGGAGCGCAGGTCTACATCGCTGAGGGACCTCAGAATTGGAGGCCGCGTGAACTCGAGAGTGACGCTATCCGGCAACTCGCCGTCTTCGTCGAAGAACATATCCGGCATTTCGATCTCGCGGCATTCTCGGAAGTCGCGCGACATGACGCCAGGCCATTCACTGGGCGCCCTCACGAGACCAGCCGCCGTTGGGTTGGCGAGGGTGTACGCCATCTTGTCAAGTACGTCTTGTTCGGACACCAACAGAACCATGCTTGTTTTGTCCGATGACCAGAGATTCTCGCATCTCTCGAACGACGCGTTTTGTGCCTTCGCCAGGAGCTTGTGGAAGACCTCCAGAAATTGCGGTAGCCGTGCATCGGGGTCGGTAACAACGCCGTGCCAGTGGTTGGACATCACGCAAACCGCGTGAAGGAGGACGCCGGTTCGCTCGGCCGCCAAGGCAAGGCAGTATTCGACGTTGCGGTTAGTTCGATTCGATGGGGTCAGCAGGAACTGCCGTTGCGTGCAGCGGCGCGTTATTAGGTAGGTACAACCCGGCAGGATCTGTCGTGGTGCGGTCACCCCAACAAATCGGTGACAATCGGGAACGAGTTTCCCCCCTTCGTTATCGACGCCAGGTCGTCGCGGCCTTGCCACGGAAGCAAGCGGAGGTTCCGCGGCAAGGCGCAGAAGACTGCGCGCTCGGGAGCGCGCGCTTGCTGAGCATAGGAGACCCACCATCCTGAGCATAGGAGACCCAGCGACCCGGGTTCTGGTCGGAAAGCGGAAAGCGCGGGGCGGAAAAGTCCTTTGCCGCTTGCAGAGGGAGCAACTAGTTCGTCCCGCGTGCAGTGAGGGATTCCGTTTATCGTCTCTGGGCGCCGACGGAGGAGAGAGGGATAGGCTCTCGGGCCGGCGGAACTAGAGAACGGGGCGAACCAGGGGGAGGCACGTACACGCCCCAGATGTCGCGGGCGTAGCTCAAGATCGTACGATCGCTGGAAAATGGGCCCATGTTCGCGACGTTGAGGATCGCGCGGCGGGTCCAGCCGGTCTGATCGTGGTAGGCGGCCTCCACGCTGCGCTGGCAGTGTACGTAGCTCAAAAAATCAGCCAGGACCATGTATGTGTCGCCGCCGTATAGGAGCGAATCGACGATCGGCTTGAAGCGGTTTGGGTCGTCCGGGGAGAACACACCGCTGCTGATCGCGTCGAGTGCCGAGCGTAGTAACGGATCGGCGTAATAGAGCTGCTGCGGATTGTAGCCCTTGGCTTTTGCGGCCGCGACCTGCTCGGTGGTGAGACCGAACAGGAACATGTTGGCCTCGCCGACGGCGTCCTTGATCTCGATGTTTGCGCCGTCCAGCGTGCCGACCGTCAGCGCGCCGTTCATTGCAAATTTCATGTTGCCGGTGCCGGACGCTTCGGTACCCGCCGTGGAAATTTGCTCGGAAACATCCGACGCCGGAATGATGACTTCGGCCAGAGAAACGCTGTAATTGGGCACGAAAATGACGCGCAAGTGCTGGCGTACGTTAACGTCCGAATTGACCACGGCAGCGACTGAATTGATCAGATGGATGATGCGTTTGGCCATGTCGTAGCCGGGCGCGGCTTTGCCTGCGAAAAGGAACGTGCGCGGCGTCACGTCGAAGGGCGGTTTGCTCTTGTACGTGAGGTACAGGGAGACCACGCTCAAGATGTTGAGCAGCTGGCGCTTGTACTCGTGAATGCGCTTTACCTGCGCGTCGATCATATGCGTTGGGTCGAGCTCGATCTGAAAGCGGCGCTTCAGAACCTCGGCCAGTCGTTCCTTATTTTGGCGCTTCACCACTTGCCATTCCGCTTGAAAATCCGGATCGGTTGCGTGCGGCGCGAGACGCGTCAATTGGTCGAGGTCGGTTTCCCAGCCCTCACCGATACGTGAGGTGATGAGCTTGGATAGCCCCGG
>Ga0068855_100000594_pt1 | contig 44363 bp, 45 predicted proteins | sample KBSCornC52_FD_66592 | JGI IMG/M metagenome (GOLD analysis project Ga0068855, IMG submission 66592) | Corn rhizosphere microbial communities from Kellogg Biological Station, Michigan, USA - KBS Corn C5-2 | ecosystem: Host-associated > Plants > Roots > Rhizosphere > Soil ... | reverse complement strand
CTTGAAATCGCGATCGCGAAGAAGACCTTGAATCCGTCTTACAAGCCTTAGATGTCGCACAGAACCTTGAGTGTTTGCGCCGCGCTGCGTTCCCACGTAAACGGCTGAGCACGTTCGCGACGCTCCTGGGTCATGCGTTCCTGCAACTGCCCATCGCTCATCACTCTCTCGAGGCCAGCTTCGATCGCATCCTCGTTCAGCGGATCGAAATATAGCGCCGTATCGCCCGCCACTTCGCGTAGAGGCGGGATGTCCGAGCACGCTACCGGAATTCCGGCCGCCATCGCTTCGAGTACCGGCATCCCGAATCCTTCGAACGTGGACGGATAAACAAACGCTCTCGCGCGCGCGTAAAGTGAGTAGAGTTCCTCGCGAGGCACCCATCCGGTGATCCGCACGGAATCCCGCAGATTCAATTCTTGAACTAAGCGCTCGATCGCTTGCGCGTGGAAACCACGCAAACCTGCCAGGATTAGCTGGAAATCACGTTTCTTGCGTCCATAGGCCCGGATAAGGCGCGGCAGATTCTTGTGTGGATGGAGCGTCGAGACGCATAGTAAATACGACTCTGTGTGCGATCTGTCCAATTGCGCGAATGCCGGTCCGACGCCGTGGTGGATCACCGCGATCCGGTCCTTCCGGATACTGTAGAAGCGCAGCAGATCTGACCGGGTCGCTTCTGATACTGCGATCAACCTGCGCGAGCGGTGCGCCGCCGCCCATAACATCAATCGCCAGAAGGGCAGGTCGAACCAACGAAAATACTCGGGATGGCGTTTGTGCTGAAGATCATGGAATACGGTCACCTGCCGGCAAGGCGAGAATAGTGGCGCGGTGAATCCGGGATTGAACAGAACGTCCAGGCCATACCGAGCCGCTTCAAACGGCAGCACGATTTGCTCCCACAAGATCCGTGCGGGACGAAATCGCGCATGAACGGCTTGCGGCTTCCAGTGAAAATTAGCCTGCTTGGGAACCAGGTCGGGTTGCGTCTCGAGGTTCGTAAAGACCAGATACTCGTTGCTCTGGTCGAGTTCAGCCAGTGCGGCAAGAAGCTCGCGCAAATAAATCTCAGTGCCGCCGACGCCGCCGGGAATCAGGTACAGAGCGTTGATCCCAATGCGGACTCCGATTCGTGCCATGCCGCTACCGGCTCACCTGGCCTAGGGCATCCCTAGCGTCGGCATTATAGGGGTTGATTGCCAGTGCCCGCCGGTATTGCTCTGCCGCGGCCGCATTGTCTCCGGTGGCTTGGTAGATTTTGCCTCGATAGACATAAATCATCTCGAAGTTCGGATCCATCGCCTCACCTTGAGCCAGCGCCGCGAGCGCCTCTTCAAATTTGTTATGTTTCGCATACACCATGCCGATTTGCGACTGGACGTGCGCGCTGGGTTGCAGCGTGGCGGACTGCTGAAGCCTTACCAGAGCATCCTGCCAGTCGCCGGCACAGTCCAGCGCCAATCCCCAGTCGAGCAATAGATCGAAAGAGGGTTGTTCCAGGCGCGAAGCCGCCTCGAAGCTTTGTGCCGCGTCCTGGCAGTTTCCGGATTCATATTGCGCCGAGGCGAGCTGGAAATGCGGCCGCCATTTGCGCGGAGATTTGTTCGACGCGTCCTGCCATAGAGCGACGGGGTTGGCCCACACCTCGCTGCGCCGATAAGTCAGTACGGAACATATCGCCAGGATAATGGCGCCAGTCCAGGCCATCTGAGATATCTTCAAGCGCCGCAGGAATTCAAGGCACACCAGCACTAGGCCCAGGAAAGGCAGATACATACGGCGCTCCGCCGATACGTCAATGATCGGAACGAACGATGAAGTGGGTGCAATCAGCAGCAGAAACATGAATACGCCGAATGCCGCCAGCGGCCAGCGCTTGCGGTATATCCAAGCCGCCGCGATCACAGCCACCAGTGCAGCGAGCCCGACGATTGCTCCGTGATCCAGCAGGCTATGCGACACCGCGATATCCGGATCCACGTTCTGTCCGAAGGGCAGGAAGAACAATCGAACGTACATCCAGATCACGCGGCACTGGGTGAAAAAGTAATTCGCCGGACTGAATGCTGTCACGCTGAATCCAGCCGTCGGAGCACCTTTCAATTCGAGCCAGACGTAAAAGCCGGCCCCGGCCCCGGCCAGCGTCAACATCGCGTAAAGCAGCCCGTTCTTGCGGATTCCACCCAGCCCCCAGTAGTAATCGGTGAGTAGCAGCAGCGCTGCGAGAGTCAGCGTGTGCTCCTTCGTGCTGATGGCACCGGCGAACAGAACCAGCACTGCGGCCGCTCTGAGAATCGTTATCGATTCGGTGCGCCGGTACAGGAAGACCGCGAACGCCGAAAAATACAGCAGTACGCTCAATACTTCTGAACGGCTTGCGACATACGCTACCGATTCTGTCTGCAGCGGATGCAGCAGGAAAAGCCCTCCCGCGATGGCGCTCAGGATCGTCCGAGCCCGCCCGGTGGTCCCGCTCAGATCTAATAGGCGTGCAGCGACGAGGGCAATCACCAGCGATCCGAGGAAATGCAGAAACACGTTGGTCAAGTGGTACGCTTCCGGATCGACCGCAATCGATTCGAAATGGAAATTTAGCCAGTAACTGAAATACAAAAGCGGCCGCGTGCCTGTGATCCAAGTCCGGAAGGTCATTTGCGCGGCGTTGGGGTCCATGAATGGCAGATAGCGATCGTCCAAGACAAACGCCCCGCTCAGCGCGGGACCATATACTTCGAGGACCAGAATTAGCCCCGCGAGGGCAGCCGCCCACGGCCACCACACGCGCTTCGGTTTAAGCGTGTCAACGGAGGCTATTTTTTCAGCGCGCTCGCGTTTGGATTTTTTCATTCAAAGCTTTCAGCTTAAATTCCAGAATGGCAACTTGTTGCGCCAAGGTGATGCTGGAGTCATTGAGCCCCGAAATCCGGAGGGACAACCGATACAGCACTACTAGAAATGCCGCGCCAGCAAAGATGGCCAGGGCGATGAAACTATCCGAAATCCCGAGCGCCATGGCAATCCGGTCGTCTAGCGTCCGCCAGAGCGCCAAGACCAGCAGCACTGCGCCGGCCAGCAGCCAGCTCACTGAATATTCGACACGAATATGAGCGCGCCGGACCGAACTCAACACCCACACGATCAGCACAAGGCTGAACACCGCGACCATGTCAAAAAGCCGATCCATATTCTATTTTCTCCGTGCTTCAAATTTCAGAACGTTCACGAACACTCCCAGCAGCACATGGATGATGTAGTAGAGCGATTTCACCGCCGTAATGGTGCTGCGGCCCGAGCGGCGCGGACGGAACCGGCAGGGCACTTCCACGAATCGGAATCGTTTGCGCTGGAGCACCACCAAAGCTTCGATTTCGGGATATTCCAGAGGGAACGTCGCGGAGAAGAGCTCCAATGCGGTGCGATTGACCCCCACGTATCCGGAAGTTGGATCGCGCACGGGTCTTCCCAGGATGGGACGAAGAACCGCGCGAAAGAATATGATGCCGGCAGCCCGCAAAATATTGGTGTGCTCTCCATTGTCGTCGACGAAACGGGATCCGATCACCATTTCGCAATCGCCCTTTTCCAGCGCGGCGAGGACAGTGGGAATATCGCGAGGATCGTGCTGTCCATCTCCGTCGACGCGAATCACGTAGTCGTAGCCCAGTTCGTAAGCCAGGCGATATCCGGCTTGTACACAACCGCCCAAGCCAAGGTGATGCGGCAGGGCCAGCACCTGAGCGCCGGCAGCCTCGGCGCGGCTGCGCGTGGCATCCAGAGAACAATCGTCCACAACTAAGACCGGCGTCTTAGGCACGGCCAAGCGAACTTCTGCCACCACCCCTCCCACTGCACCCTCTTCGTTGAACGCCGGAATCAGGACCAGAAGGCGCCGTGCCGCGGGAGTTGCCATGCTGCTCACAGCGAGGCCACCTGGCGTAGGGTGATCGAATGGCGCGCGATCAGGGCTCGGAATTCGCGTGGCGTAATTCTTCGCGAAGCTCGAATGCGTCTCCGTGCGTTCAGTAAAGCCGGTAACCGAAACAATGCGGCGAGGTGGGCACGGATCACTAGCCACGGCAACATCGCCGACGAATGACCTTCGTGCCGGTATTCCGCCACTTTACCGTGTCCGGTCAACAGTGCGGCTACATGCCAGAAGTAACGTGCGATGGATGCGAACGGAGCCACCATCAACATGCCGGCAGGAAAGTTTTTGACGATCGTGTATAGCCGGTTGCGTTCCACATAGTAGGCCTTGAGCGGCGACGCGCGTCCGGCCGAGTGCGAATAAAGATGCTCCACCACGGCACCGGGCACATAGCGGCAACCCCAGCCGGCCCACTGCGCCCGCAATCCCAGGTCGGTGTCTTCGCAATACAAGAAGAAGCTTTCGTCGAACAGCCCAATCTCGTCGAGCATTGCCCGGCGATACAACGCCGCCGACCCGCTCGGTAGAAAAACCCCCACGTCTCGCAAAGGCGTCAGAGACGCTTGTTTGCTGGATCCGTCGGAGGCGATCAGCATACCCGCCGAATCGAGCGTGCCGGTTCCAGCCAGCCGCACTTCCGACGCGAACATGCCAGTGCGCGGATGCGCCTCCGCGTCCGCCAGCAACCCTTCCAACCAGCGCGGATCTGCGACCGCGTCGTCGTTGAGCGTCGCCACGTAAGGGGCGGTTGAGGCGCGAAAAGCCTGGTTCACGGCGGCGCCGAAGCCCACGTTGCCTGAATTCGAGATTACGCGCACGTGCCGGAATGCCTGAGGATTACATGCCTGCACGCGCCCGGTTCCGCTGTTGTCGATCACTACCACCTCGAACTCGTCCACAGTTTGCGATTCCAGCGCCCGCAGGCACGCCTCCAGCACCTCGCCGGCGGCCAGAGTCGGCACGGCCACGGTCACTTTCAAAGCAGGCAAGAAATGATTTTAACTTACAACGACTAGCGGATTCGTCTCTTCAGGCATTTCCACAGGGCCATCATCAGGCAGATATCGGGGGTCAAGAAGACGATCCGTCTGAATGTTGCCCATAGCGGAAAGAAGCGATTCCTTCAAACGTGGATGCTCTTTTTCCAGCTCGCTCAAAATATCGCGTAGGGATCGTCGAACGGTCCCGGTGCGCTGCGAACAGCCGCAGGGAATCACCGGGGCTCCCAGCAATTCGGCGTATCGCGTGGTGATGTCCTCGGTCACGAATACCAGCGGCCGTATGAGCCGGAAGTCTTTCTTGCTGGACCACGTGACTGGCGGCAGCGCGCTGATGCGGCCGGTAAATAGGGCGTTGCGCAGAAACGATTCGCACAAATCGTCCGCCGTGTGGCCGAACGCGATTACATTGGCTCCCAGTTCGCGCGCGATCTGATATACGGCCCGGCGCCGGAAGCGGCTGCACAAATCGCACCCATGATCCGGTTGCTCATCAATCAGGCGGATCGAAGGATTGTCGGTATGGTAGGTCCAGTCGATGCCTCGGCCTTTGAGATACTCGCCCATCGGCTCGATGGTACGCAGGAACTTGCCTTGCTCAACCGTGAACGCACACACCGTGAACTGGATCGGCGCGCGATCCCGAAGGAGAATCAACGCCTCCAGCATGGTGAGCGAATCCTTGCCGCCGGAAAGCGCCACGGCTACGCGGTCGCCGTCGCGAATCATCTTGAAACGCGTGACTGCCTCGCCGACCTTCCGCAATAGTGTTTTTTCGAGATCCAAGCCTCTATTATCGCTCCCAGAGCTCGGAAACGACTAACGCGCCGCGGGAATGGCTAGCTTTTATTAGGCGGAATCCGTGGGTTCTTAAGATGGGCCGATGATCCGTCAGCTTGCGGGTCCTGAGTCCCGTGGTAATCCCGAAAAACAAGTATAGAGCCCATACCAGCGATCGCGCGGGAATGTTTGGAGTCCGGAACTCCGAGACAATCCACTGCGCTCCAGCCTTGGCCGCGTCGGCGACCCGGCCGATCAATATCTCCAAATCATCGGGGTCAAAGCAGTCGAAGAAGAAGTGGGTCGCGATCAGATCGTATGCTTCCCGGGGAAAATCGAGCGTCAGTGCGTTGGCCTGCTCATAGTTCACCCGCTCCGTACCAGCTTTCTGCCGAGCCAGTTCGAGCATACGACGGCTCGAATCTACGTAATCCGCAAGAACCACGGGATTTCGCCGCAGCAACTCGCGCAGGAACCGCCCATCGCCGTCGCCCAGTACCAGAGCTCGTCGCGCATCCCCGATCTCCGGTAGAAACCAACGCCGCCGCTTTTCAAGCGCTCGTCCCATGCCCAGCCGTTCAATCCACCAATAATACGGAGCGATGAAATCGCAATTCATAGGACGACCGGTAGAAATAGGATCGGAGTGAGTAAGACGACGTCCGCCAGTACTCGCAGAGCTTCCGGCGAATACCGGCGTTGTAACCGGTCTAAGAGGACCAATCCCAGCGCGCCCGCTGTTTCTGCGGCGCCCAGAATAGGCCGATGCTCTTTGAGCTGGCACACTGCGATTACCGCCACCAATCCCGCTGCCGCGATTATGGATGGCCGAAGTTCGTGTCTCTGTTCCCAATCGTCGATGGCTGTGCAGTTCATCCAGCACAGGCAGGAGAACAGCAGGATCGCCAGAACGTCGCCGGTGGTCTGCACGCCGGGCCAGGCCGCCAGCGAGGCTCCCAATCCGAATAAGACAGCGACGGCGGATTCCTTGGAGCCCGCGCGCCGCAGCAACCGGGGAGCCAGATGGACGGCCGCCAAATATAGGCCGGCACACAAAGCGACGACGGATCCTTCAAAGAACAGTCGTCCAGGAAGTTGGCTCCAGGCCAGCCATGCGCCCCCGGCAAGCGCCACGATCCATATTGGTAGCACGGCACGCCAGTAACGCCCGTAGAACTCATGACGAGGTTGCTCTGTCACTCCACGCCATGCGTCCAGCGTACGGTCCGCCACATAGATCAGCCAAACGGCGACGGCCAGTAGCGCCGCCGGAAGTGTTCCCAGGCTGCCATGAAAACAGCGGACAAACAGGACTTGCCACAGCAGCGCCACGATGGGCGCGTCCAGGCTCAAGAGATTCGGCCACAGCCAGGGCCGGGTGTGCATATCTTTATTTTAAGAGGTCTGATTCCACAGCCGGATTACGCGGGTTTCGCGCTCGTACCCCAGCACACTTAGCGAAGCCGTGGAGAGCGCCAACAACTGTCCCGCCGAAGGTTCCAGGCCGATCCAGCGCGCTGCCAGTATCCGCAATAAATGTCCGTGACCGAATAAGGCGACGTCTCCTGCGGAGGCGAGTGCCTTCGTGATAACGCGATTCGCGCGCACCGCGACCTGTTCCACCGTTTCGCCTTTCGGCACCGCGCCCGAGAAGATGGTCCATCCAGGAACGCGCTTCTGAATCTCGGCCGTCGTCAGGCCCTCGTAGTCGCCGTAATCCCATTCGCGCAGGTCGTCAGTCAGCTCGGGAGTCAGGCCAACCAAGCGGCACGTCTCCACGGCGCGCTTCAACGGACTCGAAAGCACCAGCGCGAACGACTGCCCAATCAGCATGCGCTTGAGGTTTTCGGCTTGGCGCTCTCCTTCAGATGTTAAAGGCAGATCCGTGCGCGACGTGTGTTGCCCCGACCGGCTCCATTCCGTCTCGCCGTGCCTGACTAACCAAATTTCAGCGGGCATCTCCATACTGTAGCCGGTTAATATGAGAAGTTGACTCAACCCTTGATTGAATTCGAGAACGTCTCCGTGATGCGCGGCGAGACGCTCGCCTTGAAAGAAGTTTCGCTGCGGATCGGGCTCGGCGAGCACGTGGCTATTCTGGGACCCAACGGCTGTGGAAAATCTACGCTGATCAAGACCATCACGCGCGAATGTTATCCGCTGATGCGCGAAGGCTCGTGCGTCCGCATTATGGGCCGCGACCGGTGGAATGTTTTCGAGCTGCGCCAGCTCCTCGGCATCGTGTCTAGCGACCTGATGACTAGTTGTACTCGCGATGTCACAGGGCGGGATATTGCACTGTCAGGATTCTTTTCCAGCATCGGCATCTGGCCCCATCAGCAAGTCACGCCGGCGATGCATCGAAAAGCCGAGCAGGCTCTGGCGATGCTCGAAGTCTCGCACCTGGCGGACCGCTTTACAGACGAGATGTCCTCCGGGGAAGCCCGGCGAGTGCTACTGGCGCGGGCATTGGTTCACGAGCCCCACGCTTTGATCCTCGACGAGCCTTCCACCGCGTTGGACCTGTTCGCCCAGCACGAACTGCGCCTGATCTTCCGTAAACTAGCGCAAGCCGGCATCGGGCTGGTCATGGTGACGCACCATCTCTCGGATCTGATTCCGGAGATTGACCGAGTGGTGCTGATCGATCGCGGACGCATCGTAGCCGACGGTCCCAAGCGAGAGATCCTCGTCGCCTCAAAGTTGTCTGAGCTGTTCGGCTTGCCTTTAGAGTTGACGGAGCGCGATGGATATTACAATCTGTGGTGAATTATTGCGACTGTGGCATCATCGTCTGAATTACCTTAAGCAGGTTGGCGCGTTCCTCGGCATTGAGCTTGCCGTCGTGGTCGCGATCGAACAGCGCCAGCGCCATCCGCAGCCGAGGGATCATCGACGGGGGAATCTCCTCCGGCAGATCGTTTAGATTGTCCGTGAGCCGCACGAAATCTTCCACGTACTGCAAGACCACCGCGCGCTGAAACGGCTGGACGTCCTCGGGCGATGGCAGCACCAATCCCAGGAACGCCAGCGCCATTTCATCCTTGGTCTGCTCACCGAACCGCACGCGCACCGGTGGGTTCGATGGGTTGTGCGGATTCCCAGCCGAGTTGTCGTAGACATACTCCAACTCGATCTTGGTCCCCTTCGGCAGCTGAATCGGCTGCTTGTAGCGGTACTGCCCCTGCCAGTTGAAATCCCAGTCCTTAATCCGGATCAATGGCGTCACCGAGCCGTCCGGCAGCCGTGCGTTGACCTTCATATCGGTCGCCAGATAATGCGCGTGCGGCGTAATGCCCCACAGTTCGGCATCCTGCGGCACGGTAACGGACGCTTTCACCACGTAGTGCGGATCTCCGGCCGGAATATCCAGATACCGATTCACCACCAGCAGCAGCGCCCGGCCTTTTGTTGGCGGGCCCGAAAACTTCAAGCCTATTGCAGATTGATCCTGCTCCGGCTTGCCGGATGGATGATAGTGGATCTGGATCACCACGTCGGTACCCGGCCGCACTGCTTGGGAAAGCGCCGGTTCCGCGGGCAGGGGAGTGTATCCGGGAGCCCATCCGACCAGCAGGCCAGCGCCCGTGAATCCCGGTCCGCCGAAACATGGATAACCAGTCCCTCCGGATGCGGCCGCGAGTTTACGAGCGGTACCCGTGGAATCGAGAAAGATCAGCGCATGATGTACCACGCGCGGATTGCCGGGACGAAACTCAGCCCCGCTGACGTAGGATTCTTTAACCAGATTCATCGGCAGCACGAAACATCGGAACTGATCCCGGCCATCGGCCGCAAGGGTATAGGGAGCCGATAGCTTCAGCACTTGGTCCGGTTCACCGGCTTGCCATCCGCTCGGAAACGTGGGAATTGTCAGTTTGTCTGCCGCATCGCCTTCCTGGGCACCTGTCGCAGCCCACTGCTGCAGTAGAGCGATTTGATCGTCCGTAAGCCGCCGAACGTGATCGAAATTTCCGTAACCCGGTTCCGGCTTCCAAGGCGGCATGTAGCGCTTCTTGGTGACCGTGGCGATCAGGGTCGCGCGTTTAGCGGCGTCCTGATACGTGAGGAGCGAAAACGGAGCCACTTCGCCCGGCCGATGGCATGTCGCGCAATTCTCGTAAAGAATTGGCGCGATATCTTTATTGAACGTCGGGGCAGCCGCCGCGGCAGTCGCCAACGCAGCCATTCCCCCTAGAAATAGAAACTTCATTTGCTCTCTGGTTGTATTGAAATGTTGATTGAACACCCTACCGCACGTGTCCTGGCCTCTTTCGGAGCCTTTCCCGCCAATACGGCATCCAGGGCATTGCGAAGTTCCGGCTCCGTCGCGGCGTAGCGAGGATGCGTCAGATCCTCTACCTTATTGTCGACCCGCCCCAGATATAGAACCTCGCCGCTTGAGGACAGCACCGCCACTTCGGGAGTCACCTTAGCGCCAGTCAGACGTGCCAGAGCCAGGTGGGAATCGTTCAGCATCGGGAAGCTGTAGCCGAACTCCTGAGCGTACTTCTTGACGGCGGCATCGGACACCGTGTTATCCACCTGGACCGCATAAAACGCCACCCCGCGCGGTTCATAAGTCGCCCGCAGCCGGTTCATTTCTGGGACATAACCGTTGGCTAAGGGACAATCCGTCATGGTGAAGAACAGCACCACAGCTTTCTTGGCTCGCCACTCGTCGGCCGTGTGCAGGAAACCGTTGGTATCGCGCAATTCGAAGCGCACGGGCGCGGCAGCCGACAATGCCCCCACAATCATCAGTGGGAGAACAGATACGAACTTGCCCATAGCGTCATCTCATTATACGGCTAAGCCAGATACGCAGTTCTGACCAAAACTTGACAATCATGCACTAAGATTGCATAATGAATAAGGGCTAAATGATAGCCACAGACTTCTTGAGAGGAAGTGCCATATAATGAGCAAGATCATTGGGATTGACCTGGGAACAACCAACTCCGTAGTTGCGGTCATGGAGGCTGGCACGCCGGTCGTGATACCGAACCAGGAAGGGGGCCGAACCACGCCCTCCGTCGTTGGGTTTGCCAAGAGCGGCGAACGCCTGGTAGGCCAAGTCGCCAAGCGCCAATCGGTTACCAACCCCGAGAACACAATTTACTCGATCAAACGCTTCATGGGGCGGCGGTTTGACGAAGTCTCGGAAGAAATGAAGCTCGTCCCCTATAAAGTGGTTCCGGGCGAGAATGGCGATGTCCGTATCGAGGCAGGCGGCAAGAAGCAGTCTCCGCCTGAGATTTCCGCCATGATCCTCGCCAAGCTAAAGGAAGCAGCCGAGGCTTATCTGGGGGAGAAGGTCACCAAAGCGGTGATCACGGTTCCCGCGTACTTCAATGACGCCCAGCGCCAGGCCACCAAGGACGCCGGCAAGATTGCGGGCCTTGAGGTCATGCGCATCATCAATGAGCCAACCGCTGCCGCGCTGGCTTACGGGCTCGACCGCAAAAAGAACGAGACCATCGCGGTCTACGATTTCGGCGGCGGCACCTTCGATATTTCGATCCTCGAAGTCGGCGACGGCGTGGTCGAAGTAAAGTCGACCAACGGCGACACGCACCTGGGCGGCGATAACATCGACCACTTGATCATTGACTGGCTGATCCAGGAGTTCAAGCGCGACCAGGGGATTGATGTGTCCAAAGACCAGATGGCCCTGCAGCGTCTGAAGGAAGCCGGTGAAAAAGCCAAAATCGAGCTTTCGACGCTTCTCGAGACCGAGATCAATCTGCCGTTCCTGACGGCGGACGCCAGCGGCCCCAAACATTTGGCCGTGAAGCTCACCCGCGCGCGCCTGGAGCAGATGATGGCAGCCATCCTGGAGCGGACCGTAGAGCCCTGCAAAAAGGCTCTGGCGGACGCCGGGATGCAACCTTCCAACATCGACGAAGTCGTGATGGTGGGCGGCTCGACTCGTATCCCCAAGGTTTTGGAGATCGTTAAAAACTTGTTTGGTAAGGAGCCCAACCGCAGCGTGAACCCCGACGAAGTGGTCGCGGTGGGCGCGGCCGTGCAGGGCGGAGTGCTGGGCGGCGAGGTCAAGGACGTCCTGTTGCTGGACGTAACGCCTCTCTCGCTGGGCATCGAGACGCTGGGCGGCGTATTCACGAAGCTTATCGAGCGGAACACGACCATTCCGACGCGCAAGAGCGAAGTATTCTCAACGGCCGCCGACAGCCAGACCTCTGTAGAGATCAAGGTCTTCCAGGGCGAGCGCGCTATGGCTAAGGACAACCGCCTGCTGGGCGTGTTCCAGCTGGTTGGAATCCCACCGGCGCCGCGCGGTATCCCGCAAGTAGAAGTGACGTTCGATATCGATGCCAACGGTATTATCAACGTCACGGCTAAGGACAAGGCCACTAATAACGAACAGAAAGTCACCATCACAACCGGTTCCGGCCTCAGCAAGGAAGAAATCGACAAGATGGCGCGCGACGCCGAATCGCATGCGTCCGAAGATCAAAAACGCAAAGACGAGATCGACGCGCGCAACAAAGCCGATTCGACTCTCTACCAAGTCGAAAAGCTGCTCAAGGATCATCGCGATAAAATCAGTGACGCCGACGCCAAGACCGTGGAGGAAGCGCTCGAAAATACGCGTAAGAAAATCGCCGAGGGTAGTGTCGACGAGATCAATAAGGCGGTCGATGCACTGACCCAGGCTAGTCATAAGCTGGCTGAGGCGATGTACAAGGCGTCCAGCGCGGGGCCCCAGGGTCCAGGGGCGGGTGGCGCGGGGCCCAGCGGTGACGGAGCGAAGCCTGCGGAAGAAAAGCCGAAGGATAACGTCGTCGACGCTGAATTCGTCGACGTCGATGACAAGAAGTAACTGATTCACTGGCGCCTGGCCGCTGGCCCTGGTTGGCGGCCCAGGCCGCCGACCCTTTCTTATGGACTTTTACGAAACACTCGGGGTGAAACGGGATGCCGCTGTGGACGATATCCGCAAGGCTTACCGTAAGCTTGCGCGCAAACATCATCCCGATCTCAATCCCGGTGACAAGACCGCCGAAGACCGTTTCAAAAAGGTCCAGGAAGCCTACGACGTTCTTAGCGATCCGAAGAAGAAGCAGATGTATGATCAGGTCGGCTACTATTCGGAAAACGGGGTGCCCAGCGGGGGGGCTGGAGCCGGAACCGGCAGTGGTCCGAATATGGGCTTCGGCGGCTTCGATTTCTCGGACGTGTTTTCGCGCGCGGGTACGCGCCCTCCTGGCGGAGCGCCCCCCTCAGGCTCAGGTGCGGGAGCGGGAAACTTCCAGGATATTTTCAACCAGTGGTTCAGCCGGAATGAGGGCGCTCCTCAGAAGACGCCGCAAAAAGGCACCGATCTCGAGTACGGACTGAATATCGATTTCTGGCAGGCCATTCGCGGGACGCAGGTTAAGCTCAGCGTGACTCGCCAGGAAGCTTGCACCGCCTGTAACGGTACGGGAGCGCGCGCGGGTGCGAACGCCGTTTGTCCCGAATGCAACGGTAGCGGCAATGTGACCCAGGTCGCGGGCGCGATGCGCTTCAGTCTCACTTGCCCCCGTTGCGAGGGATCCGGACGGTTGGGAAATCGCTGTGCGGATTGCCATGGCGACGGCCGCATTTCGAAAACCGAGATCGTCGAAGTCCGCATCCCTCCAGGCGCCCAGCAGGGCTCTCGATTACGCGTCGCGGGCAAGGGCAATGCCGGAACCTTCGGGGCTCCCGCGGGGGATCTTTACATCACCGTCAGAGTGGAACCCCATCCGTTCTTCCGGCGCGATGGCGATGACATCGAAATTTCAGTGCCGGTCCGCATCGACGAGGCTGGTCTAGGTACCAAGATTGAAGTTCCGACCATTGATGGGCGAGCGCTGCTAAAGATTCCTCAAGGGACCAAGAACGGCCAGAAATTCCGGCTGCGCGAGAAGGGTGTGCTCAACGCGCGCACCGGAACGCGCGGCGATCAGATCGTCGAAGTGACCGTCGAGGCTCCCGTGGTCCAGGACGAGCGCACCAAGGAACTTCTGCGCGAATACGCGGGTCTTCATCCGGACGACCCGCGGGCTGAGATTTGGAGCAAGGTATGAGCCCAAAAAGGGAATCTCGCAAAGCCGCCTTCATGATCTCGGCTGTGGCCGAGCAGTACCAGTTGCATCCGCAGACGCTGCGACTGTATGAGCGCGAGGGGCTGCTGAAGCCCTCCCGCAGCGACGGCAACACACGGCTTTATACCTCCGAGGATTTGGAGCGCCTGGAAGTGATCCTCAAGCTGACCCGGGACCTGGGCGTCAACCTGGCGGGCGTCGAGATCATCTTGAACATGCGTGAGAAGATGTCGGAGATGCAAAGGCAGATCGAAGCCTTCGTTTCCAGTCTCAACACGGAAATGTCGCAGCGCACCCGTACTGGCGCGTCGACATCACAACCGTCGAATTCCCTGATTCCCGTGATTCAGGTCCGGCGTCCGAAGAAAACTCTCTAGATCTTTCCGAGCATTTGCCCGCTGGATGCCCCGACGAACGCCGTATATTCGGCTGATCCGGCGGTTTCGCCCCACATCACGCGCCACACCGGTTCCGGAAACCGCGGCGTAAACTCAAGCAGAAAGTTAACCGCCGGCTTGGTACCGGGTTTATCCAGGTAAGCTGCGCTCTTGGCCTTTGCGGTTTCAAGCGCCGCCGGAGTATCGATGTGGAAAGCGCTCGCCTCAAACGGCTTTTCCTGGCCGCTGGGGCTCCACGCCTGTGCCTTCCCCGCGAACACGTCCTTATGTAATGTTTCCGAAGCTTCTATGGCCGACCAGGTGTAAATCTTGGCTTGCTGCTGAGCTTGCGACACGTAGATGATCTCCCATGCCCCCGCCTTGCCGGGCTCCGCCGGAACGTCAGTGAGATGGATACTGCGGATCCGCAAGGGCAGGGAATCGCCCGCCCACGCCCGTGCAGCTGGATAGGTGTATCGGAACGCCTGCTCCGCAGTGATAGGGGCAGGCGGTTTCTCGGGCTCCTTAGACTTGGTTTCGGTCGGTGTCTCGGAACAGGCAGAAAGAAGAAGGACCACACTCAGGAAAGCAAAAACTCTCATCTACTTCTACTGTCGGATGCCGCGGCGCGGAGTGTCAACTTTTCACACGGTTTTCATCTTGGGCACAATAGAGTGACGATGCATAAGTCATTGCAAAGCAAGGTTGCGATTGTGACCGGAGCGAGCCGCGGGATCGGACGTGCCATCGCCCTGCGCCTGGCGGCCGCAGGTTCGAAAGTGGTTCTCACTGCTCGCGATCAGCAACTGCTCGATGCAGCCGTTGCGGATATCCGTGTCGCAGGCGGCACCGCGGAATCCATCTCATTGGACCTACGGGCGCCCGATTCGGGCCAGCGTATTGTGGAGTTCGCGATGGCTAAGTTCGGGCGTATAGACATCCTGGTGAACAACGCTGGCGCCACCAAGCGCGGCGATTTCCTGGACCTCAGCGACGACGATTTTGCCGATGGGTTCGCGCTCAAGTACTTTGGATCGGTTCGGCTGACGCGGGCTTCTTGGACACACCTCAAAGCCGCCTCCGGATCCGTCGTGTTCATCTCCGGTGCGGGCGGCCGGACGCCGGGCGCGCAGTTCACCATTGGCGGATCGGTCAACGCGGCGCTGCTGTCACTCACAAAAGCCCTGGCTGATCTGGGCTTGCGGGACGGCGTGCAAGTCAACGCCATCAATCCGGGTACGATCCGCACGGCTCGCTATACGGCGCGCTTGAACGCGCTGGCGAAAGAGCGCGCCCTCGATCCCGCCGCCGCCGAGCGCGAGTACGTCAAGAATGCCGCCATCGTCCGCATCGGCGAGCCGGAAGAGATCGCCGCGATGGTCGAGTTCATCGTTGGTCCCGAAGGCAAGATGTTCCACAGTGCGCTGATCGACATGGACGCCGGGGCAACGAAGACCATCTGACTGCTTTGGTCTGCGTCAGGCTCTTGCACGCTGCTTCAACCAACGTCTCCGCGTTGGCGCCATACTGCGGATCGTAATCGCAAGGAGGCGGGGCGCTTGACCTGCGCCAGTGTCATGCCATTGTGCGAAATAGCGTTAAGCTTCCAGCTCGGCGGAGAGGCGCTCCCATTCGGCTACGCGAGTTTCCAACTCGCCCCGTCGGGCGGTCACTATTTCGTTGAGGCGAACTGTTTCTTCGACGCTCTTGAAGTCGGCCAGGGCAGCCTCGTGCCCTGCAATTTCTGACTCGAGAGCGGCGACCTGCTTCTCGACCGCAGCCAACCGGTCGCGAAGCTTCTGCAGCTTCATGGGATTGACGCGCTTGCCGGACCCCGCGCCATTACTGTCGCGGTTCGGAAGGGGTTGAGCAACAACGGCAGTCTCTAGCTTTTGCGGGCCGCCCTGCTTGCGCCACAGATAATCTTCGTAATTGCCCGGGAAGACATGCACGTGTCCGTCTTCGATCTCGAAAATGCGCGTGGCCAGGTTGTCGATAAAGTAGCGATCGTGTGAAACCAGCACCACGGTTCCGTTGTACTTGCTGAGGGCGTCGAGCAGGACGTCCTTGGCGCGCATGTCCAAGTGATTGGTGGGCTCGTCGAGCAGCAGAAAATTCGACGGGGCCAGCAGCATGCGAGCCAGCGCGTAGCGATTGCGCTCGCCACCGGAGAGCACTCCGATCCGCTTGAACGCGTCGTCATCGCTGAAAAGGAATGAACCGAGCAAGGATCGCAGCTCGGTCTGGGTGGAACTCTTCGCCGCGGAGGACAAATCATCAATCAGACGAGCGTCGACATCCAATTCCTTGTATTGATCCTGCGCGAAATAATCGGGGGTCGCGTTGTGGCCCAAAGTATAAGTGCCCGACGAGAGAGGTTCGGTGCCCGCGAGCAACTTGATCAATGTCGACTTCCCCGCACCGTTCACGCCCACCAGGGCAATGCGGTCGCCACGTTCGATGATGAAGCTCGCTCCGCTGAAGACGTGCTTCGGACCGTAGCTCTTCGAAACATCCTTAAACTCGGCCACGATTCGTCCGCTGGGCTTGGGCTGCGGAAAGGAGAAGTGAATGGTCTGCTCGTCGGGCGGGACTTCGATCCGCTCGATCTTATCGAGTTCCTTAATGCGACTTTGCACCTGCTTGGCCTTGGTGGCCTGGTAGCGGAAGCGGTTGATGAAGGCTTCCAGCTGTTCGATACGCTCGCGCTGGTTGCGATAAGCGGCTTCGAGCTGAGCTTTTCTTTCGGCTTTTTGATTTAGATACTTCTCGTAATTGCCGCTGTAGAAGTTAACTTTCTTGTTCCAGATCTCGACCGTGCGGTTCACGGTCACATCCAGGAAATAGCGATCGTGCGAAATCAGGATGCACGCGTTGGGGAAGCTCGCGAGGTACGATTCCAGCCAGTTGCGCGCTTCCAGGTCCAGGTGATTGGTGGGCTCGTCTAGAAGCAGCAGATTGGGTTTTTCGAGTAGAAGTTTTGCCAGCGCCAGGCGCATCTGCCAGCCGCCGGAGAATTCCTCAGTGCGGCGGGACCAGTCTTCCTTGCGGAATCCCAGGCCGTTGAGCACGGTGCCGACCTGTGCCTCGATCGCGTAGCCATCGCGATTACGAAATTCGGAATCGATGTGGTGGAGGCGGTCGGAGGCGGCAGCGTACTCAGCCCCGGCCGGGTCCATTTCAGCCAATTTCACGTGCAGGGATTCCATCTCCTGCTCCATCTCACGCAGGTCGGCGAACACGTTCATGCATTCGGCGAAGACGGTGCGGCCGGTGAGCGACAAGCCGTCCTGGGGCAGATAACCCTGGGTGATGCCTTTGGCGAAGCTGATGGTCCCGTAATCCAGCGTCTCCATGCCGCACAGAATCTTGAGCAGCGTGGACTTGCCGGTACCGTTCGCGCCCACCAGGCCTGTGCGCTCCTTGGGCGTGATGAGCCAGTCGCAGTCTTCAAACAGGAGTTTGTGGCCGAAACGCTTGCCGGCCCCTTGCAGTTGAATCATTCTTGCGTGGGAGTCTGATACGATCTTACCGCGAGGCGTGGAACCAGCCTGTCTCTTACGAATAGCGTGCGAAAGCGTGTGATCGGACGGTTTTAGTTTTCGGTCGGCGTCTTCTCGATGTGGTCGACGATCAACTGATCTACGGTGGCTTTGCGAGATTCCAGCTTGAGTCCCATCGATTGCACCGCATCCATTAGAGAGGTGCCTCCCCCGCCGGGGTCCGACGCCACCGGTGCGTTGCCGCGCCCCCCGGCTCCGCCTGTTGTGCCGGCAGGTCCGCCGGCGGGAATATCCGCGCCAGCCAGCACGCTATGTTTTCGCTTCGCCTTCTTTGGGGCTTCGGCTCCCGTTTCACTTGGAGTATTACTTACAAAAAGAGGATGCGATTCTAATCGCAGAAGAACCGAAGAGAGCGGGCGATGTACGCCTTCATCTCCGACCGCTTGACCACGGCGTCGAGAAACCCATGCTCCAGCAGGAACTCGCTGCGCTGGAAACCTTCGGGAAGCTTCTGGCGGATAGTTTGCTCGATCACGCGCGGGCCCGCGAAACCGATGAGCGCGCCCGGCTCGCCGATATTCAGGTCGCCCAGCATGGCGAAGCTGGCGGTGACCCCGCCCGAGGTCGGATCGGTCAGCACGCTGATGTAAGGGATGGCCGCTTCATCCAAACGCATCAACGCCGCCGAAATCTTGGCGAGCTGCATCAGGCTGATAGTGCCTTCTTGCATGCGCGCGCCGCCGGAGGCGGAAATGATGACCAAGGGCATGCGGCCTTCGACGGACCTTTCCACCGCGCGGGTGATTTTTTCGCCCACCACGGCGCCCATGCTGCCGCCCATGAACTTCCACTCCATGGCGCAGATATTCACGCGCCGGCCGTCCAAGGAACCTGCCGCCGATAGCACCGCGTCGGATGACTGGGTGGTTTCCCGGGCGATGGCCAGCTTGGCGCGATACGCTTCATCCAAACGCAGCGGATCACAGGACGTCATCCCGGTATCGAACTCTTCAAATTCGCCATCGAACAGGATGCCCAGGCGAGTGCGGGCGTCGATCCGAAAATGAAACTCGCACTTGGGACAGCACTGGAGGTTCTCGTCCAGGGCTTTTTTCCAGATGATCTGCCCGCAGCTTTCGCATTTCAGCCACAAACCCTCGGTGCGCAGGTGCTTTTCGCCATCGCCCGGACCTTCGTCCATGCCGGTTTTTTCACGAGTGAACCACGCCATACGATACACTTCTAGCGTAGCAGGGGAGAGGTTAAAGCCCTACTTGATTTCCCAAACGTAAGCGGCGAATTCTCGGCGATTCACGAATCCCATGCGCTCGTAAAGCTGAATGGCCGAAGCGTTGGACGTAGTCACCGTTAGACTTACGGTCCTGCACCCATGATCGGCGAGCGTCACCAGGCTGCGGCGAAGCAGTTCGTAGCCGAGCCCTGTACCGCGAAACGCGGGCGAGACGCACACCTGCGTAATGTGGCCCACGTCGTGCGCCACCATGCTGGTGAGGCAGACGCCATAGAGACCGCGGCCGGCGGCCGGAACCGCCACACAGGCGGCCGGCGCGAAGAACGTTCCGCAGCCGGGATATTGCACGATGTTGGTGAGAAAGCGGCGCGCGCCGCTGACGGAGCGGTATTGATCGTTGATGTAGCTATCTACGTGGCCTGAGTAGGCCGCCGCAATCAGCCGCGCGGCATCGTCCTGGCGGGTCTCCGACCAAGGCGCGATGGTCACCTTAGGATCACGAGGGGGCAGGGAACGGATCGCATCCACGGACACTTCGAAGAACTTGCGCGGGAACGCCCGGAACCAGCGGGGATTCGGCATGCTGCGGGTGAGAGGCGAACTGAGCATCATCAGCTGCGCCTCCACGCGGCGCGTGCCCGGCGTCCGCCACATCGAATCCAGAATCGCGTTCAGCAGCGTATTCTCGTTCTCGACGGTGCGATATCGGCGCCCTACGTATAGCCCGCCGATTAGGCCCTTGCCCTCTTCGCACACGTAGTAACCATACCCGGCCACTTCCTTCTCGCCTGGCAGCGTGAATCCGGTAAGCGCACGCATATCCACGAAACGGCGGACCAGGTCAGCCGAGGCGCGGTAATCCCAGTTCAGCTCGGTGCGCCATTCTTCGATTTCTTCGTGAAGCAGGGATTCCAGTTGAGCGGAGGTTACGTCGCGCAGGTCCACCAGCGGGTTGGGGTACCGTTCGAAAAGCGCGGCCACGACCTGATCTTAGCGCGAGAGGGGCGGTAATGTGGCGGGGCATGCCCCGAAAAGGAAGGCGTGTAGGAACTTTCCACTCGCGGGAGGGGTCTAACCTTGGCATGATCCAGGGCATGCGACCCGAAATCTGGAGAACTTTGGCCAGGTTTTGGTGGAAAGCTTCGAAGCTGGGTGTACTCGGGCTACTTCCGTTTGCGGCCGCGCAGCAGCCACCGGATCCTTCCGTTTTTCATTCCGAAACACGCCTGGTCGAAGTGGAAGTCGTGGTCCGCGACCAGCGGGTTCGGCCGCCAGGGCTAGAGGCGTCGCTTGCTTATTATCTCGATTCAGGGCCGCCGTTCGGGCCTGCCGGGGCTTTGGTCAAGAGTCTGACAAAGGACGATTTCACGCTGCTGGATCAAGGCAAGCCGCAATCCATCGCCGTCTTTCGCACCAGTGCAATCGGCGAGGTTAAGTCCATCACGCTGCCTCCCGGCGCCGTCTCCAACCGCCAGGACAGCCGCGGCCAGCCGGTGAATAACGCGACCGCGGTCTTGATGGATTTCCTGAATACCGGATTCGACTATACGGGCTATGAGCGCGTAGGGCTGACCAATCTCTTACGCTCTCTCGCTCAGGCCGACAGCAGGGTCGCTCTGTACACGCTGGGCGAGAATCTGCACATGTTGCACGACTTCACCGACGATTCACAAAGGCTGGTGGAGATCGCCGCCAAACTGGATGAGAAGCACGGCACTCTTCCGGCCGACCTCAAGAGCGCCCTTCGAGATTACGGGGATCTTTTGACCCTGGATCAGGATCAGGCCGCCGGCATCGCCGCACAAGTCCATACTCGAATGACCGTGAACGCCCTGAGCTTGATCATCCAGCATCTTTCCGGCGTGCCCGGGCGTAAGAATTTGGTTTGGCTGATGGATGACCCGCATAACGTGCCGCCCGCGGTGATAGCCATGGTGCAGCGAGCGAACATCGCTCTGTATCCCGTGCTGGTGCGTACAGTCCGCGTGGGGGGACCTATGCCAGGCAATTTCGCCGCCCAACGTCTAGCCGCCAGCACAGGGGGCCGGGCATTCTTCGACGCCCGGGATCTCACCTACGCCGTCGAGTCTGCGGAGGAGGATTCGCACACGGCTTATGTTCTCGGATACTACGCGGCTGCCGATATGCTCGACGGGAAGTATCACCAGATCACGGTTAAGATCCACGGTAAAGCTCCTGATAAACAGCCTTTGGAAGTACACTATCGGCCTGGATATCTGGCCACCAAGGTCGCCATCCCCGCAACGGCCCCTACGCCGGAAGAACTCTACGGCGGCCGAGTCAACTCAGCCAGGATCGGCCTTGTGGGGCAAGCTACGCCCGACGCGCAACATCCGGGTTTGTATAACCTGCGCGTAACGGTGGACCTCCACGATATCCAGTTGGATCGTAAGGACGGCCATTTCACAGGGTCGTTCGACTTGTCTTTCCTGAAGCCGTCTGCCAAAGGCACCGTCATGACCGGCAGCGTCGCGGTAAACCTCACCGATGAGCAACTGGCGAAGGCTCTGGAGAACGGTTTTCCGGTGATGGTTGCGGGAGCGGAACCTCTGTCGGGCGAGATCCGGGTGGTGGTCCGCGACCGCGCTACCGGCACTGCGGGATCTCTGCGGATTCCGGCGGCCGCTCACTGACGTTCGCGGTTCAGTGCTGAGAGTATTCGAGTTCGTGTCGCACTTATAGCTGGTGGATATCATCCCAGCACCGAACCGCGAGTGCCAGCGAGCGGTCTACTTGATTACCTTCGTATGCTACGGGTCGTGGCTTCATGGCCGAGCCGGTTCGGTCGACCACGAGCACAACGCTGTCGGTGCCCCGACGCTGCCGGAATCTCCGCGGCGTCTAGCCTGGGAACGAAGCGTAATGACTCAGGCTCCATACATCTTGGACGAGCCTCGCCGCGAAGCCACGCTACAAGGCGTGAAAGAAGCCTGCTCGCGTCGTCGATGGATTTTGCTGGCGTCTCACGTTCGCCCGAGCCATGTGCATGCAGTGGTCGACGCGGACCGGAATCCGGAGCACGTGATGAGCGCGTTTAAAGCCTAGTGATGCGATGGCTTTGTGCATGTAGCCGCGGTTCCTGTTAGAGAATGAAGCATGCGAGCTGACATCGTACCCGGCGCCCTCTTTCCCGATTATGAGCTGACCGATCACGCCGGCAAACGCCGCAAGCTCTCAGACCTGCAAGGGCCCGATCCGATGATCCTGGTCCTCAGCCGCGGGAGTTTCTGCCCGAAAGACCGGCGGCAGGCCGAGGGACTGGTCCAGCTTCATCGCGAAATGGAAGTCGGGTACTGCCGCCTGGTGACCATCAGCACGGACAATCTGTTGGAGACCAATGAGAACCGGACGGCCGTCGACGCGCACTGGCCGTTCTTATCGGATGCGGGCCGAATCATCCAAAAGGATCTGGACATCGCCGAGTACACCGATCCTGGGCACAATCCCATGATCCCGCACACCATCGTCCTGGAGCCGGGGCTGGTCGTGTTCAAGATCTACAACGGCTACTGGTTCTTTGGCCGCCCGACGGTCGAGGAGCTTCGGCAGGACCTGCGGGCCGTGTTGAAGAAATGCCGCCCGGATTGGGACATTACGAACCCGGAGATGAAAGCGGCTTGGGCACGGGGCGAAAAGGATCGTTTTTATCCTTACGGGAAAAGCTACGCGAAAGTGCTCAGCGAGCAGGAGTAATATCCGTAGCCGCTCACTCACGTTCGCGGTGCAGTGCTAGGAGAATATTCCGATCTCGGAGAAGCCAATACGACGCATTCAACTTCTACTTAGTCGTCTTGGGAAACCACTCGCGAATCAAGTCCGCGAGCTTCAGGAAATCATCATATTTCGAGGGCTTGCAGAAATAAGCGTCAGCCCCATTCAGGATGACATCCTCCCGATCCTTGGCGGCAGTCGAGGTCGAAACCACAATGACCGACGCCCCCCGGCATCGATGACTCCGGCGCAGGTGCTGAAGAACCTGAATGCCATGTTTCTTAGGCAGATTAATGTCCAGGATCACCAAACTCGGGCAAGGCGCCGAATCGTCGCTGTCCGCGTTATCGAAAAAACGGGTGGCCTCTTCGCCATCTTTAACGATATGGATCGGGACCTTAATGCCACTAGCTTCAATGGTTTCGCGGATGAGGAAGACGTCGGCGGGGTTGTCTTCAACAACCAGAATGTGACCCCCCGCCATCTCTTGATCGAGGGATGGTGAAGCGGAAGGCAGATCCTTGTCCGGGTTCGGAGTCGACCCAGATCCGGCCGTCATACTGCGCGACGATTCGCTGACAGATGGCCAGTCCGATCCCAGTGCCGGAGTATTCCTCATTGCTATGCAGACGTTTGAACAGGCCAAAGACTTTCTCCTTGTATTCCGGTGCGATGCCGATGCCGTTGTCGATGACGGCGATCGTCCATCCATCGCTCTGGCTTTCCGCGGCGACGTGAATCTCGGGCTTCCGCTCCGGGCTGCGGTACTTAATCGCGTTTCCGATAAGATTCTGGAACAATTGTTGGAGATGGGCAGCGTGCATAGGTACCACCGGCAACGGCCCCGAGTCGATGCGAGCGCCGCTTTCCGCGATGGAGCCCGCTAGGCTTTCCAGAACAATCGTCAGCGTCGCATTCGCGTCGACCATTTCCGGTTCTTCGCGCTTCGAGATCTGAGTATAGGCGAGCAGGTCGCTTACTAGCACTTCCATTCGCGTCGCGCCGGCACGCAAATGTCCGAGAAATTCCAGGGCTTGCCCGTCCAGCTTGCTGCTATAGCGCCGGGCCAGAAGCTCGCTGTAAATTTTGAGGCCGCGCAGGGGCTCTTGAAGATCGTGGCTGGCGGAAAAGGCGAATTGTTCCAGGTCCCGATTGGCGCGCAGGATTTCGGCCTCGGCACGCCGGCGCTCGGTGATATCTCGAGCGATTTTAGAGGCCCCTATAATAATCCCTCTAGCATTCCTTACCGGGGAAATGGTCAGTGAGATATCCAGCAGTGATCCATCTTTTCTGCGGCGGATTGTTTCAAAATGATCCACGCGCTCGCCTGCTTTCAGACGGGCAATAATTCGCGGCTCTTCCTGCTGCCGATCCGAAGGAATCAGGAGGGTGACCGGCCGGCCGATAATCTCTTCCGCAGTGTAGCCAAACAGCCGCTCCGCACTCTTGTTCCAGCTGGTGATCGTGCCGTTCAAATCCTTGCTGATGATGGCATCGTCCGACGAATCGACAATCGCGCTGAGCAATAGCGCCGCTTGGGCCGCTTGGTTTTGCTCGAATTTCCGGGATGTGATGTCCACCAGCAAGTTGATCCCGTGGGTAATTCTCCCCTGTTCGTCGCGTAAGACTGCAGGATACGGCGTAAACCAGAAGAGAGTCCCATCCGGACGCTCCGCGAGGTATTCCATTCCTTCGGCGATTTCACCGCCTTTGAGGGCGACGGCCATGGGACATTGGTCATGGGGCAACGGCGTGCCGTCTGCCAGCAAAATTTTCCAGGTTACGCACCATTGGTCAACGCCAAGCTGCGGGGTGCGGCCGGATAACTTGACCGCGGCGGCGTTAAAGTAGGTCAGCCGGCCTTCCGCGTCCGTAAGATAAAGGGCCACGGGAAGCGCGTCGAGAATCTCGCGACCCTCTTGATCAGACCCGTTCCTGAGGTGTATCAACGCCTTAAGCGCTTGCGCGGTCACTTTTTGTCTCCGGGAGGTCCAATGTTCACGGGCGGGACTTGACGCGCACCTCGCCCCTGCCGGTGGAGCACGTTTCGTACCACCAACCCTAACTCCAGCAGTTCATCGACTGTGGACGGCTTCGGAAAGCAAAGCATGGCGGCGTCCTTCCCGGCTTTTTGCTCAAACGCCGGGGATGAGAGGGACGTCATCACAATGACGGGCGTCTGCGCATAATGCCGAGTGGATCGGAGCCGTTTGAGAACGGCCTCGCCATCATGCTTCGGAAGGTGCATGTCGAGAATCAGCAAGTCGACCTGCGGTATCTTCGGATCGCTTTCAAGGCTATCGATCCAAGCCAACGCTTTTTCTCCGTCGGTTAGGACGTGCAGGACGCAGTCTACATTATTGGTCTTGAGCGCTTCGCGCACCAAGGCCACGTCGGCGGGATTGTCTTCGGCTATAAGAATCTCGAAAGGTTGCGTCACGTCGTCCTTAAGCCGACAATTCTAAAATCAACCCTTAAAGGTTCGCCGTACGCCTAAGAGCTCAGCATCTTCTTGATCCCCGCTGTCGCCTGCCGCGTGCGCTGGGGATTCTCGATCAGCGCAAAGCGAACGTGTCCTTCGCCCATCGGTCCGAAGCCGATCCCCGGCGAAACCGCCACCAAAGCCGTCTCCAGCATCATCTTCGAGAACTCGAGCGAAGTCAGGTGCTTGTGCTTCTCAGGAAGCGGAGCCCACACGAACATGGTTCCCTTTGGAGGCTCGACCGGCCAGCCCGCCTGGTGCAAGCCTTGAATGAGGACGTCGCGGCGCTTCTGATACATCGCGCAGATCTTCTTGGTATCTTCCTCGCACTCGCGCAGAGCGATAATCGACGCGATCTGGATAGGCTGGAACACGCCGTAATCCAGATAGCTCTTGATCCGCGCCAGCGCGCCGATCATCTTGGGGTTACCAAGGCAAAAACCCACTCTCCAGCCCGCCATGTTGTAGCTCTTGGACATCGAGAAAATCTCGACGCCGACTTCTTTCGCGCCCTCGACCTGCATCATGCTGGGCGGTTTGTAGCCATCGAACCCGAGATCGGCGTATGCGAAATCGTGCACCACCATGGTGCCGTGATGGGCCGCTAGCCGGACGATTTCTTTAAAGAAGTCCAGATCCACGCACTGCGTTGTAGGATTGTGCGGGAACGAAATCAGGATCATCTTCGGCGCTTTGGACGACTTCTTATATAAGTCGTTCAGGGACTGGAGAAAATCCGCGGGCGTCGGCATCGGCAGCAGGCAGGCATGGCCTTCGGCCATGATGACGCCGTATTGGTGGATCGGGTAGCACGGGTTCGGCGAAACCACCGCGTCGCCCGGCCCGATCACAGCGAACAGCAGGTGCGCCAGTGCGTCCTTCGCCCCAATGGTAACGATAGCTTCGGTTTCCGGGTCGAACGAGACGCCGTAATTCTTCTGGTAGCGCTTGACGATTTCCTGGCGCAGATGAGGGATGCCCTTGGACATCGAGTAGCGATGGTTGCGCTGGTTGCGCGAGGCTTCCACCAGCTTGCTGACGATGGCGCGGGGGGTGGCGCCGTCGGGGTTTCCCATCCCCAAATCCACCACATCCAGTTGTGCCGCGCGTGCTTTGGCCTTCATCTCATTGATGACGGCGAACACATAGGGCGGAAGCTTCTGGATGCGATAGAACTCCTCATTTGGCTGCATTAGTTCCATTCTACGGCAGCGGCTTGTCGGGCCGCCGTGGCATCATGGAATTTGGTTCGCTCTCCTCTGCTCGCCATTTTCCTGATTGTCGCCGTAGACGTCCTCGGCCTGACGATCATGATCCCGTTGCTGCCGTTTTATGCGGAAAAGCTGGGCGCCAGCGCCGAGCAAGTGGGCTGGCTGATTGGGATTTATGCCCTTTGCCAGCTTTTTTCCGGTCCTCTGCTGGGCCGGCTATCGGATCACACCGGGCGCAAGCCGCTGCTGCTGGTAAGCCAGGCGGGAACGTTCATCGGTTTTCTGATCACTGCGTTTGCGCCATCGCTCTGGATCTTGTTTGTCGCCCGTGCCATCGACGGGTCTACGGCCGGGAATCTTTCTCTCGCACAAGCGTACATCTCCGACGTCACGGAGCCCAAGGATCGCGCGAAATCGTTCGGTATCATTGGCATCGCCTTTGGGATGGGGTTTCTGATCGGGCCGGCGATTTCCGGTTTGCTCGCCAAATACGACTATCGATATCCGATCTTCGCAGCCGCGGCGATGTCGGCCACTAGCATTCTGACGACATATCTTCTGCTGCCGGCTGTGCAGCCGGCCGGGGCAGGGAAGGGCATCTCCGGACCTGGTGGCAAGAGGTTGTCTCTGGTCCAATGGGGCGCTTACGCAGTTTACTTCCGGCAACCGGCGCTGGCGTCAAGGCTGTATCAGTTCTTCGCCTTCGCGTTCGGCTTTGCGATGTTCATCGCGGGCATGCCGCTGGTTCTCGAACGCCGGCTGACGTGGGCTGGCAAGCCTTTTGGCCCGGAACAAGTCGGCTACACCTGGGCCTTCGCCGGGTTGATGGGAATTTTTTTGCAGGGACCCGCGTTGGGGCGCTTAGTGAAGCGCTTCGGAGAACGCGCGTTGAACCGCACGGGGTTTATGGGCTATGTGTGCGGATACGCTGCGCTGGCGTTCTGCCACTCGATCCCCATGCTCGCGCTGGCGACGTTCGTCACCTCCATCGGCGGCCTGGTGCGGCCGACGCTCACCAGTCTGATCACGCAGGCGACCCCGCGCGAAGAGCAGGGCGTGGTGCTGGGCTTGACCCAATCCCTTAATTCGGTTGCGCTGATTATCGCTCCGCCGCTGGGTGGATATTTGATTGAGCGCGGATGGCTGACGGCCTGGGGACTCGCGGCGTCGGCAGTCGCTTTCATCGGCCTGATGCTGGCATCCGGGTCCTCCGATGAGCTGCGCGAAAATCGGCCGACGGTGAACGCTACGGCTCCTTGAGTGATCTCTCCTGGCGCGCTGAAGCGTACCGACCGCTATACTTCCAACGAATTAGCTGAATCGACACTTAGTACCTATCTACCTGCCCGCCGCGCGTCGATTTACAAAGCAAAGGCAAACATATTGAGCCGAATCTCAGTATTCGCGTGTGAATCTCAACCCATCGTTCTCGAAGGGTTGGTTAAAGTACTGTCAGGGTGCGAAGATCTGGACTTCATTGGTGCCGCTTCCGCGCTCGGAGACACGTTCGCCGCAGTGCGGCAAGCCCAGCCCGATATCGTGTTGCTGGATCACGCCGGCGGCCTAAAGGCAGTCTTCGAGTTCATCGCGGACGTGAAGAATGTCGCTCCCTCATGCCAGCCGGTTCTGTGGGTCCATGACCTGGCCGATGTCGATTGCTTCCGCGCTTTGCGCTGCGGGGCGCGAGGCATCCTGAAAAAAACTCTACCGGTGACGGCGCTGATCGAGTGCCTCCGGGCAGTAGCCGCCGGAAACGTCTGGATTGAGGGATCGGCCGAACAAGCTCCCGACGGCTCTGAGAGGCGGTCGGCTCCGCGCCTGACCCCTCGGGAAAAACAGATCGTGCATCAGATTTGCGAAGGCCAAAAGAACAAGGAAATCGCCCACACTCTTTCTATTACCGCCGGAACCGTCAAAGTGCACCTGATGCATATTTTCGAGAAAACCGGTGTAAAAGACCGTTTCGAGCTAGCCATTCAAGGCCGTAAATTGCTGGGGTTAGACACCTCCGCAGTTCCCCGGATAGGGCCCGCTTCCGAGAATATCCCTGAGGCGGCGCTAAAGTACACGCACATCCAAGGCGAATAACAAGGGAGTGATTCCCACGCAAATCATTCCGGCCGCCGCGCCGGGGATGCCGAGCTTGAGCGCAAACCAGGCGCTCCGTTCCGCTGTGCGCCATCCTGGCTGTGATCGCATTCTGTGTCTTGTGGATCCTGGTGGGATTGCTCTGCGGACGACCGACTTGCGCCACTTGAGTCCGTCGCCCGAGCTGATGGTGAACGCGTGCGGCGTTGCTGTGAACCGGGGTACCGACAACATTGGCGTTATTGGATTGGTGACGCTGGCAGCTCTGATGCGTACCCTTGCCTGCTGGCGTGCACCTCTGTGGCGCGTCATCCCCGCCGCTAGCGCGGGATCGTTTCGCATTACGGCCGCCGCGCTGCTCACACCGGTTCCGATACTGCTCGCCCTGGCTCGATCGCCCTGGGCCGCGGCCACACCACTGGCGTTACTCGCGTTTCTTGCGAGTCTCGCGTGGATGAGTCGATCGACCATTCTCGCAACGACGCAGGAGGTGATGCCATGACGCCTCCCCAGGCGCTTACCGCCCTTCATCCGTCCGTACCACGGATGGAAACGATTCTCGCCAGCCGTTGGGCGCGCGTCCTGATCCCCTCGTTATCCGACTTGTTCTTTTTGGCGGTTCTCATCCTGCTGTTCATGACCTCGGGAGCGGCCGGGTGGGAGGGTTTGCTGGCGGACGCCGACGTCGGCTGGCACATCCGGACCGGCGATTACATTCTGGAACATCACGCTGTTCCACACGTGGATCTGTATTCGTTTTCGAAACCCGCTGCGCCCTGGTATGCCTGGGAGTGGCTTACTGACGTGCTCTACAGCGGCGTCCACAGACTCGCCGGACTCAAGGGGATTGTACTTCTGGCAGCCGTTCTCATCGCGCTGTTTGCCTTGACCCTGGTTCGGCGTATGGTCTCTCGCGACGTGCATCTATTCATTGCGCTAGCGATCGCGCTGGTGGGCGTGGGCGGATCCAGCATGCACTTCCTGGCGCGCCCGCACCTGCTGACCTTGCTGTTTCTTTCAATCTCGGTATGGGTGATCGAAGAGGATCGTAAGCGGCAGAGCGCGCGGATCTGGTGGCTGGTCCCGCTCGCCATCCTCTGGACTAACTTGCATGGGGGATTCCTGGCGCTGATTGTCGTGCTGGGTATTGCGACCGTGGGAACGGCGATCGAGGCCTGGTTCAATTTCCAAGGGACGATTCGCGGCGCCGTACGTTACGGCAAGCTCACGCTGGCTTGCGCCGCCGCGTCGCTGGTGAATCCCTACGGATGGAACCTGCACCGGCATGTGGCCGAATATCTGCGCTCCGATTGGATCCGCAACGTCATTCAGGAATTTCAGTCCCCCAGCTTCCGCTCCGAAAACATGTTGCAGTTCGAGGCTCTCCTGCTGATCGGACTGATTGTTGCTGGCGCGCAGTTCCGCCGCTGGAAGGTTGTCGAAGGACTGTGGATCGTGTTTTGGGCGCACATGGCGCTCGGTAGCGTGCGCCACGCGCCGCTCTTCGTTGCGATCACAGCGCCCATCATCGCTGCGCAGTTGAGCACTTGGTGGAACCAGTGGACGGCGCGGGCAAAGAAGGGTTCGCTGCCGGGAATTCTGAACCTGATGGCGGCCGATGCGCTCAAGGGGTTCCGGCGGACCAGCGCATGGCCTGCCGTGGCTGTGGTTGTGCTGATCTTCATGGGTCCGCCTATAAAATGGCCCCAGGACTTCCCCGAATTCGTGTTTCCCGTAAGGATCGTACGGGCTCACAGCGACCTGATCCTCAAATCGCGCGTCCTCACCACCGATCAGTGGGCCGACTATCTCATCTACGTGAACCCGGCCCAGAAGGTCTTCATCGATGGCCGCAGCGATTTCTATGGACCGGAGGTTGGCAATGATTACCTTCGCCTTACCAGCGGCGCTTGGGACTGGCATCAGTTAGTGGATAAATACCGTTTCAACCTGGCTCTGTTGCCCGTCGATTCGGCCCTGACCCAAATCCTAAAGCTGGCTCCGGGCTGGCGGGTACTTGAGGACGACGGTAAGCGAATCCTCTTAGTTCGTAGCTCCTCCTAGGTACCCCTGGTGGCCCAGTACGGAGCGGAACTAAGGTTCTAAGAACTATAGGCCCTTTAGCAGACCAGGGCTAATGAAAAGCCCCGACGCCGCCGAATCAATACAGGTAGGAGCAAACAGCGGAAATGGTGGAGAAGGGTGGGGGCGGGCGCGGCACCGGTATGGATCGTCGTCTTCGCTCGGCGCGTATTTCTCGGATCCCAATTGAATGGATGGATCCGATGAGTTGGCGGCTTCCGTCGGGGAAAGAACTCGCGGAGTTCGCGCTGCAATCCGGTTTCCTCGCACCGATGATGCTGGAGCGCCCGAATTTGAAGCGCAAGAAAGCGCCGGCGCCGGTTGAGGTCAATCCGGCTGTCGCGGAAAGACCAGGGGAGGTGCCGGAGCATTCCGGCAGCTTTCGAGGGATCAGGTGAACATCCAAGTGTGGATCGCGATTCTGGTGGGGCTGGCGGCGATGATCGATGATCTCGCGCGCCGTCAAATCGCCAATTGGATTCCCTTGTCCGCCTTGGCCGCCGGATTCGGCTGGCAGATTGGCCAAAGCGGGCTGACAGGTTTGTTGTACGCGGCTATCGGAACGGCAGCCGGTTTCGCGGTGTTCCTGATTTTCTACCTGCTGGGCGGGATGGGCGGGGGCGACGTGAAACTGATGGCGGGTTTCGGTGCTCTGTTGGGGTTCCATCGTCTACTCGAAGCCGCGCTGTGGACGGCGGGGATGGGCGGCGTTATCGCCGTAGGAGTTTTGGGAGTGCGCTCCTTGCGGGGCAAGCTGGGTTCAACAATGGGTGCGGCCACCAACCGGGAACAGGGCCGGGATTCGATTCCTTATGCTCCGGCGATTGCGCTGGGGGTCTGGTTGTCGCTGGTACCCAAGGGTTAACGAGCAAGAAGGCTGAGCGTTAGGCAAGAGGGAAGAGGAGAACAAGTATGGATCGCAGGTTTCTGACGGTATTGGGCGTCAGTCTGGTGTTTGCGCTGGTAGTTTCGAGTGTGTTCTATCAAATGACCTCGCGCGGGAGCGGCCCTAGGAAATCCGAGCCGAGCAACATGCAGGACGTGGTGGTTGCCACGCGTCCATTGGGCATCGGAGTCATGGTCAAGCCTGCCGACGTGAAGTTGACCAAGATCTCCATGGAGTCGTTCCCCAAAGGAGCATTCTCGAAAGTGGAGGAAGTTCTGGACCGGCCGGTGGTGTCCAACATCCTGCTGGATGAGCCGCTCCTCGAAGGCCGTCTGGCGGTCAAAGGAAGCGGTCTGGGTCTGGCGCCAACAATTCCCGTAGGGATGCGGGCGGTGACGGTTCGGGTCAACGACGTCGCCGGGGCGGCGGGATTCGTCCTGCCCGGTTTGAAAGTAGACGTGCTGGTCACGGGTCACCCTCCCACTGGCGACAGCAATATGACGACCACCGTTCTACAGAATGTTCTGGTTTTGTCCGCTGGACAGGCCATGCAATCGGATGCGCGTGGCACGCCCGTCTCGGTATCTACTGTGACCTTGCTGGTGACGCCGAACGACGCCGAAACGCTCACACTCGCCAACGGCGAAGGCCGCATCCAGCTGATCCTGCGCAACTCGAGCGATGAAGGCATCGAGAAGCCGCCAGGACGCTACCTTGCCGAGTTGTACGGATCGCCGCGCAAGCCGGCTCCCGCAGTTGTGGCCAAGGCCGTGCGCAAGCCGGTGGTGATCGTAGCGCCGCCCGTCGCGGTGCCGATCGCTCCGCCCGCGCCCGCTCCGCCGGATCAGATCGTAGTGATCCGTGGAACCACCAAGACCGTGGAAGTGATCCCGAGAGGCAACTGAGGCCCGAAACCATGCAATTCAAGGAAACCACTATGACCTCCATACGCGTGTTTGACAATGTCATGGCCGGGCAAATCCGCCGGGTCTCGATCGCGGCCGCGCTGCTCGCGCTGGCAGCGGGACCGTTCCTGGCGCAGAGCGCCGAAGACTTGCGGATCACTGTGGGCAAGAGCATCGTGATCGACTACCCGGGAGATATCCGCCAGATCTCCACCAGTAATCCGGAGGTGGTGGATGCCAGTCCGGTCACCACCCGGGAAATCCTCATGTCCGGCAAGGGTCTAGGCTCGGCCACCATGGTGGTCTGGAGCAAAGCCGATCAGCGCATGTTTTACAACGTCACAGTGGAGCTCAATCTGGAGCCGCTGCGCCGTATTCTGCAAGATACTTTCCCTGAAGAGAAGATCGACATCCACAGTTCGCGCGACTCGATTACGTTAAACGGGACGGTTTCAAACAAAGACATAGCGGATCGTGTGGTGGCACTCTCGGCGACCTTCGCAAAAACGGTAGTGAACAACCTGCAAATTGCCCCCGGTCCGATCGAAAAACAGATTCTGCTGCGCGTCAAATTCGCTGAGCTGGATCGCTCCAAGGCGCAGCAATTCGGCGTGAATATCCTCTCCAACGGTGCGTTTGGGACCATCGGAGGCATATCCACGGGACAGTTCGGCCAAGGGAATGCGGTGCAGAGTTCGACCGCGCCAGGCCCCAACGGCACCGTTAGCAGGGGCACCATAACGGTCACCGACGCGCTGAACATTTTCGCGTTTCGTCCGGACTTGAACATCGCCACGTTCGTCAAGGCGCTGGAGCAGGAAAATGTCCTGCAGATCCTAGCCGAGCCGAATCTGGTAACCACCAACGGAAAAGAAGCCAATTTCCTGGTCGGCGGCGAATTTCCGGTGCCGATCTTACAGGGCGTTGGAGCTGCCGGAGCGGTCACTATCCAATTCAAGGAGTTCGGCATCCGCTTGCTCTTCACGCCCATAATGACCGGGAACAAGACCATCAAGCTGGCCTTGCGCCAGGAAGTATCGACCATCGATTTCGCCAACGCCGTCACATTGCAGGGCTTTGTGATCCCTGCCTTGTCCACGCGCCGCGCCGAAACCAACGTCGAACTGGCGGAAGGTCAAACGTTCGTAGTGGCCGGGCTGATGGATAACCGGGAAACGGATGCGTTTTCGAAGATCCCCGTGATCAGCAGCATTCCGGTCCTGGGATCGCTTTTCAAAAGCAAGATCGAAAACAAGAACAACACCGAGCTGGTGATGCTGGTGACTCCGGAAGTAACGGAAGCTTTGGGTCCCAACGATCCCAAGCCGCAGCCGAACTTCCCGAGGGAGTTCCTCAAGAGGCTTGAGCCGAAGGACTTGCCGGCGGCCAAGTCGGGGAGCAAGAAGTAGGCGCAAGACGTAAGGCGGATAGGAACCCGCAGGGAATCGGAATCGGGAGCTTTGAGTGAGCCTGTTACTACAAAACGGTCCGGAAATCACCGCGCTGCTGATCGCGCCCGACCGCGAACTCGCACAAAAGCTTCTGGAGACGATCCCGCAGACCCGCGGTTTTCAGATTCTTGCGGATCTGAAGAATTATCCGCCCCACCAGACGCTCGAGATCCGGGCCAGGCAGCTCAAACCGCAAGTAGTACTGCTCGACTTGGGGTCGGATCCGGCCACGGCCGTGGAGCTGGTGCGTTTTATCGCTTCGCTGAATCCTCCCATGCAAGTGGTGGGCCTGCATGCTCACAATGACTCCCAGATGATCCTGCAATGCTTGCGCGCGGGAGCCGTGGAGTTCCTGTATGCGCCCTTCGATCTGGCGACGCAAAGGGACGCGATCTCCCGCCTGCGGCGTCTGGTGGCGCCCGAGAGTGAACAGCGCACCGAAGCAGGTCATGCGGTCGCATTCAGCAGCTGCAAGCCGGGCTCCGGAGCGTCGACGGTGGCGACGCAAACAGCCTTCTCCCTGCACCGGCTGACCGGAAAGAAAATTCTCCTCGCCGATTGCGATCTGACCGGGGGCACCATCGGGTTTTATCTAAAGCTCACCCACAACTATTCGCTGGTCGATGCCCTGCAACACGTGGAACATCTGGACGGGGCTTTGTGGAACTCGCTGGTGGTCAATTATGGAGGCGTCGATATTTTACCGGCGCCCGCGGTTCCCTATGCCGATCCAGTGGACGGCGCCCGCCTGCGAATGCTGGTGGAGCAGGCCCGCAACATCTACGACTGGGTGGTTCTGGATCTTCCCACGGTGTTCAGTCCCACTAGTCTGATGGCAACGGCTGAATGTGAACGGGCGTTTCTGGTTTCAACGGCGGACCTTCCCAGTTTGCATCTGGCGCGCAAGGCGCTGACCATGCTCAACCACCTGGGGTTTCCGCAGGAGCGTTTCCACATCCTTTTGAACCGGCTGGACCGCCGCGAAGAGATCGGAATCGCGGACATGGAAAAGCTGTTCGGCTGTAGCGTACACGCCAGCCTTCCGAACGATTATTTTGCCCTCCATCGCGTAGTGACGCTGGGCCAGCCGCTTGGTTCCGAAAACGATTTGGGCCGGGCTATTGAGAGCGTCGCGCAACGGCTGTGTGGAGTCGTCGGGAAACACGCGCTTCCCGGCTCGCGCGAACTCAGGCCGGCGTTGTCGCAGGTGTGAGGATTTGAAAAATCGCAGGGTTTAGAGAAAGTTTATGTTTACGTCCTTAGAAACCGCTAACAAGAATAACCAGCAGATTTCCTGGGAGCAGAGGCTGCTGAAGAACGCCGGCCGCCAGAAAACCAACCTGAAGCCCGAATACCAGGAGCTTAAGTTCACGCTGCATCGCAAGCTGGTGGACAAGATCAACCTGGAAGCGCTGGCCACCATCGATAACCAGCGCGTGCGGGCCGAAGTCCGCCAGGCGGTGATTCAGCTCATCGACGCCGAGCCGACTCTGCTCAGCTCGCTTGAAAAGCAGCAGATCAGCGATGAGGTCTTGGACGAAGTATTCGGCCTGGGGCCGCTGGAGCCGCTGCTGCAGGACCCGGGCATCTCCGACATCCTGGTGAACACCTTCCGTCAGGTGTATATCGAAAAGAAGGGCCTGCTGGAGCTAACCAACGTCACCTTCCGCGATGACCAGCATCTGCTGCGGATCATCGACAAGATTGTCAGTCAGGTAGGCCGGCGCATCGACGAGTCCACGCCCATGGTGGACGCCCGCCTCAGCGATGGATCGCGCGTCAACGCCATTATTCCACCGCTGGCGGTGGACGGCCCGCTGCTCTCTATCCGCCGTTTTTCGACCGACAAGCTGATGCCGCCGGACTTGGTGGACCGCAAGGCCCTTTCGCCCGGCATGATGGAACTGCTTGAGGCCGCGGTCAAGGCACGCCTGAACATCATCATCGCCGGCGGAACCGGCTCTGGTAAAACCACCCTGCTGAACGCGCTGTCTTGCTTCATCAATGCGAAAGAGCGCATCGTCACCATCGAGGATGCGGCCGAATTGCAATTGAAGCAGCCCCACGTGGCGCGCCTGGAAACGCGGCCGGCCAACCTCGAAGGAACGGGCGCAGTACGCCAGCGCGAACTGCTGGTGAACAGCTTACGTATGCGTCCCGACCGCATCGTGGTCGGCGAAGTCCGCGGCGAAGAAGCCCTGGATATGTTGCAGGCCATGAACACCGGTCACGATGGCTCGCTGACCACGGTTCACGCCAACACTCCGCGAGACGCTGTCAGCCGGTTGGAGGTCATGGTATCGCTGGCCAACTCGAATATGCAGCTAGTCTCCATCCGTCAGCAGATCGCCAGCGCCGTAAACATCCTGGTTCAGGCGTCGCGCATGAGCGACGGCTCCCGTCGCGTGGTGTCCATTACGGAAGTCACCGGCATGGAAGGCGAAGTCGTCACATTGCAAGACTTATTCGTGTTCGACAAGCGCGGACTGGATCCGGATGGGAAGGTTTTGGGCCGCTTCGCAGCCACCGGTATTCGTCCCAAATTCTACGAAAAATTGTTGAGTGCCGGCATCCGTTTACGGCCGGATCTATTCGACGAAGTAGTGGAGGTTTGACGTCATGGCATTCCTGACCGTCGCAATTCTGATCTGGCTGCTCGCCGTAGGCGCCTGGTTCCTGGTCTCCAAATATTTCAAGAGCTCCGATGCAGACAAGATCAAACAGCGTCTGACCGGCATCGGGAAAGTTAAGACTAAGAGCAAAGATAGCAAGAGCGGCGAGCAGTCCATCATCCATACCGTGCAGGGCGGCAACAAATTTGCCCAATTGGTGGTGGAAAAGTATCAGCTGGGCCCGAAGATGCAATTGTTGCTGGAGCAAGCCGGCTTGCGCTGGAGCCCCGCCCGTCTGGTGCATTTGAGCATCATGGCTTTCGGCATGGGATTCGTTTTCGGCTGGGTGGTCCTGCCGATTCCCATGGCTCTGGATTTATTGATCGGGCTGGCGATTGCGCCGGCTCCTTTCGTGTACGTGTTCTATCAACGCAAGGGCCGTTTGAAAAAGTTCGAAGCCATCTTCCCGGAAACTCTGGAGTTCATTTCGCGCTCCATGCGCGCCGGGCACGCCTTTTCCGTTTCGCTCGAAATGATCTATCGCGAATTCGCGGAGCCTGTTTCCGGCGAGTTCCGCCGCACTTTCGAAGAGCATAACCTGGGGCTGCCCATCGAAGTCGCGTTACAGAGTTTGGCCAAGCGCGTTCCTTCGCTCGACGTGCACTTCTTCGTATCCGCGGTGCTGCTGCAAAAACGCACTGGAGGCAACTTAGCCGAGATTTTGGACAAACTGGCGTACGTGATTCGCGAGCGCTTCAAGCTGCGCGGGCGCATCCGCGCGGTCAGCGCGCATGGGCGCATGACAGCGACGTCACTGAGCTGTATCCCGATAGCGGTGGCCGTATTGATGTTCTACACCAATCCGGAGTATGTGAAGTTCTTCTTCACGGATGACGTGGGCCACATCATGTTAGGTGTCGGGATCGGCCTTCAAGTGATCGGGTATCTGGTCATGAAGAAAATCGTGAACATCGAGGTCTAGCCATGTTTCTGATCACCGTTCTGATATTCGTTGCGATGGTAGGGCTGGTAACAGCCGTCGGCACGAAGTTATATATCCGGCCGAAGGAGGCCATGGAGCGTGTCGCGGGCGTGATCGGTCCCGCCGACGTGCAAGCGGATCATCCGAGCTTGGCGTTCCACGAGATCATTAAACGCCTCGGTAACTTCGTTCCGCAGTCCCCCAAGGACGTGACGGTAATGCAGCGGCGGCTGATCCGTGCTGGCATCCGCAAGGAGGGCGCCCTCAAGGTTCTGTACGGCGCCAAGGTGGCTACCGGGATAATCTTTCCCATACTAGTCCTGACAGTAATGTCGGGAGTCTCGACCGATTCCGGAAATAGGATCGCAGTGGCTTTGGCTGCCGCGGCGGTGGGTTTCTTCGGTCCGAACGAATACGTCCGCCGCCTCGCCGGCAGACGTCAGCATCAGATCGCCCGCGGACTGCCGAATGCGCTGGATCTGCTGGTGGTTTGCGTCGAGAGCGGATTGGGTCTGGATCAGGCCATTTTGCAGGTTTCGAAGGAATTGGAGCACGCCCATCCGGAGATCAGCGAAGAATTCGGCTTCGTGAATCTGGAATTGAAAGCCGGTAAGCGGCGCGTCGAGGCACTGCGGAACCTGGCCGAGCGTACCGGAGTCGACGATCTTAAGAAGCTGGTCGCCGTTTTGATCCAGGCGGATCGTTTTGGAACCGGCGTGGCGCAAAGTCTTCGAGCCCACGCGGATTTTATGCGAATTCAAGCCCGTCAGGTAGCCGAGGAAAAGGCAGCCAAACTGGGCGTCAAGCTCATTTTTCCGATTTTCTTCTGCATTTTGCCATCTCTGTTTTTGGTGACGGTGGGGCCGGTGGCGATGAAGATTGTTCGGGAACTGGTACCGATGATGACCAATCTCTAGTACCTGCCTAAAGGTCAAGGCTAAGAAGGTCGAATTAATTCATGTCAGGAAAGGAGAAATAGCGATGTTGGACGCTTCCACGGTTCGAGTTGTTTGCGCAGTTCTGGCGGTCCTGTTTCTAGGGATCATCGTGCTTCGCCGTAAGAAAAGCGCTGAGTAACGCGCCGTAAGAGCGCGATTTAGCGGTGGCGAGGACTGGATGCAGTTCTTCGCCCCAACCATGTGCGGGAGCACCGCAGAAAACCGGGGTTGCTGCTCGCCCAGGCGATCTGAGGACGGCACAAGTAGAAACTGCATGGCCGGCGCGCCGCGTTCATCACTCATGGCGAGTGGAGCGCGGCAGTCCGGAAGAAGTTGACTTTTGGGGAGGGGAACGGAGTCAGTATGCTTCGAAAGCTTTGTTGGCTGGCGATATCGAGCGCGTTTCTGCTGGGCCATTCGGCCATGGCCGGGACATTCGGGACAGTAGTGTCAATCGGGGGCGCCGCGTCTGACGTCGCGCTCGACGAGGCGCGAGGGGTGCTGTATATTGCGGACTTCACCGCCAATCGCATCGAAGTGATGTCGCTGGCCAGCAAGACCATCCAGACTTCGCTCAACGTGACCGCCCAGCCGAGTTCGATTTCGATCTCTCCGGACGGCCGCTGGTTGCTGGTAGCGCACTATGGCAATATCGCGCTGCCGGGCTCCCCCAATAACGGCCTAACGCTGATCGACCTGCGCAATAATTATGCGAAGCAGACGTTCGTGTTGCCGGATCCGCCGTTGGGACTGGCTTTTGGCAATGACGGTCACGCCCTGGTTGTCACCACCAAGAATTTCCTCATTTTCGATCCCGGTTCGGGCACGACTCAAGTTCTGATCTCTATTCCGGACCAGGCCGCTAAAACCATCCCCCAGCCCGCGCAGAGTTTTCCGCCCAACATCGTAGCCGCCTCGGTAGGAGCGTCCGGCGACGGAACTTGGATTTACGGCTTCGGAGACACGCTGGTGTTCCGCTATAACGTCCCTTCCCGCTCGATGACGAGCTATCTATACAGCGCTTCGCCGCCTCTGGGGCCGCGGGCTGTCAGCGTTGCCCAGGATGGATCCTACGCGGTCACCGGTTGGGCCATGACGGACCTGCAGGACCGCAGCTTTGCGGAATTTCCGAATCCTATTGGCTCGCTGAATATGGGCGGCCACGCCATTGATTCGGTGCGCGGGTTGATCTATTCCGAGGTGCCTCAGCATTTGACCGATCCTCCTGTGCTCACCGTGCGCGATGCCGATAATCTGACTCTTCGCGAAAGCCTCCAGCTGCCCGAACACCTGGCCGGACACGCCATCCTATCGAGCGATCGAAACACGATGTACGCGTCCTCGGATTCCGGTGTGCTGATCCTGCCGGTGGGCAATTTGAACGCCTCGCCGCGTTTGGCGGCCTCTACCGAGGACCTGGTTTTCCGCGGAAACTTCTGTGACCGGACGTTGGCTACCCAGACGTTCGTTTTGTCCGATCCGGGCGGCGCCAAAGTTCCGTTCACCATCACATCATCCAATCCGGGCGTTCACGTGTCACCCAGTTCGGGCACGACGTCTCCAACGGGCACCGTGATCACGGTGCGAGTAGATCCCAACGCGTTTGCCGATTCAAAAGGTACCTCGGCCGTTCAGTTGAGCTTCACCTCGGCGATGGCGGTGAATCTTCCGAAGAACGTGCGCGTCCTTATGAATTCGCGCGAACCGAATCAGCGCGGAACGTTTATCGATATACCGGGAACACTAGTGGATATGGTTTCCCATCCCACCAAGGATGAGTACTACGTGCTGCGCCAGGACCTGAATCAAGTGCTGGTTTTCGATGGGACCAAAAATACCCAGAAGGTGGCGCCCCTGCGTACCTGCACCAAGCCCATGTCGATGACCATCAGCTGGGATCGCACCAAGCTCCTGGTCGGCTGTGACAACAGTCAGATCATCAGCGTGTTCGATCTGGCTACGTTCCAGGCGCTCGACCCGATCGACGCTTTAGGAACCTACGTGCAATCCATTGCCTCGTCGGCCAAGGCCACGCTTGTACTGGTGCGCGATGGCGGCGGCGCGCAGCCGCACATCGATCAGGTGAATTTGGACTCCCTGACGACCTCCGAGTACAGCCGGCTGGGCGTCTGGGAAAACAAGCTTCCGCTGAATACCGTATTGGCGCCGGCGCCCAATGGCGCAACCATTATGGCCGCGTCTTCGGACGGCAGCGTGATGCTGTACGACGCCACCGTTGATACCTTCACGGTTTCGCGCAAGGATTTTACCGCGCTGGCTGGCGCGTATGCGGCCTCGTCCTTTGGACAATACGTGATCGGCAATATGGTTTTCGATTCGTCCCTGGTGCAGACGGCCAGCATTCAGCCGACCACTGGGCTCTCGTCGGGGTTCACGTTCGTCGACCAGAACGGGTTCTTCCTTTCGGCACCCGACTCGGCCAGCCCGGGCGTGCTCGCACGCGTCAATGCCGCGGACGGCACCGCTGTGCTGCCTACCGGCGTGGTGGAAGCCGGAGTGTTGGGTTCGGTCAACCAGGCATTCACGCGTTCACTGATAATGCTGCCCAGCCGCAGCGAGATCGTGGCTCTTACCACGTCCGGAATCACCATACTGCCGCCCAACTACGATGCCTCTGTGTCCGCGCCTTTCATCACCGGCGCGGTAAGCGCCGCCGACCTGAAGTCGCCGGTTGCGCCGGGCGGGTTGATGGCCGTTCTGGGAACGAATTTGAGTGGGACCAATCAGGCCACTAGCGAGGTGCCGCTGCCCACCACGATTAACGATAGCTGCCTCACCGTAAATGGCGCTCCCACGCATTTGATGTTTGTTTCTCCCACGCAGGTCAATGCGCAGATGCCGGCGCAGGCGGCCGGCAACGTCGCGCTCGTGATGCATACGCCGGGCGGGGTGAGCAATACGTTCTTCCTGACGCTGCTGAGCGGGGCCCCCGCGGTATTTCTTACCACCCTCGACGGCGTGGCGGATGTGCCGGCAATCGTCCGCTTTAGCAACGGTCTGGTGGTGACCGCCACCAATCCGGTGCATCGCGACGACATTCTCACAATTTATCTGACCGGATTGGGCGCAGTGAATCCGCCGGTAAACGATGGAGACGCCGGACAGGTCGACCCGCTCTCGACAACGGTGATCGATCCCGTGGTCAAAATCGGAGGCGTTGAAGCGTCGGTGCTGTTTTCAGGACTGGTTCCAGGCATGCCAGGAGCGTATGTGATCAATGTGAGTGTTTCTAGCTCGACGCCGCAAGGCCTGAGTGTGCCGCTCACCATTACCCAGAACGACTTCACATTTACGCAAAACGTACGTGTCGTTCAAAAGTAAGAGTCCAAAAGTAAAAGCGCGGCGCAGACCGCGAGCGATTAGCGGGGAATAAGGAAAAGAGGAAAGCATGAAACTCGTTCGTTTGTTCGCAGTGTGTTCCGCGGTAGCTATGCTGCCCGCGGCGATGGCTCAAAAATGGGAGTTTGGCGTGGGCGCCGGAGCGGGCATCTATACTCCGCAGGATGTGAGTCTGGGATCCACTTCGGCCTCCGCCAAGTTCAAGACCAACGTAGCCGTGAGTACCTGGATCGGCGAAAACATGGGAGATCGCTGGGGTGGTGAACTCCGCTACAGCTATCAGCTTGGCGACGCCCGGTTGAAACAAAACTCGACCGAGGCCGTTTTCGGCGCTGAGACGCACACCATCAATTACAACTTTCTGTTCTATACCAAGCCCTCCGAGTCCACCACGCGGCCGTTTCTCGATGCCGGAGCCGGAATCAAATTCTATCGCGGAACAGGCGCGGAGGCGGTGGTTCAGCCGCTGAGTCAGTATGCCTTGCTCACCAAGGCTGGCGACCTAACCGGCGTGGTCAGCATCGGTGGGGGTGTCAAGATTAAACTCCGAGCGCATGCGGTGCTGCGCTTCGACGTCCACGACTATATGTCGCCCTTCCCCAAGCAGGTGATTACCCCCAACTTCGGGGCCAATGTCGAAGGCTGGGTCCACGACATCGTGCCGATGGTGGCCATCAGTTTCGGCCAGTAATCGCTTCAGGTCACACCGTCCGTGAGCGTGTTCCGCACGGCCATAGTGTTAAGTCAAAAACGAATGAGGCTGAGGCTCGCCCCCGTTCATTATGGTTGGGGGAATAATGGGGGCCCTCAGTCCTCTAAAGACCGCCCGCCGAATCCGCCGATAGATATCTAGCCATCGCGATGTACTTCAACGCCACGCCCACGAACATGACTGAGCTGCTGGTGGTGTGCCTCGCCGCGGTCTCGATCGTGATGCTGCTGCGCAAGCGCTATGACACCAATCTTCCGCTGCTGTTCTATGCCCTGGCGGTAATCTTCACCAATGGCGCGGATCGTCCTATCCATCCTGTGATTCTGTATGGTGGCTTGGCCTTCTGCCTGTTGCTGCGCTTCGAGTTTATGGGCTCCGGCTTTTCAAAGTTCGTGGCCTTTCTCGCCAATGCCGGTTTGGTGTTGATGATTTGGGTGATGATGTCGGACGTTCTGGCGTAGTCCACGCCGCTGCAATTCCTTCTATGCTGTTTAGACGGAGGGGATCCCTGTGCGCTCACCATCCACGATCCTAAGCATCGCGGCAGTAGTCGTTCTAGCCGGCCAGCCAATGCTAGCTCAATGGCCTGAAGTAAAAACCAAGCGCGTGCCTTTGACGCGCGATGGTAAGCCAGATCTGCAAGCTCCTGCCCCAAAGGTTTCCAACCGCAGGATCCCCGATCTGTCCGGCGTCTGGAATTCGATCAAGACGCCTTGCGAGCAGTCGGCGACCGCGCAGGTTTTTGGCTGCTCCGACATTCCTTTTGGAGCTCCTATCGGCGTAATGGACGTGACCGCGACCGGCTCTGAAGAAGGGAAGAACGGAACCACCGTGCCTCTCCCGTATCAACCCTGGGCCGAGGCGCAGGTGAAGCAAAACCTGGCCAACATCCGGAAGGATGATCCGACCACTCGCTGCCTTCCGATTCCGCCGGTACGGCAATGGGCGGATTTCTTCCCTCAAAAGATATTTCAGACGGAAGACACAGTCATCATTCTGAGCGAATACATGGCGCAATATCGGCAGATCTTCCTGGACGGACGCCCGCTGCCTAAAGACCCATTTCCCAGCTTCAAGGGCTACTCGGTCGGCCACTGGGAGGGCGATGCGCTGGTGGTCGAAACAACCGGATACAAGGACGGTCTGTGGCTGGACCTTAAAGGTGATCCTCTGACCAGCGAAGCGCGGACCATCGAGCGAATCCGTCGTCCGAACTTTGGCAATCTCGAAGTCGAGATCACCGTCAACGATCCCAAGGCCTATACCAAGCCTTGGAGTGCGAAACGCTATTTGAAAATCGCGCTCAATACCGAGCTAATCGAGGACATCTGCAACGAAAACAATAAGAATCTCCCGCACATGGTCGGCAAGTAGAATCCATCAGCGAACAACTCACAAACGGGTGGCAAATCCATCCCCTCATCCGGAATTGGGATGTAAGCTCAAGCAGACTGTGGCAGATTCCTTGTACGATCTTTCTTGGCCGGAAAGACGTGGTTTCACCCGCGTCCCACATAATACAGCGATGGAGGAGGTATGATGTCGCCCGCCGCAATCACGGGAGTATCGGATCACGGCGGTTGGGGCGTGCTCGTAACGGCTGATGGCAATGGGAAGCTCCTGGATCGCCGGTGCGTGGAACTCGTCGATGAAGGGCTGCCTAAAATTCCGCACCATAGCGAAGGGCAGGCGCTCCCACTCGACGAGGCAATTGAACTGGTCGAGCGCGTGCGGGCATCGGCAGAGCGGCACGCGAAACTTGTTCTAGACGCCGTCGCCATAGCAGTGCCTGCGCGAACTCTAGGTATCGCCGTTCGACAGTGCCCGAAGCTTCCCGTGACCATCGCCGAGCGGATCACGAACTACCGCGCGCGGAATGTCGCCGACTGGGTGATGTACCGCAAGGCGCTCGCCGCCGCAGCCGAAGCCCGCGGTTGGCCGGTTTATTGGTACGACCCGCGGCAGGTGCATAACATCGCAAGCAA
>Ga0068855_100000592_pt1 | contig 44394 bp, 43 predicted proteins | sample KBSCornC52_FD_66592 | JGI IMG/M metagenome (GOLD analysis project Ga0068855, IMG submission 66592) | Corn rhizosphere microbial communities from Kellogg Biological Station, Michigan, USA - KBS Corn C5-2 | ecosystem: Host-associated > Plants > Roots > Rhizosphere > Soil ... | reverse complement strand
CTAAACGGCGAACTCGGCGCAGGTAAGACGACTTTTGTCGGCGGACTGCTGCGTGAGTTGGGCGTCAAAGGTCCCGTTCGCAGTCCAACCTACACCTTGATCGAGCCCTATGAGGTGGGCTCCAAGGTGTTCTACCACGTAGACCTCTATCGGTTGCAGGAACCCCGCGAATTGGAACCGTTGGGAATTCGCGAGTTGCTTGGGGACGGGGCGATATTGTTGATCGAGTGGTCGCAGCGGGGCGGCTCGCTGCTTCCGGCGGCGGATCTCTTGCTCGACTTCCATTATCAAGACGATGGCCGCCGAATCGTCGTCTCGTCAGGCACGAAACTCGGCATGCAGCTCGCGATTAGCTTGAAAAGTTCAACCGATCATCGATAAAGCAAGCGTATCTCCTTAATTCTTATTGAATTCGATAAAAACCTGAGTAGAGTAGCGCGCATGACGCGCACTCGAATCGCTCAAGTCACTCAAGCACGCGCGCTGGTTCGCTTGCTCGCATGCGTGTGCTTGGCGGTATTGCCCGTGTCTTGGGCACACGCAACCGTGCTCGTGAAGGACATCCGGCTGTCCACGGAAGCGAACAGCAATACGCGCGTGGTATTCGAAATTTCGAAACCCGCGGCCGGCGCCAAAGTGTTCACGCTCGATAATCCCAATCGCGTCGTCATCGACTTCGCCGATATGCGATTGCGTGTGCCCGCGGGTCTGCCGCCAGGCCAAGGCTTGGTGAAAACGATGCGTACCGCTCCGCGAGGATCTGGGTTACGCGTAGTACTCGACGTCACTGATCCCGTTCAAGCGCGCAGCTTCGCAGTCGATGCCGCAGCTGGAGCGAATGCGCGGTTCGTGATTGATCTCGCCAAAGCAGGCAAGGCAGCACCCGCTGCATCGGAAGCAGTACCCGCCGGACGTCCGACGCCGGTCAAGTCAGCGGAGTTCGCCGATGCTCGTGAACTCGTCATCGCTATCGACGCAGGGCACGGCGGTACCGATCCTGGTGCGTCCGGTCCGCGCGGCACGCAGGAGAAAAACGTCACGCTCGCCATCGCACGGCAACTCAAAGCACGTATCGATGATGAACCCGGAATGCGTGCGGTACTGACAAGAGAGGGAGACTATTTCGTGCCGCTGCGAGAGCGCATTCGCCTTGCGCGTCAGTATCAGGCCGATATGTTCATTTCCATTCACGCGGACTCTGTGCGCGATCGCGACATTACCGGCTCTTCCGTCTACACCTTGTCGCCTCGTGGCGCGACCGACGAAGCTGCTCGATGGTTGGCGGAACGAGAGAACGCGGCTGACTTGATGGGTGGCGTCTCGCTGGAAGGCAAAGACACAGTATTGGCGTCGGTGCTGCTCGATCTGTCGCAAGGGGCGAGCATGAGCGCGAGCAATCAAGCGGCCGGTGAGATCCTTACGCAGCTCGATCGCGTCGGCAACATCCTGCATTCCGAGGTACAACACGCCGGCTTCGTCGTGCTCAAGTCGCCCGATATTCCTTCCATGCTGGTCGAGACGGCATTCATTTCGAATCCTGCCGAAGAGCAGAAGCTGAGCGACCCGCGCCATCAAGAGCGATTGGCGGATGCTATCCGCAGCGGCGTGCGCGCGTATTTCTACGACCATCCTCCTCCTGGCACTCGCATCGCGCAGCTTAAATCCACACGTCAGGCGGCGAATTCCGCGGACTAAGTTCCCCAACTGCTATCCTCCGATGCGTTGTGTTCTCAACTCGTCGCTTGTCCGCCATGCCCATTCGCGTGCTTCCAGAACAACTCATTCACCAAATCGCCGCGGGCGAGGTGGTGGAGCGGCCGTCGTCGGTCGTCAAAGAGCTGATCGAAAATAGTCTGGATGCAGGTGCTAAGCAGATTGCGGTGGAAGTCGAAGATGGCGGCGTCCGACTCTGCAGAGTACGCGATGACGGCGGTGGCATTCCCCGCGATGAATTGATGTTGGCAGTGGCTCGCCACGCCACGAGCAAGATCGCGACCATCGATGATTTGGAGCGCGTCGGTACGTTGGGTTTTCGGGGGGAGGCATTGCCCAGCATTGCATCCGTTTCGCGACTCAAAATCGTTTCGCGTACACGCGAAGCGGACCTCGCGTATGCGCTCACGGCCGACAATGGCGTGTATAGCGATCCCGCTCCAAGCAGTCATCCTGTCGGCACGACAGTGGAAGTGCGTGAGCTCTTCTTCAATGTACCGGCACGCCGCAAATTTCTGCGCGCCGAGCGCACCGAGTTACAACACTTGATGCGCGTGGTCGAACGGTTGTCGTTGTCGCGCTTCGATGTGGGATTCACTTTGTCGAGCGGTCGCAAGCCGGTCACCACATTCGCGCGAGTCGAAAGCGACGAGCAGCGTCATGCTCGCGTCGCTGAAGTCATGGGACACGATTTCGTCGCCAATGCGCTTTTCATCGAGCATGAATCGCTCGGCATGAAGCTTTGGGGTTGGATTTGTCTGCCGACGTTCGCACGCGCTCAGCCCGATCTCCAATATTTCTATCTGAATGGACGCATGTTGCGGGATCGAACACTCGCGAATGCCGCGCGACTCGGCTATCAGGATGTGCTGTTCGGCGGACGTCACCCGGCATATCTATTGTTTCTCGAACTCGATCCGCAGCTGGTGGATGTCAATGCGCATCCGGCCAAACTCGAAGTGCGTTTCCGCGAGGGTCGGCTCGTTCACGATTTTGTATTTCGCACGATCGAACGCGTGCTCCGCGATACGCGTCCAGGCGCTCACGCGCCGGCGCCGCCTGCCAGCATCGAAACCATTCTCGATAAAGCTGCAAGCAACAACATGTGGCCGGCACGGGGTCCTGAGCAATCCAGATTTCTCCTGGGCGTCTCGGAGGCTCCGAGCGCACCTTATCGCGCTGCCCCTTCAGTCGAGTCTGCTGAAGTTACAACTACAGACGAGCAGGCTCCGGTCGATACGCCGCCGCTTGGATTTGCGATCGCTCAATTGCATGGCGTGTACATTCTTTCGCAAGCACCTGACGGCTTGATCTTGGTCGACATGCACGCTGCCCATGAGCGTACGTTGTATGAGCGAATGAAAACGGCGATGGCGGACGATGCAATCGCAACCCAGCCGCTGCTCGTGCCTGTGTTGGTGCAACTGACTAGAGCCGATGCCGATCTCATCGAAGAGCATGGCGAGTCTTTTAAAACACTGGGCTTGGAAATCGAACGTTCAGGTCCGGCTGCGGTGCAATTGCGAGCTATCCCCACTTTGTTACGTCGGATCGATCCCTCTCAGCTCTTGCAAGAGTTGTTGTCGGAGTTGCGTGAGCACGGCACCACCCGCAAGCTCGACGAGCGGTTGAACGAAATGCTCGGCACGATGGCGTGCCACGCAGCGGTCCGCGCTCATCGCAACCTGAGCATCGCTGAGATGAATGCGTTGCTGCGCGAAATGGAGCGCACGGTGCGCGCCGATCAATGCAATCACGGCCGGCCCACCTGGACGCATGTCAGCATGCAAGACCTGGATCGGCTTTTCTTGCGCGGCCGTTGAGGTCGCTGACTCGCCTTCTCGAGTTCGTCATGAGCGCGTCACACATCTCGCATCCCGTAGTGTTACTCATGGGGCCTACGGCAGCGGGCAAGACAGATGCAGCACTCGAACTGGCGCGCACGTTTCCCGTCGAGATCGTAAGCGTCGACTCGGCGATGGTGTATCGCGGTCTCGATATCGGCACGGGCAAGCCTGAACCGGAGATTCTCGAGCGCTACCCCCACCACTTGGTGGACATTCTGGACCCGAGCGAGACGTATTCGGCGGGTCGTTTCGTGCGCGATGCTTTGGCCGCCATCGCTGCAATTCATGCGCGCGGTCGCCTGCCGTTGCTGGTGGGTGGAACGATGCTCTACTTTCGCGCGTTGACGCGGGGATTAGCCGATTTACCGCCTGCAGATCCCCGTTTACGTAGCACGATCGACGCCAGAGCAGCCAGCGAAGGCTGGCCGGCGTTGCATCGTGAATTAGCTGTGGGGGATCCCGAGGCGGCCATGCGGATTCAGCCCAATGACGGTCAGCGTATCCAGCGGGCGCTCGAAGTGATGGCTCTGACTGGCCAGCCGATTACGGAACTACAGCGGCGTGCCAAGCCGGCGTTGCCGGCAGCTGCCCTGAAGAGCTTTGTGTGGAGTCCGCAAGATCGGGAAGTCCTTTACAGAAGAATCGAAGACCGCTTTCAGCACATGCTCGCTCGCGGGTTGCTGGGCGAGGTGACGGGTTTGTTCAATCGTGGAGACCTACACGCCGATTTGCCGTCCATACGCGCGGTGGGCTACCGCCAGCTCTGGATGCACTTGACTGGTGCGTCTACCTGGGACGACGCCGTCCGTGGGGCGGTGCTTGCTACAAGACATTTAGCGCGCAGACAGTTGATATGGCTCAGATCGGACACACAGTGCGAATGGTTGGATAGTGGCGAACCTCAGGCGGCGCTCCACTGTCTCAAGGGACGCATCGGTGCACTTGCGGTTAATACCTGCGGTTAACGCTAAGCATGAGAGCGGTGACGCTGTGTTAGACTGCCGCACTGCGGCGAAAAGCAGATTTTGACAAATCGTCGAGTGTTGGCGTGTACGTAGATTGATTCGCGCACGGAAGCCGCATCGCGGAAGCGCTTCAGACTCAAAAAACAAGTGAGATATAGAGAGAACAAGGAGACAGAATGATGGCCAGAGGACAATCTTTGCAGGATCCTTTTTTGAATGCCCTGCGTAAAGAGCGCGTTCCCGTGTCAATCTACCTGGTCAATGGCATCAAACTCCAAGGCCAGATTGATTCCTTCGACCAATTCGTGGTGCTGCTGAAGAACAGCGTCAGTCAGATGGTTTACAAGCACGCCATATCTACTGTGGTACCTGCGCGCGCCATCCGCTTGCCCACCGGCGATGAGGAAGGCGCTGAAGCCACTGCGGAATAATGGAGGAATGACTTTCTTGGAGCGCACTATTGTTTGAGCGTCCCCGTAGCGGCGACCGCGCCCTGCTGGTGAGACTGGGGATCGGCGCTCCAGCTCAACAGGAAGAGTTGAGCGAGTTTTCTGCGCTTGCGCGTTCCGCCGGGGCAAGCGTCTTGGGAGTGATCTCCGGGACGCGGCGTGCGCCCGATCCGCGGCTATTCGTGGGTGAAGGCAAGGCACAGGAAATACGCGAGCAAGCGGAGCGTCTGGGCGCTGATGTAGTGCTGTTCGATCACGCGTTATCGCCGAGCCAAGAACGCAATCTCGAGGCTGCGCTCAAATGTCGGGTGCTCGACCGCGCCGGCCTCATTCTGGACATTTTCGCGCAGCGCGCCCGTAGCTTCGAAGGCAAGCTGCAGGTTGAGCTCGCGCAGCTACGCCACATTTCGACACGCCTGGTCCGCGGCTGGACCCACTTGGAACGCCAAAAGGGCGGCATCGGCTTGCGAGGTCCCGGCGAAACCCAGCTCGAAACCGACCGGCGCTTGATCGGCAACAAAATCAAGACGCTGAACGCGCGCTTGGAGAAGGTGCTCACCCAGCGCGAGACCACGCGTCGCGAACGCAAACGGGCCGAAATTCCCACGGTGGCGCTGGTGGGCTACACGAACGCCGGCAAATCCACCTTGTTCAATCGCCTCACGGGTGCGTCGGCCTACGTCGCGAATCAGCTGTTTGCGACGCTGGACCCCACGTTACGACGCATCGATTTGCCTGACGCCCGCTATGCTTTGCTCGCGGATACGGTGGGGTTCGTGCGCGATTTGCCACACGAACTCGTCGCCGCCTTTAGATCCACTCTGCAAGAAGCTCGCGAGTCCGCACTGCTGCTTCATGTCATTGATGCCGCCGATCCGAATCGCAGCGAGCGTATCGAGCAAGTCAATGCCGTGCTGGAAGAAGTCGGTGCGGCCCATATTCCCCAGATCGAGATCTTCAATAAGTGCGACTTGGCGGGAACGGAACCGCACACCGAGTTCGATGGCGCTCATGCGGCGCGCCGTATCTGGTTGTCGGCGCAAACCGGGGCGGGCTTGGATCAAGTGATCGATGCGATGGGACGCTTCTTGGGTCCGCAGACCGTGCATACGCGCGTGCTGCTTGGACCGCAGTTCGGGCGGGCCCGTGCCCGTTTCTTCGATGCAGGCGCCGTGATCGGCGAGCACCCGTTGCAAACCGGCGAGACTGAACTCGAGATCTCCATGCCGCGCGTGGCGTTCGAACACCTCTGCCGCAACGAGGGCATCCCGGCAGAGCGCATCGAACCTTCGTTGTCATATGCTTGTGCCGATGCGGATGCATTCCTACAATCTCATGTTCCGGCGATCCGGGCCGGCTAACAAACCCTCTCATCGTTCACAGTCAGCTTCCGCGGAGCTCAAGACCTCGCATGGCCTGGAATGAACCCGGCGGTAATCCCGACGGCAACAGAAAACCTTGGGGTAATCGCCCCGAGCAAGGACCTCCCGACCTCGATGAGGTCGTTCGTAACCTGCAACGCAAGTTATCTGCTTTGTTCGGGGGCGCTTCCGGCGGGCGGGGACCGTCCAGCAACGGTTTGCGCCGTTACGGCATCGGTTCCTTGTTCGTATTGCTCGTCATCGTGTGGTTGTTCACCGGGCTCTATCAGGTCGACGCTGCGGAACGCGCACTGGTATTGCGGTTCGGCAAGTACGTCGAGACCACGCAACCCGGATTGCGCTGGCACATTCCCTGGCCGGTCGAGACCAAACAAGTCATCAACGTGGCTACGATCGAGAGTTTCAGCGATCAAACGCGCATGCTCACGTCCGATGAAAACTTGGTCGATATCAACCTGGCGGTGCAATTCCGTCGCGCCAAGCCGCTCGACTATGCATTCAACGTGCGCGATCCGGATGCGACGTTGCGCGAGGTGAGCGAGAGTGCGATTCGCGAAATCATCGGCCGCAGCCGGTTGGACTCCGTGCTCGAGTCGGGCCGTCAAGAAATCAACGCGCGCACCAAGGATCTGATTCAACGCACGCTCAATGCCTACAAGACCGGTATCGAAGTGACGAGCGTGAATTTGCAAGGTGTGAGCGTGCCGGACCCGGTCGCGCCTTCGCAGCAAGATGCGATCAAAGCGCGAGAAGACAAAGAGCGCCTCGCTCTCGAGGCGCAGGCATATGCCAATGACATTCTGCCGAAGGCGCGCGGTGCAGCGGCGCGTGAACTGCAGGACGCTCAAGCTTATAAGGCGCGCAAGGTCGCCGACGCGGAAGGCGAAACGCAGAGATTCACACAGTTGCTCGGCGAGTACGAGCAAGCACCGGCGGTGACTCGTCAACGTCTCTATCTCGAAACGTTGGAAACGGTGTTCGGCAATTCGAAGAAAGTCCTGCTCGATACCAAGAACGCCAATAACGTGCTGTATCTGCCGATCGACAAGCTCATCGAACAAAGCCGCAGCAACCGCGATTCCACCCGCGAGGGCACTATCACCATCCATCCGGCGACGTCGGTGCCTTCCGATGCTCCGCCGGACGATCGACGCTCGCGAGGCTCGCGCTAATGGTCAACCGATTGTTCATCGTGCTTTCCATCGCCGCGACAACGCTGGTGTTGTTCGCACTCGCGACGTTCAACGTGCGCGAAACCGAGCTAGCGATCAAATTCCGATTCGGCGAAATCGTCGCTGCGGATTACTCGCCCGGTTTGCACTTCCTGGTGCCGTTCGTGAACAACGTGCGCAAGTTCGACCGGCGCATCATCACGCGCAACTATCCCGCCGAGCAGTTCCTCACCAGCGAAGGCAAGATTCTGCGCATCGATTTCTATGTGAAGTGGCAGATCAACAACGTCGGCGCGTATTACCAGGCGACGGCGGGCGGCGATGAAGATATTGCAGCGAGCCGGTTGGGCGAAATCATCAAAGACGGCATCAAAGGCGTCATCGCCCGCCGCACTATTCAGCAAGTCGTGGCCGCCGAGCGCTCGGAATTCATCGGCGAACTCTTGAAGATCGCGGGTCCGAATGCGGGTGAGCTCGGCGTGCGTCTGGTCGACGTACGCGTCAAACGCATCGATCTACCCGAAGAGGTGAGCGAGTCGGTGTACAACCGCATGCGTCAGGATTTCGCGCGCCAGGCAGCGCAATTGCGCGCTGAGGGTGCCGAAGCGTCGGAGCGTCTCAAGGCCGAGGCAGATCGCCAGCGTACGGAAATCGTGGCCGAAGCGTATCGCAGCGCCGAAATCGTTCGCGGCGAAGGCGATGCAAAGTCGGCGGAGATCTCCGGTAAGGCTTACGGCAAGAATGCCGAGTTCTATTCCTTCTATCGCAGTTTACAGGCGTATCGCCAGTCGATCGGTAAGGACGGCGACGTGCTGGTGATTTCTCCGGAGAGTGAATTCTTCAAGTACCTGGGCAAGCCCAATCCGCGTTGATGCACACGTTGCGATGAACTGGTCCGATCTCGGCGCGGCCTTTGCTTTGTACTTGGTATTCGAAGGGATCATGCCTTTTCTCAACCCTCAAGGGATGAAGAAAACCATGGCGCTATTCACCCAGATCGCGGATCGTCATTTGCGTGTTGCGGGACTGGCGAGCATGCTGATCGGCGCAACGCTCCTCTACTTCGTGCGGCATCACGCCTGACCTCTACACACTTTTATTTATGAGCAAGAACGTTGTCGTGATCGGCGCCCAGTGGGGCGATGAAGGCAAGGGCAAGATCGTCGATTTGTTGACCGATCGGGTGAGCGGTGTGGTGCGCTTCCAGGGCGGTCACAACGCGGGACACACCCTCGTCATCAACGGCAAGAAGACGATCTTGCGGCTGATTCCTTCGGGCATTCTGCATAGCGCGGTCAAATGTTTCATCGGCAACGGTGTCGTGCTCTCGCCGCAAGCGCTGTTGGAAGAAATCGGCGAACTCGAAAAAGCAGGCATCGACGTCGTATCGCGCTTGCGCATTTCGGAAGCCTGTCCGCTCATCCTGCCGTATCACATCGCACTCGATCAGGCGCGAGAAATCGCCAAGGGCGAAGCCAAGATCGGCACGACGGGGCGCGGCATCGGTCCGGCTTATGAAGACAAAGTCGCGCGCCGTGCGATTCGTCTGCAGGATCTCTATGCGCGCGAGCGTTTCGCAGCGAAGCTGGGCGAAGTGCTCGATTATCACAACTTCGTCTTGAAGAACTATTTCAAAGTTGCCACCGTCGATTTCCAATCGACCTTGGATAAGACGCTCGAATTTGCCGAGCGTTTGAAGCCGATGATGAGCGACGTCTCCGGCGAAGTGAACGCGCTGATGCAGGCCGGTAAATCGATCTTGTTCGAAGGCGCACAAGCTGCGCTCCTCGACATCGATCACGGCACTTATCCATTCGTGACCTCGAGCAATTGTGTGGCGGGTCAAGCCTCAGCAGGTGCAGGCGTTGGGCCTCGCGCGCTCAATTACGTATTGGGTGTTGCCAAGGCATATGCGACTCGCGTCGGCGCAGGACCTTTCCCCACGGAACTCGACGATGAAATCGGTGAGCATTTGCGCGTGCGCGGCAATGAATACGGTTCGGTGACGGGACGACCGCGACGTTGCGGCTGGTTCGATGCCGCAGCATTGAAGCGCGCAGTGCAACTCAACGGAGTTTCAGGAATCTGTTTTACCAAACTCGATGTGTTGGATGGACTCGACAGCGTGCGTGTTGCCGTCGGCTACAAAGTGAAAGGCGAGACGCGCGATATTCTTCCGGTGGGAGCAGAGGCGCTCGCGATTTGCGAACCCATCTACGAGGAATACGCCGGCTGGAAGGAAAGCACTGTCGGCGTGAAATCGTTCGAACAACTGCCGCTCAATGCGCAGAAGTATCTAAAGCGATTGGAACAACTGGTGGGCGCGCCCATCGCCATCATTTCGACGGGTCCCGATCGGCAAGAAACCATCGTGCTCAAACATCCGTTTGAGTGAGCACGACCTACAGAGTTACGCCGCGTCTTGAGTGCGTTTGCTCGGCGACTGTTCTTGTGCAGCGTCCAACGGAAGCTTGATGATTCCCTTGGTGTGGGCGCTACGAGTGCTTTGCACTCGCTTGAAACGAACGGATGAGATCACAATGAGCGTGCGTTGTCCGTCGGCCGTCTGGGTGAGGGATTTGGCCCTGAGCGACATACATGGCTCCTTTATCGCCAGTTTGACGTAACGATCTCGCGACCGGATCGACTTGTTGTTCGAACGATTACTGTTTGCGCTCTGCCGCTGGTTTCAGTCAGTGGTGCCCAGGAGAGGACTCGAACCTCCACGGATCGCTCCACTGGTACCTGAAACCAGCGCGTCTACCAGTTCCGCCACCTGGGCAAGGCAAGGAACGCGGGGTGGCCCCGCACGAGGGCCGGCACTGTACCGGCGGCCCCTATGAGTGTCAATGAGAATAGTTAGAAGGTGGGCGCCCGAGTGCCCCGAGTAATTACGAGATGAAAGAACGAAAAAAAACCATGCGACCGCGTCGCAAAACCAGCCGCGACGGCGGCACGTCAGCCATTACACATGACGATATTGTTGCCGCGTTGCGATCCGCCGGGCAGCCGCTGCCGGGCGATGAACTGCAGGCGCGTTTTGGCGCCCGCACGGCAGCACAACGCAAACGGTTTCGAGCCGAACTCGAAACGGCCGTGCACGCCGGGACGATTTTGCAAAATCGCCGCGGCGAGTACTGCTTGCGCGAACGCCTGGGTCTCACCATCGGCACCATCAGCGGTCACCGCGATGGATTCGGTTTCTTGCTGCCCGACGATCGTTCGGCGCCCATCTATTTGGCACACCGTCAGATGCAGGAAGTGATGCACGGCGACCGTGCGGCCGTGCGCGTGAGCGGGCGCGATCGACGCGGTCGACCTGAAGGCGTGATTGTGGAAGTATTGGAACGTGCACGCGACGGCATCGTCGGCCGTCTACATGAAGAAGCCGGCATTTGTTACGTCGTGCCGGACAATCCACGCATCAGCCATCGCGTGCTCGTGCCGCGCGAGCACCTTGGCGGCGCAAAACCCGCACAGATCGTGCTGCTCAAGTTGGTCGAACAACCCAGTCGTTCCGCGCAACCTGTCGGACACGTATCGCGCGTGCTCGGCGAACATGCGGCGCCGGGCATGGAAACGGAAATCGCAATCCATTCGCATGGATTGCCTTTCGAGTTTCCGCACGATGCGCTAGCGCTCGCAAAATCGTTCGGTGCGAATGTGAGCGCCGCCGCCAAGCGTGATCGCGAAGACCTGCGAGAATTGCAGCTCGTCACCATCGATGGCGAAGATGCGCGTGATTTCGACGATGCTGTCTATGCGGAGCGCACTCGCGGCGGTTGGCGATTGTTGGTGGCGATCGCAGACGTAGCTCACTACGTGCAACCGGATTCGGCGCTCGATCACGAAGCGCTCAATCGCGCCACGTCGGTGTATTTCCCCAATCGCGTATTGCCAATGCTGCCCGAAGCGTTGTCCAACGGATTGTGCTCACTCAATCCGCACGTCGATCGTCTATGCATGGTGTGCGAAATGCGTGTGGCGAGCGACGGTAAAGTTACACGTTCGCGATTCTTTCAAGGCGTCATGAAATCTGCGGCGCGGCTCACCTATACGGAAGTCGCAGCGTTTCTCGCAAATCCACATGCAACGGTCAGCGAGAATGCTGCGCGGGTGGGCAAAGGACTGCAAACACTTCATGAAGTATACAAAGCGCTCTTTGCGCAGCGCTTGAAGCGTGGCGCGTTGGATTTCGATGCACCCGAGGTCAAGGCGCGGTTCGATGCAAACGGCAAGATTGCCGCCATCGTCGAATACACACGCAACGACGCGCATCGGCTCATCGAAGAATGCATGATTGCCGCCAATGTGCAGGCCGCGCGTTTCTTACAGAAGCACAAAATACCTACGCTTTATCGCGTGCACGGACAGCCCGAGGAAGATCGGCTGGAACAATTGCGGGAATTCTTGCGCGGCTTCGCAATCATGTTGCCGGCGGGTGAAGAGATTACCCCGCAAGCGTTGAGCGGCGTTTTGCAGGGAGTCGTGGGCCGCGACGAAGCGAATCTCATTCAAACAGTGGTCGTGAGATCGATGCCGCAAGCGGTGTATCAGCCCGGCAATATCGGCCACTTCGGATTGGCGCTTGCCGAGTACGCGCACTTCACGTCGCCGATTCGCCGCTATCCCGATCTCGTAGTGCACCGTGGTATCAAACACGTGCTTGCGGGTGGTAGTGCTGGAGACTTGCCCTCTGCATTTCGCCAAGTGGATGCACTCGGCCAGCAGTGTTCATTCAAAGAACGGCGCGCCGACGAAGCGACGCGCGATGCGATGTCCTGGCTCAAGTGCGAGTACATGAGCGATAAAATCGGCGAAGAGTTCGATGCCATCGTGACCGGCGTGACGGACTTCGGACTGTTCGCACAAGTCAAAGGCATGCAAATCGATGGGTTGATTCACGTGAGCGCGCTGGGCTCAGATTATTTCTCTCGCGATAAATCCGGGTATCGCCTGGTCGGCCAGCGTAGCGGCCGCGTGTATCGCCTCGGCGATCATTTACGAGTGCGGTTGATCAACGTCGTCATCGACGAACGCAAGATCGATTTCGAATTGGCGCAAACACCGCCGGGAAGACAGGAGATCAGAGGACCGTGGAAGAGAAGGGGACGGGAGGGGAGAAGAGGGCGTTGAGCGTTGGCCGTTGACTGCCAGATATGAAGAAGGCTAACTGCCGCCCATGTCCGACTCCATCGTCTTCGGTCTTCATTCAGTGCGCGCCTTGTTGGAACGTCATCCGCAACGTGTGGCGGGTGTTCTCGTTCAACGCGGACGTGAGGATCAGCGCGTCGAACACATCCTTCGCCTTGCGCGCGAGCGACAAATAAAAATCGAAATCAAGGCGGTTCAGGAGCTCGATCAGCTTACCGGCGGCGGGCGTCACCAAGGTGTGATCGCTCACATCGTGGCTGCCGCGACGTTGGGCGAGGGTGCATTGGACGATATTCTCGATGCGGCGGGCGCACAGCCGTTGGTGCTCGTTTTGGATGGCGTGCAAGATCCCCACAATTTGGGTGCTTGCTTGCGCACAGCAGATGCCACTGGCGTATGTGCAGTGGTAGTCCCAAGAGAACGTGCGGCTGGATTGTCGCCCACCGTGCGCAAGGTAGCCGCAGGAGCTGCTGAAACGGTTCCGCTCGTGCAAGTCGTCAATCTTGCGCGCACTTTGAAATGGCTCAAGGAGCGAGGGCTTTGGACTGTCGGCACCGACGACGAGGCCGAAAAGTCTTTGCACGACGTCGATCTCAAAGGTCCCCTCGCCATCGTCATGGGAGCCGAGGGTGCAGGCATGCGGCGCCTGACGCGGGAGAACTGCGATTTGCTCGTCAAAATTCCAATGCGAGGCGCCGTGGAAAGCCTGAACGTGTCGGTGGCGACGGGGGTGGTGTTGTATGAGGCGGTGAGGCAGAGGAAGTAGGCGAGCCGCCCGCAGACCGGCCGCGCCTCTCATTGCTTCCCCTCCCTGCGTCCGCTACCATGCGCGCCCCTCGTGGGATTGCCCGCGAGTTCACTCCTTGCCTCACCGACACTCGAATCGGGAGGCTTTATCCATAGGGAGCGCGCAATGCGTCATTACGAGATTGTATTTCTGGTGCATCCTGACCAGAGCGAGCAGGTTCCGGCCATGTTGGAACGCTATAAAGGCATGATTGCCAATGGCGGCGGTGTCGTTCACCGCTTGGAAGACTGGGGCCGTCGACAACTGGCCTTTCCCATCGCCAAAGTCCACAAAGCGCACTACATCCTGATCAATGTGGAGTGCGATCAAAAGACGTTGAGCGATCTCACGGGTGCGTTCCGCTTCAGCGATGCGGTGCTACGGCACTTGGTCGTGAAGATGGATGAAGCCGTCACCGAAGCTTCGCCCATGGCGAAGGGTGAGGAAACCCGCGTCGAAGGCTTCGGCGATGATGACGACGACGGTCCTTCGCAGTCCGCGTCTTAATTTCTTCCGCTCGCAACAGTAGAGAATCCACATGTCGCGCTTTTTCCGCCGCCGTAAATTCTGCCGCTTCACCGCCGAAGGCGTGAAGTACATCGACTACAAAGATCTGGGCGTGCTTAAGGCCTATATCACCGAGACCGGCAAGATCGTGCCGAGCCGCATCACGGGCACGAAGTCCAACTATCAGCGCCAGCTCGCCGTCGCAGTCAAACGCGCACGCTATCTGGCACTGCTGCCGTACACGGACCAGCATTGAGCAGCTAACTAGCCCACCAGTAAACCAGACAACCAGATAACCAGCTCAAGAGTCGCAAGCGGCTTGGCTGGTTCGCTGGTTGGCCGGTTAGCGGGTTGGCTGATCTGCTCGGCTCCCACCATGCATCGCGCCTTCGCAGCTTGGCTGAACGAACGGCCTTGGCGGGCTGTACTGAGCAGTGCATCGCTCGGCGCGCTCTCGTATCAAGGATTGTCTCCCTTCGCGGTCGTGGCAGGCGCAGTGCCAGTGTTCGTTACATTGCGTCGCGATGTTGCGCTTGGGGCGAGTTGCGCGCTGGCAGGTGCGATTGCAGCGGCGCTGGTGTTGTTACGAATCGGTCAGTCGCCGGTCGCAACGTTTGCCTACGTCGCCGCTTTGTTCGTTGCACCCTTTGCGTTGGGAGTATTGGTACGGCAGACGCAGTCGCTCAACTTGGCGTTCCAATGCGCAGTGTTGGGTATTGGTGCGTTGCTTGGCGTGGTTTACGCGGTGCTCGACAATCCTGCGGGATTTTGGGAACCGCTGCTTCGCGAGGCCGCTCGCTCGCTGACGCAAAAGGGTTTGGTGACGGACGCGGATGCCGTCGTGACGTCGATGACGCATTCGCTGTGGGGCATGTGCGCGGCGCTGTTCTTGCTGACACTGCTGGGTGCATTGTTTCTTGGCCGCTGGTGGCAGAGTCTGCTCGAAGCGCCGGGCGAATTCGGTCGCGAGTTTCGTGCGTTAAGGCTCGGCCAGTTTCTGGGTGTGATAGCGATGGTCGTCGTGCTGGTAGCCATGCTCAAAGACATCGAAATGATCGATGCACTCGCCTGGGTTGCGGTGACCGCGTTGGCCTTTCAAGGGCTCGCCGCGGCGCATCAGCGCAAGCAATCGGGCCGCATGAGTCGCGGCACGTTGGTCGCGATGTACATACTTTTGATTGTGCCGCTCTCGGCGTTCATCATGGTGAGCGTGCTTGCCGGGTGGGGATTGGCCGATAACTGGCGGCGTCTGCGGCTGTCGACTTGAGCCGCGCAATCAATCTTATTCGAACCAGTGGTATTGGCCCCCGTAATTGGATATTTGTAGATAAAGGTAAGGTGTCACGATGGAAGTCATTCTGCTGCAGAAGGTCGCCAATCTCGGCAACATCGGCGACCGCGTAAAGGTCAAGTCCGGGTACGGCCGCAACTACCTGCTGCCCGGCGGCAAAGCCACGCTCGCGACGGCCGACAACATCGCCAAATTCGAAGCGCGCCGTGCCGAGCTCGAAAAGCAAGCTCATGAGCAACTCGCAGCTGCGCAAGCACGTGCGCAAAAGCTCGAAGGATTCAAGCTCACGTTGACGGCGCGTGCCGGCACCGAAGGCAAGCTCTTCGGTTCGATCGGTACATCGGACATCGCGGAAGGCGTGAGTCGCGCCGGCCACAAAGTCGAGCGTGCGGAAGTGCGCTTGAACGGCGGTCCCATCCGCCACGCGGGTGATCACGTGGTGCATCTGCAATTCCATACCGATGTGACCGTCGATCTGCCGGTTCTCGTTATCGCCGAAGAATAACTTCGCAACACGGGGCCGGCGCATGCCTACGCCAGAGGTCTCAGCCGCAGCCGTCCAGGCCCGTCGCACGCGCGAGCTGTCGGTGACCGAAGCCGTGCGTGTGCCTCCGCATTCGGTCGAAGCCGAGCAAGCGGTGCTGGGCGGACTGATGTTGGACAACGCGACGTGGGACGCCGTCGCGGACAGGCTGATCGCCGAAGATTTCTACCGCCGCGATCATCAGCTCATTTTCGGCGCCATAGCCGAACTCGCAGGTCGCAGCGAGCCTTGCGACGCAGTCACTCTCTCCGAGTATTTAGAGCGTACCAATCAGCTCGAATCTACCGGCGGCTTGGTGTATCTCGCCACGCTCGCACGAGATACGCCGAGCGCATCCAACATTCGCGCTTACGCCGATATCGTGCGCGAGCGCGCTCAACTGCGACGACTCATCACGGTCGGCGGTGAAATCGCCGCCAGCGCTTTCAACAGCGAAGGACGCAGCGCCACCGAGCTCGTCGACGAAGCCGAACGATTGGTGTTCCAAATCGCGGAGAGCGGCAACAAAGCAGGCTCCGGGTTCGTGCCGCTCAAAGATATTTTGGGCGCGACGATCGATCGCCTCGACATGCTGCACCAGTCGCAAGGCAAGATCACCGGCGTGTCGACGGGATTCGACGATCTCGATGAGATGACTGCAGGGCTGCAGCCCGGCGATCTGGTGATCGTGGCGGGACGTCCTTCCATGGGTAAGACGACCTTTGCCTTGAACATCGGCGAGAACGCCGCGCTCGGCAGCAGCAATACGCCCGTCGCCGTATTCAGCATGGAAATGTCGCGCGAGCAATTGGCGTTTCGCATGATCTCGTCCCTGGGACGCGTGAACCAAGGGCATTTGCGCACGGGCAGGTTCGGTGACGAAGAGTGGTCTCGCATCAATGGTGCGATCAGCATGATGAAGAGCGCGCCTATTTATATCGACGACACCGCAGCGCTCACGCCCACCGAAGTTCGCGCGCGCGCGCGACGATTGAAACGCGAGCACGGTTTGGGTCTCGTCATCGTCGACTATTTGCAACTCATGCAAGTGCCCGGCAACAAAGAAAACCGCGCCACGGAAATTTCCGAGATTTCGCGTTCGCTGAAAGCACTCGCCAAAGAACTGTCGGTGCCGGTGATTGCGCTCTCGCAGCTCAACCGCAGCGTCGAGCAGCGCACCGACAAGAAACCTGTGATGTCCGATTTGCGCGAGTCGGGCGCCATCGAACAGGACGCCGATCTCATCATGATGATCTATCGCGAGGAAGTGTACGATCCGAACACGACTCGCAAAGGCATCGCCGATGTCATCATCACCAAACAACGTAACGGTCCCACCGGCGAAGTGCACTTGACGTTCTTGGGTGAGTTCACGAAATTCGAAAACTTGATCGCCGAGTCTTACGGCGAAGGCGCCTTTCGGTAGGGCCTCAGCCAGAGGCTCGCGGAATACAGCAGAGGTTCTAGATGCAGTTCGGTCCGTGCGCGACCGTGGATCGCAATGCGCTGCGCCACAACTTGGCCCAAGTACGCCGCTGTGCGCCGACCTCGCGGGTCATGGCAGTGGTCAAAGCCAATGCGTATGGTCATGGCATCGTGCCCGTCGCCAAGGCCCTTATCTCTGCAGATGCGTTTGGCGTAGCTCGCTTGGGCGAAGCGTTGGCGCTGCGCGAAGCCGGGCTCGGCAATCCCATCGTGCTGTTGGAAGGTGTTTTTTCCGTCGAAGAACTCGCTGCGGCGGCCGAGCACGGGCTCGAACTCGTGGTCCATTCGTTCGAACAACTCGACATGCTCGACGCATGGCAACCGACGCGGCGGTTGCATGTTTGGTTCAAGCTGGACACCGGCATGAATCGCCTCGGCTTTCGCCTCGAACACTTCGGCGAAGCTTGGGCCAGGCTCACACGCAGCACGGCGGTGGCTGCACGACCGCGTCTCATGACTCACCTTGCAAGTGCGGATGAAACGACGACGGCCTATACCGGCGGCCAGATTCGCCGTTTCAGAGAGCTTGCCGACGACATCGGTCTCGAGCGCAGCATCGCCAACTCGGCAGGATTGTTGGCATGGCCCGAAGCGCGACTGGAATGGGTGCGTCCCGGTTTGGCCCTGTACGGCATCTCGCCATTCGACGATCGTTGGGCAAGCGATCTCGGACTACAACCGGCAATGACACTCGCGACCCAACTCATCGCGATACGCGATGTGAAAGCGGGTGAAACCGTGGGTTATGGAGGCGCGTGGCGTGCGGAACGCGATACTCGCGTCGGTATCGCAGCGATCGGCTATGGAGACGGCTATCCGCGACACGCTGTGAACGGCACGCCCGTGCGGGTTCGCGACAAGTTGGTGCAACTCATCGGCCGCGTCTCCATGGACATGATCGCACTCGATCTGAGCGCAATGTCCGACGCAGCAGTCGGTGACCCGGTTGTTTTATGGGGCGAAGGCTTGCCTGCCGAAGACGTCGCGAATTACGCGAGCACGATTCCGTATGAGCTGGTGTGTGCGGTAAATCAGCGCGTGGCGATGGAATATAAGTGAACCAGCCAACCAGAAAACCAGCCAACCAGTAGGAAGTAGTAATCCGCCGTACGCTCTATCTGGCTGCTCGCTGGTTCACTGGTCTGCTGGTTTGCTACTTACTATCCCTCAAAGAACCCCATCTTCACTCCCGCAAGCTGAATCACGTCGTTATCAGCGAGTCTGCGGGCGAGGGCACCAATCGGTGTGCCGTTGACGAGCGGGTAGTCGTTCTCGGCGCCACCGTCCACATGAATGATGAAGAATCCTTCCGCGCGGCGGCTGATAGCGGCGACTTGCACGCCGGGGCGACCGAGTGTTGTAAGCGCTTTGTTGAGTTCAAGTTCGCGGCCTGCAAAGGCGCCGCTCAAAACCTGTAGTTTTGCTTTCGCGAGAGCGACCGGTGCAGGCGCTCCGATTTTGGCAGCCGGAGGCGATGGCGTAGCTACGTCCGATGCACGTTGAGCAGCTTGAGCCGCGATGGCCGAGCCCGGTGTGATCACCATGGTCTTTTCGAACTCGTCTTGTTCGTTCTCGGGCGTCTGCACGTCGACGAACCTGAGCTGGTGATGGCCGACCGTGATCACATCGCCATGTTGTAAGGCGTGTTTCTTGATCAGCTTGCCGTTGACGTACGTGCCGTTGGTGCTGTTCAAGTCTTCGAGGAACGAGTCGTTCAAAATATTGATGATGAGCGAGTGATGGCCGCTCACTGCGGGATTGTCGATGCGCACATCGTTATCCGGCAGACGCCCAATGGTGTAACGCTCCTTGTTCATGTTGTATTCGGCCATCACCTGGCCATCCAGGCTGAGGATTAAGCGCGCCATGTGTATTCCTCGCTCGAGCAGCTTGCGTTAGCCGAACCAACCCAAAATTTTATCCATCACGCCTTTCTTGAGCGCGAACGAATCGACGATTTGCGCCAAGATGATCGAAACATTGTCCCGGCCGCCGTTGTCATTCGACAACTGAATCAGCTGTTTAGCGACGGTTTCAAGGCTAGCACTAAAGGTGCTGATAGTTAAGTGAATGTCTTCGTCTTCCACCATGTCCGAGAGCCCGTCCGAGCACAGGACGTAGAAATCGCCTTTCAAAGCGGGCTGCTCGTGAATCTCCACGTCCACGCCGGGTTCGACACCCAGGGCGCGAGTCACGTAGTTCTTGTTCGTGGCGCGCTGCGCTTCGGCCTGCGAATAGAAACCACGGTCCACCAGTTCCTGTAACAGCGAATGGTCCATGGTCATTTGTTCGAAGCGATTCGCGCGCAAGCGATAGAGTCTCGAATCACCTACGTGAGCGATCGAAACCTTGTTGTCGCTGAAGAGGCAGGCCACGACCGTCGTGCCCATGCCTTCGCATTGGGGCTGTGTCTTGGCCGTCTGATAGATGATCTTGTTCGCACGTGCGATTGCATCACGCAGCACGATGCTGGGGCGGGAAAGACCGGTTTCGGAATCGGGCACCGTCATGTCTTGGCGCTCCATCGCTTCCTTGACCAGGCTCATAATGGTCTTGACGGCGATGCCGCTCGCCACTTCTCCTGCGTTGTATCCGCCCATGCCGTCGGCCAGCACCAACAATCCGATGTCGGAGTCGACCCCGATGGTGTCTTCGTTGTGCTCGCGGACGCGGCCGACATCTGTCGCACCGACCGAACGTATTTTGCCGCGCAAGGAGAGGGTCGCCATTACGCTGCTGCCGTTTGCAAGCACGTGCGCAAGGCAGCGGCCAGTTCCGCGCCGGTTTGATAACGATCGTCGGCCGACTTGGCGAGTACGCGATTGAGAATCACCTCGATGGACTCGGGCAGCTCGGGACGAATCGAGCGCACGGGCGCATGCTCATCGTTGGCTATCTTTTGCATCAAACGCGTCATGGAATCCGCTCTGAAGGGCAGTTGGCCGCTCAACAGCTGGTACAGCGTGACACCCAAGGCGAACAAATCCGAGCGCCCGTCGAGCGGACGGCCTTCCAGCTGTTCAGGTGACATGAATGACGGTGTCCCCAGCACGATTCCGGTCTTTGTTCTACTGACATCGGTCAGCCGTGCAATTCCGAAGTCCGTGATCTTCAATTCATCCGCCTCGGCATTGAACATTATATTAGCGGGTTTGATATCGCGATGAACCACATTCTGCCGATGTGCATAGTTCAACGCGTCGGCGACGCGGGCAACGAGCGACAGCACGGTGGCGGTGGGCAGCAAATGCTCCGGCTCGGCATAGTGGCTCAGATGTTGGCCGCGCAGGTATTCCATGGCGATGTAGGCGAGACCGCTGTCTTCGCCGGCGTCATAGACTGTCACGATGCCCGGATGATTGAGTCGTCCTGCCATTTCCGCTTCCCTGAAAAACCGAGCACGCGCTTCGGCCAGATCTTCGTCGTCGAATTCCTCTGCGAGCGGGATCGCTTTGATGGCGACCACACGATTGATCTTGGGATCGCGGCCTAGATACACCACACCCATGGCGCCTTTGCCGAGTTCGCGCTCGATCTCGTAACGGCCGAGCGTTCGCCCCGAAGAGTTCGTGCGTTGTACGGGCGCGGGCGGCTCTGGTTTGGCTGCAGGTCGCGGCGGCGGATCTGCAGGCAATGCGGTTCCAGTCATCACAGGTTGGGTAATGTGCGGTCGATTGCGTAATCGTTCTAACCGCTGCGTCAGATCGCGATAGTCGGGATTGGCTGCGGCAATGTGCTTATAGACGGCGGTCGCCTTCGAAAGCTGTCGGCGGCGCTCGAAATCGAGTCCCAAGCGATACAACAGCTCCTGAGTGGAATCATCCAACGGACACCGACGGAATGTTTCGAATGCGAGGTCGAGTTGCCCTTGGCCTTGGAAGGTGAGGCCCAGCATCCGCAGACTCTCGAGCGTCGTAGTGCTCGAAGCCTCGCCGCCACGGCGGCCCAGCATAACGCGCGTTGTGATCAGTACAGCCATGCCCACCACCAGCGCTACAACAGGCAGTGCTAAGGACAGCAGCACGCCTGAGGAATTCGCGATCCCGATCTCGGCAATCAACAGCAGAGCAGTGAGTAGAGCCGTGACTGTCGCGCCTATCGCGAGACTAGTCGATACAGCTGCGAAAGCAGCCACCACGAATGCGATCAAAGTAACCAGCGCTTGCACCGTTAGGGTCCAATGAGGTCTGGAAATCTCGGTCCCGGAGAGGAGACTTGCGCTAACGCTCGCGACGATTTGGTTTTGCGATAACGTGCCGGCGGGCGTTTTACGCTGACTCAAACCCACGTCCGGACCAAATCCGATAAAGACCACCTTGTCCTTGAATGCTTGCGGCAGGATGCTGCCTGCCAACACCTGCCAATACGGATAATGCGGCAGCGTGTGCGTGCCGCCGTTTGCGATGTATCGGGGAATCACTACGCCCCTATCGTCCACGCTAACGGGCTGCGTGCGGCCGATGAACAGCGCACGGTTCTGCAACTGCGGAAGCTCGCCCGCAGTGAGCGCGAGCGTTGCGCTTGCGACTGCGAGCGAAGCAAGCGGATGTCCTTCTACGTTGACCATTGCGAGATCACTACGCTCCACGCCGTCGCGACCTGTACGGCTCGCTGTATGGCCGAGGAGTCGTGCGGCATTGATCAGCGCTGGGCTAGGTCCTTGCGGATGCCATGCCGGTACCGCGTCGCTCAGACTCTGTTCGCTTGCTTTCGCCCAAGAGCCCCAGGCGAAAGGCGGTGAGGTTTCGGTCTGTGAAGCTGCGCCGTCCAGTTGCACGTCGACCGGGAGCACGACGTTGCCGTGCGCGCGAATTGCTTGAACTAAAGCGTCGTCACCCGAGTCGCTCGCGGATTTTTCGACCAAAGATCCTTCCAGCGGCGAAGTGAAGGTGATGACTTTCGCTTGTGCTGCGCGCAAACGCTCGACGAGCGACGCATGCACGCTGTGCGCCCAAGGCCAAGCCCCCAAGCGTGCTTCGCTCGCTTGATCGATGTCGATCAACACGATGTCGTTCACACCGGGCGCCGACGCGCGCTGCACCCGATTCAGGAGAAAATTTTCTGTGCGCTCCGTCACGCTTGGCACGCACAAACCAAGTCCAAATACTGCGGCGGCGGCCAAGCCGCCCGCGAGCCAAGCGAGTTTTGTATCGCGTGCTGCAGCTATCACTATGAATCCCATTACTTAAGCGCGGCGAGTATAGACGATGGTGTGGGCGCAACTTGTCGGAGGCGTCACAGATGAGGAAGGGGTATTGGGCATCGGGTATTTGGGCTTTGGGGGAAATCCTGAAGGAGAAGCAGTATCTATACGCAACCCTCGGCGATGTCGTTGAGCCTGCTACGCTTGCTGTTCAATTCACTTCCCTTCTTGCCAAAGCCCAAACATCCAAAGCCCAACGCCTCCACCATGTCCAAAAACCGCGAAATCTACGTCTGCGATCAGTGCGGCAACGAGAGCCTGAAGTGGCAGGGGCAGTGTGCAGCCTGCAATGCGTGGAATTCATTCGTGGCGGTGGCAGTGCCGAAAGCGCAAGTTAAACAACGTGCCGCGCTTGCGGCAAATGGCGGCTCGAGTCGCAAGCTAGAAGAGATCTCCGGTGCGGACGAGCCCAGGATCGGTACGGGCATGGGCGAGTTCGATCGTGTGTTGGGCGGCGGGCTCGTGGCGGGCTCGGTCACTTTGCTCGGCGGCGATCCCGGCATCGGCAAATCGACGTTGCTGCTCCAAGCCGCCGACGAGTTGAGCGGAAAAGTGAGCACGTTGTACGCGACCGGAGAAGAGTCGTTGCATCAAGTGAGCCTGCGTGCCAAGAGACTCGGAGCCACTACCGGCTCACTGCAACTGCTGGCGGAAACTTGTGTAGAGACGGTGTTGAGCGAAGCCAAGCGATTGGCCGCGAAAATCGTCGTCATCGATTCGATTCAAACGATGTACACCGAGAACGTCGAGTCTTCGCCCGGTTCCGCGTCTCAAGTGCGTGAAGCGGCGGCGCAACTCGTGCGCTTTGCGAAGGACAGCGCTACGGCAGTGCTCATCATCGGTCACGTCACTAAAGAAGGAGTGATTGCAGGCCCGCGCATCCTCGAGCACATGGTCGATACGGTTCTGTATTTCGAAAGCGATGCCGGCAGCCGCTATCGCCTCATTCGCGCCGTGAAGAATCGTTTCGGCGCCGCCAACGAAGTGGGCGTGTTCGCAATGGCGGAACAGGGTCTCAAAGAAGTGAAGAACCCGTCGGCGATCTTTCTTTCACAACACGCCACTCCCGTCGCTGGCAGCGCCGTGTTAGTAGCGCGAGAAGGCAGCCGACCCATGTTGATCGAAGTGCAAGCACTCGTCGATCAAGCTCAAGGCATGAGTGCACGGCGCGTTGCTGTCGGCCTGGAACAGAATCGTTTGGCGCTCTTGCTCGCCATCTTGCATCGACATGGCGGCGTTGCAACTTCAGGACTCGATGTGTTCGTCAACGTCGTAGGCGGCGTGCGCATTGCCGAAACCGCCGCAGATCTGCCGACGATTCTCGCTGCCGTGTCCAGCATTCGCGATGTAGCGCTCACGACTGGACTCGTGTGCTTCGGCGAACTAGGGCTCGCAGGTGAAATCAGGCCCGTGCCGTATGGAGAAGAGCGCTTACGCGAAGCAGCGAAATACGGTTTTACTCGAGCCATCGTGCCGGCTGCGAACGTGCCGCGCAGGACGATTGAAGGGCTGGAAGTTGTTGGAGCGGAGAGGTTGGCGGAGGCGTTGGGGAGGGTGTTTGGATGAAGCCAACCAGCCAACCAGGTAACCGGCCGGAGAAGATCAGCAGAGCGATTTCTGGCTGGTTAGCTGGTTGGCTACTCAGCCTCACGACGCCGCTTTCACTTCAACTTGCGGCGGCTGAATGCGCGCAGTTTTCACCGCGTTGTCGCCCGTTTGCAGGATCTCGATCGAATAGCCGTTGAGTTTCAAGCTCGTCCCTGGCTCTGGAATCGTCTCTAGATATTCGAGAATGAGGCCGTTCAATGTGCGGGGCCCGTCGGTGGGGAGGCCCCATCCCAATCGGCGATTCAATGTGCGCACGCTGATGCTGCCGCTCACCACGTAGCGGCCAGTCGGTTCGCGATGGATGTCTTTATGGAGCATGGAAGGATCGGTTGTGAATTCGCCCACGATCTCTTCCAAGATGTCTTCCAATGTGACCATGCCTTGAATGTCGCCGTACTCATCCACGACGAGTGCCATGCGTCGGCGCAATCGCTGGAAATTGAGCAGCTGGGTGTTGAGTGTCGTGCCTTCCGGAATGAAATACGCTTCGCGTTCGCGTGCGATCTCGATTAGATCGTCTCGCTCCAACGTGTTGCGAGCGAGCGTCTGCGCCACTTTCTTCATGTGCAAGATGCCGATGACGTTGTCCAAGCTCTCTTCATAGAGCGGCAAGCGCGTGTGCGCCGTAGAGCGCAATTGTTCGATGATGTCGTCCCAATCGTCCGCGACGTTGAGGCCGACGACTTCGTTGCGCGGAATCATGATGTCGTCGACGGTGATCTTTTCGAGATCGAGAATGCTCATCAACATGCGTTGGTGCCGATGCGGAATGACTGTGCTCGCTTCGGCGACGATGGTCCGCAACTCATCGGCGCTCAAAGAATGAGATGCCGTTTGTTCCTGTGAGACGCCCAGCAGCTTGAGCGTTGCATTGGCGACTAGATTCGCCGCCCACACGATGGGATAGAGAAGCTTCACCAACACCGCATACACCCACGAAGAGGGGAGTGCGAGGCGTTCGGGATGCAGTGCGCCGTACGTTTTGGGCGCGAGGTCGCCGAAGATGAACATCACTATGGAGACGAGACCTGTTGCGATGGCAACGGCGGTATCGCCGCCCAGTCTGAATGCGACCAAGCTCGTGAGTGCAGCGGCGGCGAAATTGGCGAATACGTTACCGAGCAGGATGATGCCGATGAGGCGATCCGGACGCGAAAGCAAAGTCTCGGCCAAGCGCGCGCTGCGGTTGCCCTGCTGCGCTTTGTGCCGCAGCCGATACCGATTAATGCTCATGAGCGCCGTTTCCGTGGCGGCAAAGAAAGCGGAAAGAACAATGAGCAAAATGATGGCGCCGATCAAAGCGCCTATGGGAATGTCTTCCAATCCGAGCCTCGTCCTCTATCGCTAGGCGTGAATGCAGCCCACGGTCAGCCCCAGTGCCGACCCAGAATGGATTCGAGCACGATCTTGGAGCCGAAGTAGGCGAGGCCGAGCAGCACGAAACCGCCTACGGTCCAGTTGACCGCAATCCGTCCGCGCCAGCCGAATCGCCAATGCCCGATGAGCAGGATGGCGAGAATGCCCCACGCCAGAAACGACAATATCATTTTGTGCCCAAGATGCTGTGCGCGGATGTCTTGTACGAAGACGAGGCCGCTGAACAGTGAAAGCGACAAAAGCGCAAAGCCAATGCCGATGGCTGTAAACATGCCGGATTCGAGTGCTTCGACCGAAGGCAGCATCACCAACCAACCGAGCGGCCGGCGGCTGCGCAAGCGTCGATTGAGAATACCCAGCGCAATGGCGAGCGCTGTGCCCACACTGATCAGCGCATACGCGAGCGCCGACAAAGCGATATGCGCGGTGAGCTCCCAACCGGAACTCTCCACCACGAAGTTGCGCGAACCATCATCGGTAACACCCGCGGCCAGTGCCACGATCGCGAGCAACAGTGCCGAGATCCCGGCAAAGCGCGGTTTGCGCCACGCCACTAAGAGTGCAATCACTGCGATTGCGCAGCCCATCATCGATGCGCTGTCGGCCAGATTGAGTGCAAGCGGCGAACGCGAGAAGACCTTGGTCCAAAGCTCTACGGCATGCATCACGATTGCGATCGTGCTCAGTCCCAGTCCCGCAAGTCGGTTGCCATGAGCGGCTTGAGACGGCGCGCGATAGCCACTCAGCCCCAGGAAAATGGCCGCGACGACGTAGCACGCGAGAACGACGATGGACACGAGAGTAGGCGGAACCGTGATTGACGCTAAGGCGGCCGATGATGTCACAACGCGCGGCGGGGGAGGAAGGGAAGTGGCAGCCCGCCAGCCGCAGACCAATCCTGATCCCTCCGTTACACTTCCCCCTCGACTAACTCGCGAGATCACCCGTGTTCGACAAACTAAGTGAGCGCTTCCAGGGCGTTATCGAGGGGTTGCGCGGTCGCGGCCGGCTGACCGAGGAGAACATCGCCGACACCTTGCGCCAGGTGCGCATGGCTTTGCTCGAGGCCGATGTGGCGCTGCCGGTCGTCAAAACCTTCATCGAGGCCGTGAAGGCCCGCGTCATTGGCCAGGAAATCGAAAAGAGCCTCACGCCCGGGCAGTCGCTGATTCGCAGCATTCATGACGAGCTGATCGCACTGTTGGGCGAGGGCGTGCGCCCGCTCAATTTGCGGGCACAACCGCCGGTGGTCGTGCTGTTGGCAGGTCTGCAAGGCGCGGGTAAAACGACCACAGCCGGCAAGCTCGCCAAATGGCTCAAGGAAAGCGAACGCAAGCGCGTGCTCGTGGCGAGTACCGACGTTTATCGGCCGGCCGCCATTTTGCAGCTCGAACGATTGGCGCAGCAGCTCGAGGTCGGATTTTTCCCCTCCGATCCCAAACAGAAACCCGTCGATTTAGCCAGCGCGGCCTTGGTGGAGGCGCGCAAGTCGCTGTATGACGTGCTCATCGTCGACACAGCGGGACGTCTACACATCGATGACGAAATGATGCAGGAAGTGCGCGCCATCTCAGGTGCCGTCAATCCGCTCGAAACCTTGTTCGTCGTCGACAGCATGGCTGGTCAGGATGCCGTGAACGCTGCCCGCGCATTCGGTGCGGCGCTCGAACTCACCGGAGTGATTCTCACCAAGGCGGACGGCGATGCGCGCGGCGGTGCGGCGCTATCCGTGCGGCACGTGACGGGCAAGCCCATTCTGTTTCTGGGTGTGGGCGAAAAAACCGAGGCGCTCGAGCCTTTCCATCCCGAACGCATCGCCTCGCGCATTCTCGGCATGGGCGACGTGCTCTCGCTCGTCGAGGACGTCACCCGCAAAGTCGATCGAGAGCAGGCCGAGAAGCTCGCGCAAAAGCTCAAGAAGGGCAAAGAATTCGACTTGAACGATTTGCATGACCAACTCGGCCAAGTGCAAAAAATGGGTGGTCTGGCGACCCTCATGGACAAGTTGCCGGCCAACCTGGTCGGCAAGGCACCCCCGCAAGCCGCCGAGGGCGGGGAGCGCGAAATCAAACGCCAGATTGCAATCATCCGCTCGATGACACCCGGCGAACGCCGCTATCCGAAAACCATCGACGCTTCACGCAAGCGCCGCATCGCCGCCGGCTCGGGCGTGCACGTCTCGGAAATAAATCGCCTGCTCAAGAACTTCATCCAAATGCAGAAGATGATGAAGTCGATGTCGAAGGGCGGTTTGAGTAAGTTGATGCGGGCGTTCGGGGGGAGGATGCCGGGGATGTTTGGCTAGCGCCTTTCCAACCTTTTCAGTACACTTCGCGCCCCTTTAGAGCCGGGCCGGTCATCTGCGAGGATGAGCGGCGCTGGCTTTACGTATTTTCAGTGAGGCTCGGGAACATGGTTACGATTCGGCTGACCCGCCGCGGCGGCAAGAAACAGCCTTTTTATCACCTGGTGGTGACGGACAGCCGCAAGCGTCAGGGCAGCACGACTCTGGAGCAGGTGGGATATTTCAATCCTATCGCCAAGGGTAAAGAGCGCCGCTTGGAACTCAATATCGAGCGTATCGATCATTGGCTCGGCAAGGGTGCTCAGCCGTCGGATCGTGTGCGGCATTTGGTGTCGACGTTTCGCAAACAACCTATCGCGGCTTGAGGTCGCGTTTGGGCGGGCTGACTGAGTCCGCCGAGGCTGGGGACACCCAGCGGGTGGTGGTGCTCGGCCGGGTGAATGGCGCGTTCGGCGTCACGGGGTGGGTCAAAGTCCAGTCCTACACGGACCCGGTCGATAACATTCTCGATTACAAGATTTGGCAGCTCAGGACGCGCACGGGCTGGTCGCCGATCGAAGTGCTTGAAGGCCGCGTCACGAACAAAGGTATTCAGGCTCGCTTTGCAGGAGTGACAGGACGCGATGCAGCCGCGGAACTACGCGGCGCAGATATAGGCGTGTGGCGAAGCGAGCTGCCTCAACTCGAGGCAGGCGAGTATTACTGGGAAGATCTTCTCGACCTGGAGGCGTTTACGCCGGGAGGCGAGCGGCTGGGGAAGGTTGATCATTTCAGCGAAACGCCGGCCCATCCGCTCCTGATCGTGAAGGGCGAGCGTGAGCATTGGATTCCGCTGGTCAAGGGACGCATCAAGAGCGTCGATGTGGCACAGCGGCGAGTAGTGGTCGATTGGGGTTTGGACTGGTAAGTGAGAGCAGGGGAATGCGCATCGAAGTGGTGACGCTGTTTCCCGAGTTCATCGCAAGCGCATTGAGCTTCGGTGTCGTGGGTCGCGCGGTGGAGCGGGGTCAACTCAACATAGGAGTGACCAATCCACGCGACTTTGCGGCCGACGTGCACCGAACCGTGGACGATCGGCCATACGGCGGTGGTCCGGGCATGGTGCTCAAAGTGGAGCCTGCGCTGTCGGCCGTGCGAGCAGCGAAAGCAAAGCTGCCCGACGGTAGCAGAGCGATATACATGGGCGCCGACGGCACGCCGTTGACGCACGCGAAAGCAGTCGAACTGGCGAGCTTGCCGGGGCTGCTGCTGCTGGCGGGACGCTACGAAGGCGTGGATGAGCGTTTGCTCGAGCACGAGTTCGACGAATCGATTTCGATCGGCGACTACGTGCTCTCGGGCGGCGAGTTGCCGGCGTTGGTGACGATCGACGCCACGGCGCGGCTCTTGCCCGGCGTGTTGGGCGACGACGAGTCGGCAGAGCAAGACTCGTTCGCAACGGGTTTATTGGACTGGCCGCATTACACGCGGCCGGAAGTGTGGAATGGGAAGGGTGTGCCCGAGGTTTTGCTGAGCGGCAACCACGCGGCGATTCGCCGCTGGCGGTTGCAACAGGCTCTGGGACGAACGTGGTTACGCCGTCCCGAGCTGTTGGAGCGTATCGAACTCTCCGCCGAGCAGCGCAAGCTGCTCGATGAGTTCATCGCGACGCATCGAGCAGCTCACTAGTAACAACGAACTGAATTTGACGAATCTGACCTAGGATGAAGATCATGAGCAACATCATTGCCGAGCTCGAACGCGCAGCCGTCAGCAAACAGATTCCGGACTTCTCCCCCGGCGACACAGTGATCGTCGAGGTGAAAGTGAAAGAAGGCGACCGCGAGCGCGTGCAGGCGTATGAAGGCGTCGTGATCGCAAAGCGCAACCGCGGCCTCAATTCCTCTTTCACCGTGCGCAAGGTTTCTCACGGCGAAGGCGTGGAGCGCGTGTTCCAAACCTACAGCCCCGCCATCGGTTCCATTTCCGTGAAGCGTCGCGGCAACGTGCGCCGCGCCAAGCTGTATTACTTGCGCGATCTGACGGGCAAGGCAGCTCGCATCGAAGAAAAGGTGTGAAGATTTGCTGCCCAGCGAGCTGGGCAGCAAATAGGCGCTAGGTGAAGAAGCCGTAGACGCTAGTCAGAAAGACGGCGAATGACCGCGGGATCATTAGTCCTCGGTCTTCAGCCTTTAGCAAGCAAGAAAATCACTGCACCACTTCCGCGCTCCTCTTACTAGAGCTAGGGCCTTCCTCCCCTAGCGCCTTCCCTTGCTACACTCTCCGTCCGCGTTTCTGCCGGACTCTCACAATGCGAGCTCTCAGCCGTTTCTTTGGATATGTGTGGCGTGCCCTGGATGGCGTGCGCAAGGCTTTGCACTTGCTGCTGCTGTTATTGCTTTTCGGCGTCATGCTGTTTGCGTTGACGCCTAAAACTCCCGTCGTACCTCGCACCGCTGCATTGGTCATCGCGCCTCAAGGCGCCATCGTCGAACAGCTCTCCGGCAATCCTCTCGATCGTGCGGTCGCGGAAGCTTCCGGCAACGAAAAACCTGAATCGCTGTTGCGCGATATCATCGATGCGATCAAAGCAGCTAAGACGGACTCGCGCATTCCTGCGGTCGTGCTCGATCTCAAAGACGTTTCCGGCGGCGGCATCGCCAAGTTCGAGGAGTTGGCGCTCGCGATTCGCGATTTTCGCACGAGCGGCAAACCGGTCATCGCACTGGGAGAGACGTACGATCAGTTGCAGTACTACCTCGCGGCCAATGCCGATGAAATCTATTTGGACCCGGAGGGTATGGTTTATATCGACGGCTTCGGCTACTACCGCAATTTTCTGAAAGACGCTGTCGACAAGCTTGCGATCGACATCAACATTTTCAAAGCCGGTAAGTTCAAGTCGTACACCGACCAATTCAGCCGCAGCTCCATGTCGGACCAGGAACGCGAAGAGTCGAGTGCGTGGCTCAATTCGCTGTGGTCGAGCTATCAAGCGTCCGTAACGCAGGCGCGCGGCCTACCGGCGACTGCAATTACCGACTACGTCGAGCAAATCCTGCCGGCGTTGCGCAAGAACGGCGGCGATCTGTCGAAAGTGGCGCTCGAACGCGGACTCGTTACCGACCTCAAGACGCGAGATCAAGTCGAACAACGCCTCATCGCACTCACCGGCGAAGACGAGGATCACTCTTATCACGGCATTGACTATCTCGATTACGTGCGCGCAGAGAGACCGCATAGCGTGCTCAAGGATGGCGACAAACGCATCGGCATCGTTGTAGCCGAAGGCGAGATTCTCGACGGTGAGCAACCCGCGGGCACGATCGGCGGCGATTCGCTCGCCGAGCTCTTGCGTCAGGCGCGTTTCGACAAAGATATAAAGGCAGTCGTGTTGCGCATCGACAGCCCCGGCGGCAGCGTGCTCGCGTCTGAAGTCATTCGCCGCGAACTCGAGGCACTTAAAAAGGCAGGCAAGCCAGTGATCGCTTCCATGAGCAGCACGGCTGCATCGGGCGGTTATTACATCGCAATGGATGCGGATGAAATCTGGGCGAGCCCTGTGACGATCACCGGATCCATCGGTGTGTTCGCCGTATTTCCGACCTTCGAGCGCACCCTCGATAAATTAGGGATCAAAACCGACGGCGTTGGCACGACTTCCTTGTCGGGAGCGATTCGTCCCGACCGCACGCTGGCAGACGGTCCCAAGGAAATCCTGCAGCTCACCGTGGAGCACGAATACAGGCAATTCGTCGATCACGTGGCCCAAGCGCGTAACAAGCCCTTCGATGACGTCGACGCCATCGCGCAAGGCCGCGTGTGGTCAGGCGCCGATGCACACACGCGAGGACTCGTCGATCAATTGGGATCGTTCCAAGATGCCGTCGCCGCCGCAGCCAAGCGCGCCAAATTGGGCAAAGACTACAAAGTAGATTACGTCGAGCCGCCACTCACCTGGCGACAATTGCTTGCGGGCGAAGTGAATTCGTTCGCCGGGCGCATCGTGAAGACGCTCGTCCCGAAAACTGATCTTTTGCAGAACGTCGCACGCGTGTTCACACCTGTGGAAGCCGAACTCGCACGCTTGGCGCGATTCAACGATCCGCGGAAGGCGTATTACTACTGTGTGTGTACGGTGGAATAGAGACTAGCCGACCAGCGAACCAGCAGAGCAGCCAGAATGGCTCTTTAGCTTCTAGCTCATCTGGCTGGTTGTCGGTTGGCTAGTTTCCCCATCCCATCACAATCTTCCCCGCCTCCCCGCTCTCCATGATCTCGAACACGCGCTCGAACTCCGCGTACGGTAAGTGATGCGTGATGACGGGGGTGATGTCGAGGCCGCTCTGTAGGAGCGCGGCCATTTTGTACCAGGATTCGAACATCTCGCGGCCGTAGATGCCTTTGAGGGTGAGTCCCTTGAAGATGACCTGGTTCCAATCGATGGCTACATCGGTCGATGGAATACCGAGCAACGCGATGCTGCCGCCGTGATGCAAGGTGCGCAGCATGTCGCGAAATGCGGCGGCATTACCGGAGACTTCCAGTCCCACATCGAAGCCTTCTTGCATGCCGAGTCGCTGCATGGCTTCGTCGAGCGAATCGCGCCGCACGTTCAACGCAAGCGTTGCGCCCATGCGGCGCGCAAGATCCAAGCGGAAATCGTTGACGTCGGTAATCACGATATGGCGCGCGCCGACGAATCGCGCCACGGCACACGCCATCATGCCGATGGGACCGGCGCCGGTGATCAAAACATCTTCACCCACGATGTCGAATGCGAGCGCGGTGTGAACCGCGTTGCCGAGCGGGTCGAGAATGGCGGCGATGTCATCCGTGATGGTGTCGGGCAATTTGAAAGCATTGAAGGCGGGCAGAGATAAATATTCGGCGAAACAGCCCGGTCTATTCACGCCGATGCCGATGGTGTTGCGACACAAGTGACGTCGTCCCGCGCGACAGTTTCTGCAATGACCGCAAGTGATGTGGCCCTCGCCGGAGACGCGATCGCCTGCAGTGAATCCGGACACTTCGCTGCCGACTGCAACGACTTCGCCGCAGAATTCATGACCGACCGTCATCGGCACGGGAATGGTTTTGCTCGCCCACTCATCCCAGTGGTAGATGTGCATGTCCGTGCCGCACACCGCAGTGCGCCGCACTTTGATGAGCAAGTCGTTGGGCCCGATCGTCGGCGTCGGGATGTCTTGCACCCAAATACCCGGAGCGGCTTGTAGCTTGACGAGAGCTTTCATGATGGGAGTTGTTAGTCGTTAGTGACTAGGAGTTAGTCCGAATCCCCTTCGCATAACGGGAGCGCACTTCTGATTCCCTCCTCCGCGATAGCGGGGGAGGGTTAGGGCGGTGGCAGCACGTGCAACTCACGTCCCACCGTAACAAATACGTCTACTGCTCTATCGAGATGTTCACGAGTATGAGCTGCCGACATCTGAGTGCGTATCCGTGCTTTTCCATGCGGCACCACTGGATAAGAAAAACCGATTGCATAGACGCCGCGGTCGAGCAATCGCGTGCTGAGTTCTGATGCAAGCTTGGCATCGCCGAGCATGATTGGAATGATGGCGTGTTCGCCGGGAACGAGTTGGAATCCCAGCGCCGACATGCGAGCGCGAAAGTATGCAGTGTTTGCCCACAAGCGAGCGCGTAAGTCGTCACTCGCTTCTAAAAGATCGAGTGCTCGCAACGTAGCAGCCGCGGCCACAGGTGGAATGCTGTTCGAAAACAGATAAGGGCGCGATCGCTGCCGCAGCCACGCCACGATTTCCTGGCGTCCCGAAGTGTATCCGCCGCTCGCGCCCCCTAAAGCTTTGCCCAGCGTGCCCGTGAGAATGTCGACGCGATTCATGACGCCGCGAAATTCATGCGTGCCTTTGCCGTGTTCGCCGAGAAAACCGGTGGCATGAGAGTCGTCGACCATTACGAGAGCACCATAGCGATCTGCGAGATCGCAAATGGCCTGCAACTGGGCGATGACGCCGTCCATGGAGAAGACGCCGTCGGTCGCGATCAGCTTCACTCGACAACCTGCGGCCTCTTTGAGGCGTGTTTCCAATTCGTCCATGTCGTTGTTGTTATAACGAAAGCGCTGCGCTTTGCAGAGACGAATGCCATCGATGATGCTGGCATGGTTGAGCGCGTCGCTGATCACGGCATCTTGTTCGTCGAGCAGCGTTTCGAAGAGTCCGCCGTTCGCATCGAAACACGATGAATACAACAGAGTGTCTTCGGTGCCGAGAAAGCGACTCAGTCGCCTCTCCAGATCGCGATGCAGCGTTTGCGTGCCGCAAATGAAGCGCACGGAAGCCATGCCGTATCCATACCGATCGAGCGCCAGCCGAGCCGCTTCACGTACCGAGGGATGGTTTGCCAGGCCGAGATAATTGTTGGCGCATAGATTGATGACTTCGCGCCCATCTTGAAGCCGCACGACAGCCTGTTGTGGCGAGGCAATGATGCGTTCATTTTTGTAGAGTCCGTCGGACTTGAGCTGTTCCGTGTCGTTGGCGAGGCGCTGGAGGAATTGGGGGTTCATGGGAAATGGTCCGCAGTCGGATGAGGCGATGGAGTAAGTGTGACGGATGGCGGGGGTCCCGTTGCATTGGTAGGCTCCACCAATGCCTACCGACCCAACGCTCCGCATCGACAAATGGCTCTGGCACACGCGGTTTTTCAAAAGCCGTTCGCTGGCCACAGAGGCCGTGGCGGGTGGATTGGTGCATGTAAATGGCGAGCGTGTGAAACCGTCGCGTGATGTGCGGATCGGCGATCGCTTACTGATTACGCGCGGTTCCGAGCGTCAAGAAGTGGTCGTGAGCGCATTGCCTGACCGGCGTGGCCCGGCGAGTGTTGCGCAAACCTGCTATCAAGAAACACCGGAGAGCGTTGCCGCCCGAGAGTTACGACGCGAATACGCCAAGCTTGCGCCGCTGGCGCCGCTCGGCAGACCTGAGAAGCACGAGAGACGGGCGTTGCAGAAGTTGAGAAGGGAGCGCTAGCTTCCTAACTTCCGACTAAACGATCCTCCCGCTCTCCCGGCAATCACCGCTTTGATTTCGCTCGCAATCGCAAGCGCGATTTCCGCAGGTGTCGCAGCGGCGATATCGAGACCGACAGGTCCATACAAACGCTGCACCAGCGATTCGCGATCTCCTTGAAATCCGTTCAGCAGACGCGCGCGTCTTGGCGCGGGACCGAGCAATCCGAGATAAGGAATCGAGCTGCGCGCGAGTACCGTCAGATATGCCTCATCCGCATGTAAGTTGTGGCTCATGATCACTGCGGCGGAGTAACGAGACAGATCGACGGCTCGAGCAAGTTCCGCAGCAGGGCTCAACACAACGGCACTGGCTTTCGGAAAACGCTCGCGCACGGCGTAGGCAGGGCGATGATCGACTAATGTGATTTGCCATTCGAGCAGCGCTGCGATGTCGACCAATGGCATTGCATCCGGACCTGCGCCCAGCAAAAGCAGATTCAACGGCAATTCTATGTGTGCTATGAAGCACTCGCCTTCGGTGAGGCGATACAACCGCGGCGAACCGATATGGTCGTGCATCGCCGAGGCGATTTCGGCCGGCACGCTGGTCTCTCGATCGGAGAGCCACACTGTTCCTTTCGGATAGGAGGCTATCGCGCTCGTTGCGATTGCATAGGTTCCCACACGACGTTCCTGCACGCAGGCCGTCAGGAACGAGAAGGGTTGATAGCCGTTGCTGGGATCGAGGCGCGTCAGCAGGATGTGCATCGCGCCTTCGCAACCCAAGCCCATGCCCCAAATGAGATCGTCGCTCGTTCGCATGTCGTATTCGACGACGACCGGCGCACCCGTAGCGAACACACTTTCTGTCCGCGCCATTAGATCGGGTTCCAAACATCCACCGCTCAAGAGCCCGGCCGCAGTGCCGTCGCGAGCGATCAACATCTGCGCGCCGGGTTTGCGATACGTCGACCCGGCAGTTTCGATCACGGTCGCGAGCACCAGCGGCTCGGCTCGCGCGCGGTGCTCGACGAAAAAGGCGTGCAGCGATGATGGAGTCATCGCTGAAAAATAGCAGGGATGACTAGCATCAGTCACTCGCGTAGTCTGCACGTGAATGGATACCGGGAGGCGGAATGCAGAAGAATTACAAGTATTACGATTTGATCTTGGGCGCGTACGTGTGCGTCTTGTTGTGCGCCAATCTCATTGGGCCTGCCAAGGTAGCAACGCTTCAGGTGCCCGTCATCGGCGCAGTGACGTTCATGGCAGGTGTGTTGTTCTTTCCGATTTCATACGTCTTCGGCGATGTGCTGACCGAAGTGTACGGCTATGCGCGCGATCGCCGTTGCGTGTGGAGCGGTTTTGCGGCGTTGTTGTTCGCTGCCATCATGGCAACGGTGATCGTCAAACTCCCGCCCGCGGATTTTTGGCGCGACAAACAACCTGCGGTCGAAGCCATGTTCGGCAATACGCCGAGAATCGTTGCCGCATCGGTGATCGCCTTCTGGAGCGGTTCGTTCGTGAATAGCTATGTGCTCGCGAAAATGAAGCTCTGGACTGGGGGCCGCTGGCTGTGGACCCGCACGATCGGTTCGACGCTGTGCGGCGAGTTGGTCGATTCGGTGTTGTTTTACTCGATCGCTTTCTACGGACTGTGGGCCCTCGACAATCTCTTGACGGTCATGTTCACGCAGTACGTACTCAAATCCGGCTGGGAAGTGATCATGACGCCGGTGACTTACAAGGTCGTAGGCTTTCTGAAGCGAATGGAGCAGGAAGACTATTTCGATCGCGATACGAATTTCACGCCGTTCTCGTTGGATACGTAGACTGCTAGAAAAGCATCTTCGCCATCGCGCGGCGAGTCTGTGCGACCAGAGGATCGGCTTCACCCAAGAGTTCGAATGCAGCGACTAGACTCTTGCGCGCGAGATCGTCACCGAAGCTGCGATGATCTCGCATGAGTTGCAGCCAATCATCGAGCGCGGCCTCGTGTTGTCCCGAGAGCAATCGATGCACAGCAAGTGCGTGGCGTGCTTCGAGATCGTTTGAATTCGCGGCCACCGTCTGTTCGAGCGCTCGAGGATCGGGATGCGCGGTGACGACGTCATTGAAACGTAACAGGGCTTCGAGACGTTTGACGGCTCGGTGAGTGGGTTCACGCGCCTGCAGTTCTTCTAGTATCGTACGCGCGGTGTCCAAATCACCGCTCATTGCCGTGATCTCGCCAAGCTCCGCGCGGGTGGCGATGTCTTTCGGATCGGCAGCGAGCGCGGCATCGAGGATGGATCGTGCCTGCGCGAAATCGCCTTGATTCTTGGCGGCACGCGCGCGTTCTAGCGGCGTCGCTTCGGGTTCGGGCAGATGTTTTGCCAGCATGTCGCGTATCTGTTTTTCGGGGACTACGCCGACGAAATGATCGGCAACGGCTCGGTCTTTGAAGAGCACGACCGTAGGCAGGCTGCGAATGCCCAGTTGACCCGCAAGCTCGGGTTCTTCGTCGGTGTTGACCTTCGCGACTTTGACTCGGCCGTCGAATTCGCCGGCCAGTCGATGAAGCACGGGTTCCAGTTGTTTACAAGGACCGCACCACGGCGCCCAGAAATCGACGAGCACGGGTGTCTGGTCGGAGGCTTCGATGACTTCCGCCATGAAGGTGTTGGTCGAAACGACGACGGGCTGGATAGGGCTTGCGGACACGCGGGCTCCAAAGTGAGGAATGCGCAACGTGCTCAATGTGAAGGTCGTGCGCGGCAAATTCAAGCGTAGTAAGTGCGAGGTAACCGATGCGAAATCGATGGTGGTTGTACTTTGGCTTGTTCATTCCCTGCGCCGCGTTTGCGGAGTGGAGCGGTAAAGGCGAAGCCGGATGGGTGCTCGCCCGGGGCAATACGGAAACCAATACGGCCAATGCCAAGGTCGATATGGTGCTCGACAAAGCGCCTTGGAAGTACAGCTTCGGCGGTTCCGGCATCTACGCGTCCGATAAGAACACGTCCACTGCACAACGTTGGGAAGCGCACTTGCAAACGAACTACGACTTCAGCCCGCGGAATTTCTGGTTCGGCGGCGCACGGTACGACGACGATCGCTTCAGCGGCTTCTATTACCAAGCGTCGCTGACGACCGGTGTGGGTCACAAATTCATCGACAGCGACACTACGAAGTTGTCGGGCCAATTGGGTGCGGGCTACAAAGTTTTAGAAACGCGACCCTCATTGGCAGAAGACGGCGTGACAGTCATACCGGCCGATAAAAGCACGCAGGCGGTGGCGAGCGGTCTGGTCGACTACAGTCAAAAGCTCACGACGACCACGTCGGTACTCGACAAGTTGACCGTGGAAGCAGGTTCGCAGAACACGTTCGTCGAGAACGCTCTATCGCTACAAGTCAAAATCAACCAGTCGCTCGCACTCGCGCTCGGCTATAGCGTGCGCTACAACTCCGATCCGCCCGTCGGCTTTCACACTACGGATACGTTGACGACGGTCAATTTGGTGTTCGAGTTGAAGCCGGAAGGGAAGTAGAGACGGAGCCAACCAGCAGACCAGCGAATCAGGCAACCAGCCAGAGAGAGGAGTGCGCCCTTCTGGCTGGTTCGCTGGTTGTCTGGTTAGCTGATTCTCTTCGGATAATCCAACTCCACCTCGGTGCCGCTCTCCCAATCGATCTCCTGCCAGGATTCGAGATCGAAGAGCGCAGTGACGACGGCACACGTGGGCATGCTGTCGATTTCGCGTTCCGCGGAAAGCTCATCGGCGCATTCAGTGATACCGGGGTTGTGGCCCACGATCATGAGGTGATCGACCGTGCCGCCGAGTTCGCGAATGACTTTGAGGATGGTCTTGGGGTCCGCTAGATAGAGCCGCTCGTCACTCTTGAAGTGAGTTGCGCCGACACCGAGACCGCGAGCGAAATATTTGGCGGTGCTCAGCGCACGCACAGCGGGGCTGGAAATCAGCAGATCCGGCTTCAACTTGAGGCCCTTCAGACGCCGCGCCATTTCAGGTGCATCCGTTTCGCCGCGTCGATTGAGCGTGCGGTCCCAATCCGCTTGTCCCGGAGAGCCCGGATCGGATTTTGCGTGGCGAACGAGGGTTAAGCGTTTCATGCTGAAAAACTCCGCGCCGCGTTCTGCGATCACATCATTCCGGTCTGCAGTCGTGCGGCTTCGGACATCATGCTCTGGCTCCATGGCGGATCGAAGACGAGTTCCACATCCGCGCGCTTGATGGTGGGGACCATTTCCACTTTCTCCCTGACGTCCTGCACGAGGACTTCACCCATGCCGCAACCCGGCGCCGTGAGGGTCATCTTGATCGTGGCGATGCGTCCGTCCGTCTCATGGGCCAGCTCGCATTCGTAAATCAAGCCGAGGTCCACGATGTTGACGGGAATCTCCGGGTCGTAGCAGGTGCGCATCTGTTCCCAAACGAGATGCTTTACATCTTCGTCGGTTGCATCGGGAGGAAGTTCCAGCGGCACGGAAGGTTCCTTGCCGAGGGCGTCGGCATTCTTGCCTGGGATGCGAAACAGATTGCCCTCGACATACACGGTGAAGCTACCGCCCAAGGCTTGCGTGATGAAACCGGTCTTGCCTTGACGCAAGGTCACCGACACGCCGGCCGGGACCATGACAGCCTCGACGTCGCGTTGGATGGTGACGGGTTCGTTATCGTTAAACACGGTGATGAATTCCTACGCGCTCGTTCATTCGGTGGTCACCGAATCCGCCTCGCGATGTAATGCGGCATGTAGTGTGTGCCAGCACAGGCTTGCGCACTTCACGCGTGCCGGAAATTCGCGCACACCGGACAATGCCGCCAATTTGCCGAGTGCAGCGATATCGGGGACCGCGTCTTGCTTGGTGAGCAAGTCGTGCACTTCTTCGTAGAGCTTGTCGACTTCCGTCAGCGTCTTGCCGCGCACAGCTTCGGTGAGCAACGACGCTGATGCGACGGAAATGGCGCAGCCGCTGCCGTGAAACTTCACTTCGCGCACACGCTCGCCGTCCAAGTTCGCATACACGGTGAGTTTGTCGCCACAGAGCGGATTGTGGCCGTCAGCATGCGCATCGGCGGGTTCGAGCTTGCCGAAGTTCCGCGGATGGCGGTTGTGGTCGACGATGACGTCGCGATATAGATCTTTGAGGTCCATGGTTACAGCAGAACGGCGCGGGCGCGTTCGAGCGCATGCACTAGTGCGTCGATCTCGGCACGCGTGTTGTAAAAAGCAAGAGAAGCTCGGGCGGTCGCGGGGATAGAAAAGAAATCCATCACCGGCATGGCGCAGTGGTGGCCCGTGCGAATGGCAACGCCTTCGGCATCGAGAATAGTGCCGATATCGTGCGGGTGAATGCCTTCGAGCACGAACGATACGACGCCTGCTTTCTCCGGCGCAGTGCCGACGATGCGCAGGCCGGCAACTTTTTGTAACGCCGCAGTCGCATAGTGCAGAAGCTCCTGTTCGTATGCGGCGATACGATCCATGCCTAAATTTTCGAGATAGTCGATGGCCGCGGCCAATCCCACGGCGCCGGCGATATCCGGAGTGCCTGCTTCGAACTTCCACGGCAATTGATTGAACGTGGTTTTCTCGAAGGTGACGGCGAGAATCATGTCGCCGCCGCCTTGCCACGGCGGCATGGCATTCAACAACGCTTCTCGTCCATACAACACACCAATGCCCGTGGGGCCGCACATCTTGTGTCCGGAGAAGCAGTAAAAGTCGCAATCGAGCGCCTGCACATCGACCTTCGCATGCGGCACGGCTTGTGCGCCGTCGAGCAACACGGGTACGCCATGCTTGTGAGCGACGTCGATAAAACGCTTCACGGGCACTACTGTACCCAATGCATTTGACACGTGTGCCAATGCAACGAGCTTGGTGCGTGCGCTCAGGAGACTTTGGAACGCATCGAAATCTACTTCGCCTTCCTGCGAGATCGGGATGACCTTGAGCTTCGCTCCCGTTTGTTCGCAGACGAGTTGCCACGGCACGATGTTCGCGTGATGTTCGAGAGCGGAGATGATGATTTCATCGCCCGCTTGCAGTCGCGGCCGGGCAAAGCTCGCCGCCACGAGATTGATCGCTTCCGTCGTGCCGCGCACGAAGATCACTTCTTTGGTGGAACGCGCGCCGATGAAACGACGTACGGATTCACGCGCGCCTTCGAACGCATCCGTCGCACGCTGGCTGAGTGTATGAACACCGCGATGCACGTTTGCATGGTCTTGTTCGTAGTAGCGACTGATCGCGTCGATGACCTGGCGCGGCCGCTGACTCGACGCAGCGCTGTCGAGATAGACGAGCGGATGCCCGTTGACGCTTTGGTGCAGCACCGGGAAATCGCGTCGGATGGCCTCGACGTCCCAGCGAGCACTCGCGAGGTGTGGACGAACTGCACTCATGCGGGATTCTCAGGCTTGAAGCGGCGATGAACCGCATCGCTCAAATGATTGCGCAACGCAGGCCACGAAACGCGCGAAACGACCGCATCGGCGAATGCGAGCGTGAGCACTGCGCGCGCTTCTTCGTAGCCGAGACCTCGGCTGCGCAGGTAAAACAAAGCGGTCTGATCCAATTGTCCGACTGTCGCGCCATGCGCGCACTTCACGTCGTCGGCATAAATTTCAAGCTCAGGCTTGGTATCGATCTCGGCAGTGGGCGAGAGCAGCAAATTGCGACTCGACTGTTGTGCGTCCGTTTTCACGGCATGCGCATGCACGAACACTTTGCCGTTGAACACCACGCGGCCGCGCCCCTCGGCAATGCCGCGATAGTCTTCGCTGCTACGGGTATTGGGAACTACGTGATCGACTTGAGTGTGCGTGTCCAGCTGTTGAGTGCCGTACGCAAACTGCAAACCGTTCAAAACGGCTTCTGCGCCAGGGGCGCTCAATTGCACTGTGAGTCCGAGGCGCGCGATGGTACTGCCGAGCGCGAAATTGTGGCTCATCAAACGTGCATCTCGACCGACATCGGCGTGCATGCTCGCCACATGCACTGCATCGAGCGACTCTTCCTGCACACGACAATGTTCGAGAGAAGAACCGGGTGCAAGCTGCAACGAAGTCACGACGTTGGTGAGCGACTCGCTTTCGGATGTATACAAATAATGCTCTACGACGGCAGCGCTCGCGTGTTTCTCGACGCGGATGACGACGCGCGGGTGTGACATGAGCGCAGTCGATGCGGTCGCGATGAAAATCAGATGCAACGGTTCTTTGAGTTGCGTGCCTGCCGTGACTTCGATCAGCAGACCATCCTGAGTGAGCGCCAGATTCAGCGCGGCAAACGGGTCCGCTTGTGCGAGCGAAGAAGAAAGCAGGTCTGCAACGCTATCGGGGCTCGAACTCATCAACGCAGCGAGCGATGTGATCCTGACGCCGGACTTGGGCAGATGTGACAGCGCCGCATCGAATCGACCGTCGACGAATACAGCCTGGCAATGTGCGCCTGCATTCGAGAACTTGCCGAGTACCGTCCGTACGGCGTCAAGATCCGAGCTCGCGTGAGATACGAACGTGCGAGCTTCGAAGCGAGTGAGATTGAGATAGCGCCACTCTTCCTGGCGCAGTTGCGGAAAGCCCTGTGCCGCGAAGCGCTCGAATGCAGCTCGTTTGAGCTTGCCCAATGTTCCGCCAAATGCGCTTTGCGCTTCGAACGCATCGCGCATCCGCGTGACAGCAAGGGAGACCGGTGTTGTCGCTGTCTCGCTCACGCCGCCGCCTCTTGAATCAGCCAATCGTAGCCGCGTTGCTCGAGTTCGAGTGCCAAGCTCTTGTCGCCCGTCTTGATGATGCGGCCGCCTGAGAGCACGTGTACGAAATCGGGCTCGATGTAGTCGAGCAAGCGCTGGTAATGCGTGACGAGAACCATGGCGCGATCCGGACTGCGCAGACTGTTTACGCCGTTTGCCACGATGCGCAGTGCATCGATGTCGAGACCCGAATCGGTCTCATCGAGCAGCGCCAACGCGGGTTCGAGAATGGCCATTTGCAAAATTTCGTTGCGCTTCTTCTCGCCGCCCGAGAAGCCTTCGTTCACGCCGCGATTCAGAAAGCTCTCGTCCATGTGCATGAGCTTCATTTTTTCACGCACCAGCGCGAGAAACTCGAAGGCGTCGAGTTCGTTCAGGCCGCGATGCTTGCGAATGGCATTTAGGCCGGCCTTCAATAAATAGACGTTGTTTACGCCGGGAATCTCGACCGGATATTGGAACGCCAAGAACATGCCTTCGCGCGCCCGTTCTTCCGGCGGCAACGCGAGCAGATCTTTACCTTTATAGGTCACCGAACCGCCAGTGACTTCATAGCCTTCGCGGCCGGCGAGCACTTGCGCCAGCGTGCTCTTGCCCGAGCCGTTCGGCCCCATGATGGCGTGAACTTCACCGGCGGCGACTCGCAAGTTCAATCCGTTCAGGATTTGTTTGTCGGCCGCGCGTACTTTTAGGTTGTCGATCAGTAGCACAGTGTGTCTCTCTTCTCTTACCCCACCGCGCCTTCGAGGCTTACGGCGAGTAGGTTCTGCGCTTCCACGGCAAATTCCATGGGCAGCTCTTTGAATACGGCTTTGCAGAAGCCGTTCACGATCATGTTGACGGCGTCTTCTGCAGACACGCCGCGACTCAGGCAATAGAACAGCTGGTCGTCGCTGATCTTCGATGTCGTCGCTTCGTGTTCGACGCTGGCGCTCGGATTTCTCACTTCCACATAAGGGAATGTGTGCGCGCCGCACTTATCGCCCATCAGAAGTGAATCGCACTGCGTGTAATTGCGTGCGCCCGCTGCCGTCGGCATGATTTTCACCAGTCCGCGGTAGCTGTTCTGGCCGTGACCTGCGGAAATACCTTTGGAGACGATGGTGCTGCGGGTGTTGCGGCCGATATGAATCATCTTCGTGCCGGTGTCGGCTTGCTGATAGTTGTTGGCAAGCGCAACGGAATAGAACTCGCCCACGGAGTTCTCTCCGCGCAGCACGCAACTCGGGTATTTCCACGTGATCGCCGAGCCGGTTTCGACTTGAGTCCAACTGATCTTTGAATTGGCACCGCGGCAATCGCCGCGCTTAGTGACGAAGTTGTAAATGCCGCCGCGTCCGTTTTCGTCGCCCGGATACCAATTCTGTACGGTCGAGTATTTGATCTGCGCATCGGCGAGTGCCACGAGTTCCACCACTGCTGCGTGCAGTTGGTTCTCGTCGCGCATCGGCGCTGTGCAGCCTTCCAAATAACTCACATACGCGCCTTCGTCGGCGATGATGAGCGTGCGTTCGAACTGTCCGGTTTTTGCTGCGTTGATGCGGAAGTAAGTCGAGAGCTCCATCGGGCAGCGCACGCCTTTGGGCACGTACACGAATGAGCCGTCGGTGAATACCGCGGAGTTGAGCGTCGCAAAATAGTTATCGGTATACGGCACGACCGAACCGAGGTATTGCTCGATCAGCGCGGGATGTTGCTGAACCGCGTCCGAGAACGAACAGAAAATGACGCCCGCTTTGGCGAGGCGGTCTTTGAAGGTGGTCGCAACCGACACACTATCGAAGACGGCATCGACCGCTACGCCGGCGAGGCGCGCGCGCTCGTGCAGCGGCACGCCGAGCTTGTCGTAGGTTTCGAGCAGTTTCGGGTCGACCTCGTCGAGCGA
>Ga0068855_100000590_pt1 | contig 44483 bp, 33 predicted proteins | sample KBSCornC52_FD_66592 | JGI IMG/M metagenome (GOLD analysis project Ga0068855, IMG submission 66592) | Corn rhizosphere microbial communities from Kellogg Biological Station, Michigan, USA - KBS Corn C5-2 | ecosystem: Host-associated > Plants > Roots > Rhizosphere > Soil ... | reverse complement strand
AGCAAAGAAGCTCACGAAACGCTTGCGATTGCGATGAACCGCCTTGGCGGCATGTCCAACACTGGTGAAGGCGGCGAAGACGAAGAGCGTTTCACGCGCGACCCAAACGGCGATTTACGCCGCAGCGCAGTCAAGCAGGTTGCCAGTGGCCGCTTCGGCGTCACGACAAATTACCTGGTCAACGCCGACGAGCTACAGATCAAGATGGCGCAGGGTGCAAAACCGGGCGAGGGCGGTCAGCTCCCGGGACACAAAGTGGACGAGGTTATCGCCAGAACACGCCACTCCATTCCGGGTGTCGGACTCATCTCGCCGCCGCCCCACCACGACATCTATTCGATCGAAGATCTTGCCCAACTCATCTACGACCTCAAGAACGTCAATCCGCAAGCACGTATCGCAGTCAAGCTCGTTTCAGAGGTTGGAGTCGGTACGGTCGCCGCAGGCGTTTCGAAAGCACACGCCGATGTCGTCCTCATCTCGGGCGACACAGGCGGGACCGGCGCATCTCCGCTCAGTTCCATCAAGCACGCCGGCCTGCCCTGGGAACTCGGCCTGGCCGAAACTCAGCAGGTTCTCCTGCTCAACGATCTCCGCGGACGCATCAAGGTCCAGACCGACGGCAAGCTACAGACCGGCCGCGACGTCGTCATCGCAGCGCTTCTCGGCGCTGAAGAGTTTGGCTTCGCCACCACGCCGCTCATTGCCATGGGGTGCATCATGCTGCGCAAGTGCCACCTGAACACCTGTTCTGTCGGCATAGCCACACAAGATCCGGTTCTCCGCGCCCGTTTCACGGGACAGCCCGAGCACGTCATCAACTTCTTCTTCTTTATCGCCGAACAGATCCGCCAGCACATGGCCAAACTTGGCTTTCGTACTGTCAACGAGATGGTCGGTCGCGTCGACAAAATCGATGCCTCCATAGCGGACGCTCATTGGAAAGCCAAGGGCATCGACCTCTCCTCGATCCTCTACGCTCCGACGGTCCCCTCTCGCGTAGCTCGCCGCAAAATGCAGCCGCAGGATCACGGCCTCGATCAGGCGTTGGATCATCAGCTGATTGCCAAAGCCAAACCGGCTCTCGAATCGAAAACTCCAGTCACCGGCAGCTTCGCGATCCGTAACGTCCACCGCACTGTCGGCGCCATGTTAGGTGGAGACATCGCACGCCACCACGGTTCCGCTGGTCTGCCGGACAACACCATTCACTTCAAATTCCAGGGCTCTGCCGGCCAGAGCTTCGGTGCATTCGTGCCCACCGGCGTCACACTAGAGCTCGAAGGCGACAGCAACGATTACGTCGGCAAGGGCCTTTCCGGCGGACGCATCATTGCCTACCCGCCCAAGACCTCGTCTTTCCTTCCCGAAGAAAGCATCCTCGTCGGCAACGTCGTGCTTTACGGCGCCACCAGTGGCGAAGCCTTTCTCAATGGCATCGCCGGCGAACGCTTCGCCGTCCGCAACTCTGGTGCAATTGCAGTGGTCGAAGGCGTAGGCGACCACGGCTGCGAATATATGACGAACGGCACTGTGATCGTTCTTGGAACTACCGGCCGCAATTTTGCCGCGGGCATGAGCGGAGGTCGCGCTTTCGTCTTCGACGATCAGGGTGACTTCTCTTCGCGTCGCTGCAATAAGTCCAGTGTCGATCTTGAGCCGCTCGTCAACGAGGCAGATATCGCCGAAGTTCGCAGCCTCCTCGAACGCCATCGTGACTACACCGGCAGCCCCCGCGCCGCATGGGTCCTCGAACACTGGGCGGAAGCGCAACCAAAGTTCATCAAGGTCTTCCCCCACGAGTACAAGCGCGTACTAGGCGTCGACCGCGTTGAGACCGTCTACTCTCCTCCAATCACTACCGCGCCTCAGGTCGAGGCAGCAGCCGAGGTGCAGCATGGGTAAGGTCACAGGATTCCTCGAAATCGATCGCGAGCAGCCAGCGCGCCGCAATAAAGAAGAACGCATTAAGGACTGGTTCGAGATCTACGAGCCATTCCCGGAAGAAAAGCAACGCGAGCAGAGTGCCCGCTGCATGGACTGCGGCGTTCCTTTCTGTCACACTGGCTGCCCGGTCAACAACCTCATCCCTGACTGGAACGACCTCGCATACAACGGCCGCTGGCAGAGCGCGATTCGGCGCCTGCATGCGACCAACAACTTCCCCGAATTCACCGGGCGCATTTGTCCTGCACCATGCGAAGCTTCCTGCGTTCTCGGCATCAACGCGCCGGCAGTTTCCATCAAGCTGATCGAGCGTAGCATCGTTGAGCGCGCGTGGGACGAAGGCTGGGTTCATCCCGAGCCGCCCGAGCAGAACACCGGCAAGCGCGTCGCAGTTGTAGGCAGCGGTCCCGCGGGCCTCGCTGCCGCACAACAACTCCGTCGTGCGGGCCACTCCGTTACCGTCTACGAGAAGAACGACCGCATCGGTGGCCTCCTCCGCTACGGCATTCCGAATTTCAAATTAGAAAAGCATGTTCTCGACCGCCGTCTCCAGCAAATGCGCGCCGAAGGCGTTACCTTCCTCACCAACGCACATGTGGGCGGCAACATCCCTGTTGATACCCTCACCGGCCACTATGATGCAGTTCTCCTCGCTGGGGGCGCCGAACAGCCGCGCGACCTAAAGATTCCAGGGCGCGAACTCAAGGGCATCCATTTCGCGATGGAGTTCCTGCCGCAGCAGAACCGCCGCAATGAAGGCGACTCCGTCGATCCTTCGATCTCCATCACGGCCACTGGAAAACGTGTCCTCATCATCGGTGGGGGCGACACCGGAGCCGACTGCCTGGGCACCAGCCATCGCCAGGGCGCAAAAAGCGTGCATCAGATCGAGATCATGCCCATGCCCCCGGAGACCCGCGCGGCATCCACTCCATGGCCCCTGTGGCCCCTCCAGCTTCGGACTGAAAGTGCCCACGAAGAAGGCGGCATCCGTGATTGGGCGGTCAACAGTCTGAAGTTCACTGCCGACGAGAACGGCAATGTAAAACAGGTGCATGCGTGTCGCGTGGGTCCGCCGCCCAAGTTCGAGCCAATCTGTGACTCCGAATTCACGCTCGACGTAGACCTCGTCCTGCTCGCCATGGGCTTCGTCGGGCCGGTGAAGAATGGGATGATCGAGCAGCTAGGAGTTGCGCTCGATCAGCGCGGAAACGTCTCTACCAATGGCGAGTACATGACATCAGTCGATGGCATCTTCGCCGCCGGCGATATGCGCCGTGGACAATCGCTCGTCGTCTGGGCCATCTCAGAAGGTCGCAAAGCAGCAGCAGCCGTCGATCGCTTTCTGGCCGCTAAACAGCCGGTCGCACCCGCGCTCCGACACGCGCACGTCTAACTCTGGACCGTTCTGACGACCAACAGAAAACGCCGGATCATCTCTGGCGTTTTCTTCATCTGTGATCCTTACCTAAACGCTGCTCTTGACGCCGCGCGCGCTCCCGCACGCCTTCCCCATCCTCCAGGTCGAATGCCGCGTTCACCAGCGCAATATGCGAGAACGCCTGCGGAAAATTGCCCACCATCCGCTTTGCCTTGGGATCATACTCCTCAGAGAGCAATCCGAGATCGTTGGGTAGCTCAAGCAGCTTCTTGAAGAGTTCACGCGCCTCATCTTCCCTGCCCACAGCCTTCAGGCTGCTCACCATCCAGAAGCTGCACGCGAGAAACACACCTTCGCCCGGCGGCAGTCCATCCTGCACTCGCGAGGTGTTGTAGCGCAGAACCAACCCATCCTGCATCAGGTCCCGCCGAATTGCCTCAACCGTCCCCTTGATCCGCTCATCCGCACCGGGCAGAAATCCAACCAGCGGCATCAGCAGCAGCGAAGCATCGAGTTGATCCCCGCCATACACCTGCACGAAGCTGTTCTTCGTCTTGTTGAATCCTTGATCGCAGATTTGCTGATGGACCTCCTCTCGCAGTTGCTTCCACCGATCAAGCGGCGCCTCGTAGTTAAGCTGTTCTGCAATCAGCACAGCACGATCAAATGCAACCCAGGCCATCAGCTTCGAGTAGGTGAATTGCTGCGGACCTCCACGCGTCTCCCAAATGCCCTGATCCGGCTTCTGCCAAATCTCCTCGAGGTGCTTCAAGAGCTGAACAAGCAATCGGAAATCCTGTTCCGAATGCCGTCCCATCTTGTGCTGCGCGTGATAGAACGAGTCCAGCATCTCCCCGTAGATATCGAGCTGAGTCTGCATCGCCGCAGCATTCCCGATCCGCACCGGCTTCGAATTCTCGTACCCGGACAGCCAATCCACCGTCCATTCCTGCAACTGGCGCTCACCGCGCAACCCGTACATAATCTGCACCTGATCGGGACTTCCTCCGAGCGCGCGCAGCAGCCAATCCTGCCATGCCGCGGCTTCATCGAAGTATCCGCCGTTCGCCAGCGCCAGCAGCGTAAAAGTCGTGTCTCGCAACCAGCAGTAGCGGTAGTCCCAGTTCCGTACGCCGCCAAGCGATTCCGGTAATGACGTTGTGATCGCAGCCACGACTCCGCCGGTAGGTAGGTACGTCATGGCTTTCAGAGTCATTAGAGATCGCTCCACGATCTCCCGGTGCTCTCCGTCAAACTTCAGCTTGCTAGTCCACTCTTCCCAGAATCCGACTGTATCCTTGAACGCCAGTTCGACATCGATCTCCGCCGGATCATCCTTGTGCGAAGGCCCGTAAGTCAGCGTGAACCAGACTCGCTTCCCCGCCTTCACAGGAAACTCGGCTACCGTCTTCATGTTCTCTCCGTGCGTCGGAACGGACGCCCGAAGCACGCAGAGATTTGGCCCTGCAATCGCACGAACGCCTTTCTCGATCCGATTCACCCACGGGACAGATCGTCCGTAGTCGAAGCGCAGACAGAGCTCCATCCGAACCCGCGTCTCTCCCCGAATACCTTCCACGAATCGCACCACATCGGAGTTGTTTCCGCGCACCGGCATGAAATCGGTGAGACGAACCGCCCAGTCCTTTCCCTCAAAGACGGTCTCCACGATCAGCGTATGCTCCCGGTATTTGCGTGTCGTCTTCCACTCGCCGTCTGTTGGAGCAATGCGCCAGTATCCGTTGTCTTCTGTTCCAAGAAGTTTGGCGAAGCACGCCTCCGACGAGAACGCCGGCCAGCACAGCCAGTCGATCGATCCATTTCGATCAACCAGTGCAGCAGTCTCGCAGTCTCCAATCAGTGCGTAATCCTCGATGCGCGCAGATGTGGCCACCCGTTATTGCTCCTTGTAGTTCCGCATCAATCCACCGTCAATCACAAACGTCGATCCCGTCACGTACGACGCTTCATCCGACGCCAGATAGGCCACCATTCCTGCCACATCTTCCGGAGTGCCCATCCGGCCCAGCGGAATGTTCTTCAGCAGCGCGTTCAGCATTGGCTTATTTTCAAGTAACGACTTGTTGATCGGCGTCGCAATCGCTCCCGGCGCGATGTTGTTGACCGTGATGCCCAGCGGGCCAAGCTCCACTGCCAGGTCGCGCATCAGCATCCGCAAGCCGCCCTTGCTGCAGCAATACGAAGCGAAGCCCGGAAACACCATGTCTTCATGCACAGAACTGATGTTCACGATCCGCCCCGGCTTCTTGGCATCCCGCAGCCTGCGGACAAACGCCTGCGTCAAAAAGAACGGCCCGCGCAAGTTGACGTTCATCACGAGGTCATAATCAGCTTCCGTCGTATCCCAGAACTCAGACTTCTTCTCCACGCCTGCATTGTTCACCAGGATGTCTGCGGACCCGAACTGCTCCCATGCCGAATCCACCAGGCACTGCACATCATTGATGCGAGTCACATCTGCTTGGACGATCTTGCCCTCTCCGCCAGCCTTCTCAATCGCCTCTTCTGTATCTTTCGCTCCGTCGGGGCTGCCAACGTAGTCCACAATGACCTTCGCGCCTTCGCAGCCGAGGCGCTTCGCGATGCCCTGCCCTATGCCAGAGCCCGCACCTGTGACGATGGCAACTTTCCCTTGAAAACGATGCATACCTCTCCTCGACGAGCGCAAGGCGCCCATACCTGTCCGGTTGGATGCGCGCAGGGCTCAGCGGTGGTGCTCAAAATGCTCCCGGCCTCTCGCGAACATGCCTGTTTTGACCGGCTGAGTGAGACGTTTGGATCTGGCTTCGCGTTCCGTCATTCCGCGATTGCAATCACTGCGGCCGCAGAAAGCCGTACAGCAGCACCGCCAGCACAATCGAGCTGATCACCACGAACAGCTTGTCTCTTTCGATGAGGAACGCAATCAGAGCGAATGCCACTCGCGCGACGGGAGTCGCAATCAGCAGCAACACCGCGAGTTGAATCAGTGCCGCCGGGTCGCCCGTTTGGATGCCTTCGAACACTCCACTGAAATGCCGTAGCCTTTGCGGCTCGCTTGAGAATACGCGGTAATTGGGAGTTTCGCCGGAATGCGCATGCATGTAGAGAAGGCCGCCTGCAATCATCACGAACGAAGCCAGCAACACCCCAACCTGCAGTAGCCGCCCCATAATCACTTCCATGCGACGATCGTCGAAGTGCTCGTGTTCGGGGTTCTGTCCAGTTCTGCTCTCTAGAACCATTTCGTCACTCCGTTCACGATCATCTCGATACCCAGCGCCAGCACGACCAGCGTAAACACGCTTCGCAATACCGCCGTTCGCGCGCGGACGAGATAACGCGCTCCAATCAGTGACCCGGCAAGCACTCCAAGCATCACCGGAAACGCCAGCCCCGGAGCAACCAGCCCCCGGTGTAGATAGATACCCGCGCTCGCCGCCGCAGTCACCCCGATCATGAAGTTGCTCGTCGTCGTCGATACTTTGAACGGCACTTTCATTACCTTATCCATGGCTAGCACTTTCACCGCGCCCGATCCAATCCCCAGCAATCCCGACAAAGTTCCTGCGACAAACATTAGTCCGAAACCGCCTGGAATGTTCTCAACCTCGTATCTGCAGGGTTTTCCTTCCCGATCTGGATAGCTACCTGACAGCTCCAGCTTTTCAGACCAGCGGCTGTGCCCCTTCACCTGTTGAGCCGCCTCCTTCCTCTGCTGCCACGACACTACGGCCGAGTAGATCAGCACCAGTCCGAAGATGATTGCCAGTGCCTGTGTGTGGACCACGGTTGCAAGGTAGGCGCCCAGGATCGCTCCCAGCGTGGTGGCAACCTCCAGAAACATGCCGATCCGCACACTAGAGAACCCCTCGCGTACATACGCAGCCGCCGCCCCAGACGAGGTCGCGATCACCGAAATCAGCGACACCCCAATCGCATACCGGATGTCCACGTGGAAGAAGACCGTCAGCAAGGGAACCAGCACCACTCCCCCTCCGAGTCCGGTTAGCGCACCCAGCAAGCCCGCCGTAAGCGAGCCAAAAAAGAGAAGCCCAGTAAAGAGAGATAAGGTCATCGTGCGAGCGAACCTTCAGCAATCAAAAGATCTTCAGAGGCAGCCGTCAAAGGCCCTTCCCCCTTGAACAAGTAGAACAGCTCGATCAGCAGAATCAAAACAACCCGTGAATTCCGGAAAAGACGCACGGCTCTGGTTGGACTGATTGACCATGTAGCCGAACAGGTAGTCCGCCTTCAGTTCTCGCCGTGTTCAGCAGCGCCTGAAGCTCAACTACGGGCGTCCGCCTGTGCCGCACCTAGGCAGGTGCGGCATGCTTCATTTTCGGTTGGTGCTGTACGCTGCCTTCCTTTACCGTCTGCAGTCGATCGAGCCGCAGCTCCTCGCACACATCTAACTGGATCAGCACAAGAACCGACCCATTCAAAACAACAGCGTTCGCCCATGGTGTTTCACTGGTCACGTACAAGCGGATGCTAACCCATACACGCGGTGCTTCACCTCAATGCGCGTTCACAGAAAGGCTCGCACCAGCCGCCGCACCGCCTCTGTTACCGCACCGTAGACCAGGTGCGCTGCGAATGGAGTAGTCAACGAAGAGACGGGTGTATCGCCGGGCGATCCGGACAGATTCAGGGCCGGCACCGCTACCAGGTCGGCGCCCGCAAAGAGCGCCGCCCCGAACGCGGTTCCAAATCCAACCGTGGCTTGCGGAATCCCTTCCGCGATGGCACCGTACGTCGCGCCCATCAAAGCGCCGAACGCATAATGCACAATCGGGCCGCCTTTCTCTTTGCCTTCATGCGACAAGTGCCGCCTGCCCGTCACCGTTGACACCACCGCGTCAGCCGTCTTCATCGTCGCGTCATCCGGCTTTGGCCCAACTGGTTCCTGCTTCTCGCCCGAGGAGTCATCACCCTGCACAGCCTTTTGCAGCGAAGGACCCACTTTCTGCATAAATTCATTCATGATCCATGACGCAACGAGCCCACCTGCGATCCCGGCGACAATTCCGCTGGCAACATGCGCATTCCTTTGCTCACCCACTCTCACATCCTCCGCTTTTGAAATCTGGACCGGGCTCAACCAGGCAACTTCTCAATCCTAGGAAAGTCATGCTGCTGGCGACCGATCTCTCCGTCATACTCCATGATGCTTTTGAACAGCTCATATCTTCGGTCGTGAAATTTCTTCCCGTGCGGTGTTGCCGAACTCCCTGAGAGGGATCGCTGCCCGGCCTCCCACGTTGCCCCTACGATGCCGCGCACACTGAGCCGGTTTGCTCATTCCGGCGCCGCTCAAGATGGAAGTTCATTGGGTTGTGGACCCGATTTCGAATGCGGTATCTGCCGAGAGACAACTTGCTCGATTGCACTCACATCGAACGACTTGGGCTCGCCGAGAACTTCAACTCATGAGCCTAGGAGATAGCTAATGGCTGGTCGGCCGTACTGGTCGGGACAACTCCGGATTTCCCTCGTCGCATTCGGCATTCAACTCTTTCCAGCCACCAGCGCCACCTCCGAAGTCTCCTTCCACCAGATCGACCGCAAAACTCACCAGCGCGTACACCATCTCAATGTGATCAACGGCGACCAGCGCGTCGCGAACGACGACATCGTCAAGGGCTACGAGTACAGCAAAGGCAAATACATCATCGTTGAACCCGATGAGATCAAGAATCTGCGCCTTGAAACACAGAAGACCATCAGCGTAGCTCAGTTCATCGACGCGAAGCATCTGCCCCCATACCTCTTTGAGAAGCCCTACTTCGTAGTGCCCGATCAGAAAGGCTCAGCCGAGGCATTCGCTGTTGTTCGCGAAGCCATGATTCAGTCCGACAAGATCGCCATTGGCGAAGCCGCATTCTCCGGCCGCGAACACCTCATAGCCATCGCGCCGCACCCGGACAAAAAGCTTCGCGGCCTCATGGCCTATACCCTCCGTTATGCCGAAGAACTACGCCAAGCGAAAGACTACTTTGGCAGCATCCCCGAGCAGACCATCGACAAGAAGCAACTAGAGCTGGCCAATCAACTCATCAAAACGCAGTCCGCGCCGTTTCACCTCGAAGAGTACAAGGACGACTACGAAGCCGCTCTCCGCGAACTCATCGATGCCAAGCGCAAAGAAAAGCCTCTACCCGTCAGCGAAGAGAAGCCCAAAGCGAAAGTGGTCAACCTCATGGACGCACTCCGCCGCAGCGTGGACGAGTCCAAATCGAAGCCTTCGTCAAGTCGTGCTTCCACCAAGGGTCCGCGGCTGGTAAAAACAGGAAAGCGCTCCCGTAGAGCCGCATAGACATGGCAAGATCATCCACGCGCCGCAAAGACCCCGCGAAGACCTTCGAAGACCAGCTCACAAAGTACCGCGAGATGCGGGACTTCAACGTCACCGCCGAACCGCGGGGCTCCCCAACTGCCATCGACAAGGTCACCCACGCCGGTGAGCTTCCCTTCGTCGTTCAGAAGCACGCGGCCTCGCACCTGCACTATGACTTTCGCCTCGCCTGGAACGGCGTTCTTAAGAGCTGGGCCGTGGCCAAAGGCCCAAGCGACCTCCCCGCCGATAAACGCCTCGCCGTTCAGGTTGAGGACCATCCTGTCGAATACGGGAACTTCGAAGGGACAATCCCGAAGGGGCAGTACGGCGGCGGCTCCGTCATGGTCTGGGACTTCGGCACATGGGAACCGCTTGAGGATGCTGACAAAGGCCTTGAGAAGGGTCATCTCAAATTCAACCTCAATGGCCAGAAGCTCCACGGCCGCTGGGCTCTCGTTCGCATGCACACCACAGATGCCCGGCCGGGCAAGCCGAACTGGCTGCTGATCAAAGATCGGGACGAATACGCCCGCACTGAAGACGACCAGCCCATCACAGAACGCCTGCCTGACAGCGCGGTGACCAAGCGTAGCATCGAGCAGATCGGCGAAGACAACGACCGTGTATGGCAAAGCAATCGAGCTCAGGATGCGGAACCGAATCAAAAGCACCCAATTGAGCCTGCGAAGGCGCACGCCAAGCCCGCGGCGAAGTCACGCAAGCCCAAGCCGAACTTCGCCTCCGCACTGAAATCCATTCCGTCAGAGAAATTCCCTAACTTCATCCCCCCGCAGCTTGCGAAATCCTGCACCAGTCCCCCCACCGGCGATGACTGGATCCATGAACTCAAGCTCGATGGCTACCGCATCCAGGTGCAGATCCGGCCGGGCTCAGGAGGCAAAAAGCGCGTCGCCCTGCTCACGCGCAAGGGCCTCGACTGGACCCACCGGATGCCAGAACTGGCAAGTGCCGCCGAACAGCTTCCTGTCGAAAGCGCGGTCCTCGACGGTGAAGTCGTCGTCATCGACGAGAAAGGAGGGACCAGCTTCTCCGACCTGCAGGCAGCCTTCCAGGAAGGCGCAAAAGTGGACCTGACCTACTTCGCCTTCGACCTGCTCCATCTTGACGGGCACAATCTCCGGGACCTGCCCCTCCTGAAGCGCAAAGAAGTCCTCGCGAAGCTCATCTCCGCCGTCCCTGATGACTCGCCGATCCACCTCAGCGAGCACTTCGACGGTGATGGCGCACAGATTTTTATCAAGGCCTGCGGGCTCGGAGCCGAAGGCATCATCTCCAAATCCGCTTCAGCCCCATATGTATCCACCCGCGGCAACACCTGGCTGAAAGCAAAGTGTTTCCTTGAGCAGGAATTCGTGATTGGCGGCTTCACTGATCCCTCTAACGGAACGCACGGCATCGGCGCCCTCATTATCGGCTACTACGATCACGGCAAACTCCGCTACGCCGGCCGCTCCGGAACTGGCTTCACCCAGAAATCGCAGCAGACGATCCGCAAACAGCTCGACAAGCTCGTGCAGTCCTCCACTCCTTTCTCAGAATTGCCCAAAGGAGTCTCGCGCGGAGTTCATTGGGTCAAGCCTGAACTCGTCGCCCAACTCTCGTTTGCAACCTGGACCCGCGACAATCTCGTCCGCCAGGCATCTTTCAAAGGGCTCCGCGAAGACAAGCCCGCAAAAGAAGTCGTACGGGAAAGAGCGGAGCCTTCTAGCTCTTCAGAAAAAGCCGTTTCTCATGGACACACTGCCACGCCAACTGCAAAGAGCTCCATAACGGGCTCCAAAGCCGGCGCTGCAAACACTGACCTGCCCATCACTCATCCCGAGAAGGTGCTCGACAACGAATCGGGGATGACCAAACGCGATCTCGCCAACTACCTCATCGCCGTCTCCGAGCGCATGCTCCCGCACATCGCAGACCGACCGCTCAGCGTGGTTCGTTGCCCCGAGGGAAGCGGGAAGCCATGCTTTTTCCAGAAGCACATCGGAATGGGAGTTCCCAAAGGCATCACCAACGTCCCCGTCCCCAACAAAAAGAACGGCTCGGTCGAACAGTATCTGACGCTCAACTCGGTCGAAGGTCTTGTCGCCATGGCACAAATGGGCGTGCTCGAGATTCATCCATGGGGCTCAAGGAACAGCTCGCTCGAAAAACCCGACCAACTCATTTTCGACATGGACCCCGACGAAGCCATCGACTGGAAGACACTCGCCGCAACTGCAAAAGAATTCCGCTCCCGACTCGAAAAACTTGGTCTGCAGAGTTTTCTCAAGACCACCGGAGGCAAAGGCCTCCACGTTGTCGCCCCCATCAAGCCCGAGAACGAGTGGCCGATGATAAAAGACTTCGCGCATAACGTTGTGCTTGGAATGGAGCGCAAGAACCCAGGCCTCTACGTCACCAAAATGACGAAGGCTCTCCGCAAAAACCGCATCTACCTCGACTATCTTCGCAATGACCGAGGCTCGACCGCTATTGCACCGTATTCCAGCCGCGCGCGCTCCGGTGCACCTGTTGCCCTTCCGCTGCATTGGAAAGAGCTGAACGCCAAATCGCGGCCTGTCTTCCACGTCATGGATTTCGAAAGCTGGAAAGAACGTCTCGCGACTGATCCCTGGGCCGAAATGCCCAAGATGAAACAGCGTCTCTCCGCTAAGGCGATTCGCGACGCGCAATCCTGACGCAAGCCCCGCTAAAAATTTGGGCACACCTCGCAGGTGTGCCCATTCGTTATCCCGAGCGCCAGCTTACTCCGGCTTACCGGGCTGCCCAACAGCCTGCCCCACCGTTCCACTAGCGCTTCCGCTCGAACCACCTGTCTGGATATTGTGCTTCTGCGCGATCTGTTCAGCCATTTGCAAGTGCTGGCTGATGATCTGCGATCCCTGGTTCGCGGCATCCTTAATGCTCGTGTCGTTGCCGGAACTCGCTTCTTTCTTGAACTCCGAAGATCCTTCCTGTGATCCTGCACCATCGCCTTGATGTACGCCTTGTCGAATGCATCGCCGGACAGGCTGTTCAGCTTAGTCTCCAAGGCCTTATCTTTCGCTGGAATCCCATCCGGTACGTTGATTCCCTCCTGCTGAGCGACCTGCTTCATTTGCTCGCCCATCTTGGTGTGGTCATCCACCATCTTCTGGCCGAACTGCTTCACGTCTTCGCTGTTGCCCTTCTGCATTGCAAGTTGCCCGAGCTTCACTTCCGCATTCCCACCTTCCAAAGCAGAATGAACGAACTTCTTATCCGACGCGCTTGCGGTCGTCGTATTTTGAGAAAAACCCAGTGGACACAGCAGCGCAACAGCGCTCAAAGCGCATGTCGATAGAAAATACCGATTTTGATTCATGGATGGACACCTCAGCGGCCGACTCTGTCGCCCGCGTTTCCCTGTTGATGCGAGCCTAGCAAGCCGAAGTTGTCTCCATGCGCGGACCGGGTCCATGCAACCTCCGCTATTGCCGCCACATCACACCGACAATTGAACGTTTGTTCCCGATTGGAGATTCAGCAATGCTCTGGACAATCTTTGTGATTCTGCTCGTGCTCTGGCTGCTGGGTTGGATAGGCTTCCATGCTCTCGGCGCCTACATCCACATCGTGCTGGTTCTTGCACTCATCGTGCTGTGCATCCAGCTCTTCTCAGGCCGCCGGGCTGTCTAAGCGCCGTCACCTGTTGAGTTCCGAAGTAGTACAACTCACGCTACGACACCTACAGGCGATGTAGAGGCGAGTGTCAATCGCCCCTGCTCCTTGATGAATCGCCATAGTAGCCGGTCTTGTGCCGGATATCGAAGGCATCCGGAGCGGCTCGAGGAATCGTCACCTCAATGCGATGAAACTCGCGACCGGGTTCCTGGTTCCGCGGATAGTACCCGATCATGTACTGTGTCCGAAGATCATCGCTCACGCGCTGGAATGCCTTTTCCAGGCCACCCTCGTAAGCATAGAAGCTCTTGCCTCCGGTCTGTTCTGCAAGAGTCATCATTGCGTGCTCACCTCCGATGTCGCGTCCAGCACTGGCCTCAATCGGCACGTCGATAATCGAGTAAATCATCACTTCATTGCGCAACGCCTGCTCCTGCGCATCGTCGTACGTGGAGCCTTTCACCGTATCCCCTCCATCAGACACGAGAACGAGAACCTTGCGCCCTTCGCGTTTGCCAAGCCCTTTGGAACCGACGTAAATGGCGTCGTACAGCGCCGTACCGCCGGCGCCACGCATATGATCAAGGCCACGATCGAGCTGGGCGACATTGCTCGTAAAGCCCGCAAGTTCCTCGACGTACGTATTGAACTGAATGACACTCATCCGATCCTGGGGTCGCATCAGCGCATGCACGAACTTCTTCGCAGCCTGTTGCTCAATCCCTCGATCCTTGTACGTGCTGGAACTCGTATCGATGGCCAGCGTCAGGTTCAGAGGCATCTCCGACTGGCGTTCAAAAACTGCGATCTTTTGCGGTCGCCCGTCCTCGAATATTTTGAAGTCATCCTGCGTCAGACTGCCCACAATTGCCCCGCTCTTATCCGTCACGTTCACGAATATGCTCACGAGTTTCACATCAAGGCGAAGAGGCTTGTCTTCTTCCTGGGCGGGTAAACGCACGCTGAGAACAGCGGAAAGTCCAGCAAGCACTCCACAGGCTAACGCGAGATTACGCCGCAGGCCCATCTACGCCCTCCACTGCATAACCCGGCGGAAAGGCCTCGCCGTCCGCCCACACAGCACCATCGACGAATGTCTCTTTCTTCCAGATCGGCACCGTCTTTTTGAGCGTGTCGATCAGCCAGCGGCTAGCCTCATACGCCTGTGCCCGATGTGCCGAAGCAACAATGATCAGTACGCTTGTCTCCCCAATTTGAAGACGCCCTAATCGATGAACGACGCTGACATGTCGAATACCGAAGCGCTCGATTGCCTCGGCCGCCAGTCCGCTCATCTGCTTCGTCGCCATATCTTCGTAGGCTTCGTAGTCAAGGTAGAGCGTCTGCCGCCCACGCGAGTTGTTGCGCACAATCCCATCGAACACAACAACAGCCCCGTCGCCACCCTGCTTCGCTGCCACAATCAGACCATCTGCATCGATTACCTCTCGCGTCAGCCGAACAACGTTCGCATTTTGCGAGTGTTGCAAATCACGACCGCCTGAAACGGGCGGCAGCAGCCCAACCTCGTCGTCGTCCAGCAACACGCGGGTGCGTTCGGCATATTCGGCGTTCACGCTAACAGCAATGCCAAGCAATTCCAGAACCGGCGCATGAACTCCAAGCCGCCCCAGCAGGTCGGCAACCGTGGATCCATGGGGTAGGTCGAACGCGAACGGGTCCGCGCCCAATGATTCCTTGAGAACACCGAAGGGAAGGATCCGCACATGCATCTCAAACAAAGAATACCGCCTCGGGAGTTAGACGCGGGAGCCCGGCAGGTAGTGCCACTTGCCAGATTGTGAATCGGTTGCGATGCGGACACGCGCAGCACCTGGAACACTTCACACCAAAAGAAAGGCCAGCGGGGTTCGCTGGCCTTCGACTTTCCTCACCATATCTACGCTGCAGCCGAAGCCTCTCTCTCTGATACCATCGGGGAGACTTCCGGCTTCGCATTCAGCAGTGGCAGAGCGACAGCCAACACATCTTCAATGCGGCTCGCATAGTGGATCGAAACGCCGTCGATCATATCGGGTGTCAGGTCTTCTTCCACGTCCTGCCGATTCTCCGCCGGCAGAATAATAGTCTGCACTCCGGCACGTCGTGCAGCCAGGAACTTCTCCTTGATGCCACCCACCGGCAACACATTGCCGCTGAGCGTGATCTCGCCTGTCATTGCGGTTAACGGACGCACAGGGAGATCGGTCAGCAGTGATGCCAGCACTGTCGCCATGGTGACACCGGCCGAAGGACCATCCTTCGGAATAGCGCCCGCCGGGACGTGGATATGTAAATCCAGCTCCTTGTTGAAGTCCTCCGGCAGGTTCAGCATCGCCGAATTCGACCGCACCCACGTAAGGGCCGCTTGCATCGACTCCTGCATTACCTCGCCTATCTGCCCCGTCATGGTAAAGCCGCCTTTGCCCTTCATCTTGTTCGCTTCAATAAAGAGAATGTCGCCTCCAGCAGGAGTCCATGCCAAACCGACGGCCACACCAGGACGCTTCACACGCTCGGCGATCTCGGTATCGACTCGTACCTGTATGTTGCCCAGGAACTCCTTCAAAAGATCCTTATCGACACCAATCTTCTCGTTCTTGCCTTCAACCACACGGCGAGCCTCTTTGCGGCAAACCGTTCCAATCACCTGCTCCAGTTTGCGGACGCCCGCCTCTCGCGTGTAATGACGGATCAGATGGCGCACTGAAGGCTCAGGAAATTCAATCTGCTCCGGCGTGATTCCGTTCTCCTGGATCTGTCGCGGAATCAAATACCGGTTCGCAATATGAAGCTTCTCCTCCTCACTGTACCCCTGCAGCGGAATGATCTCCATTCTGTCAACCAGGGGGGGCGGAATTGGATCGAGCATGTTAGCCGTGCAGATAAACAGCACCTTCGACAAATCGAAGGGCACGTCGAGATAGTTGTCCCGGAATGTGTTGTTTTGCGCCGGGTCCAGCGTCTCCAGCAAGGCTGATGCGGGATCTCCGCGGAAGTCGCGTCCGAGCTTGTCAACCTCGTCCAGCATGATCACAGGATCGTTTGTCTCCGCCCTGCGGATGCTCTGAATGATTTGGCCTGGCAGAGCTCCGATATACGTACGCCGGTGACCGCGAATCTCCGCTTCATCGTGCATGCCGCCGAGTGAGACTCGCTGGAATTTCCGGCCAAGCGCCCGCGCAATCGACTTCCCGAGACTGGTTTTGCCGACGCCCGGAGGTCCAACGAAGCACAAGATCGGTCCCTTCATGTCGGGCTTCAGTTCCAGCACCGACAGGTAGTCGAGAATGCGATCCTTCACCTTCTTCAGGCCATAGTGATCCTCGTCGAGGATGTCCCGGGCCTTTCCAATATCCACCTTAGTGCCCGAACTTTTCGCCCAGGGCAGAACCGCCAACCACTCGATGTAATTGCGCGTGAGCGAATAATCTGCTGCCATCGGAGACATGCGTCCAAGGCGTGACAGCTCCTTCATGGCCTCTTTCTTCACATCTTCCGGCATGCCGGCTTCTTCAATCTTTTTGCGTAGATCCTCGACCTCGCGCTGGCCCTCGTCCTGCTCCCCGAGCTCCTTTTGAATCGCCTTCATCTGCTCGCGAAGGTAGTAGTCACGTTGTGACTGCTGGACCTGATCCTGCACCTCGCTCTGGATTTTCGTCCGAAGCTGCTGGACTTCGATCTCCTTGGCAAGATGCTTGGTGAGCAGTTCAAGCCGGGCTGGAACGCTTGAATTCTCTAGCAGCGCCTGCTTGTCGTCTGTCGTGAGAAACGGCAATGACGAAGCCACAAAGTCCACGAGCCGGCTGGGATCCTCGATATTTCCGGCAATGGTCCTCAATTCGTCCGACAAAGTGGCCGATTCTGAGACAATCTGCTGAAACTGCCCAACTACGTTACGCACTAGCGCCTCGATCGCGGGCGTCGAGGCCGGTTCTGCATCTTCAACGGTCTCCACCTCAGCGATCATGAAAGGCTCAGTCTGCACATAGCGCAGGAGGCGGACTCGTTCAACACCTTCCGTGAAGACGAATCGGCTCTGGTTAGGCATGCGCACCACTTTGTGAACCGTGGCTAACGTGCCTATAGTGTGCAGGTCAGCGGGCTTTGGAGAGTCCAGGCGCGGGTCAAGTTGAGCGGTAACCACAATTGAACGTTCATCCCCGAGCGACTCAATCAGCTGAATCGAGCTCTCGCGACCAACTGTAAGCGGAAGAACGGCATGTGGGAATAAAACGGTATCGCGTACCGGTAGAACAGGTATTCGCCTGGCTCCGGATAAACTCTTGTGCGGATTTTCAGGCGGCAGTATGGAAGGCTGACTTGGCATTGAGTGTCCTCTTATCAACTTTCCTTATTAGACAACACAGAGCATTAAAAGTTTCAAGAATCCCTCCCCCGAAAACTTCTTCCGCTCTGCTCTGTCCGGTTCTACGATGCTTCTCTCACTCGAGTTCCGGCCATCCAAAAGCTTGAGCCGCGCTCCGAGCATACGCGGCTCAACTGGATTATCGACTTGGCTGCGAAAGACCTGAGTCTCTGCATGGGTCCACCATTTTAACGGCGGGTTCGTTCTCGCCTACGAATCCCCTTTTTTGATCGCGGATTCGATGCGTTCCCAGAGATCATCTTCGGGCTGCTGATCCGGGAAAAGCTGCTTTGCGGCGTCAGCAATCGTCTGAAGATCCTGGTAAAGCCGACGGCAATTGTCGCATTCCCTGATGTGGGGGTGGTTGCCCACGTCCGCCCCGGAACCGACAAGCTCCGCAAGCTGACTCTGGAACTCTTCGCAGCTCATCGACTTTGGATCGATGGTCATCGCCGTCCCCCTTTGCGAAGCGATTGACGCAAAGCATCGCGCAGCTTCAGCCTAGCCTTGTGAAGCTGCGATTTGCTGTTGCCCACAGAACAATCAAGCATCGATGCTATCTCATTATGCTCAAAGCCCTCCACGTCGTGAAGGACAAAGATGAGCCGGTAACCTGCTGGTAAGGCGGCAACCGCCCGTTCCAGCGCGAGTCGATCAATTGAACCCGTAAGCGACAAATCCGGGGCCCCAAAACTCCGACCTGGACCGTCGTCATAGGACGGCTCCATGGCCTCGTCGAGAGACATCAACGGAAGACCCTTCTTGCGCAGATGCATCAGCACTACATTGATCGCCAGCCGGTGCAGCCATGTTGAGAACGCCGAATCGCCCCGAAAGGTTGCGATTTTACGGTGAAGTTGAAGAAACGCCTCCTGCGTCAAATCTTCAGCCTCCGCTACGTTGCCCACCATGCGGAGGCAGAGGGAGTAAATCCGTCGTTTGTGAAGGCCATAGAGATGTGCAAACGCGTGATGGTCACCAGCCTGTGCACGGGCCAGAATCTCTGCGTCGGGAGACAATGGGATTGGCGGCTTGGCAACCTCTACAGCAGGACCCTGGAGTTGATCCGCATTGTCTTCCTGAACTGTCGGTGCGGCGGACGCTTCGCTGGTCTGCTTGGGAAACCTGGTACGTGGCATGCGCTTCCTTTGAGGGGGATTATCGGTAGTAGTAAGAATCGACTGATGCTGCGCCAAGCTTCTTTCCTCGTTAGTATAAGGTGCAGCGTTCAGAATTTTGAGCTGCGGCGAGAAGGACCGATTAGGCTCTCAAGTTAATTGATTAGATGCAATCAGATGCCCTGGCGTGATCTAGTACGGGCAAAATTCTGGGGAGATAGAGTGCGTAAGACAATGCCGGCATGGCAGCGCGGCTTAAGACTGAAACGGGGAGTTTTGTTCACTGTTTTTCTCCTTCTCGCATGCCCTCTGATCAGTCCTGCCCAGGCCGTAAAGACCGGTTCAACCTCACATTTCGATGGGAAATCAGCGATCGCCGCTCTAACTGGCTCTCATTACAATGGCTCAGCGACTGAACCAGATCGGTTAACCGGATGGATCGGACGCCCGGTGCGCGGCATTGCATTCGAAGGCGTAGCGCCGGCCCGTCTTGAAAAGCTGCCCAGCCATCTCCCGCAGCAAGTCGGCACAGCGCTTGATCGGGACAAGATCGCCGAATCTCTGCGACAACTTTTTGCCACCGGGCTCTTCGATACCATCGAGGCCGAAGCTTCTCAGGAAGGCGACGGCGTCAGAATCGTGTTCAAGGGCGCCCCCCGGGACTTCATTGGAGTCGTAACCGTAACTGGCGCCAAGGGCGCGACTATAAATGCTCAGCTCGTTGCAGCAAGCCGACTGAATCCGGGAACTCGCTTCTCTGAAACTCGACTTGCAGCAGCTCAGCTACGCATGCGCCAGGCTCTCGCGGATAACGGCTTCAACGCACCCATAATTACATATACCCTGGCGCGCCACAATGAAGAGCAGCTCGTTGATATTGCGTTCCAAGTGGTCTCCGGCGTGCAGGCCCGAGTCGGCGAGGTCTCCGTCGAGGGTGATTCGGGCATGACTCTGGACCAGTTCAGACACGCCGCTCATCTTCGCGCCGGCAGAAAAGTCGACCACGACACCAGCAACCGCGCGCTTGCCAGCATTCTCAAGCACTACCAGAAGCAGGATCGGCTCGAAGCCGACGTCAAGCTGCAATCGCAGAAATATATGCCGGATGCGAAGAAATCAAATTACAGTTTCTCTGCCAACCGCGGCCCTGTGGTGAACGTGAGCATTGAAGGAGCCAAACTAAGTTCTGACCGCCTCAAGCGGCTGGTCCCTGTTTTCGAGGAAGGTACCGTGGACGAGGACCTGCTCAACGAAGGCAACCGCAGACTGCGCGACTATTTCCAGCGAATCGGGTACTTCGACGTGAAGGTGGATCACCTCGTCCGCAATCGCGAAGGAGTCAGCGCTGTGAACATTACATACACTGTCTCCCTGGGCTCGCGACGCCGCGTCGAGCACGTCTCAGTTGCTGGCAATCACTACTTCGACTCAGGTACTCTTCAGCAATTGCTCAGCGTGCGCGCCGCAGACTACCTCGACCGACACGGCACATACAGCCAAGCGCTCCTGACTGCTGACATCGCTGCATTGGAATCCGTCTACCACAACAACGGCTTTTCCAAGGTGAAGATCACTCCTGAAACACTCAGCGGACAGGACGCATCTCCTCCGAACGGCGAGCATGCACCTCAAAAGTCGACCGAACCGCTTTCCGTCATCTACCACATCGACGAAGGTCAGCAGCAGCATGTCGCTGAGCTCCACCTCGACGGAGTCGTCAAGGGAGATAGCAGCAAACTGCTGGCACTCATGAACACCGCACCCGGGCAGTTGTTCTCACCCCAGAATCTGGCGGGAGATCGCGACGCGCTTCTCACCGACTACCTGGGCCGCGGTTTCGACCAAGTGCAGGTTGAAGTTGAAAATCAAACAGAGAGTACGGACGCAACCAAGGTCGATGTCACCTTCCACATTCACGAAGGTCAGCAGGTATTCGTTCGCAAGGTGCTCCTCTCGGGCCTTCATTACACTCGGCCAGACACCGTCGCCAAAGCCATTTCGCTCCACCCCGGCGATCCATTGAGCCAGACCGCCCTAGCTGATATTCAGCGCAACATGTACGAATTTGCCCTCTTCAATGAAGTAAATACAGCCATTCAAAACCCAAACGGCGATGAGCACTATAAGACCGTTCTCGTTCAGACCACCGAGGCGCGTCGCTGGACCCTGACCTACGGTCTCGGATTCGAGGCCCAGACCGGTACACCGCAGAACAACTGCGCTGGACTGCAGAAACGCGGAGAAGCTTGTTCCCCCAACGGCCGTCCGGGAGTCAGCCCTCGAGTGCTGCTCGATGTCACGCGTAACAATCTCTTTGGCCGCGATCAGTCGGCTTCCATACGCAGCACCTATGGACTCCTCGAGCAGAATGTGAACCTGCTCTTTCAAAACCCGCACTTCCTGGGCGATCGCGACTTCGGATTTACCTTCTCAGGTGGCTACGCCAGCAGTCAGGACGTTTCTACCTATGTCGCCTCGAAGCTCGAAGCGGGTTTCCGATGGACTGAACACTTTTCCCAACCGAATCCATTCCTGTCCAGGGCAAACACCTTTGTTTATGGTTACGATTTCCGGCGCGTGAAAGTGACTGAAGAGAGTCTTCAGGTGTTTCCCGCCGAAATCGCTCCCCTTGCCGCCGCAGTTCGCGTCGCAGGCCCAGCGTTGACGTGGATCCGCGATACGCGCGACTCAGCCCTTGATTCTCACCGCGGAACCAACACCACCTTCCAGGACTTTCTCTCGAACCGCAAGCTTGGATCAGAGGCACAGTTCAACCGGCTCGATCTTTCCAATGCCAGTTACTACGGATTTGGCAAGAATCGTTTTGTCCTCGCGCGCAACACGCGTTATGGACAAGAGCGCGCCTACGGTCCGCCTTCCGCTCTGCTGCTTCCCCTGCCCGAGCGCCTGTATGCCGGCGGCTCTACATCGCACCGCGGATTCGGTATCAATGGTGCAGGTCCGCGCGATCCTGAAACCGGCTTCCCAATCGGCGGCGCCGGAGCACTGGTGAACAGCACCGAACTTCGCCTCCCTCCGCCGATGCTTCCCTTCTTTGGAGATACGCTCAGCTTCGTGCTCTTTCATGACATGGGAAATGTCTTCACCAATGCCACCGATGCCTGGCGAAGCATTGCGCGCGTCCAGCAGCCTGATAGAGACCTCTGCAAAGTATTGACGCCGGGAACTGCGGCGAACCCTCCAGTCCCAACAGGACCATCCACCTCAACCGGCCCCCAGGGAGACTGCAGTTTCAACTACTTCTCTCACGCCGCCGGCCTTGGACTGCGCTACCACACCCCGGTCGGGCCTATTCGACTCGACTTCAGCTACAACCTCAATCCCCCGATCTACCCCGTGAATGTGGACTACGCCCTGCCAGATCCGTACTCCAATCCCCACGTCGGTGAGGCTCAGCATTTCAACATCTTTTTCAGTCTTGGACAGACCTTCTGATGTCAACAGAGCGCAAAATCCGGATCGCGTTTGGCCCGCTCCAAGCGACGAGTATCGCAGTCCTTTGGGTCTGTGTTCTTTCCGCGTCTTCTCAGACGACCCCGTCCGGATTAAGTTCTGCCCCTGTCACAATTGGCCAAGGCACCATCACAATCGATCGTGTGATTGCCGTCGTAAATCGCCAGGTGATCCTACAAAGCGATTTAGAAGACGAGATTCAACTCTCCGTCCTGGATCCAACCGCGGCTGGAAATACCAGAGACACCAGGCAACAAGCACTCGATCGCTTGATCAGCCGCACCCTGATTCAGCAGCAAATCCAGCAGGAAAAAATTCCTGCCGCCGAACCCACGGCAGCTGAAGTTGCTGACCGACTCACGCAATTGCGAACTGGTCTCCCAGCCTGCATTCGCTCAGACTGCGCTTCGGATGCAGGTTGGAACGCTTTCCTTGCGCATCACGAACTATCGCCGATGCGGGTCGAAAAATATCTCCGCAATCGCCTCCAAATCCTCAGCTTCATCGAACTGCGATTCCGAGAGGGAATCCGTATTACGCCGGAAGAAATTGAAACCTACTACCGCGAGACGCTCCTGCCGCAATATCCTTCCGGCCAGACACCTCCGCCCTTGCAGCAGGTGTCAGCGCGAATCGAAGAGATTCTCCTCCAGCAGCGCGTAAATGCCTTGTTCGACACATGGCTTTCCAATCTCCGGAGCCAGGGACAGATCCAGGTGCTCGACACCACCCTCGAACGGCCTTCAGCCCACGCCGACGAAGGAGCGCCAAAAGAATGAGCCAGACAGGCCAGATTCCGCCGGCTCAGGAGCTTCCCGAGATGAGCCCCCTTCCGTCGCCCGTCTCCCGACGACGATACCTTCGCCACGTCTTATGGGGAGGATCGGGCCTGGCTCTCCTGCTCATCGCCGGTCTCATTGGGCTATATTTCTGGGCCAGTTCGTCAACCTTCGAAAACATCATTCGCAAGCGTCTGATCGCGCGGATCGAAGCCGGAACCGGAGGACGCGCAGAGATCCATGGTTTCCATTGGAGCCTCTCCAAAGTCGAAGTCGACGTCGACGGAATAATCCTTCACGGCCGCGAAGCGCAGGGCGAAACTCCCTATGCACAAGTCGCTTCTCTCCACGTTGCAATCAACATTCTCGACTTCTGGAGTCCTCGTGTTCTCCTACGCGACCTCGAAATAGCGCGGCCGCAGATTCACATCATCGTCTACCCAGACGGAACAACCAATCAGCCGCAGCCCAATCGGAATATCTCAGCGAATCCAATCAATACGATATTCGATTTACAGGCCGGCCACGTCGGAGTCGTGCACGGCGTCTTCGATTACGACAATCGCGCTGATCAGGTGGACGATTTCCAGGATCGGCATATCCCATTGGATTTCGGGGCTGACGATGTCTCGCTCGTCATGAAGTATCTCTCCAGCAACGGAGTCAAACCCGAGAGCTATCATCTCGACGCAAGCGTACGTGACCTTCACCTCGCGCGAGGACCGGCGCGCCATCCGGAGGCTCCTCCCGTCGAGGGTTACATCCGGGCGTCGGCGGACCTGACCCGCACCGCCGTTTATCTGCAATCAGTGCAAGTCACCGCCCATAGCAAAGGCTCCAGAGACCGGCAATTGAACATCACGGGCGAGCTACAGGACTTTACCCGCCCGCACTGGAAGGCGACAGCGCAGGGCGAACTCGATCTGAAGCTGATGGAGCCGGCCACTGGTTATCCCAATACACCGGAAGGCATAGCGCGTCTGAACCTAACCGCGCAGGGCCAGGATGGCGAATTCCGGATCGACGGCACTGTTCACGCCGACAATGCCTCCTATATCGGCACTGGTGTAGTCTCCCGCGGAGTGACACTCGACGCGCAGGTTCATGCTGACCCACTTCACCTGCAAATTACCAATGTCACAGCGCGCCTCGGACCCGGCGGGCAGCTTGAGGGCGATGTCCTGCTCGACCACTGGATCTCTCCATTGTCTAGCGCTCCAGTGATCGAAGCCGCTCCTCCCAAGCGTGAAAAGAAGGGTCGCAGTCACCAGAGCGCTGCAGTACCCGTGGTCCAAACCAAACCAGACAACCTCCTGCATACGAACGGGAAGGTGCACGCGTACTTCCGCCATCTCTCGCTCGACACAGTGCTGAGCATCGTGAGTTTGCCGCCATTTCAGCGGCTCGGGTTAAACGCTCTGTTGAACGGCCCTTCGACTGCCGAATGGAGCAACGGCGACGTAAATACGCTCGCAGTCTCCGCGAAGCTGAATCTGAGCCCCTCTTCAACTTCACTAGAAGGAGAAGTTCCAACCAGCGGCGCAGTTGAGGGCACGTATCTGCAAAGGACCGGGGCTGTCGACCTGCGGACTCTTGATGTTGTTCTCCCCTCCAGCCACTTGACCGCGCGCGGACGGCTCGGAGCGTACCCAATGACCAGTCCGACTGGGATCACCGTCGATATCCAATCGCATAATCTGGGTGAGTTCGATACCCTCTTTCGCGACCTCGGCCTCACTCGCGCTGGAAAGAGCGGGACCGCTGCGCTGCCGCTCTCATTGGGCGGTGAAGCTGTTTTCCGCGGCACATGGGCCGGCTCGCTGCTCGACCCTCACCTGGGAGGCACTTTCCAGGCAACAGATTTTTCCCTCGAAATTCCCGGACAAAGCGGCAAAGACGCTCGATCCGTTCATCTCGACTCAATCGATGCCACCGGCAGCTATTCCGCCGAAAAGATCGTTATTGATCACGGTCAACTCCATCATGGAGACGCGTCCGTGACCCTCGATGGCACTCTGACCGCGGTCGCCTCCACAGGGAAAAAGGCCGGAAATCCTCGCTTCGATTCAAATTCACTGCTCCACGCCAATGTCAGCGCAAGCAAAGCCAAGGCAGACGAAATCACTTCTCTCCTCGGCCGGACCGTCCCGGTCACAGGGACTGTAAGCGCGAGGCTCTTCGTCGATGGCCCCTTCTCAACGTTGAATGGAAACGGCTGGGTCCAATTGGAGAATGGCACAATATATGGCGAACCAGTGATGCGCGCCCGTGTCGACGGCAACATTGCTGGTGAAGTGCTTCAGCTCTCTTCCGCTTCACTGAGCAACGCCGCCGGCACAATCACCGGATCCGGTAGCTATGACATGCACTCGCAACACTTCACCGTCAACGCACACGCAACCAGTCTTGACATAGCGAAGATCGAACGACTGCGTCAGAACGCTACCAACGTTGCCGGAAACCTTGGATTCACACTCACCGGCTCCGGAACTTCAGACGACCCCAGGCTTGAAGTTCGCGCATCGCTCTCCGACTTGGCGCTGAGCGGTGAGCGCTTCGGCGCGCTCGAAATGATTGCCCGGACAGCCAACCAGTCCGCCACCTACGATGTAACTTCCCGCCTCGAGGGTGCCGAAGTTTCCGCTCACGGGCAAACCGCTTTGCGCGGAGATTACCAAACGCAGGCCACAATGAGTTTTTCGCACTTCGATGTGGGACTTTTGCTCGCTGCGGCACATGTAGGCGGTCTCACAGGCGAGTCCAATCTAGAGGGCACCATCGATCTGCACGGTCCGCTGGCGCACACTGACCAGATGCGGGGCGAAGCGCGCATCAAGGATCTCGCAGTTACCGTTTCGGGCGTACACCTTCGCAGTGACGGGGGCCTTCACGCCTCAATGGGAAATTCACTCATCAATCTCGACCCGTTGCACGTAACCGGCGAGCAGACCAACCTGCGCGTCCGGGCCTCCCTGAACCTCACTGGAAGGCGCCAGTTGGACCTCGCCGCGGACGGCTCCATCAACTTGAAACTCGCCGAAACCATCGATCCTGACCTGACCGCAAGCGGTAACACGACATTTCGCGTGGAGGCTCATGGTCCTCTTAACGATCCCGCACTAACCGGCCGCATCGATTTCGAAAATGCATCGCTTGCTCTGCAAGACCTGCCCAACAGTCTCAGTCAGCTTCACGGCACGCTCGAATTCAACCAGAACCGACTCGAAGTCAAGTCGCTTACTGCGATGAGCGGCGGCGGCCTGCTGAGTGTATCGGGGTACCTCGCTTACCAGCACGGTTTTTATGCCGATCTTGCGCTCAAGGGAAAATCAATTCGCATTCGCTATCCCCAGGGCGTCAGTTCCGCGGCCGACATTAACCTTCAGCTCCAGGGTCCCCAGAACAACCTCCTTCTGAGCGGAAACGTAATGATCACACGTTTCACCATCAGCCCGGAGCTAGACATCGTCTCGCTCGCTACGCAGAGCGCCAAATCGCAATCACTCCCTCCAGCCAACGCACCATCCAACCACATCCGCCTCGATGTGCGCATCCAATCCTCACCGCAGTTGAATTTTCAAAACGCCTACGCCAAGCTGGCCGGAGACGTTGACCTCCGCCTCCGCGGAACTCTTGCATCTCCCTCCCTTCTCGGTCGAATCTCCGTCACCGAGGGCAGCGCCACCATCGCCGGAACTCGCTACGAACTTCAGCGAGGCGAAATCACCTTCAACAATCCAGTTCGCATTCAGCCGGTCATCGACCTGAACGCAACCGCACGCGTAGAGGACTACGACATCAGCCTCGGACTGCACGGACCTCTCGGCCAGACCGTCGTCACCTACCGAAGCGACCCGCCGCTGGCGGAAGCTGACGTCCTCGCATTGCTGGCGCTCGGACGCACTCAGGATCAGCAGCGGCTCTACACAAGGCAGCAGGAACAGATCGCCGCCAACCCTGCCACCGACACCCTGCTCGGCGGCGCGTTGAACGCCACGGTCAGCAGCCGTGTTCAAAAGCTTTTCGGCGCCGGTTCGGTTAAGGTCGATCCCAACTACCTCGGCGTCTTGGGAAATTCCACCACTCGCATCACGGTGGAAGAACAGCTCGGAAAGAATCTCACCCTCACCTACGCCACCGACGTAGATACAACGGCACAACAGCTTTTGCAGGCTGAGATTGCAATCAACCGGCACGTGTCTCTGCTGATTGCGCGAGACGAATCGGGTGTCTTCTCCATGGTGATCAAAGCAACCCGCAGATTCCGTTAACTACTAGATGCGAACTCAGTATGAGCATTCGGAAGAAAAATGCTCATCACCGTTCCAGAGCTCTCGCCTTCTCGGCTGTGGAACCGCAGGAACCCGCCCCGCTGTTCGATCAGGGTTCTCGTTGCCCACAATCCTATCCCGGTACCGATCTCACTCTTTGTCGTGAAGAAGGGAACGAAAATCTTCTTTTGCACTTCCGGCGACATGCCGCTACCGTTATCCGCAAGCGTGATCCGCACGCCATCTGCGCGGTCTGCATCCCAGCGCCGGGAACCACGCGCTCGAATCCAGATCTTGCCGCCGCTCCTCGAAGCGTCTATGGCGTTGGTAAGCAGGTTCGAAAGTGCCTGGCGAAGTTCCCCCTGCCGTCCGAAAAGCTTCAGATCTGGCGTGACTGAGACCACGGCCTCAATCTGCTTGTAGGCAAGCTTCCGATCATAGACCACCAGTACATCCCGGATCAGATCGGCAACTGAGATCCAGCGATCGTTCGACGTTCCTCGGTAGAAACCGAGTGTCTGTTGCGCAATCTGCGATACCCGGGCAAGTTCGCGATCCGCAATCTCGAGATGCCGGCACACCTCTTCCGGCAAGCCCTTTGCCGTCATTGCAAGGTAAATGAAATTCGTTACGGCTTCCAGGGGGTTGTTAATCTCGTGAGCCATGGTAGCCGCGAGCCGGCCTGCAGCGGCCAGCTTTTCTGACTGGAATGCAAGCTGCTGTGCAGCTTTCAGCTCGGTCATGTCTCGCGAAACGGCCACGAGACGCTCAATGTTCCCCTTTTTGTCTAAAGCCGGACTTATCCGAACATCCCAGCTCTTTTTGATCCCACGTTTGGTAAACGAATCACCTTGAAAACAACCCACGCCCCCGTTACGCGCGGCTGAAAGTGCTTCCCGTGCGCGAGACCTGTCCTCATCTCTCCACAACCCTACCCACTCCTTGTCCAAAAACTCGCTTGGATCAGTGATCTCAAGCGTGCGTTGTCCCGAAGGGCTCATGTACTGAATGTGTCCATCCAGATCTAGCACCTTCACGCAATCCGCGGTGCTCTCAATGATGTTGCGAGTGAATTCCTCTGTGCGCCTCAGTTTCTCTTCCACCACCTTGCGGTGAGCTACTTCCTTCTCGCGTTCCTCTACAACCGAATCAACTGCCGACGCCTTCTGCTGCAAGGTACTAACCAGCCGGTCCCGCTCGCCCCGATCCTTGATTGACGTGTAACTCTCCGACGGGATTATCGCAGTATGCTCCGAACAGATTTTGCCGAACTTCTGAGCATACGTCTGCCGCGCAAAACTGCCGATAGGGTATGCACAAAGAAGGTTAACGATGTGCCGCTGCAGCAGGTCGTTCCATAGATGTTCAAGTTCAATCGCCGCCTCGTGGTTTCCATCCGCCCAGAGTATAGCCACCATTTCTCCGAACGCTGAGATCGTCCCGGAGCGATGCCGCACCATGCTCCTGGCTCGCTTCACGACAGGCTCGATTTCATCCTTGAACCTCTGAGGGTCAGGCCGCCCGCCAAGCATGATCCGGTCAAGCGTCTCGGCCGCGTCGAGAGAAATGTATCTTCCGTCGGCCGCGATACGGGAAGCATCGACCCTATTGCTACAAAGCTTCTCGTCGAGGATCTGGTGATGAGCCCTGGTAGCGATAACAATGCAAGCCCCACCGGCTCCAAGCGATGCTCCGACAAACTCACTTAAGCTCTCGATAAAAGCAGCATCGTCCTCGTAGAACTGCACTGCATGCGCCGGCACGGCGGGCCCCATAGCGTCAGAGTGGTAAGGTTGCTCGGTTTCTTGCCCGTATGTAAGACGATATAAAGACAAGATGCCTCCGCGCTCGGCTCCGGTGGCATCTCTCCTAGCTCACCAAACCCTCCACGTGTGATGCCCCGGTGAAAATGGCAGTTGTACGTTTACATTTCTCGCTCGGCCGGAGTTGCCTCTGTTTCAGAATTTTCGGCATCTCTGCTTCGGCATACCGAAATCTCCAGAGGGTGGATTTGACCCGATCCACGAAAGTTGACAACCCGATAACCTCTTCTCTGAATCTGTGTCTATACGGTTGCAGAGGTTCACCGATCAGTTGAATTGGGTCCAAATGAGGCTCATGCCAGGAGGAAGGCCCCCGCCTTGGAATTGACCGATGATCTCGCAGCAAGAGAGGACAATATTTATGGCAAGAACAATTTGCATCTCCCCAACCACCCTTCTAGCGGTGGCACTTACCGCCGGTGCCTTTTGCTTTCCGCGGGCTGCAACTGCGGCTACCACGACTTTCATGGCAGCTGATCAGCATGATGGCGACAATGATGCCCAAGGTAGGCTGAAAAAATCGCAGTTCAAAGACGTAAAGGTTTCAGTCGATAACAATGGCATCGCAACCTTAACCGGAAACGTTGGCTTATACGAATACAAGAAAGACGCGGCAAACCGGGTGCGTAAGGCAAAGGGAGTCTCTGCGGTACGCAATGAGATTCAGGTTTCTGGCCCTTCGACCTCCGATGACGAACTTAAAAAGAAATTGGGCGAGAAGCTCACGTATGACCGCGTCGGTTATGGCAATGCCTTCAATTCCATTACGCTTGGCGTTGAGAATGGCGTCGTCACCCTGGGTGGTCACGCCAGAACCGACGTTGACAAAGACTCGGCCCTGGCACTCGTTTCCACTTACCCGGGCGTAAAAGATGTAGTCGATGACATCGAGGTCGATCCAACCTCGATCATGGACGACCAGACCCGTATGGCCGTCGCGCGATCGGTCTACGGATACTCCACTCTGAATAAGTACGCAATCGATCCAGCGAAGCCTATCCGCATCTCCGTTCAAAACGGTCATGTCGAGCTCTACGGCGTTGTAGATTCCAAGGCGGACAAAGACGCCGCTTACCTCCGGGCCAACAGTGTGCCTGGAGTATTCAGCGTCAAGAATTACCTCCAGGTTGCAGGTCAACCAAGCGAATCCGAGAAACCCCGATAAAGACTCTCACCGTGGGTCAGACAAACCTGCCTGACCCACGATGCAGTGGCCGCCCCTGCCCCTCCCCATCGGCCTCTGATCACCGACATGGTTTCTGTTCTGATAACTCTCCATGGCGTCAGCATTTTTTGAAATGGACTCTCGCCGGTCGGCCATGCGACATTTACAGAACTGTAATCATTCAAAGCTTCCCGTTCCTTACACTTGATTTCGCTATGTTGAACGATGGCCCTTTGACAATCGAACGCGGAGACGGCAAAAGATCCGGAACGCGTGTATTCCGCTTGAGCGGCCCTCTAACCTTGCGGAACCTGTTCGAGTTGCAGGCCGAACTCCGCAAATCAGCACTGCCGCCGCTGACCATCCTCGACCTCAGCGCAGTACCCTACATGGACTCAGCCGGCATGGGTCTGGTCATGAACCATTACGTTCGCTGCCAAACCAATGGCACCAAGCTGGTAGTCTCCGGAGCCAACAATCGCGTGATGGATTTGTTCAAGGTCACGAAGGTGGATACAGTCCTTCCACTCGTCACCAACATTGAAGCCGCCGAAGCCTAGCACTGACATTCGCCTCCCCTCTGGCAGAAACAAGCCGACCGTCCATTACACTGGGTGATGGAACTCAGCGCGATGGGGCTTTTTGTCAAAATCCGCACCACCCTGGAAATGATCAAGTGGGAACACTCGATCTTTGCCCTGCCCTTCGCCCTCACGGCGGTGCTTCTCGCCACCGGCGGAGTTCCCGGCTGGCGCACCCTCGGCTTGATCCTTCTTGCGATGATCACGGCTCGTTCCTGTGCCATGGCCTTCAATCGCTGGGCCGACGCCGATCTTGACGCAGCCAACCCACGGACGCAAAATCGTGCCATCCCCGCCGGCCTTCTAACTCGCGAGTTCGTCCTCGGCTTCACGATCCTGATGGGCATCGGATTCCTCGTCGCCGCCGCAGAATTGAACCGGCTGACCCTCTATCTCGCCCCGTTCGTTCTGATCGTGCTGCTGGGCTACAGCTACATGAAGCGCCTTAGCCGCTGGTCGCATCTCGTGCTCGGTCTAGCCCTCGGTTTGGCGCCGTCGGCAGCTTGGATTGCGGTGCGCGGCAGCCTCGATCCCCGTATCCTCGTTCTCACCGCAGCCGTTATGCTCTGGGTCGGCGGCTTTGACGTCCTCTATGCCTGCCAGGACTTCGAGCACGACCGCGAAGTCGGCTTGCACAGCATCCCCCAGTCGCTCGGCATCCCGGCAGCCTTCCTGGTCGCCCGGCTTATGCACGCTGCCATGCTGGTCCTGCTTATCGCCTTCGGCTACCTTTTTCACTTCGGCATCGCAGGCTGGCTCGGCATCGGTGCGGCAGCGATGCTCCTTGTCTATGAACACGCAATCGTCTCTCCCAAGGACATGCGCCGCCTCAATGCTGCTTTCTTCACCATGAATGGCGTAATCGCCACAGTGTTTCTGATATTCGTTGCAGCCGACGTCTGGCTGAAGAGATAGAAGCGTCATGCCCCGCGCACCCACGCGGAGAAAGTCGTTCGAAATGAGAATCGCCATCCAGGGAGAGCCCGGTTCATTCAGTCACGAGGCTGCACTCTGCCTCGTTGCAGATGCGGTAATCGCCCCTTGCGCTCTTTCTGCCGACGTCTTCAAAGAGCTGGTTGAGGAATCAGTCGACGCAGCCGTCATCCCCATCGAAAACAGCCTCGCCGGTTCAGTGCTGGAGCACTTCGATCTCCTACTCCAGCATGACGTCAGGGTGGTGCGCGAATGCCTCCTGCGAATCCGTCACAATCTCATCGCCATCTCCGGCACGATGATTGGAGACATTGATCGCGTTTTCTCTCATCCCGTAGCCCTGGCTCAGTGCCGCAGATTCCTCGCCGAGCATCCCAGAATGGAGTCCTTCGCCTTCTACGACACCGCCGGCAGTGTCAAGCAACTCGTAGAGTTGCGTGACAAGCACGCCGGCGCAATCGCCAGCGAAGCCGCGGCACATTACTACGGCGCAGAGATCCTGCGCTCCGGCATCGAGGACAACCCCGAAAACTACACACGCTTCTTCCTCGTCCAGCGTTCGCCAGATGTCATCACCGATTCCGATGCCAACAAAATCAGCCTTGCATTTTCGGTCGAGAACCGTCCCGGCTCGCTCGTCGCCGCCCTGAGCGAGCTTTCCGCAATGCACACAAATCTAAGCAAGATCGAGTCCCGCCCTGTCCACGGCAAACCATGGGAGTATGTCTTCTACGTCGATTGCCAGCTACAGTCTGCGACAGAAGGCTCTCGTGCCATCGAGGTCCTGCAACCTCACTGCGCCATGGTCAAGGAACTCGGCAGATACCATGAAGCTCAGAAGCCCGACAGCCTGGACTGAGGTTGCCCCCGGCAAAGCCACATTACGGTCCAATTCGCAGCCAAAAATACACCGGGGATGGCCAAAGCCATCCCCGCCGTTTGTTACTCCCTACCCTGCTCTCTAGAAGTGATACGCCACGCCAACAGTGGGGTAGTAGATGTTGTACCACTTGTTCGTCGATAGATTGATCTGGTTCGTGCTGGAGCCCTGACCGAAATTTGGAACCTTCGTGACAAACCCACGGAACTCCGCGCGAATATCGAAACTCGGGCTGATCTCGTAAGCAACACCTGCACCATAAAGACCACCAATTGACGTCTGCTGCTTTACGTCCAATGACGTGGTGTGAGAGTTGCGGATGGGGAGAAAGATAAGCGCTCCCGGTCCAGCCTCCACAAAGGGATTGAATTTGCGGAACGTAAAGCTGCGCACATAAGCGGCGGACATTTCCTGCGTCCGAACCAGCACCTTCACGGTATTTGTATTTCCAGAAATAAACCGCATTGTGTTCTGGTAGGTAATTCCGTAGTTCGCTTCTAGAGCACTGTTCGGCGTAAGCATGAACCGATAGCTCAGCAACGCGCCATACGCTGCATTTGAATGCACTTGCACGTCTGTCGATGAAGCAACAAAGGGCTCAACCAGGGCTGACCCACTCAGGCTGATATCCTGCCGGCTCTCCTGAGCGCGACCCGCTGCTACGCACACGGCCAGCAGTAAGGCAATAAGGGCAATTTTCTTCATTCGGTCTTGAACCTCTTGACTGCTCAACCGTCCGGCTGGCAACCAGGTTGTTGATTCCGGTGCTCCACTTGGTGCTGAGCCCGCTCTATCCATTGTAAATGGCCAGAACGGCTTAGCCTCGATCCGGGGTGTCGCTGAATGATCTGAATCAATAGACGCAATAGCCCTGAAATCGGCACTCGCCGGATCGCACAGTTGCGAACGCTTACCCGGCGCGCTCCACGTGATAGAAATACGGTGGCCCCTCCCTCTCCGCCATCGAGCGCACCGTCCGCAGAAACGCCCGCGCCGCATACGACAACGTCGATTGCCTCCGGTGAACCAGCCGCAGTACCCGCTTGAACTCCAGTTCATCCACGGTCACGCGAACCAGCTCTCCCGCCGCCAGCTCATGCGCAATCGTCAGGTGCGGCACCAGAGCCACCCCATTCCCCATCGCCACAAACCGCTTGATGGCCTCGATCGTCGGCAGGTCGATTCCCATGTTCAACGGCGTCCGATGCCGCTGGAAAGCCTCGATCACCTTCCGCCGCAGCGGCGAAGCCACATTGTGCGCGATAAAGTTCTCCTTGCCCAGATCCGCAATCGACACCCGTGCCGCTCGCGCCAGCCGGTGCTCGGGGCTCACGATAAACGCCAGGCTGTCGTTATAAACAGCAACGGTCTTGAACCGCTCCGGATCCAGCCGGAACGAGGTCACGCCAATCTCAAAGGTCCTGAGGCTCAGTTCCTCTGCGATCCGGCTCGCCAGCATGCGATGCACCGACACCCCAATTTCCGAGTACTCGCGCCGGAACTCATCCACCGCCTCCAGCAGGTACATGCAGGTGTACTCGTTTGCCGCCAGTTGCAGCCGCCCCCGCTCGAGGCTCTTCAGCTCGTCAAGCGCGCTCGAGGCCTCTCGCCTGAGGGCCAGCAGCCGTTGCGCATAGTCCCGCAGCAACTCACCCGATGCCGTCAGCGATCCATCCCGCGCCGCCCTATCAAACAGCGGCTCCCCAATCGCCGCCTCAAGCTTCCGAATCACCTGGCTGATCGCCGGCTGCGTCCGGTGCAGCCGCACCGCCGCCTTCGAAAAACTCCGCTCGTCCGCGACCGCCAGAAATGTTTCGAGTTGTGAAAGTTCCATTGCGCCTCCGCTCAAGTGGTCCGTGATCAGTGCCGAGTGGTCAGGCCTTCAGGTTCCTCAGCATCGCATCCAAACAGACGGATGGCGTGTAGTACTACCACCGCGGGTCCCAGTCTCCTGATCCCTGACCACTGGAGCTATAAGCAATTTTAATCGCTTACCCAAAAAGAATAACTTTGCCTTATATCCGGATGATCGGCGAAACTAGAGATGCTGGCAACGTCTTCCCCTGGCAGGCGTGACATATGACAAATAACCCCAATCACGTTTCCTTCTTCGACACCACTCTGCGCGATGGCGAGCAGTCTCCTGGCTGCAGCATGACAACGCAGGAAAAACTCACTATGGCCCACGCCCTTGAAGATCTGGGCGTAGACATCATCGAAGCCGGATTCGCCATGGCCTCCGAAGGTGATTTCGCCGCTATCGCCACCATCACGCAGGCAGTGCGCAAGCCGAAGATCGCCTCCCTTGCCCGTGCCAAGAACGAAGACATCGAGATCGCAGCCCGCGCCCTCCAGTTCGCTCAGCGCCCCCGCATCCACGTCTTCCTCGCGTCCAGCGACCTGCATCTCGAATACAAACTGAAGATGAGCCGCCAGCAGGCAGTGGACCAGGCCGCCGAATCCGTCCGGCTCGCCCGGACTTTCGTCGACGACGTCGAGTTCTCGCCCGAAGACGCGACCCGCTCAGACCGCGACTTCCTGATCGATATCGTCCGCACCGCCATCGAAGCAGGCGCTACCACCATCAACATGCCGGACACAGTCGGCTACACGACGCCCGAAGAATACGGCCAGATGTTCCGCGAAGTCCGCGAACGCATACCCGCCGTCGACGCCGAAGGCATCATCCTTTCTTCGCATTGCCACGACGACCTCGGCCTTGCGGCCGCCAACTCGCTTGCCGCAATCCAGGCGGGAGCCCGCCAAGTCGAGTGCACCATCAACGGCATCGGCGAACGCGCCGGCAATGCAGCCCTCGAAGAGATCGCGGCAGCGCTGCACGTGCGCTCCGAACGTTACGGCGTTACGACCAACATCAAGCTCGATCAACTCTACCCGGCAAGCCAGGTGCTCGGGCAGATCATCACATTTCGCCCCTCGCCCAACAAGGCGATCGTCGGGGCCAACGCCTTCGCGCACGAGTCAGGAATTCACCAGCACGGCATGCTCGCCAATCCGCTCTGCTACGAGATCATGACTCCGACGCTCGTCGGCGTCTCTCGCACCAATTTGGTCCTCGGCAAGCACTCCGGCCGCGCCGCGCTCCGCCATCGACTTGAGCAGCTTGGTTACACGCTCTCCCGCGAAGAGTTGCAGCAGACTTACTATCGCTTCGTCGCGCTTGCCGATCGCAAGAAGAACATTTACGACCAAGATCTGATCGGCATCCTCCCCGATCCCATCCGCGATCGCCGCAGCGAACCTGCTGTCGCTGAGCTGGACTAATTCGCACCCAACTACGAACTAAGAACTACGAACTGAGAACTGAACTGATGAACCTCAAGATACTTGTAACCGCCGGCGACGGCATCGGCCCCGAAGTCACCAACGAAGCTGTCGCAGTGCTGCGCGACGTCGCCGAACTCGGCGGCCACACCATCCAAATCGACGAAAAGCGCATCGGCGGCGTCGCCATCGTCAACGACGGAATGCCTCTGCCCAAAGACACCCTCGAAGCTGCCCTCGCCAGCGATGCAGTCCTCCTCGGCGCAGTCGGTGGAAATGAATTCAATTCCCTTCCTCCCGACAAGCGCCCAGAAGCCGGACTCCTCCAGATCCGCGCAGCCCTCGGCGGGTTCGCGAACCTTCGCCCCGCCTTTGCCTTCAAGGAACTCGCTGTTAATAGCCCGCTCCGCCCGGAAATCGTCGACGGCGCCGACATCCTCTTCGTCCGCGAACTCCTCGGCGGCCTCTACTTCGGCCAGCCCCGTGAGTGGAACCGTCAGAGCGGCGAAGCTCTGAACACCATGCGCTACAGCCGCAGCGAAGTCGCCCGCGTCGCCCACATCGCGTTTCAACTCGCGCAGAAGCGGCGCAAGAAACTCACCAGCGTCGACAAGGCGAACGTCCTGGAAGTGTCGCAACTCTGGCGCGCCACCGTGAATGAAGTCGCTGCCGAGTTCCCCGACGTCACCGTCGAACACCAGTACGTCGACGCCATGGCCATGCACCTGATGAACCAGCCGCGCAGCTACGACGTTGTCCTTACTGAGAACCTCTTCGGCGACATCCTTAGCGATGAATCCGCCGTTATCACCGGCTCCCTCGGCATGTTGCCCTCTGCTACGATCGGCGGCAAGGTCAATCTCTACGAACCGGTTCACGGCTCCGCGCCAGACATCGCAGGCAAAGGCCTGGCAAATCCGCTCGGCGCGATCCTTACTGGCGCGTTGATTCTGCGCCACTCCGCGGGCCTCGAAGCCGAAGCCGCCGCAATCGAAAGCTCAGTGCGCAAAGTCCTTGAACAGGGCTTCCGCACACCCGACCTTGCCCGCTCCAATCCGCAGGGCTTCACTGTCCTGTCGACCAAAGACATGGGCGCGAGGGTCCGCGAAACCGTCAAATCGCTTTTGGTCAGCGCCTAGAAATTTGTGCTGGTTCGCAAAGCAGAAAGCGCAATCGCGACCACTACACAACTGAGAACAGACAACTGAAAACTGAGAACTAACTTATGAGCACACCCAAAACACTCTTCCAAAAGGTCTGGGAACAGCACGTCGTCGTCGAACCCCAGGGCGAACCGACCCTGATCTACATCGACCTGCAACTGGTTCACGAGGTCACTTCCCCGCAGGCGTTTGAAGGCCTCCGCCTTGCCGGACGCAAAGTGCGCCGCCCCGACCGCACCATCGCCACCGTCGATCACAACGTTCCCACCACCATTGAAGGCCGCCTCAACATCGTCGACCAGATCGCTGCGAAGCAGATCTCCACGCTGCGGCAGAACTGCGCCGACTTCGGCGTTGAGCTCTACGACGTCGATTCGCGCGAGCAAGGCATCGTCCACGTCATCGGTCCCGAGCTTGGCATCACCAAGCCGGGCATGACGATCGTCTGCGGCGACTCGCACACGTCAACGCACGGCGCATTCGGCGCACTCGCATTCGGCATCGGCACCAGCGAAGTCGAACATGTTCTCGCCACGCAGACCTTGCCGCAATCGAAGCCGCAGACCTTCCGCATCTCCGTTGAAGGCAAGCTTCCGCAGGGCGTCACTGCCAAGGACATCATCCTCGCCATCATCGCCAAGATCGGCACTGACGGCGCTACCGGCTGCGTCATCGAATACGCCGGCTCCGCGGTCCGTTCGCTCTCGATGGAAGGCCGCATGACCATCTGCAATATGAGCATCGAAGCCGGAGCACGCGCCGGCATGATCGCTCCGGATGAAACCACCTTCGCCTACCTCAAGGGCCGCCGCTTCAGCCCGCAAGGTGCCGCCTGGGATCAGGCCGTCGCCGAATGGTCCAAGCTCCCCACCGACCCCGGCGCCAAATTCGACCGGGAACTCGTCATCGACGCCGCCACGCTCGTTCCCTACGTAAGCTGGGGAACAAGCCCCGGCATGGTCGCTCCGGTAACCTCGTCTGTTCCCGATCCCGCTGCCGCCGGCAACGAACTCGACCGCAAATCCTTCGAGCGCGCGCTCGAGTACATGGCACTCAAGCCCGGTACGCCGCTCGACAAGATCGCCGTCGATCGCGTCTTCATCGGCTCCTGCACCAACGGCCGCATCGAAGATCTTCGCGCCGCTGCCAAAATCGCCGCGGGCCACAAGGTCTCCACGCACGTGCACGCCATGGTCGTTCCCGGCTCGCAACTCGTCAAAGCCCAGGCCGAAAAAGAGGGCCTCGATCAGATATTCAAAGAAGCCGGCTTCGATTGGCGCGAGCCCGGCTGCTCCATGTGCCTCGGCATGAACCCCGACATTCTTTCTCCGGGAGAACGCTGCGCCTCCACCAGCAACCGCAACTTCGAAGGCCGCCAGGGACGCGGTGGTCGCACGCACCTCGTCTCCCCTGAAATGGCCGCAGCCGCTGCAATCGCCGGCCACTTCGTCGACATTCGCAACTGGGAAGTTCGTGATGAGGTGAATGCCTAATGGAACCCTTCAAGACTCTGACATCAACAGTCGCGCCTCTCGACCGCACCAACGTCGACACCGACCAGATCATCCCCAAGCAGTTCCTCAAGCGCATCGAGCGCACCGGCTACGGCGACTTCCTTTTTTTCGACTGGCGTCAGACGCCCGAAGGCAAGCCCGTCCCCGAGTTCGTCCTGAATGATCCGCGCTACAAGGACGCAAAGATCCTCATCGCCGGCAAGAACTTCGGCTGCGGCTCCAGCCGCGAACACGCCGCGTGGGCGCTCAGCGACTTCGGCTTCCGCGTCGTCATCGCTCCAACCTTCGCCGACATCTTCTTCTCCAACGCCGGCAAAAACGGCATCGTCCTCATCCGCCTCAGCGAAACCGATGTCGACACACTCCTCCGCAACGCCGAGACAATCCCCGGCTACAAACTCACCGTCTCACTTCAAGATCAAACCGTAACCGATGACGGCGGATTCAAGGCGACCTTCGAAGTTGACCCCTTCCGCAAATACTGCCTCCTCGAAGGCCTCGACGACATCGGCCTCACCCTCCGCCACGCCTCCGAGCTCGACAGATTCGAAAAACAACACGACAACGCCACTTGGCTACATGCCAAATAGAGAAGTTTGGGTGCCCCATCCATTTCGCGTCTTTTGCGAAATGGGTGGGAACGACAAAGACCGAAGGACAAGCTGATCTCTGACACTGATCTCTGATCACCGCGAGCAAAGCGAGCAAATGACCATCGAAGGCAAACGCCAAAGCATTCCGTTGACTGAGGGCCCGAGCCGCGCAGCTGCGCGCTCCTACTTACGCGGGTCCGGGTTCTCCAAAGACGATCTCCACAAGCCCATCATCGGCATCGCCAACACTTGGACCGAAATCGGCACCTGCAACGTCCATCTCCGGGAGATCGCCGAAGCCGTGAAAGAAGGCATTCGCGAAGCCGGCGGCACTCCCATGGAATTCAACACCGTCACCATCTCCGACGGCATCACCATGGGCACGCAGGGCATGAAGGCCTCGCTCGTCTCGCGCGAAGTCATCGCCGATTCCATCGAACTCGTCGCCCGTGGCAACCTCTTCGACGGCCTCGTCGGCATCGGCGGCTGCGACAAAAACATGCCCGGCATCATCATGGCGCTCTGCCGCCTCGACATCCCCGGCATGATGCTCTACGGCGGATCCATCGCCCCGGGCAAAGTGAACGGCATCGACATCACGATCCAAAACGTCTTTGAAGGCATCGGCTCTCACGCCGCCGGCAAAATCGATGACGCTCAGCTCGAAGCCCTCGAAGCCAATGCCTGTCCCGGCGCGGGCGCCTGCGGAGGCCAGTTCACAGCCAACACCATGGCGATGAGCGGCGAAATCCTCGGTATCTCGCCCATGCATCTCTCCGGTGTCCCTGCTACGGACAAGGACAAATTCGCAGCCTCTCGCAAAGCCGGCCGCATGATCATGGACGCAGTTCGCGCCAACCGCCGTCCCTCGCAGATCATCACCCGCAAATCTCTCGAGAACACCATCGCCAGCGTCGCTGCGAGCGGCGGCTCCACCAACGCGGTGCTTCATCTCATTGCCATCGCACGCGAAATAGGCCTCGACCTCTCCGTCGATGACTTCGACGCAATCTCGAAGAAGACGCCCTTCATCTGCGACCTCGTTCCCGCCGGCAAATACATGGCCTCGCACTTCCAGGCCGCAGGCGGATCGCGGCTCCTCGCCAAGCGCCTCATAGACGCAGGCCACGCCGACGGCTCCACTCTCACTATCAGCGGACGCACCCTCGCCCAAGAAGCTGCGCTCGCAACAGAAACTCCCGGCCAGGTCGTCATCAAGACTTTCCAACAACCGATCAAGCCCACCGGCGGCCTTGTCATCCTCAAGGGCAATCTTGCACCCGAAGGATGCGTGATGAAGATCGCCGCCGCCGATCGCTACGAACATCGCGGCCCCGCCCGCGTCTTCGACTGCGAAGAAGACTGCTTCGCGGCAGTGCAGGGCAACAAGGTCAAGCCCGGCGACGTTCTCGTCATTCGCTACGAAGGACCCAAAGGTGGCCCCGGCATGCGCGAGATGCTTCAGGTCACCGCCGCTGTCAGTGGCCACCCCGACCTCAGCCACACCGTCGCGCTTCTCACCGATGGCCGTTTCAGCGGCGCCACTCGCGGATTCACCGCCGGCCACGTGGCACCCGAAGCCTTCGTCGGCGGACCCATCGCCGCCGTTCGCGAAGGCGACATCATCGCCTTCGACATTAAGAACCGAACCCTCAACATCGAGATCAGCGCAGAAGAAATGTCTGCGCGTCTCAAGAACTTCCAACCGCCCGCACTCCGCTGGCCGCAAGGCGTATTCCGCAAATATGTCGACCGCGTCACCAGCGCCTCGCACGGCGCAACCACATAGAACTGGTAACTGAAAACTGGCGACTCAAGGAGATCACCATGGGAACCAACGCAAACACGCAATGGGCAGAGAATCACCTGTCCACGCCCACCCGCCTCACTGGCGCGGAGATCGTCTGGGCAACGCTGGTTGGTGAGGGCGTGTCCACCGTCTTCGGCTATCCGGGCGGAGCCATCCTGCCCGTGTACGATGCGCTGCGCAAGTTTCCCATCCACCACGTCCTTGTCCGCCACGAACAGGGCGCCGCGCATATGGCCGACGGCTTCGCGCGCGCATCCGGCAAGGTCGCCGTCTGCATGGCCACCAGCGGCCCCGGTGCCACCAACCTCGTCACCGGTATCGCCACCTCCATGCTCGATTCCATCCCCGTTGTCTGCATCACCGGCAACGTCTCCAGCAAGTTGCTCGGCAGCGATGCCTTCCAGGAAGTCGACATCACCGGCATCACGCTGCCGATCACAAAACACAACTTCCTCATCAGCAAAACCGAGGACATCGCCCACGCCATCCGCTACGCATTTCAGATCGCGCAGAGCGGCCGCCCTGGCCCCGTCCTCGTCGACATCACCAAGGACGCGCAGCAAGGCACAGCCATCTTCGACTTCGAAGCCGCCAAGCCTCGCCCCTATCGTCCTCACCCCATGTTGAAGGTCGACGACTCCGGCCTCACCCAGGCAGCTGAACTCATTCGCAACGCCAAGAAGCCCGTCATCCTCGCCGGACACGGCGTTATGGAATCCGGCGCCATGGAGCAGGTCCGCTCCCTCGCTGAGCGCGCGCAGATCCCCGTCGCTCTCACGCTCCTCGGCCTCGGCGGCTTCCCTGCTTCGCATCCCCTCAATCTCGGCATGATGGGCATGCACGGCGAGTCATGGGTCAACCACGCTATCCAGGACGCCGACCTCCTCATCGCGTGTGGCATGCGATTCGACGATCGCGTCACCGGTTCCCTCTCCACCTACGCAACCAAGGCAAAGAAGATTCACATCGAGATCGACCCCGCCGAGATCAACAAGAACGTCAAAGTAGACGTAGCTCTCGTCGGCGATCTCCGCGCGGTTCTTGAAGAATTGCTCCCGCGCATCTCCGGCCGTGACGGCTCCGCATGGATCAAGACCATCGAATCCAGCAAGGGCGATGTCTCCGTCCGCGACATCAAGAACCTTCCCGACTCCGGCCACCTCTACGCCGCGCACGTTATGCACGACCTCTGGCGCATCACCGGCGGCGAAGCCATCGTCGCCACCGACGTGGGCCAGCACCAGATGTGGGAGGCGCAGTACTTCCACCATGAAAAGCCCCGCTCGCTCGTCACCTCCGGCGGCCTCGGCACAATGGGCTTCGCTCTGCCCTCAGCCATCGGCGCCAAAATGGCATGCCCCGACAAAGAAGTCTGGGTCGTCGCCGGCGATGGCGGATTCCAAATGACCGCAGCCGAGCTCTCCACCATCGTTCAGGAAAAACTCAAAATCAACATCGCCATCATCAACAATGGCTACCTCGGCATGGTGCGTCAGTGGCAGCAATTCTTCTACGACAGCAACTACGAAGCCACGCCGCTCGTGAGCCCCGACTTCGTCAAACTGGCCGACGCTCACGGCATTCGCGGCCGCGCCGTTCGCACCCGCGCAGAACTCGCTGAAGCCGTGAAAGAAGCGCGCACCTGTGACGGCCCATTCCTCCTCAACTTCATGGTCGAAAAGGAAGACTCCGTCTACCCAATGATTCCCGCAGGCAGCGCCCTGCACGAAATGATCCGTCGTCCCGGCAAAAACCCGATCGAAGAGTCGCCGGACGACAAGTAGAAAGCGAGTTGCCAGTCACCAGTTACCAGTCATCAGCAAATTTTCGCCTCTGCGAATCTGCTGTTTTGCCAAAGCAATCGACAACTGGCGACTGGAAATTGGCAACTGGAAACCACCAGCCTTTCGCACCTGCAAGGACCTCATCATGACGCACACATTCGTCGCTTACGTTGAAGACATCCCCGGCGTGCTCACGCGCGTCGCTTCGCTCTTTCGCCGCCTGAACATCAACATCAGCTCCCTGACAGTCGGCCGCAGCGAACGTCCAGGCCTCTCGCGCCTCACCCTCGTCTGCGAAGCCTCATCCGAAGCCGGTGACCGCATCCGAGCGAGTCTCTACAAGCTCGAGAATATCGTCGATGTCGACGACATCGCCAAAGCGCCCAACGTCACCCGCGAGCTCGCGCTCATCAAGGTGGCCGCCAACCCGCGCAATCGTGCCCAGATTTTCGATCTGGTCGAGGTCTTCCGCGCCCGCATCGTCGACCTCACCTCAGAGTCGCTGATGGTCGAGATGACCGGCGTCGAAAGCAAGATCGAAGGCCTCATCGAGATCCTTCGCGAAGACGAAGGCCGTATCCTCGAAATCTGCCGCAGCGGCAAAATGACCATGCGCCGCGGCCACCACACCTCCAGCGTCCTCAAAGCAATGGGGAAGGCCCCGGACGAAAAGCCCCTCCCCGAAGACGAACCCGAAGAGGCTGCAGACACAACGGTAGACATCGAACCCGCCTGAAGTATCTCCAAAGTGGGTGCCCCGGGTCCCTCGCGTTTGGGGACCCGGGATACAAGCTCCCACACACAATTGCACCCTTGAACTCCACACAGTTGCGGTATCCTGACGCGGAAAGGAGCGCTTCATGGACGAAGATACAAAACCCTGCCCCATCTGCGGAGAAACCATCAAGGCTGTAGCGCTCAAATGCCGCTTCTGCAATACCGACCTCGCCGCCTACGCCGCAACCAAAGAACTCGAAACCGAGAAGACCCTCTACAACGGCCATCCCGCCATGATCTACAGCATCGGCCAGTTCGTACCCTTTCTGGCCGTCGTGATCCTCGCGGCGGTGGCCATCTTCATCATCGAGTCGCAAGGCCAGTCAGACTACATCGCATACGCAGTCGTGGCAGCCATCTTCTTTCTCGGCATGATGTTTGCACGCCTGTACATGCGCAGCCGAGGCACCCACTACATCATCACTACTCAGCGTATCAAGTACGAGCGCGGTCTCCTCTCGAAAGTGCAGGAGTCACTCGAGCTCTTCCGCATCGATCACTTCGAACTCCGCCAGCCTCTCGGCGCACGTCTCCTCGGCCACTGTTCCCTGCACCTGTTCTCCTCCGACGCCGAACTCGATAACTTCGCCATCTACGGTATCCCCAATCTCTCGGCACTCGCTGATCAGCTCCGCGACTGCCAGCTTCGCGAGCGCACTCGCCGAAGCCTCACCACTTTCGTGAAGGCATAATCCAAAGCGTGTCTTCCTGACTCACCAACGAACGCAAAGGAAAAAGAAAAGACATCATGGCTAAGACTTATTACGATCACGACGCCGACCTTTCCCTGATCCAGGCAAAGAAAGTCGCCATCATCGGCTACGGCTCGCAGG
>Ga0068855_100000588_pt1 | contig 44619 bp, 38 predicted proteins | sample KBSCornC52_FD_66592 | JGI IMG/M metagenome (GOLD analysis project Ga0068855, IMG submission 66592) | Corn rhizosphere microbial communities from Kellogg Biological Station, Michigan, USA - KBS Corn C5-2 | ecosystem: Host-associated > Plants > Roots > Rhizosphere > Soil ... | reverse complement strand
AGCTGCGCCATCCGGTCGGGCTTCAGCCAGATGCGCATCGCGTAGTCGTGCGCGCCGAAGATCTGCACGTTGGTCGTGCCCGGCAGGCGCTTCAGCCGGTCCAGCACGTTCAACGTCACGTAGTTGGACGTGAACAGACCGTCGTAGCGGTCGTCGGGCGAGTAGAACGCCAGCACCTGCAGGAATGCCGAGCTCCCGCGTTCCACCGACACGCCCTGGCGGCGGACCTCCTCGGGCAGCCGCGGCAGCACCTCGTTGACGCGGTTGTTGACGTTGACCGATGCGATGTCGACGTTGGTGCCGATGTCGAACGTCACCTGGATCTGCACGATGCCGTTCGAGGCCGACGACGAGCTCATGTAGATCATGCCGGGCACGCCGTTGATCGCGTTCTCGATCGGCGAGGCCACCGTCTGCTCGAGCGTCGCGGCGGAGGCGCCGGGGTAGATCGCCTGGACGGTGACGACGGGGGGCGCGATCTCCGGATACTGCGCGACGGGCAGCGCGCGCATCGCCGCGAGGCCGGCGAGTACGAGGAACAGCGAGATGACCGCCGCGAAGATCGGGCGGTCGATGAAAAAGCGCGAGAGCATGGGGCGTCCCGGTTATTGTTTGGCAGCGGCCGCCGACTTGGCGGGCGCCGGCGGCGATTTGGCGGGCTCGGCGCCGGACTTCGCAGGTTCCGCCGTCGATTTCGCACCTTCCGCCGCAGGTTTGGCAGGTTCCGCGGCGGGCTTCGCAGCTTCCGCCCCGGTCTTCGCGGGTTCGGCCGCGGCGGTCTTGCCGGGCTCGCCGGCGCCGGCCGCTGCGACCTTGACCGGCGCGCCGGGCATCACCTTCGCGATGCCGTTGACGATGACCGGATCGCCGGGCTTCAGTCCCGACTCGATGACCCACTGGTTGGACCTGTTGGCGTCGACCCAGTCACCGACGACGACCGGCCGCGGCGTCGCGACGTCCTTGCCTTCCTTGTCCTTGCCGACGACATAGACGAACTTGCCCTGCGGGCCGTCCATCACCGCGACCTGAGGCACCGCGATGACGTTCTGGCGCGTGGCGCCGTTCAGGATCACACGCACGAACTGCCCGGGCTTGAGCGCGCCATCGGCGTTCGCGACTTCCGCGCGCATTTCGTACGTGCCGGTGGACGGATTGATCCGCGTGTCCGAGAAATTGATCCGACCCTTCCGCGGCAGCGTCGACCCATCGGACAGGCGCACCGTCACTTCGTAAGCGTTGTCCTTCGGCACCTCCAGCTGGTTTGCCGCCACCGCGCGGTTCAGCCGCAACTGCTCGTTCTCGGAGATATTGAACACGATCCAGATCGGATTGATTTGCGAGATCGTCGTCAGCAGCGTCTCGTTGGCGGTGGCGAGACTGCCCTCCGATTTCAGTGCGCGGCTCGTCAACCCCGATATCGGTGCCACCACCTTCGTGTAGCCAAGGTTCACGTTGAGTTCGGTCAGTTTGGCCTGTGCGGCCTTGACGGCCGCGGCCGCGAGGTCGGCCTGCGATGCAGCGTCGTCGGCTTCCTTCTGGCCGATCGCCTTGCGCTCGGCGAGCGGCTTCAGGCGTGCGAGCTCGCGGTCGGCCTGCGCCTTTTGCGCTTGCGCGCGCGCGACCTCCGCGTTCGCGGCTGCGACTTGCGCCTGGTACTGTCGCGCATCGATGATGAAAAGTGGCTGTCCCGCCTTGACGGCCGCCCCTTCGTCGAACAGCCGCTTTTCGATGATGCCGGTCACGCGTGCGCGGACTTCGACGTCCTTGGACCCCTGTGTCTGTCCGACGTATTCGAACGTCACCGGGAACGTCCGCGTCACCGCGGCTTGGACGGTCACTTCAGCCGGCGGAAAGCCGTGGAACCCGGCGCCCTTCTCCTGCGACGGGCTGCAGGCGGTCACGAGTGCTGCGAGCGCCAGCGAAAACAGGCGGGGCGAAATGCGGTGCGCAACGGACATGCGAAAACTCCCGAGGAGATAGAGCGGCGCGGAGATGTTGCGGTGCGCCTTGTGCGAGCGTGGAAGAATACATACAATCACGTCTGTTTGTAAAGAGGCGCGATCGGGGCGCATGGGATCGGCGACGGGCAGATGGCACGAAGAACGAAGGAAGACGCGGCGATCACCCGCGAGCAGCTGCTCGACGCGGCGGAGACGGTATTCCGCCAGCGCGGCGTGGCCCGCAGCTCGCTCGCCGAAGTCGCGGCGGCGGCCGGAGTGACGCGCGGTGCCGTGTACTGGCACTTCCGCGACAAGGCGGACCTCTGTGCGGCAATGTGCGAGCGCGCGCTGTTGCCGCTCGAGATGTCGCTGCGCGATGCCGGCGCCGCCGACCACGACGACCCCCTGCAAGTGCTGCGCGAGCTCGCGCTGGCGGCGCTGACCCGGCTCGCGACCGATCCGCGGTCGCAGGCGGTGTTCGAGGTCATGTTGCACGAAAGCGCGGAAAGCGTCGAAATGGCGGCGATCGCGGAGCGCAAGCAGCGCGAGCGGCGGCAATGTCTCCTGCACGTCGAGCGCGTCGTGCGGCAGGCCGTTGCATGCGGCCAGCTGCCCGAGGATACGGACGCGTCGCTTGCCGCACGGGCGCTGCACGCCTACATCGGCGGCATCATGCAGGACTGGGTGCTCGATCCGGCGGCGTACGACCTCGCGGCTTCCGCGGCCGGGCTCGTCGACGCGATCGTGGCCGGCTTGCGCGCGGCGCCGCCGCGCGTGCGGGGCGCCCACCCACTTACGTCCGGCGTGACGGCCCTGCGGGCCGAGCGCGACGCGGTCGGGAAAGGGTAACCGCGCCGACGCCAAAGGCCCATTGCGCGGCGCTCGAGCCGGGCACCCGCTCTCTTCTGCGCGTTGCATAATTCGCTCGTCAATTCGGAGGAGATCGCGATGAACATCGAGCGCGTCGGCGTCATCGGCGCCGGAACCATGGGCAACGGCATCGCGCAGGCCTGCGCGGCCGCCGGCGTCGGCGTCGTCATGGTCGATGTCGCGCAGGCGGCCGTCGATCGTGGCCTGGCCGCGATCGATACGAGTCTCGAGCGCCTGCAGAAGAAGGACAAGATCACGGGCGACGCGCGCAAGGCGGCGCTCGCCCGCATCGAGGGCACGACCGATTACGCGAAGCTCGCCGCGGCACAACTGATCGTCGAGGCCGCCACCGAAAACCTCGAGCTCAAGCTGCGCATCCTGAAGCAGGTCGACGGCCTCGCCGGGCCGGCGACCATCCTTGCGTCCAACACGTCGTCGATCTCCATCACGCAGCTGGCTGCCACCACGAGCCGGCCCGCGCAGTTCGTCGGCATGCATTTCTTCAATCCGGTGCCGATGATGGCGCTGGTCGAGGTAATACGCGGCCTGCAGACATCGGACGACGCCGTTGCCGCCGTGCGGGCGTTCGCCGAGCGCCTCGGCAAGACGCCGGTCGTCGTGAAGAACAGCCCCGGCTTCGTCGTCAACCGCATCCTCTGCCCGATGATCAACGAGGCGATCTTCGCGCTGCAGGAAGGGCTCGCGTCGGCGGAGGACATCGACAGCGGCATGCGGCTCGGTTGCAACCATCCGATCGGCCCGCTCGCGCTCGCCGACATGATCGGGCTCGACGTGCTGCTCGCCGTGATGAACGTCTTCTATGCGGATTTCAACGATCCGAAATACCGGCCGGCACCGCTGCTGAAGGAAATGGTCGCCGCCGGCTATCTCGGTCGCAAGACGAAGCGCGGGTTCTACCGCTACGACTGAGACGGTGAGACTGGGGTCGGCCGAAGCCGACGCGTGACGGCGACCCGCCGCGGTGACATACTGCGCAACCGAATCGGGCGCGTCATGAGGCACCTCCTCGCATCGCTCGTCGTCGTGGCGTTCGCGTGCATCGCCTCTGCGGCCAACGCGCAGGCGCCACCACTAACGACGCTTCGCGTGCTGGCGTTCGACGGCGGCTGGAATCTGCCGATCTGGGTTGCGCAACGCAACGGGCTCTTCGAGGCGCAGGGCCTCGACGTGCAGCTCACGTACACGCCGACGTCCGGTTTTCTCGTCACGTCGGTGCTGAACGGAAAATCCGACCTCGCTTTCGCGACGATCGACAACGTCGTCGCCTACCAGGAGGGCCAGGGCGAGGCGAAGATCCCCGACGATCCAGACCTCTTCGCGTTCATGGGTGGCGACGGTGGCTTCTTCTCGCTCGTGGCGTCACCCAGCGTGAAATCGGTCGCCGAGCTCAAGGGCAAGACGATTTCCGTCGACGCGATGACGACGGGCCTCGCGTTCGTCGTGCGCGAGCTCGTGAGCCGCGGTGGCCTCGCGGAATCGGATGTGAGCTTCGTGCGCGCCGGCGGCACGGCGACGCGCTACCGCGAGCTGATGGCGGGCAAGCACGACGCGACGCTGTTGCGCACGCCGTTCGAGCTGCTTGCAGAGTCCCGCGGATATCACCGGATCGCGAGCGCCGAGTCGCTCGGCGCCTACCAGGGAACCGTTGGCATTGCCCGGCGCAGCTACGCGCGGGAGCACGAAGCCGCGCTGGTCGGCTTCCTGCGCGCGTACAAGGCGGCCACCGATTGGCTCTACGATCCGGCGAACCGCGAAGTGGCCGAGGCGCTGCTCGTCGCGCACATCGGCGACATGACGCCGGCAATGGCCAGGCGGTCGTACGATTTGCTCGTCTCGGACAAGGGCGGCCTGTCGCGCGATCTGCGGCCCGACGCCGCAGGAATTGCCACCGTATTGCAGTTGCGCAGCAAGTTCGCGACGCCGCAAAAGGCGCTCGCCGATCCGCAGCGCTACGTCGATCTCGCGTACTACGACAAGGCGTTCGGAAAGCCCTGACCGCCCATCCGGGGACGCGCATGGCGAAGAAGCGCACGCGAGAGCCTACCGTCGTCCGGCCCGACGACATCGATCCTCGTCATCGCTGGGATCGGCCGCTGCAGGCGCCCGGCCACACGCAGGTTGACTTCGAGGAGCGGATCGACTTCCGGCGACTCCACGATTACCGGCTCGCGCGAACGCGTGCGGCGCTTGCCGAAAGCGGCCTGGGCGCGCTGCTGTGCTTCGACCAGCACAACATCCGGTACATCACCAGCACGGTGATCGGCGAGTGGGCGCGCGACAAGCTGACGCGCTACGCGCTGCTCACGGGCAATGGCGATCCCTACATCTGGGATTTCGGATCGGCCGCGAAGCACCACCGGCTGCACGCACCGTGGCTTGCGCTCGATCACTGCCGCGCCGGCCTGCTCGGGCTGCGCGGCGCGACCGGCGGCGACACGCGGCTCTTTCGCGACGCGGCGCGCGAGATCAGGGGCCTGCTCGACAGCGAGGGCGTTGGCGACATGCCGCTCGGACTCGACGTCGTCGAGCCGCCGATGCTGTTCGAGCTTGCGAAGCTCGGCATCGAGGTACGCGACGGCCAGCAGACGCTGCTGCACGCCCGCGAGGTGAAGAACATCGACGAGCTGACGCTGCTCAACATGGCGGCGGCGATGGTCGACGGCGTCTATCAGGACATCGCGGAAACGCTCAAGCCGGGCGTGCGGGAAAGCGAGATCGTGGCGCTCGCAACCGCGCGGCTCTACACGATGGGCTCCGACTGCGTCGAGGCGATCAACTCGATCTCGGGCGAGCGCTGCTCGCCGCATCCGCACAATTTCACCGACCGGCTGATCCGTCCGGGCGACCAGGCGTTCTTCGACGTCATCCAGTCGTTCATGGGCTACCGGACGTGCTACTACCGAACGTTCAACGTCGGCCGCGCGACGCCCGCGCAGCGGACCGCGTACAAGAAGGCGCGCGAGTGGATGGACCGCACGATCGATCTCCTGAAGCCCGGCGTCACGACGGATCGGATCGCGCGCTCGCTGCCCAAGGCCGGTGATATCGGCTTCGCGAGCGAAATGGATGCTTTCGGGCTCAACTTCTGCCACGGCCTCGGGCTCGGACTGCACGAGCGGCCGCTGATCTCGCGGCTCACGTCGCTCCAGGAGCCGATCGAGCTCAAGGCCGGGATGGTGTTCGCCGTGGAGACGTATTGTCCCGCGAGCGACGGCTTTTCCGCCGCCCGCATCGAGGAGGAAGTGATCCTCACGCCGAGCGGGCCGCAGATCATCTCACTCTACCCGGCAGACGAGTTGCCGATCGCCAATCCTTACTGAACGAGGCGCCACGATGGACGCACGCACGCCCGACGAGATCGACACGCTGTTCGATAAGGCGCTGAACGCCGGCGACATCGAGGGACTCGCGCTCTACGAGCGCAGGCGACGCTGATGCCGTCCCCGGGCAACGTCGTGGCGGGAAGCGCGGCGATCCGCGAGGCGCTGTCCGGACTCCTCGCCGCAACTTCGAGGACTTCGCGCGTCGGCTGGATCGGGATCGGCCGCATGGGCCATGCGATGGCGGAGCGACTCGCGAAGGGTGGCGCCGACATCACCGTCTGGAACCGCACGCGTGCGAAGGCGGAGCCGCTTGCCGCGTCGGGCGCGAAGGTCGCGAACGAGATCGCCGAGCTGGCCTCCTGCGACATCGTGTTCGTAATGGTGTCTGCATGGAAGGACGTGCAGGAGGTGATCGCCGGTCCGCGCGGGCTGCTCTCGGCGGATTCACCTGCGGTGAAGCTCGTCGTCGAGTGCTCGTCGATCTCGCTCGAAGGGTCGGCCGAGCTCCGCCGCGTGCTCGACGCGCGCGGGATCGCGCTGCTGGCGGCGCCAGTGTCTGGCAACGCGAAGGTGATCAAGGCCGGCCGCGTGTCGTTCGTCTGCTCGGGACCGCGCAGCGCATTCGACGCGGCGCTTCCCTTCCTGCGCATGATCGGTCCCAGCGCGAGCTACGTCGGCGATGGCGAGCTCGCGCGCATCGTCAAGATCTGTCACAACGTCTTTCTCGGCGTAGTCACGCAATCGCTCGCCGAGGTGACGATCCTCGCGCAAAAGGCGGGCGTGCCGCGGCACGCATTTCTCGATTTCATGAACCGGAGCGTGCTCGGGTCCACGTTCTCGCGCTACAAGACGCCGGCGTTCGTCAACCTCGATTTCTCCGTCACGTTTTCGCCGGCGCTGTTGCGCAAGGATCTCGATCTCGGCCTCGACGCTGCGCGCCGCTTCGAAGTGCCGATGCCGCTCGCATCGCTGACGCGCGATGCTGTCCAGACAATGATCGGCTTCGGCCTGGCGGATCAGGACTTCGCGCAGCTGCTCGTCGTCGTCGCGAAGGCGAGCGGCCTCGCACTCGTTCCCGAGAACGTGCCTGTCGGCGACGGATTGAGCTGACGGCGTCCCACCACGATCGACTGGAGGAGCCATGAGAGCCGCAATGCGCGTTTTCGCCTTCACGCTGGCGCTGCTTGCCGCCGCAACCATGTGGTCGTTGCCTGTGCGCGAGGCGTCCGCGCAGGCGTGGCCGGCAAAGCCGGTGAAGCTCGTCGTTCCCTTTACCGCGGGCAGTGCGACCGACATTCTCGCCCGTGCATTCGGGCAGAAGCTCTCTGAGCTGTGGGGCCAGCCCGTGATCATCGAGAATCATCCGGGCGCGGGCGGCACGATCGGGGCGGGCATCGTCGCCAAGGCGGCGCCGGACGGCTATACGCTGCTCGTGCATTCCGCCGGCTATGCAGTCAATCCGTGGATCTACCCCAAGCTTCCCTACGACACTGCGAAAGAATTCGTCGAGATCGTGCCGCTCGGCGGCCAGCCGAACGTGCTCGTCGTCGCGCCCGAGGCGGACCTCAGGTCGGTCCAGGCGCTGATCGCCCAGGCGAAGGCAAAACCGGGCACGATGAACTACGGATCGGCGGGCCAGGGCAGCGGCACGCACGTCAATGCCGAGAAGTTCAGGCTGGCAACGGGCATCGACGCCGTGCACGTTCCGTACAAGGGGACGCCCGAGGCGCTCAAGGACACGCTGGCCGGCCGCATTACGTATTTCTTCTCGCCCATTTCCGCGGCGGTGTCGCAGATCAAGGACGGCAAGCTCGTCGCGCTCGCCGTCAGCAGCGCGAAGCGCTCGTCGGCGTTGCCCGACGTGCCGACGCTCGCGGAGAGCGGCCTGCCGGGATTCGACTACAACCTCTGGGTCGCGGTCTTCGGGCCGGCAAACCTGCCCGGCGAGACCGTGACGCGCATCAATGCCGACGTGCGCAAGATCGCTGCGCTGCCCGACATTCGCGAGCGGCTGGCCGGTCTGGGGGCCGAGCCGATGCCGATGACCGCTCCGGAATTCCACGCATTCGTGCACGACGAGCTCCAGTCGTCCGAGAAGCTCGTCAAGGCGGCCGGCATCGTCGCGCAGTAGTGGCCGCATATCCGGACCGCATTGCGCCCGATTCGCGATCGCACGTACCATACGCGGCCGCCGGCCGCTGCTGGCCGGCAAAGGGAGCGCCGGCGTGGCGCGGCCTCGAATGGGCAGCACGGGAGAAACGAAAAGAAGTCCCGCCCTGGAGGAAACGAGAGAATGGAACCCGCGCAGGACACCTTCCCGCGGCTGATGCTCCACCACGCGCGGACGCGTCCGGACGACCCTGCGACGCGCGAAAAGGATCTCGGCATCTGGCAGACGTGGAGCTGGCGCGACGTCGCCGCGGAAGTGCGCGCGCTGGCATGCGGTCTCGCGGCGAATGGTTTTCGCCGCGGCATGCACCTGGCGATCGTCGGCGACAACCGCCCGCGCCTCTACTGGTCGATGCTCGCCGCGCAGGTGCTCGGCGGGGTGCCGGTGCCGATGTACCAGGACGCGCCGGCCGCGGAGTTCGTGTTCGTGCTGAACGACGCGGAGATCGACTACGCGCTGGTCGAGGACCAGGAGCAGGTCGACAAGCTGCTCGAGGCGGCGCCGCAGGTCCCGTCGCTTTCGCATATCTACTACGACGATCCGCGGGGCCTGCGCAATTACGAAGGCGTCACGAGCTACGAGCGGCTGCTCGACAAGGGCCGTGAATACGACCGCGCGCATCCCGGCTTTTTCGACGAGCAGGTGGCGCTCGGCCGGCCGGACGATGTCTCGATCATGCTGTACACGTCCGGCACGACCGGCAGGCCGAAGGGCGTGCGGCAGACGCACGCCGCGTTCATAGCCGCGGCGAAAGGCGGTGCGGAGTTCGACAAGCTGCGCCCGGACGACAGCGTGCTCTCGTACCTGCCGATGGCGTGGGTGGGCGATCACCTGTTCTCGTTCGCGCAGTGGGTGTACGTCGGCTTCACGATCAACTGCCCCGAGTCGGGGGACACCGTCATGACCGACTTGCGCGAGATCGGCCCGACGTACTACTTCGCCCCGCCGCGGATCTTCGAGAACCTGCTGACGCAGGTGATGATCCGCATGGAGGATGCGAGCCTCGTCAAGCGCTGGCTGTTCGCGCATTTCACCGCTGTCGCGCGCCGCTGTGGCACCGAGATCCTGGACGGCAGGAACGTGCCGCTCGGCGACCGCATCCGCTACGCGATCGGCAACCTGCTCGTCTACGGACCGCTGCGCAACGTTCTCGGGATGAGCCGCATCCGCGTCGCGTACACGGCCGGCGCCGCGATCGGCCCGGACCTGTTCCGCTTCTACCGCTCGCTCGGCATCAACCTGAAGCAGCTGTACGGCTCGACCGAGACCTGCGCCTACGTGTGCCTGCAGCCGGACGGCGGCGTGCACTTCGACACGGTGGGCGAGCCCGCGCCGGGCGTCGAGCTCACGATCGCCGGCAACGGCGAAGTGCTCGTGCGCGGGCCGATGCTGCTCAAGGAGTATTACAAGCGGCCGGACGCCACAGCCGAGTCGATCGACGCGCAGGGGTACTTCCATACCGGCGACGCCGGATACATGGACCCGAGCGGACAGCTCAAGATCATCGATCGCGCAGCCGACGTCGGCAAGCTCGCCGACGGCAGCATGTTCGCGCCTAACTACATCGAGAACAAGCTCAAGTTCTTTCCGCACATCAAGGAGGCCGTGGCCTTCGGCGCCGACCGCCACCAGGTCTGCGCATTCATCAACATCGACGTCGGGTCCGTCGGCAACTGGGCCGAGCGCCGCGGCCTTCCCTATTCGGGGTACACGGATCTCGCCGCCAAGCCCGAGGTGTACGCGCTGATCCGCGAATGCGTCGAGAAGGTCAATGCCGAACTGGCGGCCGAGCCCGGACTTTCCGGGTCGCAGGTGCGGCGGTTCCTGATCCTGCACAAGGAGCTCGATCCGGACGACGACGAGCTGACGCGCACGCGCAAGGTGCGCCGCGGCTTCATCGCCGACAAGTACCGCGTGCTGATCGACGCACTGTACGAGGGCCGCGCCGTGCAGCACATCGAAACGCTCGTCAAGTTCGAGGACGGGCGCACGGGCATGGTGGCCGCCGACCTGCGCATCGAGGACGCCAAGGCGCAACCCGCGGCGCTGCCGCTCGCCGCATGACGAACCACGGCATGATCAATCACGGCATGGCGCACATGACGATCGCTCCCTTCGGCAGGCCTCCCGCTTAAGCCTCGGCGATGCCGACGCCCGCGCGCCGCATCGGAGACGTGATCCTGTCGCTCGACCGGATCTCGCTCGCGTTCGGCGGCGTGAAGGCGCTGACCGACATCACGTTCGACGTCCGTGAGCACGAGGTGCGCGCGATCATCGGCCCGAACGGCGCCGGCAAGAGCTCGATGCTGAACGTCATCAACGGCGTCTATCGGCCGCAGCAGGGAACGATCACCTATCGGGGCAAGCAGCGCCACGGCATGGATTCGCACGCGGTGGCCGAGGCGGGGATCGCGCGCACGTTCCAGAACATCGCGCTGTTCCGCGGCATGAGCGTGCTCGACAACATCATGACCGGCCGCAACCTGAAGGTGCGCACGTCGTTTGTCGAGCAGGCGATCTGGTGGCGACGCGCGCGCCGCGAGGAGCTCGAGAACCGCGCGAAGGTCGAGGAAGTGATCGATTTTCTGGAGATCCAGCACATTCGCAAGACGCCGGTCGGCCGGTTGCCGTACGGGCTGCAGAAGCGCGTGGAGCTCGCGCGCGCGCTTGCGGCCGAGCCGTCGCTGCTGCTGCTCGACGAGCCGATGGCGGGCATGAACGTCGAGGAGAAGCAGGACATGTGCCGCTTCGTGCTCGACGTGAACGAGCAGTACGGCACGACGATCGTGCTGATCGAGCACGACATGGGCGTGGTGATGGACATCTCGGACCGCGTCGTGGTCCTCGACTACGGCCGCAAGATCGGCGATGGGACGCCGGACGAGGTTCGCGGCAACCAGGCAGTGATCGACGCCTATCTCGGAGTGGCCCATTGAGCTTCTTCCTGGAAGTGCTCATCGGCGGCCTGCTCTCGGGCGTCATGTACTCGCTCGTCGCGCTCGGCTTCGTGCTGATCTTCAAGGCGTCGGGCGTGTTCAACTTCGCGCAGGGCGCGATGGTGTTCTTCGCCGCGATCACGTTCGTCGGCCTGCAGAAGGAGTACGGCATCGATTTCTGGCTCGCGCTCCCGCTCACGCTGGCTGCCATGGTGGTGCTGGGCCTGCTGATCGAGCGCGTCGTGCTGCGGCCGCTCGTCAACCAGCCGCAGATCACGCTGTTCATGGCGACGATCGGCCTGTCGTTCTTCATCGAGGGCCTCGCGCAAATGCTGTGGGGCAGCACTCCGCGGGGGCTCGAGCTCGGCATCCAGGACCAGCCGTTCGAATGGCTGATGAATCGCTTCAACATCGGCGTGAGCCAGTTCGACGTGTTCGCCGCCGTCGTGTCGGGCGTGCTCGTCGTGCTGCTCGCGATCTTCTTCCAGCGCACGCGGATCGGCCGCGCGCTGCGCGCGGTTGCCGACGACCATCAGGCAGCGCTGTCGGTCGGCATCCCGCTGCAGCAGATCTGGGCGATCGTGTGGGGAGTTGCCGGATTCGTTGCACTGGTCGCCGGGATGCTGTGGGGCGCCCGCAACGGCGTGTCGTTCTCGCTGACGTTCGTCGTGCTGAAGGCACTGCCGGTGCTGATTCTCGGTGGCTTCGAATCGATCCCGGGCGCGATCGTCGGCGGGCTCATCATCGGCGCCGCGGAGAAGCTGTGCGAGGTCTATCTCGGGCCCTACGTCGGCGGCGGCATCGAAGGCTGGGTCGCGTACGTGATCGCGCTGTTGTTCCTGCTCGTGCGGCCCGAGGGGCTGTTCGGCGAGAAGCACATTGATCGTGTCTAGCGGGGGCGGGCGTGCTTTATAGGGAAGCGGGCCAGTTCAAGGTCACCTACGCGAAGGATCAGCAGATCTTTCCGATCCGGCAGGATCGCATCGCGGTCATCGCGGTCCTCGTCTTCGCGTTCGTCGTCGTGCCGCTGATCGCGAACCAGTACTGGCTGTCGGCGATCCTGATCCCGGTGCTCATTTTTTCGCTCGCTACGCTCGGCCTCAACATCCTGACCGGCTACGCCGGGCAACTGTCGCTCGGCACAGCGGCGTTCATGGCGGTCGGCGCTTTCGCCGCCTACAACTTCGAGCTGCGCGCGCCTGCGCTGCCGCTGCCCGTGTCGTTCTTCCTGGCCGGCTGCTGCGCCGCGCTCGTCGGCATCGTGTTCGGGCTGCCGAGCCTGCGCATCAAGGGCTTCTACCTCGCGGTGGCGACGCTCGCCGCGCAGTTCTTCGTCGTCTGGGCGCTGGTGCGGTTTCCGTGGTTCTCGAACAATTCGAGCTCCGGCGTCATCACGGCGCAGACGATGGTGGTGTTCGGCGTTCCGTTCGAGACGCCGGTCGAGAAGTACATGATCACGCTGACGATCGTTGCGCTGCTCGCGCTCGCGGCGAAGAACCTCGTGCGCAGCGCGACGGGCCGCGCCTGGATGGCGGTGCGCGACATGGACGTGGCGGCGGAGGTGATCGGCATCCGGCCGATGCGCACGAAGCTACTCGCCTTCGCGGTCAGCTCGTTCTACTGCGGCATCGCCGGGGCGCTGTACGCGTACGCGTATCTCGGGACCGTCGAGCCCGAGGCGTTCACGCTCGACCTCTCGTTCCGCATCCTGTTCATGGTCATCATCGGCGGCATGGGCAGCATCCTCGGGTCGTTCCTCGGCGCCGCGTTCATCGTGCTGATGCCGATCGTGCTGAACGTGACCGTGCACTGGCTGAACGGGATATTGCAGTCGGCGTTCGCCTGGTCGCTGCCGGGCTCCATCACGTCCAACCTGGAGCTGATGGTGTTCGGCGGTCTGATCATCTTCTTCCTGATCGTCGAGCCTCACGGCCTCGCGCGCCTGTGGCAGATCGGCAAGGAGAAGCTGCGCCTGTGGCCGTTCCCGCACTGAATTCGAGTTCGAAACCCGCGCTTGCCCATCCGTCGATGCCGCCTGCGAGCGGCCGGATGCGCGACGCTCCGCTCTTGCGCAGCCGCATTGCAACGCTCGCTGCGGTCGCTTCATTCGGACATGCGCAGTACACGACGATCTCGCGGTCGCGCGGGATTTTGGCCAGGGCCTGATCGACGTCGTCGAGATCGATCGGCGTCGAGCCGGGAATCGTGCGGCCATCGAGCTTCCGGTGCAGGCGTGTGCGCACGTCGAGCACCAGCACATCGTCGCCGCGGTCCATCATCGCGTGCAGTTCCTCGACGCTGATGCGTGCCGCGCGCAGCGCCTTGCGAAACCGCCAGCGCACCCACGCTCGATAAGCGACATAGAGCGCGACGAGCACTGGCACAAGGACGAGCGCCTGGTTTCCGAGCGTAGCCAGCGCGTCGAGCAACGATTCGACCTGCGCATGGAACGCCCATCCCAGCGCGAGACCCGCCGCCGCCCAAAGCATCGAGCCGACGCCGTTGAAGAGCAGGAACGTCGATGTCTCGAGGCCGACGCCGCCTGCGAGCGGCGGCGCGACCATGCCGAGTCCCGGCAGGAAGCGAGCGATGACCAGCGTGCCGGGTCCGTAGCGCTCGAAGGCCGATTCCGTCTGGCTTACGCAGGAATCCTGCGACAGCGACATTCGGCAAACCGCTTTCAACACGCGGTAGCCGTAGCGCCGGCCCGCGCGGAACCACGCGTAGTTGCCGAGCGACGACGCAAGTACGGAAAGGGCGAGTGCCCAGATGCCGTGGACGGGATCGACGAACGCCTGCGCGCCCGCCAGGATCAGCAGCGGGAATACCGGGATCGGCACGCCGAGTTGCTGCACCAGCACGGCGCCGAAGATGATCGGCAGACCATAGTCGGCATAGAAGCCTGCCGCATTCATGATCGAATGAATTGGCGGCGGAAGCGCGCCGCGTTTGCGCGTCGGGCGGAAGCTCCACTGTACGCGGTCTCGCGACCCGGTGTGCTGCGCGGCTTGCGTGTTCCAGGCGCTCGACGAGTACAGGTCACGCCCGATTGGGTGGGCGGTCGGTCGCCCTAGAAAATCGACCGGCGCGAGATGCGCCGGCCGAGTTATCTTTTCCCCTTGTCTGACGCGGACGCCGATTACTTCCCGTAGCTCAAGCCGAAGCCGAACAGGTATTTGTCGCCCACCTTGTTCCTGTACCCGTAGTCGAACGACTCGAGATAGCCCGGCACGTCGGGAGCGTTGTTGTCCACCGCGGCTATATCTGCAGGAACGCTCAGAGGCAGCTTGCCGCTCGGTTTGTATCGACCCAGCAGGACATCGAGCAGCGCGGCGCCCTTGACGTCGAACGTCGCGACGACCGCTGCCGCGTTGGGCTCGACGGCGTTGATGACCCACGGGTTGACGAGGTTGACGACGAGGATCGTCGGCTTGGCGGCCTCGATTGTCTGCACCTTCGCCACGTCGACGCCGGTGTCCGGGCCGAGGACGATGTCGTTGTAGTCGTGCTGCAGCCGCTGAAACACCGTCGGACGCAGCCATACGAGCGCAACGTCGGCTTGATCGACGGTATCGACCACCGTGACAGCCGGGTCGGCCGCAACCAGCGCCCTGAGCGCCGCCGTTTGCGTTTCACTTCGGGTGCCGGCGAAGACCTCCGCGTAAACCTTCTTCCCTGCCGGGAGAGGCAGCAGGCGAGTTTCGTTGCGCAGAAGCGCGATCGACTCCAGGTTCGCCTGATATTGAAGCCTCAATGCGTCCTGCGACTCGATGCTGGCCTGCGCCACAGCCGGATCCACATACGGTTGCTCGAAAAGCCCGAGGTCGAACATCTCGGTCAGCAGCCGCGACACATGCGGACTGAGCTCGGCTTCGGTGAGCAGCCCGTTCCGGACCGCAGCGATCAACTGCGACGGATCGTTGTTGTCCGAGAAGATGCTCGCGCCGGCCCTGATTGCCTTCGCAAACTTTTCGGGCACCGAGAGATTCTGTACGCCCCAATCAGTCGGAAAAGGAGGGTTTCCAAGAACGCCGGAGTCCGTGTTGACGTAGCCCTTGAACCCCATCGTATCCCTGAGCAACGTCGTCAGGATCGTCTTGTTGAAGGCGGCGCCGACCTCTTCGAATTGCTGGGTCGACGACTGCCACCATGACCGCGGCAGTTGCACGGCGTCGCGCGAATTGATCTGGGTGTTGTAGTACGACATGATCGCGCTCGTTCCCGCATCGACCGCCGCCTGGAACGGCGCGAGCTGGTATTGAAACAGGCTGCCGGCCGTCGGATACGCGGCCCACTGCCCCCACGCGAAGTGCGGATCGAGGCCGTTCCACACCGCACCGTCACCGGGGAAGTGCTTGATCGTCTGAGCAACCGAATTCGAGCTCAGATGCTGGCCCTGAAACCCGAGTACCAGTTCGCGCGTGATTGCGGCGCTCCACCACGGGCCTTCGCCGTACGTCGTCTGCACGCGATTCCACCGGGGTTCGGAGGCGACGTCCACCTGGTAGCCGTACATCTTGCGGATGCCCTGCGCGACCCACTGCCCGCGGATCGTGTCGGCGAACGAGCGGATGAGCTTGATGTCGTTGGTCGCAGCCAATCCCAGCGTGCCGGGCCACTGACCCGTGGCGTCGACCTGCTCAAATACCACCTGATCGTTGATGTGGTCGCGCGGATTGGCCGTGAACACGATCGGGATGCCGAGCCGCGTTCCCTCCGCGATCTGCTGGAACTGGTTGCTGCGAAGCGCAAGCGCCTGCCCCGAAACGCCATCGCGCAGAATCAGGTGCACGATATGGCGATCGTTGATGAAGCCGCCTGCCGTGTTCGCGCTGAATGACGTGATCTGCATCAGACCGGCCTTCTCCTCGAGCGTCATGCGCGAGAGAAGGTCGGTCACGCGCTGGTCGACCGGCTTGCGCCAGTCTTCGTAGACGTCGAGCTGTCCGTTCGCGTTCAGGTCGCGAAACTCGAGCTGGCCAATCTTGATGATCGGCTTGACGCGCGCTTCGACGAAATGCACCTTGCCGCCAGCCTGGGAATTATCCGGTGGCGCCGCGCGGGCAATGCCAATGCCCATGACCGGTACGCCGCAAACAAGGGCGGCCGCGATTGCCCGACCGATCCGGCGGTTGCGCCGGGTTGCCGAAAATGCCATGTGCTCCTCCGTGGGTTACTGCAGCGGCGCGGCCCTTTCCGGGCGACATCGCCGGGAGCTGGTCGCCACGCTGTGCGCCGGTAATGTCCGGCCTCCGAATATCCGCTGTCCAATACCTTTTCCGAGTCTTTCGATACCCTATCGGTATGGAGGAGCGCCGATGGACCTGCGACAGCTGAGGTACTTCATGGCGGTGGCGGAAGAGCGCAACTTCGGGCGGGCTGCGGCGCGCCTGCACATATCGCAGCCGCCGATCACGAGGCAGATTCACATGCTCGAGTCCGAGCTGGGCGTCCTGCTATTCGAGCGCACGCACTGGGGAGTGAATCTCACGCCTGCCGGCGAGGAGTTGCTGGCAAGCGCCAGTCAGATCGAAGCGCTCGTCGACTATGCATCGGATCGCGCGCGCCGCGCAGGACTCGGGGCGATCGGACGCCTCGATGTCGGAGTATTCGGAACCGGTTCGATCAGCATCGTGCCGGCGATTCTTCGCCGCTATCTGAAGGCGAATTCCGCGGTGGAAGTCATCGTGTTCAACGCGCCGCAGCCCGCTCAGCTCGTTGCGTTACGGCAGCGACGGATATTGATCACGTTCGACCGCTACCTACCGGACGACGCCGATCTGACGGTCGAGACGGTCGCATACGAGGGCTTGGTGCTCGCGCTGAAGGAGACCCATCCGCTGGCAAGGCTGCGGGTCATATCGGTCAAAGCCCTGGCAGGGGAACCGATGGTCATGGCGCGGGACGTACGCCACCGCGAGTGGGTGAGGAATCTGTGCCGCGCGCACGGATTCGAGCCGACGTTGAGCCAGTTCGCCGGGGATATGATCTCCGGGGTCGTCATGGCCTCGAACGGATTCGGGGTTCAGGTCGTTCCGGAATCCGCGCGAGCGATCAGGATGCCCGGGCTCGTCTATCGTCCGCTCGGGTCGAGCGCGCCTGCCTACAGCGCCATGGATCTGCAGTGTGCGTACCTCAGGAACGAAGCGTCTCCGTTGCTGCAGGGTCTCCTGGACGTCGTGCGCGATTACCGCAACAACCGAATGGCAAGGACATCCCGAGGCGCGCGTGCGACCTCGGCGCCCAGACGTCCTTCTCGCCGCGCCAACGCCATCCGGTGACGCCGCCGAGCGACCGGACCGCATGGCCCGCTTGGGGATATCATGTAGCCCGCGCCTGGACGCCGGGTTCTTCGACGTCGGGCTCCCTGGCGCCTATTTCTTGGAGGAAAAATGATGCTGCATCGCAATAAGCTGATCGCGAGCCTGTTCGGGCTCGCGCTCGCGGCAGCCGCCGGAACGGTCGGCGCCGCGGACCAGTTCGTGCCGCTTCTGTCCTACCGCGTCGGCGCGTACGCCGCGGGCGGATCCGGCATCTTCGGCGGCTACATCGACTACATGAATTACATCAACATGACGCAGGGCGGGATCAACGGCGTCAAGCTGACGTGGGAGGAATGCGAGACCGAATACAACAACTCGCGCGGCGTCGAATGCTACGAGCGGCTCAAGAAGAACCAGAGCGGCGCATCGATGGTGCAGCCGCTTTCGACCGGCATCACGTACAGCCTGATCGACCGCGTCGCGACGGACAAGGTGCCGATGGTGACGCTCGGTTACGGCCGCACCGACGCGGCGGACGGCCGCGTGTTCCCATGGGTGTTCCCGATGATCACGACGTACTGGAGCCAGGCGTCGGACATGATCAAGTACATCGCGTCGAAGGAAGGCGGCGAGGACAAGCTCAAGGGCAAGAAGATCGTCCACATCTACCACGACTCGGCGTACGGCAAGGAGCCCATCCCGGTGTTCGAGGCCTATGCGAAGAAGCTGGGCTACGAGCTGACGACCATCGCGGTGCCGCACCCCGGCAACGAGCAGCAGTCACAGTGGCTGCAGATCCGCCAGATCAAGCCTGATTACGTGATCCTGTGGGGCTGGGGCGTGATGAACCCGACGGCGCTCAAGGCCGCCGCGAAGGTCGGCTTCCCCCGCACCAAGATGATCGGCGTGTGGTGGGCGGGGTCCGAGGAAGACGTGATTCCCGCGGGCGAGGCAGCGAACGGCTACACGACTGCCGTCTTCAACGTGTCGGGGCCGAACCTGCCGCTCGTCCAGGACATCAAGAAGGTCGTATACGGCGCCGGCAAGGGCAACCTCGAGGATCAGTCGCGGATGGGCAGCGTCTACCACGTGCGCGGCCTCGTGCACGGCATCATCACCGTCGAGGCGATCCGCAAGGCGCAGGAGCGGTTCGGCAAAGGGAAGGTGATGACATCCGAGCAGGTCCGCTGGGGACTCGAGAACCTCGACCTCACCGACGCGCGTCTCAAGCAGATCAACGCCGCCGGCATGATGCCGCCGCTCAAGGTGACGTGCGCCGATCACGAAGGCTCGGGACTCGCGAAGTTCCAGACGTGGGACGGCCAGCACTGGAAGGTCGTGAGCGACTGGATCGCGCCCGACAAGGCGATGCTCCGCCAGATGATCGAGGAGTCGGCCGGCAAGTACGCGAAGGAGAAGAACATCACGCCGCGCGACTGCGCGAAGGAAGGCGCCTGACGCCGCGATAGCGGAAAAGGGGTCGGAGCAGAAAGTAGGGTCAGACGACTTTCGGCGTGCAAAATGTTCCGACCCCGTGTCATCCGTTCGAGGGAAGTCGTCTCTGACCCTATTTCCAGCTGAGATGAACGTTGCCTCCGGTTCCGAAACGACGGCGACCGCGCAGGCGGCGCCTCGCGTCTGCCTGTCGGTCAACAGCATCGAGGTCATTTACGATCACGTCATCCTCGTGCTGAAGGGGGTCTCGCTCGACGTCCCGGAAGGTGGCATCGTCGCGCTGCTCGGCGCCAACGGCGCCGGCAAGACGACGACGCTGAAGGCCATTTCCAACCTGCTGCGCGCCGAGCGCGGCGAGGTCACGAAGGGCACGATCGAATACCGCGGCGAGCGCATCGAGCGGCTCACGCCGAACGACCTCGTCCGCCGCGGCGTGTGCCAGGTGATGGAAGGCCGGCATTGCTTCGCGCACCTGACGGTCGAGGAAAACCTGCTGACCGGCGCGTTCACGCGCAAGGAGTCGCGCGGCGCCATTGCCGAGGCGCTCGAGCGCGTCTATCACTATTTCCCGCGGCTCAAGCAGCGCCGCGAAAGCCAGGCGGGCTACACGTCGGGCGGCGAGCAGCAGATGACGGCGATCGGCCGCGCACTGATGGCCAAGCCGTCGATGATCCTGCTCGACGAGCCGTCGATGGGTCTCGCGCCGCAGATCGTCGAGGAGATCTTCGACATCGTCGGCGATCTGAACCGCAAGGAGGGCGTATCGTTCCTGCTCGCCGAGCAGAACACGATGGTCGCGCTGCGTCATGCGGGTTACGGCTACATCCTGGAGAACGGCCGCGTCGTCATGGACGGCGTCGCGAGCGAGCTCTCGAAGAACGAGGACGTGAAGGAGTTCTATCTCGGCATCTCCACGGCCGGCCGCCGCAGCTTCCGCGACGTCAAGCATTATCGGCGCCGCAAGCGCTGGTTGGCCTGAGATCGCGTCATTCCGCAAATGAACGAGCATTACGACGCGCTCGAGACGCGCGACCCGGTGGAGCGCGAACGCGCGCAAATGGATGCGCTCGCGCAGCAGGTCGCGTACGCGAAAGCAAGAGCGCCCGCTTTCGCGCGCGCGCTTCGCGACGTGGATGCCGAAGCGGTGCGCTCGCGCGAAGCGCTCGCGCGCCTTCCGGTGGTGCGCAAGTCGGCGCTGGCGGAAATGCAGCGCGCCGAGCGGCCGTTCGGCGGTCTTGCCGCCACGCGATGGGGACGGTTGCGGCGCGTGTTCGCATCTCCCGGCGGCATCTACGACCCTGAAGGCGAGGCGCACGACTACTGGCGGCTCGCGCGCGCGCTCTTCGCCGCCGGCTTTCGCGCCGGCGATCTCGTGCACAACTGCTTTTCGTACCACCTGACGCCGGCCGGCTCGATGCTCGAAACCGGCGCGCATGCGCTCGGCTGCACGGTATTCCCGGGCGGCATCGGCCAGACCGAGTTGCAGGTCGCGGCGATTGCCGACCTGCGTCCGGCCGGATATGTCGGTACGCCGTCGTTCCTGCGCATCATCCTCGAGCGTGCAGACGAGCTTGGCGTAGCGCTGCCTAGCCTCGAGAAGGCGCTCGTGTCGGCCGAGCCGTTTCCGGCGTCGTTGCGCAACGCGTTCATTGCGCGCGGCATTCAGGGTTACCAGGTCTACGCCACTGCCGATGTCGGCGCGATCGCCTACGAGACGCCGGCCCGCGAGGGTCTCGTCGTCGACGAGGGCGTGATCGTCGAGATCGTGCGGCCGGGCACCGGCGATCCGGTCGCGCCGGGCGAAGTGGGCGAGGTCGTCGTCACGACGCTCGCCAATGCCGACTATCCGCTGATCCGTTTCGGCACCGGTGATCTCTCCGCGGTGCTGCCCGGCGTCTCCCCGTGCGGCCGAACGAATCAGCGCATCAAGGGCTGGCTCGGCCGCGCCGACCAGACGGCGAAGGTCAAGGGGATGTTCGTGCATCCGGCGCAGGTCGCGGACATCGTCAAGCGCCACCCCGAAGTGCGGCGGGCACGACTCGTCGTCGACAATCCCGGCGGCGCCGACCGGATGATGCTGCACGTCGAGGTCGCTGGCACGGATGCGGCGCTCGCCGATGCACTCGTCGAGTCCATTCGCGAGATCACGAAGCTGCGCGGCGAAGTCACGTTTCGTGACGCCGACGAGCTGCCGAACGACGGCAAGGTGATCGACGACCTCCGCAAGCTGGAATAGGCGCGGGAGGAGGCGATCGCATGGCTACGAACGCGCGCGGCGATCCGTTCGCGCCGCTCGAAGACCAGACGCTGCGCCGGATCGCGGAGACCGGCGTCGTGCGCGCGTTCCCGCGCAACACTGTGCTGATCAACGAGGGCGACGTCGGCGACTCGCTGTACGTCGTGCTGTCGGGCCGCGTCAAGGTGTACTCGAGCAACGAGTCGGGCCGTGAGTTCGTGATCGACTTCCACGGACCCGGCGAGTACGTGGGCGAGATGTCGCTGGACGGTGCTCCCCGCTCGGCGTCGGTGATGACGGTCGAGCCGACCACCTGCGCGGTGGTCAACCGCGCGCAGTTCCGCGATTTCTTGCTGGTGCATCCGGATTTCGCGATGCACCTGATCGAGCGCCTGATCCGGCGCATTCGGGTGACCACCGGCAATCTGAAGAGCCTTGCGCTGTCCGACGTGTACGGACGCCTCGTCCGGCTGCTGAACGCGCTCGTGCAGGACGTCGAGGGCAAGGCCGTCGTGCCCGAGCGCCTGACGCAGCAGGAGATCGCCGATCGCGTCGGCGCTTCGCGCGACATGATCGGCAAGCTGATGAAGGACCTGGTCGCCGGCGGCTATCTCGCCATCGAGGACCGGACGATCACGATCCTGAAGAAGCTGCCGACGGGCTGGTAGCCGGTACACGCGTCCGGAATTCCTGGCGCCTCGAGCCATGCTCGAGGACGCGGGCCGCTTCTGCGCAGCCGGCGAATCGCCGCCACTCCCGAGGGTGAATTTTCCGCTTGCGCGGACCCGATTCGTCGGTCGCGGCGGCACTCCTGCGCGCCTAGAGTGAAGCTCGCATGGCGGGTGATCGACGCCCTGCTCGCAATCCAAGGAGACGACAATGAATGCTCGAACTGACCACCCGGCTCCGCCGCGGGTCGCGACCGGCCTGCGCGTGACGACGATCGTCGTGGTCGTAGGAACGCTGCTGGCGATCTGGCATCCGGCAAAGCATGATTCGACAGCGTCACCGGAGACCACGGCAGCATCGGTCGCGGTGAGCGCGCCGGCGGCCGGCAAGCCGGACATGTCCGTGTACTTCCCCGGTCAGTTTCCGGCACCGACGGGGCCCGCGGACGAGCCGCAACCACCGACGTTCTAGCGTTCAGGCGACGAAGAGGCGTTCGATGCCAACGGCTCGATGACGCGCCTCTTCGATCGAGGCGACGGGGCGGCGACAACCATCGCCGTCACCGTCGCCCTTCTGCTTCTCCACCCGGAGTTTGCGCGAGCGGCTTGCGCAACCGTGCTCGCCTAGCGGTCGACGCCGCCGAAGCAGACGTACTTCACTTCGACAAATTCCTCGACGCCGTACTTCGAGCCCTCGCGGCCGAGTCCGGATTGCTTCATGCCGCCGAACGGCGCGACTTCGGTCGTGATGAGACCGGTATTGACGCCCACCATCCCGTATTCGAGCGCTTCCGCGACACGCCAGATGCGCCCGATGTCCCGGCTGTAGAAATACGACGCGAGCCCGAACTCGGTTCGGTTCGCGAGCTCGACGACTTGCGCGTCGTCGCGGAACGCGATGAGCGGCGCCACCGGCCCGAACGTCTCCTCGCGAAAGATCTGCATGTCCGGTGTGACGGCGGTGAGCACTGTCGGCTCGTAGAACGTGCCGCCAAGTGCGTGGCGCTTCCCCCCGACGGCCACCCTCGCGCCGTGCGACTTCGCATCGGCGAGATGCTCCTCGACCTTCGCGACGGCATCCGCATTGATCAGCGGCCCCAGCGCGACGCCGCTCTCCGTGCCGCGGCCCACCTTGAGCGCGCGCACGCGCTCCGCGAGCTTGCCCGCGAATGCGTCGTACACCTTCTCGTGCACGAAGAAGCGGTTCGCGCACACGCACGTCTGGCCCGCGTTGCGGTATTTGGAGATGATCGCGCCGTCGGCTGCGGCGTCGAGGTCGGCGTCGTCGAACACGATGAACGGCGCGTTGCCGCCGAGCTCGAGCGAGATCTTCTTGATCGTCGGCGCGACCTGCTTCATCAGCAGCCGGCCCACTTCCGTTGATCCGGTGAACGACAGCTTTCGCACCGTCGGATTCGCGCACATCTCGCTGCCGATCGACGGCGCATCGCCGGTGATGACGTTCAGCACACCCGGCGGGAAGCCGGCGCGATCGGCGAGCTCGGCGAGCGCGAACGCGGAATACGGCGTCGCCTCGGCCGGCTTGATGACGACGGTGCAACCCGCGGCGAGCGCCGGCGACACCTTGCGCGTGATCATCGAGCAGGGAAAGTTCCACGGCGTGATCGCGCCGCACACGCCGACAGGCTCCTTCACCACGACGAGGCGACGGTCGTTGCCGATCGTCGGGATGACGTCGCCGTAAATCCGCTTCGCTTCCTCGGCGAACCATTCGGCGTAGGCCGCGCCGATCTGCACCTCGCCTTTCGCTTCGGCGAGCGGCTTGCCCTGCTCGGTGGTCAGGATCAGCGCAAGGTCGTCGAGATTGGCAAGCATCAGCTCGTACCACTTGCGCAGGATCGCCGAGCGCTCCTTCGCGGTTTTCGCGCGCCACGCGGGCCAGGCGCGGCTCGCCGCGTCGATGGCGCGTTTCGTCTCGGCGGCATGGAAGACCGGAGCGGTGCCGACCGGGACGCCCGTCGCGGGGTCGATGACGGGCATCGATCCGCCGTCGTCGGCGTTCGTCCAGTGGCCGTCCACGTAGCACTGCTGGCGCAGCAGCGAGGGATCGCGGAGCGTGAGCGGGGAGCGTTCGATCGTATCGGGTGGCATGGCGAATCCTTTGTGCGGCGGTCGGACGCGACTTGCGCGTACGACGGCGAGCGTTCGAGTATAGCGGGCGCGGAGACAGCGTCCCGTCGGTCAGACTGCGCCGCGGCCCGCCGTGTTCCGCACCGGGTCGGGCCGCGGGCGCGGCGCCTGCCGCGACACCACGATCACGCCCCACAGCACGAGCGCGACGCCGGCGAGCTGCAGCGCGTTCACCGGCTCGTCGAGCAGGAGTGCACCGAAGCCGATCGTGAACAGCGGCCCAAGCGAGCCGATCAGCGACGCGGTGCTGGCGCCGATGCGGCGGATCGATTCGGCGATCATCCACGTCGGCAGCACCGTGCAGAACACCGCCATCGCGAGCACGAGCGCATGGACCGTCAGCGGCTGCACGAGCGCCGACAGCGGCCGCGTCAGCGCGAACTGCACGATTATGAAGACGGTCGACGCCAGCATCGCCCACGCGATGAAGCGCGACGATCCGAGGCGGGCGATGACCCCGCCCGCAGCGACCAGGTAAATCGCGTAGCCGCTCGCGCTGCCGAACACGAGCACGCTGCCGAGCGCGATGGCGCCGGGATCACCGGTAAAGCGGATGTCGTGCCACACGGCAAGCGCGATCCCCGCGTAGGAAAGCCCCAGCGCGACGGTGGCGCGCCGCGTCACCGGCTGGGACAGGAAGATCGCCGACAGCACGACGACGATCGTCGGATAGAGAAACAGCACGAGCCGTTCGAGCGACGCGGTGATGTACTGCAGTCCGAGAAAATCGAGCAGGCTGGAAAGGTAATAGCCGATGAAGCCGAGCGCGAGCAGAAGTCGGAAGTCGCGCGGTGCGATCGGCACGGCGCCTTTCGCACGGCCTGCCCACCAGGCGATCGCGACGAAGAACGGCGCCGAATAGAGCATGCGCAGCGTGAGCAGCGTCACTGGATCGACGGGCGCCGCCGCGTACGCCAGCTTGATCAGGATCGCCTTGAACGAGAAACCCAGCACGCCGAGCACCGCGAACAGCGGCCCGAGCCAGGCGTTCAAGCCCACGAGACGATGCCGCTCCACGCCGTGTAGAGGACGATGAGGCCGAAGGCGATGCGATACCACGCGAACGGCACGAAGTCGTGGCGGCTCACGTAGCGGATGAGCCAGCGCACGCAGAGAAATGCCGAGATGAATGCGGCGACGAAGCCGATCGCGAACCCCTGCAGGTCGTCGGTCGACAGCAGCGCGCGGTTCTTCAAAAGGTCGTACGCGCACGCGGCAAGCAACGTCGGAATGGCGAGGAAGAACGAGAACTCGGTAGCGGCCGGCCGCGACAAGCCGAAGAGCATGCCGCCGATGATCGTCGCGCCGGAGCGCGACGTGCCGGGTATCAGCGCGAACGCCTGCGCGAAGCCGATCTTGAGCGCGTCGGGCCAGCGCATCGCGTCGACATCGTCGATGCGCACGGTCGACGGCCGCATCTTCTGCCGGCGCTCCGCCCACAGGATCACGAGCGCGCCGACGATGAACGCGAGCGCGACCGGAACCGGCGCAAAGAGGTGACGCTTGATCGCGGTAGCGAACAGCAGGCCGAGGATAGCCGCGGGAAGAAATGCGATCGCGAGGTTGATGGCGAAGCGCTGCGCATCACGGCTCTTCGGAAGCTGCGCCACGACGCCGGCGAGCCGCGTGCGATATTCCCAGCACACGGCGAGAATCGCGCCCGCCTGGATGACGATCTCGAACACCTTGGCGCGATCGCCGGTGTAGCCGAGCAGCGATCCGGCAAGGATCAGATGGCCCGTGGACGAGATGGGCAGGAATTCCGTGAGCCCTTCGACGATGCCGAGAATCAGTGCGACGAGAACGGTCGGGTGCTCCAAAGGCGCGGGCGGCGGGAGTCGAGGACGGCGGATTGTCGCATGGGGCAACGGCGAAATTCGGGGTCGGAGCAATAAGTCGGCCTATTGCTGGCGTCAGCGAAGTCGCGCTCTTGACCCCGAAGTCGCCCGATTGCGCCGACGCGCGCATCGCGCTAGCGTACGGGCCGCAGGCCAACGAGGAGAGGCCATGGACCACGAGCTGCACCAGCTGTTCGACCCCGAATCGTCGACGTTCACGTACATGCTGGTCGACGTCGCGACGCGGGAAGCGGTCGTCGTCGATTCGGTCGACCGCCTGGTCGAGCGCGACCTGGGCGTCATCGACCGGCTCGGATTGACGGTGCGCTACGTCGTGGAGACGCATGCGCACGCGGATCACGTGACCGGCGCGGGCCTCCTGCGCGGGAAGACGAAAGCCAAGGCCGCGGCGCCGTTCAAGTGCGGGATCTCGCCGGCGGACGTGCAGCTCGCGCACGGCGACACGCTCGCGTTCGGCGCCGGCGAAGCGCTGCTCGCCATCCACACGCCCGGTCACACGTCAGGCAGCACGAGCTATTTGTGGCGTGGCAACGTGCTGACGGGCGACACGCTGCTGATCGACGGTTGCGGCCGCACCGACTTCCAGAGCGGCGACTCGGGCTCGCTCTACGATAGCGTGCACGAGCGGCTGTTCACGCTGCCCGACGACACACGCGTCTGGCCTGCGCACGACTACCGCGGCAATACCGTGTCGACGATCGGCTACGAGAAGCGCCACAACGCACGGCTCGTTGGCCGTGATCGTCGGGCGTTCATCGAGTTGATGGCGAACCTCAAGCTGCCGCGGCCGAAGCTCATCGACGTGGCGCTGCCGGCGAACCTGCTGCTGGGCATTCCGCACGCGGCCTGAAGCCGCCGCGGACCGTTCGCTATTTGCCCTGACGCTGCTGCAGGATCGCGAGCGCCTCGTTCACGAGATCGTTGTCCCCCTCGGGGATCTGCCCCTGCGGCGTCATCCGATCGACGACGTCCGGCAGCGCCTGCGCGAGCTGGCCTTCCACCTCGCCGCGCGACATGCCGAGCTGCTGGGCGGCGTCCTGCATTTGTCCCTGACCGAAGATCTGCGACAGAACGCCGGCGTCGATCGGCATGTTCTGTCCGGTACCTATCCACGATTGCGCCTGGTCGCCGTAGCCCGCCTGCTGCATCTTGCCGAGCATCCCCTGCAGTCCGCCGTTCTGCGTCAGGAGCTGCAGGACGATCTGCAGCAGCGGATTCTGGCCTTGCGCACCCATGCCGGGGCCGCCTGCCGATTGCCCTTGCCCACCCATCATGCCGCCGAGAATTGCGTCGAGTAATCCCATGGCTCACCTCCCGAAGTAGGGAGCTGCGAGTCTACTCCGGCGTGTCAATCCCGCGATCGCGCAGTCTGTAGGGCAGCAACCGCAACCTTCAGCCGTTCGACTTCTTCGCGCAGCGCGTCCAGTTGCGACGCGATCGCTTCCATGTCGGTATTTCGTTCGGCCGCGTCGGCGCTGTGCGCCGTATCGGCGCCAGCGCGAGCGGGGGGCTCGCTGAGCAGCTGAATCCATCGCGTCTCCCGCGTCCCCGGCGAGCGCGGCAACTCGGCGACGAGCGGGGAGGAGCGCTCCGCCAGCTCATGCAGGAATCCCTCGACGGCGGAGACATCGGCGAATCGGTGCAACCGGTCGCTGTTGCTGCGCAGCTCGGCCGCCGTCTGCGGCCCGCGGAGCGCGAGCGTTGCGAGCAGCGCCACCGATTGCGACGGCAGCCCGAGCGCACGCTCTGCGTTGTGCGCATAGCGCATCACGCGGCCGCCGCTGGTTTCGACGACGAGCGAGCGATGCTTCAACGCGTCGAGCCCCTCCAGCACCTCCGCCTCGCTCGCGCTCATGATCGGCGACCGGCTCGTCTTCTGGTTGCACCCGGCAACGAGCGTATTGAGGCTCATCGGATAGGTATCGGGAACGCTGCGCTGTTTCTCGATCAGGACGCCGAGCACGCGGGCTTCGAGCGGCGAAAGGGGCGATGCATCCATGGCAAGCGGGTGGGCGGCAAACGCGCCAGTGTAGCCTCCGGCAGCGGGACTGGTATCGTGCCGGCATTGCAACGGGGAGCGCGCGATACCAATGGCCATCACACCGGAAGTCACCAGCATGGCGCTGTTCTGCGATTTCGAGAACATCGCGCTCGGCGTGCGCGATGCGAACTACGAGAAGTTCGACATCGGCAAGGTGCTCGAGCGCCTGCTGCTGAAGGGCAGCATCGTCGTCAAGAAGGCCTATTGCGACTGGGATCGGTACAAGGCGTTCAAGGCGCCGATGCACGAGGCTTCGTTCGAGCTGATCGAGATTCCGCACGTCCGCCAGTCGGGCAAGAATTCGGCCGACATCCGGATGGTCGTCGACGCGCTCGACCTCTGCTATACGAAGACGCACGTCGACACGTTCGTCATCATCAGCGGTGACTCGGACTTTTCCCCGCTCGTATCGAAGCTGCGCGAGAACGACAAGGTCGTCATCGGCGTCGGCGTCAAGAACTCGACGTCGGACCTGCTGATCGCCAACTGCGACGAGTTCATCTACTACGACGACCTCGTGCGCGCGAAGCGCAAGGCGCCGGCGAAGAAGCGCGCGGTGAAAGCGGCCGCCGGTGAGACCCCGGCGCCCAAGAAGAGCCCCGACGAGGATCAGCGCGGCGAGGCGCTCGAGCTCGCCGTCGAGACGGTCGAGGCGCTTATCGCCGAGCGTGGCGGCGAGGAGCGCATCTGGGGCTCGATGGTCAAGCAGGCGCTGCGTCGGCGCAAGCCGGGCTTCAACGAATCGTTCTACGGCTATGGCTCGTTCAACGATCTGCTGGAGGACGCGGCGCGGAACGGAATGCTGATGCTCGAGCGCGACGAGAAGTCGGGCGGGTATCGGGTGCGGCTCGCGCCGGCGGAGTAGCTGACGCGGTCGACGATCACACCACCTTCACGTCGATCTCGTAGATTCCATCGATGTGCCCATGCATGACGTCGCCGGCGACCACCGGCCCGACGTTCTCCGGCGTGCCGCAATAGATGATGTCGCCCGGAAAGAGCTCGTAATACTTCGACAGGTGCGAGACCTGCTCGGCGACGCTCCAGATCATGTTCGCGAGGTCGCTCGACTGCTTCGGCTGCCCGTTGACCTTCAGCCAGATCGCGCCCTTCGTCAGGTGTCCGGTCTTGGTGGCCGGATGCAGGTGGCTGATCACCGCCGAGCGGTCGAACGATTTGCCGATCTCCCACGGCTTCTTTTCGTCGCCCATCGCGCGCTGCAGGTCGCGGCGCGTCATGTCGAGGCCGATCGCGTAGCCGAACACGTGGTCGGTCGCCGAAGCGATCGCGATGTCGCGTCCGCCCCTGCCGATTGCGGCGACGAGCTCGACCTCGTAGTGGTAGTTCTTCGTCATCGGCGGATACGGATGGTCGATGGTGCTCCCCTCAGGCACGAGCTGGATCGCATCGGTCGGCTTCTGGAAGAAGAAGGGCGGCTCGCGATTGGGATCCGAGCCCATCTCGCGCGCGTGGGCGGCATAGTTGCGGCCGACGCAATAGATGCGGCGCACCTGGAAGCGCTGCGACGAGCCGATGACCGGGATGAAACTGCCTTCATGTGCGAACAGCACTTCGCCGCTCGGTTGCGCATCGGCACGCAGCGCGCCCGACGCGAGTGCGCCGGCGCCGACTGCAGCCGAAGATCTGAGCCACTTCCTGCGTCGCTTGTCCATTCGCTCCTCCCGTTGCTCGACTATCGCGTGCCGACCCGCGGCCATGACTTGCGGGTGCGCTCCATGACTTGCGGCGACCGCGCCGAGCGCCGCATTCGCTCACGATCCGGCGCCTGCTCCGGCATGGCGATGTTGCCGCCCGCGGCGAATATTCCGTCGGCAAGGGCGCGGGCGTCGCGAGGCGCCTTCACTTTCACGTCGTTGTCAAAGTAGCAGAAAACGTCTCGGTGTGCGCGCCGTGCCGGCTTCGCGGCGGCGATGCGAGTCGCGTCCGCAGGCTCGGCACCTTCGCTCCAGGCGACCAGGCGATCCCGCCAGCGCACGAGCGCGGGTCCGGTGTAGCCACTGACGTAGAGCTTCTTGTCGCCGTGGAGACGCAAATAGACGAAGTCCGCGGTCACGTCCTCGGCGTACGGCCACTTGCCGGCCGTATCGGCCACGACCAAAGCGACGTTCTGGTCGCGCAAGAGATCGACGAAGGCGGGATCGACGAACGATGGGTGCCGGACTTCGAGCGCGTGCCGCAGCGGACGGCACGGTCCGAACGCGAGCCGCGCGCGTCCTTTCACCTTGTCGTTGCGCCGTCGCGCGATGGCCGCCGCCTCGTCCGTATCGCGCGGCAGCGCGGCGAGAAACGGCGCGAGGCGCTCCGGATCGAAGCGCAGCATCGGCGGCAATTGCCAAAGGATCGGACCGAGTTTCTCACCCAGGTTGGCGATGCCCGACGCGAAGAAATTGGCGACCGCCTGCTCACTGCCACGCAGCTTCAGCATGTGCGTGACGTAACGCGGGCCTTTGACGCTGAACACGAAGTCTGCAGGCGTCTCGTCGCGCCAACGCGCGTAGAACTCGGGCCGCTGCAGCGAGTAGAACGAGCCGTTGACCTCGATCGTGGCGACGTGGCGCGACGCGTATTCGAGCTCGCGGCGCTGCGGCAGATCGCGCGGGTAGAACGTGCCGCGCCACGGCGGGTAGCGCCAGCCGGAAATGCCGACGCGGATGACGCCGGCCTCGCGCGCGCGGGTGCGATCGGGTGGCACGCTGCATTTTCGGGCTGGATACATCTTCGGCCGCGCACGGGATGGATCGTTGCGGCGAATCGGCCAAATAGTTGAATCGGAAATGATGGATTGACTGCGGGTTTCGATCAGTTGGCCGTCCGGACACGCAAGCTCATACGCTCCGCTGTCTGCGTGAGCTCGACCTTGTCCAGGTCTGCGCTGACCGACACCACGCTCGCCCCGGTATCCACCATGAACGTAACCGGATGGCCATTGATCGCGCCGGCAACATAAGAGTGCTGATCGTACGAGCGATCGATCACCACCTCACCGGATCCGTCCGCGGCAAGGGCGCTCGCCACTTTGGGCGAGACGATCGCGTCGAAGATCGCATAAGCCAGCCCGGCGAGCAGCAACCAGAAAGCAGCATAGTTGAAGAGCCTCGCTGATGTTCTGCCGCAAATTTTCACGCGCGCCGGTAGATCTCGGCTCCGGCCTTCACGAACTCCACCGCCTTCGCCTCCATGCCCTTCGCGAGCGCGTCGGCATCGCTCAATCCCTGCTTCGCCGCGTAGTCGCGCACGTCCTGCGTGATCTTCATCGAGCAGAAGTGCGGGCCGCACATCGAGCAGAAGTGCGCGAGCTTCGCGCCGTGCTGCGGCAGCGTCTCGTCGTGGAATTCGCGCGCCTTGTCCGGATCGAGGCCGAGGTTGAACTGGTCCTCCCAGCGGAATTCGAAGCGCGCTTTCGACAGGGCGTTGTCGCGCAACTGCGCGCCCGGGTGGCCCTTTGCAAGATCGGCGGCGTGCGCGGCGAGCTTGTACGCCATGATGCCGTCCTTGACGTCGGCCTTGTTCGGCAGGCCCAGGTGCTCCTTCGGCGTCACGTAACACAGCATCGCCGTGCCGTACCAGCCGATCATCGCGGCGCCGATCGCGCTCGTGATGTGGTCGTAGCCGGGCGCGATGTCGGTCGTCAGCGGGCCGAGCGTATAGAACGGCGCCTCGCCGCAAAGGCGCAGCTGCTCGTCCATGTTGTGCTTGATCAGGTGCATCGGCACGTGGCCGGGACCCTCGATCATCACCTGCACGTCGTGCTGCCATGCGATCTGCGTGAGCTCGCCGAGTGTCGCCAGTTCTCCCATCTGCGCGTCGTCGTTCGCGTCGTGGATCGATCCCGGCCGCAGCCCGTCGCCGAGCGAGAACGCGACGTCGTAAGCCTTCATGATCTCGCAAATCTCGGCGAAGCGCGTGTACAGGAAGCTCTCGCGATGATGCGCGAGGCACCACTTCGCCATGATCGAGCCGCCGCGCGACACGATGCCCGTCATCCGCTTTGCGGTCAGCGGGATGTAGCGCAGCAGCACGCCGGCGTGGATCGTGAAATAGTCGACGCCCTGCTCGGCCTGCTCGATCAGCGTGTCGCGGTAGATCTCCCACGTGAGCTCCTCCGCCTTGCCGTCCACCTTTTCGAGCGCCTGGTAGATCGGTACCGTGCCGATCGGCACCGGCGAGTTGCGGATGATCCATTCGCGCGTCTCGTGGATGTTCTTCCCGGTCGACAGGTCCATCACCGTGTCGGCACCCCAGCGGATCGCCCACGTCATCTTCTCGACTTCCTCGCCGATCGACGACGACACGGCGGAATTGCCGATGTTCGCGTTGATCTTCACGAGGAAATTCCGGCCGATGATCATCGGCTCGGTTTCGGGGTGGTTGATGTTGTTCGGGATGATGGCGCGGCCGCGCGCCACCTCGTCGCGAACGAACTCGGGCGTGATCAAGGCGGGAATGGCCGCGCCGAAGCTCTGCCCGGGATGCTGGCGCCGCAGCGCCTCGGGCATCCGCGCCAGCGTCTCTTCGCGCAGCTGGTTCTCGCGGATCGCGATGAACTCCATTTCCGGCGTGACGACGCCGCGGCGCGCGTAGTGCATCTGCGTCACGTTCGCGCCAGGCTTCGCGCGGCGCGGCGGCCGGTGCAGGTCGAACCGCATGCCGGCGAGCGCGGGATCGGCGAGGCGCGCGCGGCCGTAGGCCGACGTCGGCGCATCGAGCGTCACCGTGTCGGCGCGCTCGTCGATCCACGCCGTGCGCAGCGCCGGCAACCCCTGGCGGATGTCGATGCGCGCGGCAGGATCGGTATACGGCCCCGACGTGTCGTACACGGCGAGCGGCGGATTCTTCTCGGCGCCGAACGAGGCAGGCGTGTCCTGCTGCGCGATCTCGCGCATCGGCACTCGCACGTCGGCGCGAGGGCCTTCGACGTAGATCTTGCGGGAGGCGGGCAGCGGCGCAACCGCGGCGGAATCAACCCTGGCGTCGCGGGCGAAAAACTGGTCGTTGGCGTTCATCGTGCTCCTTCCGGCCGGACGAAGGAGCGGTGGACGAACCCACGCTTCCCTGCGCCGGCATTATCCGAACAGGTTCCAAGGGTGCTCTCTCACCGACCCGCATCTGACCGATCCGCGGGAAGGACCCCTAGCGTGCCGCAAGTTTACCCCCATCGCCGTCGCGTGCGGCAGAATGCGTGCGACATCGCGCTACTTCACTTCCGAGCTACATGCGGCTCTGCCTTCAATGCGGCTTCGAGTTGTCGCCGGGCGCGCGGTTCTGCGCGCAATGCGGCGCTCGTGCCGATGACGCTCCCGCGTCGCCCGCCGCGTCACTGCCTGCGGGTGAACGGCGACCGGTGGCCGTGCTGTTCGCCGATCTCGCGGGCTACACACGCCTTTCCAGCACGCAGGATCCCGAGCGAACGCACGCGCTGCTGACCCGTTTCTTCGAGCTCGTCGACGGCGTCATCGAGCGGTTCGGCGGCACGATCGACAAGCACATCGGCGACGCGGTCATGGGCGTGTTCGGCGCCCCCGTCGCGTACGGCAACGACGTCGAGCGCGCGTTGCGCGCAGCCATCGCGATCCACGATGCCATGGCGCTGCTGCCGCGCGAATCCGGGCGCGCATTCGGCACGCACATCGGCATCGCGAGCGGCGAGGTCATCGCAGCAGCGACCGGCAGTGCCGCGCATCGCAACTACACGGTCACCGGCGACGCGGTCAATCTCGCTTCGCGCCTGACCGATCTCGCGTCGGCCGGCGAGACGGTGGTTTCCGAAGGAGTCGCGCAGGCGGGAGCGGCGTTCGCCAGCATGGAGCCGCTTGGTTGCGTCACCATTCGGGGCCTGCCGGGTGGCATCCGTGCCTGGAAGCTCGCCGGCATTCATGCGGGTGTGCCCGAGGCGCAGCCGCTCGTCGGCCGCGACGCCGAGCGCAAGCGCTTTGCCGCCCTGCTGGCGCGTGCGTCGCGTGAGCAGAAAGGCGCTGTCGTGCTGCTGCGCGCCGATCCCGGCATGGGCAAGACGCGGCTCGCCGAGGCGCTGCTCGCGGATGCGGGGGACGCGGGCGCGCATCGCCATGCCGCCACCGTCCTCGATTTCGGCGCGGCGAGCGGACGCGATGCGATTCATGCGCTCGCATGCAGCCTGCTCGGTGTGTCGCAGACTGCGGCCGCGGCCGTGCGGCGTGCGGCACTGGACCGGGCGATCGCCGCTTCCCGCGTCCGCGGCGAGGACGAGCCGTGGCTCGCCGATTTGCTGCTGATCCCGCAACGCGCGGACAGTCTCTACGAGGCCATGGACGACGAGGCTCATCGCAGCGGCAAGCTGCGCGCGTTTGCGCAGCTCGCCGAAAACTCGGCGATCGAGCGTCCTTCCGTACTGCTGGTCGAAGACGTGCACTGGGCATCCGAATGGGTGCTGGCATGCCTTCGTGCGCTCGCCGGTGGGGCGCAACGCGCGCCGCTGTTGCTCGCGCTGACGACGCGGCGGGACGGCGATCCCATCGGCGGGAAGTGGCCGGAGCCCGAGGTGATCCGGTTCGACCTGCCACCGCTTGCACGCAGCGATGCGCTCGCACTTGCGCGCGCACACCTCGCAGCGGCACCGGATCTCGCCGAGCGCTGCGTCACGCGGGCGCAGGGCAATCCGCTCTTCTTGATGCAGCTCCTGCGCAGCGACACCGACGACGATGCGGTTCCGCCGACGATCCAGACCGCGGTGCTCGCCCGCCTCGACCGGCTTCCGGCGCACGACAAGGCGGCGCTCCAGGCGGCCGCTGTAATCGGCCAGCGTTTTCCGCTCGACCTGCTGCGCCATCTGATCGGCGATCCGGACTACGTGCCTGCCGCGCCCGTGGCCCGCGATCTGCTGCGCGGCGACGACCCTGGCGATGAAATGATGTTCACGCACGCGCTGATCCGCGACGGCGCCTACGCGTCGCTCCTGCACGCGTCGCGGCGCGAGCTGCATCGCAAGGCCGCGCACTGGTACGCGGGACGCGATCCGGCGCTTTGCGCCGAGCATCTCGATCGTGCCGAAGATGCTCGCGCGGCCGACGCGTATCTGGCAGCGGCGCGCGCCGAGGCGAGCGCGATGCGCACCGAGGCCGCGCTCGCGCTCGTGACACGCGGGCGGCAGCTTCCGGCCGGTGCTGCGGCGCGCTTCGGGCTGGCGGCCCTGGCGGGCGAGCTGTACGCGCGGCTTGGCCACGCCGCCGAATCGATCGGCGCGTTCGAGTCCGCGCTCGACGCCGCGGCCGACGATCGCGAGCGCGCAGCGGCATGGATCGGCGTCGCATCCGGGCACCGGATGCAAAGCGCGATCGCGAAGGGACTCGCGGCGCTCGACGCGGCCGAGGAAAGTGCCGGTCGCGCGGATCTCACGGCTCAACTCGCCCGCATCGCCTACCTGCGCGGCAGCCTGCAGTTTTCCGCCGGTGCGGCCGGCGAGTGTCGCCGGCATCACGAGCGTGCGCTCGCCCTCGCGCACCAGGCCGGCGATGCGGAATGCGAGGCGCAGGCTCTGTCCGGGATCGCCGACGCCTTGTATGCGCAGGGACAAATGCGCTCCGCGCAGGCCGCGTTTTTGCGCTGCCTCGACATCTGCGAGCGCGCCGGCCTGACGCGGTTGATGCCGACGAACCAGTGCATGGTCGCGATCGTCGAGGCGTTGTTCGGGCGGATCGACAGTGCGCTGGCGCAGTTCCGCGAGGCGCGGCGCCTCGCGCATGATCTGCGCGATCGCTTCGCCGAAACGATGTGCGACGAATCGACCGGGTTCGTGCTCGCTTACTGCGGACGCTATGCCGACGCCGCCGAGCCGCTGACGCGCGGGATCGCGCTCGCACGTACCGTTGCCGCGCGGCGTTTCGAAGTGATCCTGTACACCGGCCTTGCCCTCGTGCGCGCGCACGAGGGGCGCAGCGACGAGGCGCGCACCTGCCTCGGGCAGGCATGGTCGCGCAGCAACGACGTCGGCCCGCGCTTCGCGGGCCCGGTAGTCCTGGGCGCACGGGCGCGCCTCGCTGCGAGCGACGACGAGCGGCGCGCGGCGCTCGCGGAGGGCGAGCGGCTGCTGCGCGAAGAATGCGTCGCGCATTGTCATCTCGCGTTCTATCAGTGGGGCATCGACGCGCTGCTCGACGCCCGCGAATGGCAGGAAGCGGAACGCTATGCCGACCGGCTCGAGCACGCGATGCACGGCGAGCCGCTGCCGATCATCGAGTTGTTCGTCGCGCGTGCGCGCGGGCTCGCGGCCGCCGGCCGCGGTGAGCCCGATCGCGCAGCCCTCGCGGCGTGCCTCGACCGCACGCGGGCGTGGGACCTGACCGCCTACGTCCCGGCGCTCGAGGCGGCGCTTGCCGCCGCGGCCTGAGGCCGCTTACCCCGATCGAGACCTCAATCGCCCTGGCCGCCGGAATCGCGCCCGCGGCGTTCGGGAATCCGCCCGCCGCGCGCGATCAGCATCAGGATGCCGAGCAGCACGAGCATGAACGGAATGATGTAGCGCCAGTGCGTGCCGTAGCGGTCGTGCACGAGCCACGCGAGTCCGATCGCGATCAGGAACGGGCCGATGACGACGGAGTTCCTGTTGATGCCGTCGATCGCCATGACGGCGATGCCGGCGGCGATGAATCCGAGCGAAATGATCCAGTCGACGTCGGGGAACAGCCGCAATTCCCATAGCAGCCAGCCCAGGCCCACGGCGATCAGCGTCACCGGGATCGATGCATCCTTCATGAGCGGGTACTCCGTGCCGACGCGAACGCGCCGGAGCATAGCAAACGCGACGCCGGAGCGCGTGGCTGGCGTACTTGCGGATGCCTGGTGGCCTCAATCCGCGTGCGCGGGCGGCGGATGCAGCGCTGTGCGGTGCGGCCGCCGCGCCGCCACCCACTCGCGGAACTGCTCGAAGTACAGGTAGACGACCGGCGTGATGTAGAGCGTGAGCAGTTGCGAGACGACGAGGCCGCCGACGACGGCGAGCCCGAGCGGCTGACGCGAATCGCCGCCCGCGCCGATCGCGATCGCGATCGGCAGGCTGCCCATCAGCGCCGCCATCGTCGTCATCATGATCGGCCGGAAGCGCGTCATGCACGCCTGGAAGATTGCGTCGTCCGCCGCCCTTCCATCGCGCCGCTGCGCGTCGATCGCGAAGTCGATCATCAGGATCGCGTTCTTCTTGACGATGCCGATCAGCATGATGATGCCGACGAACGCGTACATGTTGAGGTCGCTGCGGAACAGCAGCAGCGTGACGAGCGCGCCGAAGCCGGCGGTCGGCAGCCCCGACAGGATCGTCACCGGATGGATGAAGCTCTCGTAGAGGATGCCGAGCACGAGGTAGATGACGAAGATCGCCGCGATCAGCAGGATCCCCATGCCGCGCAGCGACGACTGGAACGCCTGCGCGGTGCCCTGGAACGTGCCGATGACCGTCTGCGGCAGCTGCATCTCGCGCGTCGCCGCCTGGATGTCCTCGATCGCCTCGGACAGCGCAATGCCGGGGCGCGTGTCGAACGAGATCGTCACCGACGGCAGCTGGCCCTGGTGGTTGATCGCGAGCGGCCCGATGGTCGGCTTGAGCGTCGCCACTGCGTTGAGCGGCACCAGCGCGCCGGTGTTCGAGCGCACGTAGAGCAGCGACAGCACCGACGGGTCCGTCTGGTAGCGCGGCTCGAGCTCCATGATCACCCAGTACTGGTCGGTCGGCGCGTAGATCGTCGACACCTGGCGCGAACCGTACGCGTCGTAGAGCGTGTTCTCGATCGACTGCGCCGACACGCCGAGCGCCGACGCCTTGTTGCGGTCGATGTCGACGGTGATCTGCGGCTGCGTGATCTGCAGGTCGCTCGTCACGTCGGCGAGCCCCGGCAGTGCGCGCAGCTTCATCAGCACCTGCGGCGCCCACTTGTACAGCTCGTCGGTGTCCGTCGCCTGCAGCGTGTACTGGTACTGGCTCTTGCTGAGCCGCCCGCCGATGCGGATCGCGGGAATGTTCTGCACGTACGCGGTGATGCCGGGAATGCGCATCAGCTGCGGCCGCAGCTCCTGCACGATCTCGTCGGCCGGGGGGCGCTGCTCGCGCGGCTTCAGCGTGACGAAGAGCCGACCGTTGTTGAGCGACGCGCTCGGCCCGCCGGCGCCTGCGAACGACATCACGTTCTCGACATGCGGATTGCGCTGGATGATCGCCGCGACCTGCTGCTGCAGGTTCGACATCGCGTCGTACGAGATGTCCTGCGCCGCCTCCGTGATGACGAAGAGCTGGCCGACATCGTCGCTCGGCAGGAAGCCCTTCGGCATCCACGCGAACAGGAGCGCGGTGCCGGCGAAGATCGCGGCGAACACGGCCATCGTCAGCCGCCGGTGGCCAAGCACCCAGCGCAGGCTCGTGCGGTAGGCGGTGAGCACCGCCTGGAACGCGCGCTCGTTCGCCGCGAAGATGCGGCCGTGGTCCTCTTTGCGCTCGACCTTGAGGATGCGGCTGCACAAAAGCGGCGTCAGCGTCAGCGAGACGAAGCCGGACAGCAGCACGGCGACGATGATCGTCACGGCGAACTCGTGCAGCAGCCGGCCGAGGATGCCGCCCATGAACAGCACCGGGATGAACACGGCGACGAGCGAGATCGTCATCGAGACGATCGTGAAGCCGATCTCCTTCGTCCCGTCGAGCGTGGCGCGAAGCCGCGGCTTGCCCATCTCCATGTGCCGCGTGACGTTCTCCAGCACGACGATCGCGTCGTCGACGACGAAGCCGACGCACAGCGTCAGCGCCATCAGCGACAGGTTGTCGAGGCTGTAGCCGAACACGTACATCAGGGAGAACGTGCCGACGATCGACATCGGCAGCGCGAGGGCCGGGATCACCGTGGCCGCGACGCTGCGCAGGAATACGAAGATCACGCCGACGACGAGGCCGAGCGCGAGCAGCAGCGTGAACTGGACGTCGTGGACCGACTCGCGGATCGACACCGAGCGGTCGTAGAGGATCGACAGCTGCACCGACGGTGGCAGCGCCGCCTGGAACGACGGCAGGATCTCGCGGATCGCGTCGACGACCTCGATCGTGTTGGTCCCCGGCTGGCGGCTCACCGCCAGCACCACGCCGCGCGTGCCGTTGTACCAGGCGGCCACCTTGTCGTTCTGCACGCTGTCGAACACGCGCCCGATCTGCGCGAGGCGCACCGGCGCGCCGTTGCGGTAGGTGACGATCAGCGGCGCGTACTCCTTCGCTTCGGCAAGCTGGCCGGTCGCCATCACCGACGTCGCGCGCTCGCGGCCGTACAGCGTACCGGTCGGCAGGTTGACGTTCGCGGCGCCGATCGCCTGCTCGACGTCGGTCAGCGCGATGCCGCGCGTCGCAAGCGCGTTGGGATCGAGCTGCACGCGCACCGCGTACTTCTGCGAGCCGTAGACCTGCACCTGCGCGACGCCGCTGATCGTCGAGATCCGCTGTGCGAGGTTGTTCTCCGCATAGTCGTCGACGACCGACAGCGGCTGCGTCTTCGACGTCAGCGCGAGCAGCAGGATCGACGACTCGGCGGGGTTGACCTTGCGCTGCGTGGGCGGCGTCGGCATCGACGACGGCAGCGAGCGCGCGGCCGCGGCGATCGCCGACTGGACGTCCTGCGCCGCGGCGTCGATGTTGCGGTCGAGCGCGAACTGGATCGTGATCGACGTGCTGCCGCTCGTCGACTGCGACGTCATCGAATCGATGCCGGCGATCGTCGAGAACTGCTTCTCGAGCGGCGTGGCGACCGCGGACGCCATCGTGTCGGGGCTCGCCCCCGGGAGGCTCGCCGACACCAGGATCGTCGGAAAGTCGACGTTCGGCAGCGCGTTGACCGGTAGCAGCCGGTAGGCCGCGACGCCGAACGTCAGGATGCCGAGCATGACGAGCAGCGTCATGACCGGGCGGTAGACGAACAGCGACGCGATGTTGACGCCGAGGCGGCCGCCGTCGGCCGAGGCGTTCGTGGACGGCTCGCTCGCCGGTGGGTCTTTGCTGATGGGACGCTCCACGGGACTAACGCTCGGCTCGCGCGCTGCCCATTGACCTACCCTTCGCGCTGACGCGCTTTCGATGACAGCCAGTGCCACCGGCGCTGCGGGGCGGCCCTTCGCTCATTGGCCTACCCTTCGCGCTGACGCGCTTTCGATGACAGCCAGTGCCACCGGCGCTGCGGGGCGGCCCTTCGCGCTCACACGCCCGCGCCCGACGAGAGTGCGACCTCGACGCCGGGAGCGAGGCGCAGCTGGCCGACGGTGACGACCGTCTCGCCGGGGATGAGCCCGGACGCGATTACCGTGACGCTGCCTTCGCTGCGCGCGACCTTGACGTCGCGCAGCTCGACCGTATGGGCCCGACCGACGACGAACACGTACTGGCCATTCGGCCCGTTCTGGATCGCCGTCGACGGCACGGTGACCGCATCCTTCTGCTGCGTGAGCGTCAGCGCGACGTTGACGAACTGCCCGGGCCACAGCGTCTTGTCGGTGTTCGCGAATTCGGCCTTCAGCCGGATCGTTCCCGTCGTGACGTCCGTCGTGTTGTCGACGAACGAAAGCTTGCCGGCCAGGGGTGCGCCGCTGCCGTTCGCGAACGAGGCGGTGACGCGGAGCTCGCCGTCGGCCTGGAACTTCCGCACGTCGGCGAGCTGCTGCTCCGGCACCGCGAACGACACGTTCACCGGGACGACCTGATTGATGACGACGAGCGGGTTCGTGTCGTTCGCCTTGACGAGGTTGCCTTCCTGAATCTGGATCTTGCCGGCGTAGCCGGTGATCGGCGTGTGGATCGTGCAGTAGTCGAGCTGCAGCCGGATCCCGGCGATCGCCGCCTCGTCCGCGCGCACGGTTGCTTCGGCCGTCGCGACGTTCGTCTTCATTTGCGCGTATGCGTCGGCGGAAATGAACCTGCGGTCGAGCAGGTCCTTGTAGCGGCGGTCCTGGTCGCGGGCGTGCGTGAGCAGCGCCTGGTCCTTCAGCTGGTTCGCCTGCGCCTGCGCGAGTTGCGCGTCGAACGGGCGGCGATCGATCTCGAACAGCACCGCGCCCTGCCGGACCTCGTCGCCTTCCCGGAACCGCACGGCGACGATCTGCCCGTCGACGCGCGCTTTCACGGCGACGCTCGTGTAAGGCTCGACGTTGCCGATCGCGTGCAGCGTCACCGGAACGCTTTTCTGGACGACCTGTGCGACGCTCACCGGGACGGCCGTGGGCGCCTTCGGCGCCGCCGCGCGCGTGCCGGGCATGTATCGAAATGCGACGAAGGCCGCAGCGGCGACAAGGGCGAGCAGGACGGCGAAGAGGAGGACGCGGGGGCGGGCTGACATCGTGCTAGGACTGGCGGGGCGGCGCTTTGATTCCCGCTACAATGGCCACGGCGTGCGTGAGCGCCGCACCAAAGCGCGGGTGTAGTTCAATGGCAGAACGGCAGCTTCCCAAGCTGCATACGAGGGTTCGATTCCCTTCACCCGCTCCAGAACCCGTCGCAAAATCGGCTGCGCGACCCCGATGGCGCGCAGCTAGGGGCGGAGGTACGCCCAGCCCTGCTGCTGCTTCTGCATGATCTCGACGACGCCGGCAGGCACGTAGCCGATGCCGCTCAGCATGTCGGTCTTCGCGAGCTTCTGGCCCCGCATCGTGTTTTCGCAGGCCTCGACGCGGACGCCGCTCGCCAGCGCTTCGCCGACGCGGGTGCCGACGACGGAGTCGTGCTTCAGCATGCCGATGCCCGGCCCGTAAGCGACGATCTCGATCGCCACGTTGCCGGCGCCCAGGTCGGCCTGCAGGTTGCGCGCGTTGTTGAGCGCCAGATTCCATTTGCCGGGATCGTTGTCGCTCACCTGCATGACGACGCGGTTCTTCGCCGCCGGTTCCTGCGCGCTGCTCGAGGCCGGAACGAGCGCAAGCGAGGCCGCCGCGAGTGACGCGACGGCCAGGTGGCGAATGCTGCGAATGCGCGTCATGAGTGCCCTGGTCGGTACGCGGCCTCGCTGCCTGGCCGCCCGACAGCCATTATGCGCGCGTCGCGGCCGGCCCTTACGGGATAATCGAGCCGATGCGCCACGACCGCCGGATTTCCCTCCGCGCTGACGCACTTCCGATGACAGCAAGAGCCACCGGCGCTCCGGGAGCGGCTCATCGCGCTCACGTCCCCACGTCGGCCATCCTGCTCGTCGCAGGCTCGGTGTTCTGCTTCACGATGCTCGACGCGATCACGCGGTTCACGACGCAGCTCTATTCCGTGCCGCTGCTCGTCTGGGCGCGCTACCTCGTGCAGACGCTGGCGATGCTGATCTGGCTCGGCCCGAGCATGCGCCTCGGCATGATCCGGACGGCGCGGTTGCCGCTGCAGATCTTTCGCGCCATCGTCGTGCTGGCTTCGTCGCTGATGTTCGTGACGGCGCTGCGGTCGCTTCCGCTCGCCGAGGCCACCGCGCTCAACTACTCGACGCCGGTCATCGTCGTCGTGATGGCCCGCCTGTTTCTCAAGGAGCCGCTGACGCCCGCGCGCATCGCGTTCGTCGTCGCCGGCGGGATCGGCATGCTCCTGATCGTGCGTCCCGGAACCGCCGTGTTCCAGGGCGCCGCCGCGTATGCGCTGCTGGCCGCGCTGTTCTATGCCGGCTACCAGATCCTGACGCGCCTGCTGGCCGGCGAAAACCCGCGCGTGCTGCTTTTCTACCCGGCGTTGATCGGCACGCTCGTCATGTCCGCGCTGGCGCCGGGCTTCGACTGGCCCGATGCGATGCCGTGGACGCACGTGGCGCTGATCGTCGCCGGCGGTCTCTTCGGAACGCTCGGCCACTTCCTGTTCATCCTGGCATTCCGCCACGCGCCCGCGTCCGCGATCACGCCGTTCACCTACATGCAGCTCGTCTGGGCGACGCTCGCCGGCTGGGTGCTGTACAGCCACTTCCCCGACGCGACCGCGATTGCCGGCATGCTGGTCATCGCCGGCAGCGGACTCGCGATCGCGCTCTTCGAGCGGCGGCGGGCGCGCGACGCGGCGCGCGAGGCGGTGCCGGAGGTGTAATCATCCGCGCGAGCATTGCACCTCCGGCACCGGGTGCATTCCTCGACAATAATGTCACCACCTTGAAGGAGGAGAGACCATGAGCAAACCACGCATCGGCTTCGTCGGCGTCGGCCTGATGGGCCACGGCATCGCGAAGAACCTCGTCACGAAGGGTTACCCGCTGGCGCTGCGGCTGCATCGCAACCGCGCCGTCGCCGCGGATCTGCTGGCCGCGGGCGCCACCGAGGCGGCGAGCTACGCCGAACTGGCGCGCGACGCCGACATCGTCATCCTGTGCGTGACGGGCGCGCCGGAAGTCGAGGAAGTGATCCTCGGCCCGAACGGCATCGCGGGCGGCGCGCGGCAGGGCCTGATCGTCGTCGACACGTCGACGAGCGAGCCGGCGACGACCGCGCGGATGCGCAAGGTGCTCGCGGACGACGGTGTGCGCTTCGTCGATGCGCCGCTCGCGCGCACGCCGGTCGAGGCCGAGCAGGGCCGGCTCAACATCATGGTGGGCGCGGACGACGCGACGCTCGAGGAGCTGAAGCCGGTCTTCGGCGCGTTCTGCGAGAACATCGTGCACGCCGGGCCGGCCGGCCACGGCATCATCCTCAAGCTGCTGAACAATTTCATCGCGCAGGCCATCTGCACCGCCACGGCGGAGGCGTGCGCGGCCGCGGCCAAGTCGGGGCTGTCGATCGCGAAGCTGCACCAGCTCGTGTCGGCCGGCGCCGTGAACTCCGGGCTGTTCCAGATGCTGGTCGGCCGCATGCTCGACGGCGGCGACCTGACCGGCCTCAAGTTCACGCTGTCCAACGCCGCGAAGGACCTGCGCTATTACACGCATTTCACCGAGTCGATGATGCTGCCGTCGATCATGGGCGAGGCCGTGCATCAAAGCCTCGTGACGGCCAACGCGCTCGGGTTCGGCGACAAGTACGTCGCGTCGCTGATCGAGGCGCAGGAAAAGCTCGCGGGTGTGGCAATCGTTCCGCGCAATCAATGACCAACGAAGGACTCGCGGCGCCGGTGAGCGCGCGCGACGAGGCGTTCGCGGAATTCGCGCTGCGTACCGCCATCGATGCGGGCGCGGCGATCCTGCCGCATTTCCGCGCGCCGATCGACGTCGAGGACAAGGGCGGCGATCGCGGCTACGACCCGGTCACCGAAGCCGATCGCGCGGCCGAGGCCGTCATCAGCGCTGCGATCGCCAGCCGCTATCCGGATCACGGCGTCGAAGGCGAGGAGCACGGCCGGCGCGAGGGGCGCTCGGCGTTCACCTGGGTCGTCGATCCGATCGACGGCACGCGCAGCTTCATCCTCGGCGGGCTGCACTGGGGCACGCTGATCGCGCTCAACGACGGCACGCGGCCGATCGTCGGCGTCACGCATCAGCCCTTCGTCGGCGAGTCGTTCGTTGCGGTCGGCGGCCGCAGCGAATGGCGGCGCGGCGCGGAACGCCGTTCGCTCGCGACGCGGGTCTGTCCGCGCCTCGAGGCGGCGAGCGTGACGACGACCGACCCGCGGCTGTTCAAGTCCGCGCGGGAGCGCGCCGCCTACGGCGCGGTGACCGAAGGCACGCGACTCGTCCGCTACGGCGGGGATTGCTACTGCTATACGCGGCTGGCGATGGGACTCGTCGACATCGT